>Ga0209542_10001605_pt1 | contig 52569 bp, 59 predicted proteins | sample RifCSPhighO2_01_FD_184028 | JGI IMG/M metagenome (GOLD analysis project Ga0209542, IMG submission 184028) | Soil microbial communities from Rifle, Colorado - Rifle CSP2_plank highO2_0.1 (SPAdes) (version 2) | ecosystem: Environmental > Terrestrial > Deep subsurface > Rock core/Sediment ... | reverse complement strand
TAGCTAACCCTTGTTGCTTTTATCATTGGCAATTAGTTTGTCAAGATATCCTTTTTCTTTATCCCAAGTTTCAAAGGAAATTATTCTTCCGGCTTTTATATCCTTTTTAGATTTTCTTAACATATCGAGTAGATAATTGGTAGGTTCTTCGCTTACGCTAAAAGTAACAGTTTTAGTTTTTATTAACTGAGTAAGATAAGCATTAATAATGGAACTTAAGTTAAGCCCTAATTCCTTGGCTATTGTTTGAGCTTTTATTTTTGTTTCGGGTTGGGTTTTTATATTTATTACTACAGTGTTCATAATACGTAAAGTATATATGTTGTATATACGCTTGTCAAGTGCAAAAATGTTTCAAAAACCAATCCCCCCGATACGGGATCGGATGGATATTTAAAGCTTTCTTGTAAATTTTCTCATAGTTTCAACTGTGTAATTTATAAAATATTTTGGATAATTTATTATTAAATCTTGCGCAGGAAGATAATTTACATCTTCTCCGCCAAACCCTCTTTTAAAAATAGATAAGCCGTAAAATCTATGACTCTTTTGCTCAAGCGGTGCAACTCCCCAAAGATTGTAACGCTCCATTCCTCTTTCTTTTGCTTCTAAAATTGCCTGCCATTGAATTAGATATGCTCCCGGATGGTCTCTTCCAACTTGGGTTGATATTCCGTAATGATAAACTGCTTCCTTTCCATAAAAAATAATAAAGGCCTGGGCTAAAAGTTTATTTTTAAAATAAGCTTTGTATAATAATGCCTTTTTATTTTCTGCAAAAACTTTAAATTGTTTATGTAAATATTCATAAGCGAATGGAATAAATTTTTGTCTATTTGCTGTTTCAAGCTGAAGATCGTAAAAATTTTTCATTTCTTTCGGATCTTGCGAAGTTACAATTCTTATCTTCTCTTTATCAGCTTTTTTTATTTCATAACGCGTAGTTTTTCTCATTTGTTTTAGCAGTTCCTCTTCTTCCCTTGTAATATCAAGCTGTGAAGTCAATTCTGCATGAAGATGCATCGGCGCTTTTGTAAATCCTAATTTCTTAAAAAGATTTCTCGAAAATTCACTATCGACTAATTGGGGCCTTATTCTTGCAAATGAACAATTATTTAAAATTGCTATTTTTCTCAGTTGCCCAACAAATGCCCTGACAATTTCTGGATCTTGCCAATCTATTATCGGACCTCCCGGTACAATTAAATATTGTCCTCTTCTTGCTTTCTCAACGATTGAAAGCATTACTCCCGAAAGTTTTTTATTTTTGTAAAACGCGCTCCTTTGTACCTTTTGATTTAAATTTTCGTAAAATTCTCCCCAATACCATGAATGGAGAAAATTCGCCTCTTCGTGGAAAGATAAAAATGTCTCCCACTCGTTTTTGTTGCTAATTTCTTTTATGTTAATATCAGCCATTTGTTTATCCTTTCCGAAATTCTTAAAGCATCTTTTTCCGTAGTGTTTATATGAGTTGGCAAGTTTAGGATTATGCGAGAAATCTCAACTGCATTTGGACATTCAGGTGCAACATCATCGTACCAAATGTCTGAGATAAAAATATTGGATTCTTTAAGAAATTGGATTAATTTTTTTCTATTTTCAACAAAAATCGGGAATCTTAAATTAGAAGAGATAGAAATTTTCTCTACAATATTTGGGTTTAAGATTTTTTTATTCAAATTTTTTGCATAGATCTCTGCAGTTTCCCTTCGATGATTTAGTTGCTTAGGTAAATTATTAAACTCAAACACTACCAAATTGCAATACCAGTTTGGTAAAGAATAAAAATTATACAATCCTTCCTGCATAGGTTTGGATAGAAGATTTAATTTCTTTAAAATAAAATGCAATATCTTTCCAAGCCCCAAATTGTAAAGGAACCTTATTTTGTAGGTGAATAAGGGATACATTCTATCTCTTGTTTGATTTGGCGGTTCTTTAAATTGGAAGTTCCGAAAGCTTAAATATTTTTTATTTTTTATAATTAATGCACCTCCAGAAACGGCATCTACAACTTTGTCCTGACTAAAAGATAAAGCAACAAAATCTCCCACGCTGCCTGTTTTTTCTCCATTTTTGTATTTTGCTCCGACGCAATGTGCAAGATCTTCAATAAGAATTATTTTTTTTTCGCGGCAAATTTTTACAATTTTTTCGATGTCAGTTGAGTAGCCTAATGTGTTTTGGACAATAACTACTTTGATATTTTCGTTTTCTTTTAAAATTTTTTCCAAAGTTTCCGGAGCGAAATTCAGATCGGTATTTTTTTCTCCCAAATCCAAGCAGATTGGAGTAAGACCAGCTTCCTCAACTGCTTTGGCAACCGCATAGCAAGTAAAGCCGTTTATTGCAACGCAGCTTTCTTTTGGCAAATTTAAAATTTTAAGAGCCAAGGTTAATGCTTCCCGTCCTTTGTAAGTCAAGATAACTTTTCCTTGATATTTCTCCTCAAGAAAATTTTTAAGTTTTTGATTTTGGTAAGTAGCATTTGAAAATAAAGATTTTAAAACGTATTTTAAATTATAATTTGAACCTAAGGAGTTGAATATTCTCATAAACCAAACAAATTGCTACATTGCTATATTATTCAATTGCTCAACTATTATGCGTACCACTTCTTTTGGGTGTGTGAATTGAGGTGAATGTCGGGCTCCTTCTATTAAAAATAATCTAGAATTTTTTATTTTTGCATTTAGAATTTTCCCGTCGGAGACTGGTGTTATTTTATCGTCTTGCCCCCATATTATAATAGTAGGAACAGAAATCCGATGAATTTTAAGAACTTTGTCTGACTCGATAAGCTTGACCATTGTCTTTTTCATATTCGGACTTGCATTTTTGTAGTCTTTCTCTCTTGCAAGAAAATATAGAAAATTTCTTAATTTTTTGTTGTTAACTATTCTCGTTCCGATTTTTGCAATGCTTCCAAATAATATGCGTTTTGTCCTCAAAAGTATGTCATTGTGAAAAATGCCGGCGCTATCAATTAAAATAAGCTTAGAGACTTTATCAGGATATTTTATCGCAAAAGCCATCGCAATTCTTCCGCCGTTTGAATGTCCGATAAGAATAACGTTCTCTTCTTTTTTAAGTTTTTCATAGAGCCAGCTGCTATAATCTTCAATATTCCAAGGCTTATTTATTTTCCCGGTGAGTCCCGGGATTTTCAGAAGATTTATTTTAAAACCTTTCGATTCCAATTCTTTGACAAAAGAAGTCCATTTTTCTACTGAATAGCTCCAGCCGTGCAAAATATAGATCTTAGATTTTCCATTTTCCATTTTCCATTTACCATCTACCATTTTATAGTTCCCAACTCTTTCTTCTTTTTTCCCATACCTTTTCTCTTCTTGGAAGTTTTTCGATATCTTTTTTATCCAAAAGCAAATGCCCGATTATCCCTTCCAAAAATCTTGCGCCTTTAAAAAGCAGTAATTCGCGGCCTTTGAGATTTAGTTTTAAATAATCAAGAACTTCCTTCGGATTTATAAATTTTTCGATTTTAGTTCTTCCGTCAAGTATTTTTTGGAGTCTTGGTAATGTATATTTAGAAACTCGGGGACCCATAAGGATAATCTTATCTGATTTAATTTGGGATATTACTTCTGCAAGTTTTTCATGTTCCTGCCGCTCCCCTTCTCCCTGCTCGAGCATATCACCTGCTATTATCCATTTTTTTTCAGCCTTTATATTGTCAAACATTTCCAAAATTACGGTCATAGAATCAAGATTGGCATTGTAACTGCTGTCGATAATAGTCGTATTTTTAATTCCTCTAAAAATTGAATTTCTTCCCGGAGGAAGTGAAAAGTTTTTGAAAGTTGGGTCAGGTTTTATATCCATTTTTTTAAAAAGCACATTGGACATTGCAATGGCATAGAAAAATTCTCTCGGCAGGAGATGATTGAATTCGTAGGATTCTTGCCCTATTTTAAAAATTGTTTTGTCTTTTAAGACTTGATAATCTTTAAGGTCTTTTACACAAACCTTCTTAATTTGCGATTTAGTTCTGCCGAGCTGTTTTTCAATAAGATCCGAATCTCCATTCACAACGCAAAGTTTTCTTGAGTACTCAAGGAAATAACCGAATTCAAATGCAATTGCCTCCTCGACTGTTTTAAATTGCCCGTTTTTTACCAAGGGATCAAAATTCATGCTGTGAGTTCTTGTTGAATTGGTAAAAAGAGTAACTTCCGGGACAAGCAAAGTTGCTAAAAATCTGCCTTCATTTGGTCTGTCGCAGTCTGCCTCTACTATATATATATGTTCCTTCGGATTATTTTTAAAAATCGAAAATGGCGCAGCAATAAATAAATAAATCCATTCATAAAACATTAAATTATCTCTTTTGAGACCTAAAATATCGAATGGAATTCCATACGAGCTGTTGGCAAAATGCGAATATTTGGCTCTTTCTCCGATTTGGGACTCTAGAAGATGAAGAAGAGTAGTCTTTCCGCTTGAGCCGGTTACTACTATTATATATGGGTTCCATTTTGCGAGTCTTATTTTTGCAAAAAACCTAAAATAATAAGCAAGCGGAAAATAAAGTAATTTCTTGAAATTCTTAATCATTTAAATAGATAAAAATAGATTCTCAAGGGCAAAGCGCTGATTTATATTTGTTGTTTTAATAATAGTATGTGTATCCTGCATTTTTTGTAAAATTTTTATTTTATTTTTCTCAAAAGCCGTATCTTCATTAATCTCTTCGATTATATTTTTTCGAAAGATTATTATCATTTTTTCAAGCCAGGCTATGGCTTCTTCTCTGCTTTTCCCAAAATCCTGTGCCAGTTTCAGCCTCTTCCCTACCCCCGAAGTTGAAAGAGAAGATAGAACCTCAACTATTTGATCCCCTTCTTTTTTTGAAAATTTCTCTCTTTTATCGTCTATCGTAATATTTTTGCATCTTGAAAGAATTGTCGGTAAAACCTGCGAACCAGTCTCAACCAATAATAATATAATAGTATTATTAGGCGGTTCTTCAAGGATTTTAAGAAGCGCATTTTGAGCCTCAATCGTTAATCCGTTATAAGCCTTAAGAATAATTGCTTTAGCTTCACTTTTTATCGGCTTTAAATAAATTTTTTTTTGAATGATTCTTACGTCTTCTATTCCAACAGATTTTTCAAAATTAATATTATCTATATCGATTTTGTCGATTTTATTTTTAGAGCACAAAGAGTCTGCTTTTTTAGAAGCTTCTTCCCTATCTTTTGAGGAAATTAAAAAAGATTGCATGGTAGGTAATACGGTTTTTGTCTTCGACTCCTTGACCCGTCCAATTTCATCATTCGCCTTTTCATCCGCCATCTGGCGGAACGGCTCATGTTTCAATTTTGGCCGGGTCTTCGGCATTCCGCCAAGGGCGGAATGCCTTGACATTATAGCTTATTTTTACATAGTATAGAAGTAATGCCCACCACAGATTTAAGTTCATCGGCTCAGAATACGACCATACTCGACATATTGGCTTTAGAGCATTTAATAACGCCGCAGCAACTTGAGGAAATAAAACTTAAAAGTGCAATAATTGGAAAGCCATACGAGGAAGCATTGACTTCTTTGAATATTGTTCCTGTGGAAAGGATTGCTGAGGCTAAAGCAAAGCTTTTAGGAATTCCTTTTATTTCACTTTCCGCCACTTCGTTTTCTCCCCAGGCTTTAAGTATGGTCTCAAGATCCGTTGCCGAAAGATTTCTCTTAATACCATTTCTTTACGATGAAAAGACTAAAGTTATCTCCTTAGCAATGGCAAATCCTGTTGATCTTGAGGCTCTTGAATTTGTTCGCCAAAAAACAGGGCTTATCATAAAAACTTTTGCAGCATCGGTAGATGATGTTAGAAAAGCAATAAGTCAACAATACCAACAGGAAATAGTCGGAGAAGTAGGAGAAGCTCTAAAACAGACAGAGGAAGAACTCTTAAAAATTCCTACTATCGATAGCAAGCAAATTGCGGAGATTATAAAAGAAGCTCCGATTGCAAAAATAGTTTCAACTATTTTAGAATATGCAGTTTCTTCCAGAGCCTCCGATGTTCACGTCGAACCACAGGAAGATAGAATTCGAGTACGCTATAGAATCGACGGTATTTTATATGATCAGCTAAGTCTTCCAAAAACCGTACAAGAGGCGGTAATTTCCCGCATCAAGATTCTTTCTAATATGAAAATCGATGAGCACAGAATGCCTCAGGACGGAAGGTTTAATTTTAAGGTAGAAAATAATGAGGTTGATCTTCGTATTTCTGTAATGCCAGCGGCATTTGGCGAAAAAATTGTTATGAGGCTTCTTAGAAAATCCGGAGGAATACTAACTCTTCAGGAGCTTGGGCTAACCGGAACATCGCTTAAAAATCTTGAAACCTCCATACTCCGTCCTCACGGAATAATATTGTCTTGCGGACCAACAGGATCGGGAAAAACAACAACGCTTTACGCAGTTTTGGAGAAACTTAATACAACAAGAGTTAACATAATGACACTTGAAGATCCGGTGGAATACCAAATGCCGGGCGTTAATCAAGTCCAGATTAATCCTGCAGTTGGTCTTACTTTTGCAACAGGACTCAGGTCTTTTTTAAGACAGGACCCAAATATTATTTTGGTTGGAGAAATCAGAGATGTAGAAACGACAGAGCTTGCGCTTCAAGCATCTCTTACAGGGCATCTGGTTTTTTCAACTCTTCATACCTCCGATGCATCAGGCGCACTGCCGCGCCTTATTGATTTAGGAGCCGAGCCATTTCTGCTTTCATCTACAATGAATGCAATTGTCGGGCAAAGAATTGTTCGAAGAATCTGTACATACTGCAAGGAAACTTATCTACCGCTTAGGCAAATTGTCGATGAGATGAGAAATGTTTTAGGAAAACTATTCCCCCCGGAAAGCGCAGAGATAAAAGTTTCTAAAGGAAAAGGCTGCGAAAAATGCGCAGGGTCGGGATATTTGGGAAGAATTGGAATATTTGAGGTGTTGCCGGTTTCTAATAAAATATCCGATTTGATACTTGAGCATCCCGACAGCTCAGCTGTAGAAAAAGAAGCAATCTTAGAAGGAATGATAACAATGAAGCAAGATGGATATTTAAAAGTACTACAAGGAATTACAACGCCGGAGGAAGTTATAAGAGTTGCTCAGGAATAGTAGAAATTGAAAGTTGAAAGTTGAAAGTTGATAAATGGTAAATGGTAGATCATAGATAATAAATTGTATGGATGTTCAGGAATTACTGCATTTAACAGTTACAAACAAGGCATCGGATCTTCATCTTTCGCCGGGAGTGCCTCCATTGATTAGAATTGATGGGTTATTAAATTATGTCTCCAATTATCCGGTTTTAACAAAAGAAGATACGCAGTCAATGATTTTCTCGCTTATTAACCCATCTCAGCGGGAACGCTTTTTAAAAGACAAAGAGCTTGATTTCTCTTTTGGTTTTGGCGGAGGAATAAATGGAGATTTAGGCAGATTTAGAGTAAATGTTTATTATCAGCGCAGTTTTATATGTGCAGAATTTAGGTTTCTTGAACCCCGGATAAGAACCATAGAAGAGCTTAATCTGCCTAAAATTATTCACAATTTTTCGAATTTAAAACAGGGTTTGATTTTGGTAACCGGGCCAACCGGACATGGAAAATCAACAACACTCGCCTCAATTATTAATGAAATAAATCTTCAAAGGTCCGTCCATATTTTAACTGTTGAGGATCCAGTCGAATATGTTTATCCAACTGGCAAAAGCTTAATTTCCCAAAGAGAAATGGGACTCGATACACATTCTTGGGCATCGGCGCTTCGTTCGGCTCTGCGTGAAGATCCGGATGTAGTTTTGGTAGGAGAAATGAGAGATCCTGAGACAATTTCATCAACAATCACAATTGCCGAAACAGGTCATTTGGTTTTTTCAACCCTTCATACCAATTCGGCGGCCCAAAGTATAGACAGGATTATAGATGCATTTCCTCCAAATCAACAATCTCAAATAAAAGTCCAGCTTGCTGCAACTTTAAAAGGAATCGTGTCCCAGCGCCTTTTGCCGCAAATTTCAGGCGGTAGGATTCCTGCCGTTGAGCTTTTAATCGGAACGCCTGCTGTCTCGAGCAATATTAGAGATGGGAAAACCCATCTTATAGATTCAATTATTCAGAATTCTCAAGATGTCGGAATGATTCCTTTTGAATCATCTTTAGCCTCTTTAGTTTTATCCGGAGCAATTAGTCTTGAAACGGCTAAAGGTTATGCTCTTCGCTTGGAAGAGCTGCTAAGACTTATCGGGTAATATATGAGATTACGGTATAAAGCAATTAGCAGGGAGAACAAAATTATACGTGGTTTAGTCGATGCAAACGAAATAAACGAAGCCGCTATCTATCTTCGAAGCAAAAATCTTGTACCAATAACTATTACCCAGGAATCTCAGAACAATTTTTTAAAGAACTTACCATTTTTTGGAAAAATAAAAAGTTCCGATCTGATTATGTTTACGAGACAGCTGTCTTCCATGCTTTCTTCAGGCCTCACTCTTATAAGATCTTTGGAGATTCTTAAAGAACAATTTACCAATGAGGTAATGTTAGAAGCTACCGGTAACATTATAACCGATATCGAAGAAGGAAAAACCTTTTCTTCTGCAATTTCAAAATTTCCGGATATTTTTTCTCCAATTTATGTTTCTATTATAAAATCTGCAGAATCTTCAGGACTCTTAGATAAAGCGCTTTTGCGACTTTCGGATAATCTAGAGAAACAGGAAAAGCTAAAAGGCACTATAAAAGCCGCACTTTTTTATCCTGCAATTGTTGTTTCGCTTATGGCGGTTGTAGTTTTTATAATGATGACTTTTGTTATTCCGCAACTGGCTGCTCTTTATAAGAATCTTTCCGTGGAGCTCCCCTTGCCCACTAGAATTATTATTTCTATTTCCGGATTTTTTGTAGTTTTTTGGCCGCTTATCATCGGTTTAGTAGTTTTATCGATATTTTTATACAGAAGATGGTATAAAACAGAAGCAGGAAGGCTTATTATAGATGACCTCAAGCTTAAAGTTCCAATATTTGGAAATCTTATTAGAAAAGTCATTCTTACAGAACTGGCCAGAACCTTAGGTGTTCTTGTAGGAAGCGGAAGTTTGGTAGTAGATTCACTTGCTCAAACTTCTGATACGATAGGAAATATCCACTACAAAAATGCAATTATGGATGTTGCAAAAAAAGTAGAAAATGGGGTAACAATTGGGGATGCAATGTTCTCGTACAATCTTTTCCCTACTCTTCTGGTACAGCTTGTAAAAATTGGAGAACAAACGGGAAAACTTGATGAAAATCTTTTAAAAGCATCCGAATACTTTGAGCAAGAGACAGACCAATTAGTTAAAACACTAACAACCGCTCTTGAGCCGCTTATTATGATAACCTTGGGAGTAGGAGTTGCTTTTTTAATGATTTCGATAATTACTCCGATATATAGTTTGATTTCTTCAATAAAATAAATGTCTCAATTGTTTCATTGTTGAATTGTTAATATTCTTTCATTTTTCAACTTTCAACTTTCAATTCTCAATTAAATTGAGGCTATTTTGCCCCCTTGACAAGCGGTTTTTATTTTGTTTTAATTAATACATACATGAAAAAACTGCTCAAGAAAATCTCCGCGAAACTCTCAACTCTCAATTCTCATTTCTCAATTCTTCAGAAAGGTTTCACATTAATAGAACTTCTCGTTGTCATCGCAGTTATCGGAGTTTTGGCAGCAATAGTTCTTCTGGCAGTCAATCCGGGTGAACAATTAGCAAGAGCAAGAGATACTAGTAGACAATCGGCAGTTACTCAATTGGGAAGGGCTCTTCAGGGGTATTATACAGCTCAAGGCGCAGTTTATCCGGCTGAAGGTCAAACAGCTCCAATATGGACAACTCGTCTTACTACTTCTGGAGATCTTAAAACAACACCTGTAAATCCCAATTATACCACTGCTCCAGTTGCACCAGTTTGCACGTATGCATCCTATGCAATAGGTGGAGTGGTTACTGGTTACTGTTACAGAGCAACCGCCACAGATGCAATTGTATATGTAAAGCTAGAAGCGACGTTAAATGACGGTAAGTGTGGAGCCACTGAAGATGCATTCTGGGTGTTTTCCACTGCCGATGCTAGAGCAGGTGGTGTCTGCAGGACAGTTGCACAAGGAGAGCCGGCTGTTGGCGCTCAAACCTTTACCTTCTAACACTTCGTAAAGTAAGTTGACCTCAAAGATATAAGTTTGTTGTTCTATATTTATGCTAATTCTAGTATTTATAGTCGGTATTTGTGTTGGAAGTTTCAAATATTGTATATTCGCTACCTGAAAGGTGGAACAGCGTCGCTACCTATAATCTTTTAAATCAACAACAAATTTATTTACTGTTCTATTGAGCAACTTTTTATCTGCCGTAAAAAACTGAACTTGTAAATATTCCGATAATGCAATATATGATGCATCATAAGATGATATATCAAATTTGAGTGCAGTTGCTAATGTTTTTTCAAGAAGAAATTCTGAGGAATAAGAAATAAAATTGAGTTTTAAGAATGCGCTATAAACTTCTTTGGCATCGTTTGCATCGATACGAAATGTTTTTACTCCAGTTTTCAATAGGCTATTAATTTCATAATAGAGTAGTATTGGAATTGCTATGGACACATTATTATTTGTAAATTTCTTTTTTATTGCCAGAGCATTTTTACTATCATTTTCTGGGAAGAACCATTTAGCAATCACGGATGAATCTAAAATGAGGGTAGTATTATTCACTTTTGGTCAGATTTGCTTGCTTCGATTAATCTATCAAGGTTAATGTTTTTCTTCTCCATAATTTGGCGAAAATTATCAATTTTTTTCATCGAATCTTTTGCTCTATTTAAATCGGTGACGTGTTTATATCCTATTGCTAGTGTTTGATTGATAACATTTTGCAAAGATTCTCTTTTATTGAGAGCGAGTATACGAGATTGATCGAGTAAATCTTTTCTGATACGAATAGTTGTTCTTACTGTTGCTTGCATCCATCTATATTACCAGTTTGTCATCTTGATGTCAAGATGGCAAAAAACCGATACGGGATCGGTACAGATATGACGAAATGAACCACAATCTTTTAACAACGGGGGTTAAATGACTTCAAACCTAAGGCTTAATTGGGATCGGTGTAGATACGATGAACTGGGTAAATCATCGGTTTAATTTACCGATCTTTACTTTATGTGCTATTCTATAATTAATGATTTTATTTTTTCTACTCATCCTTGGTATATCAATTGGGAGCTTTTTAAATGTTTTAATAGACAGAATTCCACAAGGGAAGTCCCCTTTTAAGGGAAGATCCTATTGCGATAAATGCAAAAAAACTTTGAAATGGTATGATTTAATTCCGCTAATTTCATATTTATATTTAAAAGGTAAATGCAGATATTGCAGGGCTCATATCTCGCTTTACTATCCCTTAGTGGAGCTTGTTACAGGCGCAATGTTCATAGTAACATTTGCATACATTTACCATTTACCATTGACCATTGACCGTTTTTCAATTTTCAACTCTCAATTCTCAATTTTTTTCTATTATCTTTTCATTCTATCTTCTTTTATAGTTATTTTTTTTACCGATCTAAAATACGGAATTATTCCAGATAAAATCCTCTACCCCGCAGCCGTCATATCTACCATTTACAATTTATCATTTACCATTTACTCACCAATCGTAAATCATCAATCATCAATCATCAATAATATATTTTCCGGAGCCGGTGCTTTCCTTTTTTTTCTGGCTTTGTATTTAGTCACAAAAGGAAAGGGTATGGGCTTTGGAGATGTAAAACTGGCATTTTTGATAGGTATAGTTTTGGGTTTTCCTAAAATTCTAGCAGCTTTGTATTTGGCCTTCTTGACAGGAGCAATTTGCGGCATCATACTTATTATATGGAGAAAAAAGAAGTTAAAAGGAGGGACGATTCCCTTTGGCCCATTTTTAATTATTGGAGCCGTCTTAAGCCTCTTTTTTGGAGAAAAAATAATTCAACTGGCTTCACACTTATTGAGCTTTTAATTGTTGTTGGAATTATTGGAATTATGGCGGCAGGGCTCATGTACCTTATTGATCCGCTCGGGCAAATTCAAAAAGCAAATGATGCTAAAAGAAAATCCGACCTCGAGCAGCTTCAAAGAACTTTAGAGGTATATTACAACGATAATGGAAAATACCCTTCATCATCAACTACAGCGCCTACATACCGTCTTTATCCAAATTCAGTATTATATGACTGGGGGTCTGTCTGGACTCCCTATAATACTACGCTTCCCATAGATCCTACCTCCTCTACCCGAAATTACGTATATTATGCAAGCTTAAACGGACAGTCATACTGGATTTATGCAAGTCTTGAAAAATCCGGAGATCCTCAATTGTGCAGCCCACTGGATATAAACGGAGAATGTTCCGGTATAGCAGCTAATGGTATAACAGCAAATTCATGCGGATCTTCGCCGGGAAAACCGTGTAATTATGGAGTATCAAGCCCGAACGTTTCGCCGTAGAGAGAATTATGAATCAGGAATTAAGAATCAGGAATAAAAAATTTAGAATAAAATCCATAATTCGTAATTCATTATTCGTTATTCGTAAATCCAAAGGATTTACGTTGATCGAGCTTCTTATTGTTATAGTAATTATTGGAGTCTTAGCAACTATTCTTTTGGCAAATTTTATAGGCGTTCGGCAAAGATCCCGGGATGCTCAGAGAAAGGCCGATCTTCGCCAAATACAGGGAGCTATAGAATTGTACAAAGCAGATCAGGGAGTTTATCCACCAAACCCCCTATATTCTATTAATTGTGATTCCTACACTAGTTCTTCCTTCTCTTCTTTAACCGGCGGCAGTCCGGCTATTACTTACACGACAAAAATTCCCTGCGATCCGTCCGGAACTACTTGGTGGAATTCCGGCAATTATTATTATTCCTTAAATAGTACAACTTATACTCTTGGCGCATGTATTGAAAATGCAAATGATGCAGATTCTCAAGTTACATCAACTAATCCATCCTCACCGCTCATCACTAGCTGTGCTAGTAATAAGTATTATGTTGTTACAAACCCATGACAATAAATTGAAAAATGAGAAATGAAAGATGAGAATTGAAAAATATTATGAAAAGAACAAAATTAAATTTTAATCTCTCATCTCTCATCTCTCATCTCTCATCTCTCAAGGCTTTCACCCTCATTGAGCTTCTTATTGTTATAGTAATTGTTGGAGTTTTAGCAACAATTTTTGTGTCAAATTACTTGGGCGTAAGACAGAGGGCAAACGATTCACAAAGAAAATCGAATCTTCGCCAAATACAGGCGGCCTTGGAGCTTTACAGATATGATTTGGGAAGTTACCCCACCAGTCTTAAAAATTGTCCTACTGCTGGAACACATACTTATTTTGGAGATCCAACCTGTACTGTAACTTATATGCAAAAAATTCCGGTTGATCCTCAAGGTACCTCTTATTACAACAGCGGTAATTACTATTATACTGCCCCCGGGGGAACCGGCTATACTCTTTGCTCCTGTTTGGAGAATGCAAATGATAGTCAAGGAGCAGACAATGGTACATGCAGTAACCCAATCGCCGCTTCCTTTTCTCCGGTGGTTTCTGCTCCCCCGCCGCCCCCCGCGGGATTTTTTTCAAAACTCGCAAATTTAATTCCTAACCCCGCCTATCTATCTAAACTGCCCAAAGACCCAAAACAGGCAGGAGTTTTTGCCCATTTGGCCGGTTTGTTTAAGACAATATTTTTAGAAAAATTTCAGAAATTCCCAACAGACGTTGTGGCACAAAGCGGATCCTTCCCGACAGTAGCGACGACAGCGACTTCCGAGGAAACGTCGGCTGTAACGACGCACAATATCGCACTGCCGTCCGGCATCGTCGCGGGCGAAACGCTGGTCGCGATTATCGCGGTCAACACTGGGACGCCTGTTACGTGGCCAGCCGGCTGGACGGAGTTTTTCAACAAGGACTCCCCTGATTTTCTCGGTCTGTTCGCGGCATGGCGTAAAGCCACCGGCACCGAGGGTGCTACAGTTGACGTGACGACGGCGTTCGCTAAGACCACTACCCATCAGTCGTACCGCATATCCGATGCAGCAGATCCTACGGTAACGCCCCCGCAAGGCAGTGCGGGACTAAACGGTAATAGCAGTTCGCCCAACCCAGACGCGCTCACACCGACGGGAGGAGCGAAGGATTATCTCTGGCTTGCAATCGAGGGCCACTCAATCTCGGAGACAACGAGCGCGGCGCCTGCGAGCTATACCAATCTAGTTACGTTCAAGCGCATCGGCACGGCTCGCAGGAACCTCAACGCGGCCAACGAGGATCCGGCGTCGTTCTCTATCAGCGGTTCGAATATATGGGTAGCCGGCACCCTGGCCGTCCATCCAGCAGGGCCACTAGTTACTCCAACTCCAACCATTGCACCAACTTCCGCGCCTACATCAACACCAATTCCAACTCCCATTCCCATACCTGCCTGCAGTACCGGTAAATTCTTTGTTTTGGAAAGCCAATGAGTACAGGAAGTTGAAAGATGAAAGTTGAAAGATGAAAAATAAATAATGAAAAATGAAAAATAATATAAAAAATCTCTCATCTCTCATCTCTCATCTCTCATCTCGAGAGGGTTTTACGCTGATCGAGCTGATTGTTGTTATTTCTGTTGCGGCAGTTGTCTCTGTTATAGGCATTGCGGCTTTTGTATCGTACAATCAAACCCAGTCGTTAAATACAACGGCCGCGGATATTGCAAATATGTTTAGCGTTGCAAAATCAAGAGCCGCTTCCGGGGTAAAACCATCCACTTGTTCTGGGTCTTTGGACGGATACGAGATAAGACTATGCGGGCTTTCCGGATCAACCTGCATAAATTCAACCAGCGCTAATTATGAGCTCGATGTTAGATGCAATGGATTGGTTGCGCCTCCCCCCATGTTAACTGGCAAATTCCCGACTAATATTACCTTCGATATTTCTACAAGTTCTAGAATTTTTTCTTTTGCTGTTTTAACCGGTGGATTTTCCCAAGCAGGAACGATTGTATTAACCGGTTTTGGAAAAAGTAAAAGCATTACGGTTGATTCTTTGGGAAACGCTAGATAAGTTAAAAGTTGAGAAATGAGAATTGAGAAATGAGAATTAGAAATGCTATGAAAAAAAACTCTTTCCGTCCTTGGCGGAATAACTCTCAACTCTCAACTCTCAGTTCTCAACTTCGTAGTGAGTCTGGGCAGACTTTGCTTGAAGCATTAATCGCGCTGGCTACTGCGGTTATAATAATTTCTGCACTGTCTGTTTTGGTTTTGTCTTCTTTGTCCAACGCGCAGTTCTCGAAGAATCAAAATCAGGCAACGCAATACGCTCAACAGGGAATAGAGTATTTGAAAAATCTAAGTCAGACTGATTGGGCGAGTTTTTCTGCCTATAATCTTACGAATTATTGCATGCCTTTAGATAACAGTTTGCCCCAAAGAATAGGCGAAAGCTGTGGGCAGAATTTAGGAATTTTTTCAAGAGAAGTAACCATTAACCAGTATGCTGCGGATGATACCACCAGTATTGGCAGTACTGATTGTCTTCCAACCTCTGTAGTTAGAGCTAAAGTTACTGTTTCTGTTGGGTGGTCAGATAACAAATGTACGAGCGCAACAGACGTTTATTGCCATAAAGTAAAACTAATTTCGTGTGTTTATAATTCACCAAGCGTTCCGGCACCATGAGTATAGGAATTGAAAATTGATAGTTGAAAATTGAGAATGGATAATGATCAATCATAAATCGTCAATCATAAATCGTAAATGGCAACTGGCTTTCACGCTAATTGAGCTTCTTGTAGTTATTTTAGTTATATTTTCTGTTGGAACTTTGATTACAAGCGTACTTTTCTCAGCCCTTAGGGGTGCTAATAAAACGAACACCATAGATTTGGTCAGAAGAAACGGGAACTCGGCAATAACCCAAATGTCGCGGATGATAAGGTATTCCCAATCCTTCGACGGAGTGAGCATAGATGGAACACCGGGCTCTTATACTACAAGCTGTGTTCTGCCCATTGTTGCTGTTTCGGTTCCCTTTAATATTGCGAAATTACCGGAATCGGGTTTGCAGTCATTTTGGGCAAATATAATTCCAAACTACTTAAGGCAGCTGCGCAAGGACGCAAAACAGGTAAGTTTACCTGTTTTCTTAGCATTAGAACAATATTTTAGACAATTTTTTGAAAAAATAAAAATTCAACCAGTTTACGCTGCCGCACCAACTTTTAACGCAGCATCATCTGCACCTATCTGTAGTCCTTGCTCAAGTATATCCTGGTCACACACAGTAGGCACTTCAGGTACAAATCGTATGTTAATTGTTGGAGTAGCAACTGATGCGGGCGTTGATGTTACGAATGTTACGTATAATGGAGTTGCCCTGACGCCTGTTGCTGAAGCGATTAATTCTGGTCAGGTTAGGGTTGAGATGTGGAGACTGCTTAGTCCTGCAACAGGAACCAAGACCATTTCTGTTACTACCGCTTCTCTTACTGAAATAGCTGCTGGAGCAACTTCATGGTTTGGAGTAGACCAAACAACACCAACAGGTTCTGCAGCAAACGCAGTAGGAAATAGCACCATACCAAGCGTTAATGCATCAAGTGCGACTGGCGAAATTGTCGTTGATATGGTGGGAAGTAATAATGGAAATGACTTATTTCCTGGTTCAGGGCAAACATCACTCTGGTTTACAGCGCAAGCGGGATTCATTTCTGGTGTAAGTAGTTCGGAGCCGGGCGCCTCAACAGTTACTATGTCATATGATCAGCCGGCAAGCGGTGAGTGGGCAATAGCTGCTGTCTCCTTAAAACCGGCTCCAGCCCCAACCCCAACTCCTACCCCAACCCCGCCTTTAACCATTTCGGGGAATGTTTTTACAGACACAAATGGAAACATGGCAAAAGATGTAGGAGAATCTAATTATGTAGGCACAAATAATCTAACACTCAGAACAGGCTCTTGTACAGGTACTCTTATAGGAACGAGGTCCTCTGTCTCCACAACGCCGGGTTATTCGTTTTCGAATCTTATTAATGGAACAACATACTATATAGTTTTTACTCGGCCTTCGGGATATAACATTACAATACCCAACCCCGCCACTTTGTGCAGTGGATCGAATTATTATGTTACAAGGTTAGTATCTGGAGCAGATGTTAGTCAGGATTGGGGGATACAACTGATTCCCCCAACTCCAACCCCAACTCTTACTCCAACTCCAACCCCTACTCCTATCCCAACTAGATTCTATCTTCCCAGTTCGGGTGATCCCGTACCGGTACTCAGTCCCGCGTTTGACGCTGGTTGGGAGGATTTGTCCATCGGTGCTCGGTTGAGGACGCAGACCATCAAGTCCAGCACCGCCATGACCACGGTGCCCTTCGACGACGCGAATGTGAGCAACAAGGATGTTCTGTTCCGCCAGTACATCTCCGATCCAATCGCTGCCGTCATTATTACCAACCCGGCAGTCAGGTTCCAGATACGCGCCAAAGAAGGTTTCACCTCGGCAAATGCTTTCGTTGCTCTTCACATCCGTGTTGTGCAGCCGGACGGGAACCTGCGGGGGACGATCCTTTCTGTCGCGCGGGACACGCTAGAGCTATCACAACCTTCCCTTATGAATAGGTCGTTTACGGCATCGCCAACGGTGACGGTCAACGCCATAGACGGCGACCGAATCGTAATCGAGATCGGGACAGGAGGTACTCCCTCTTCGGGTGGTCATGACAGCGATCTCCGTATCGGTGATGCGGTTGCAACTGACCTGCCCGAAAACGATACTACCACGACCGATCTCAACCCGTGGGTAGAGCTGTCTACAGCAATTACCTTCATGCCTCCGACATACAACATTTCAGGGAATGTTTTCATAGATGACGGGGCAGGAGGAGGTATAGAAAATAATGGTGTTAAAGAAGTGGGAGAGCTAAATTATACGGCAGATGCTATTACTATTACTTCTTCACCAACAGGAACCGTAACAATCCCCTGTTCTCCCTCTTGTACCGGAGCCTATAATGTCTCGGGTGTTCCCAATGGATCTTACGACATAACGCTTACTACCATTCCTTCAGGCTATATAATAAGCAATGGCGGAGTGAACCCCAATACAAATCCCAGAACCGTAGTAGTTTTAGATGCAGATGCAGTTAATAATAATTTCGGCATCATTGTAGCTCCAACCCCAATCCCAACATCTACCCCCACCCCTACCCCCTCAGGACCTACGCCAACTTCTACCCCGGGACCTTCTCCAACTCCTACTCCAACTCCTATCCCCTATCATTATGCGCAGGTAACAGGGTTTGATGGAGGAAAGACTATTTTTAAATGCGATACATCGGGAATTGCATCAAATAGCGCCTCCTTAATAGATACAAGCTTGGTGGATGTTTCAAGCTGTTATTTTACGTGTTCACAAAATAATATATTTTCACCTCCAAATATAGGTATAAACTTTAGTCTTACGCAAAAAGGAAATCCTCAATTTTTTGAGAATAAGGCATCGGCTACTTTTCAAACGTCTGTAAGCGTTAGAAATTATTAAGAGTCGGAGAGTCGGAGCGATAGAGAGTTAGAGAGTCAGAGTGAGCTGAGTTGACAGAACTGCAAACTATTGCTACGCTTTAACTATGAAGCTTTTGCAAAAAAAGGAGCGACAAGAAGGTCAGACGCTTTTAATAGTAGTATTGATAATGGTAATTTCTTTAACAGTCGGTTTGTCGATTGCTTCAAAGACTATAACAAACCTGCGGACTTCAACTGAGGAAGTAAGTTCTGCTCAGGCGCTTTCTGCAGCAGAAGCCGGAATACAACAGAGTATCAAGTCAGGACAATCTGTGCCAGCGGGTAGCGGTTTTACTTCTAATAATACAACCTTTAGCAGTAGTGTTACTTCTGTCAGCGGTTCGGGTTTTTTGATAAACGGCGGAAATGTTATTCCTCAGGATGAAGGGGCGGATGTATGGCTTATTTCTCACGATGCTTCAGGAAACCTTATTTTTAGCCCCCAGTGGAACGGAACACTGACGATTTATTGGGGAAACAGTCCAGTCGGATGCGATAATGCGGCTTTGGAGATAGTAAAAATTACAGGTACTTTAGCCAGCAATGCTGTTTCCACCAGATATGGTTATGATCCATGTTCAGCGCGAACTGCATCAAACAACCTGACATTTGTTTCGTCATCTCCTGTTTCGTCTTCTGGAAAAAACTTTTATCACACAGCTAACATAAGTGGTATAGCTAGTGGCCTTTTGGTAAGAATTATCCCTCTTTACACAAATACAATAATTGCGGTAGCCAAGGCAGCATTGGATCCCGCGCTTCCTACGCAGGGATCTATTATAACTTCAACCGGCACATCCTCAAATGTCGTCCGAAAAATTAGTGTAGTTGCGAATTATTACTCCCTGCCGTCTGAATTTTTTACCTACGGTCTCTTTGTCCCAAGATAAACTTTGATGAATAAAAAAAACCCCTTCGGGCTTAATATCGGCGTAACTTCGATTAAAGTTGTTTGGCTGTCTCCCCTTAAAGAAGGCTTTTTGCTTAATGCCTCCATTATGTCTCCTACTCCTTCCAAGGGAATGTTATCCGAGTCTCCGCTTGATGAGGAAGAGATGGTTAGGGCAATTCAAAAGGTGGTAACAGATGCAAATATAACTACAAAATTTGTCAATGTTGCTATGCCGGAAAATCAGGTTTATACAAAAGTAATTGAGATGCCTGTTCTATCCGATAAGGAGCTTTCGTCCGCCATATTTTGGGAAGCGGAACAAAATATACCGGTTCCCTTATCTACCATAACCCTTGCCTGGAATGTATTAAAAAGACCGCAAAAAGCAGTTGGCAGCGAAAAGATGCAGATTCTGATGGTTGGTGCTCCTACTATGCTTGTTAACAAATATCAAAAAATACTTTCTATGGCAGGTCTTTCGGTTAATGCTCTTGAGACAGAAAGCCTATCTATAATAAGGGCTTTGGTTCTTTCGGAAAATTTCCCGCCCACACTTATTGTAAATATTGGGTCTGTTAGCACGTCTTTGACAATAATAAGAGATGGAATTATGATATTTATATTTTCCATTCCAATTGGAGGAATGGCTATTAACAGGGCAATTTCTACTGATTTTGGCTTAACACCGGCACAAGCAGAGGAATATAAAAGGGCATACGGGATCTCAAAAGAGGCGTTTGGAGAAAAGATAGGTAAGGCAACCGAACCAATCTTAAACTCAATTCTTGCCGAAGTTAAAAAAACCCTAGTTTTCTATTCGGAAAAATATAAGGATGATAAGCCAGTAAGGCAAGTCTTACTTACGGGGGGGACTGCAAAATTGCCCGGAATAGACCTGTTTTTTACAAACGGAACCGGCATCGAAACTGCTATTGCAAATCCTTGGAAAATAATTAGCAATCAAAACGAACTCCCCCAACAGATACTTGATAACGCCTCAGATTATACGATAGCAGTTGGTCTTGCGATGAGGGATAATGAAAACTGATATTAATCTTGCTTCGGGAGTCTCAGTAGAGTCCGTTTCGAAAAATAAAGCCTTAAAAATTTTAAGAATATCAGCGATTTTCTCGATTATCTTTATTACCGCAATATCAATTTTACTGTTTTTGTTAATAAATCAGATTTCTCCTGAAAAAGTTAAAAAAGAGGAAAATAAAATTCTCCTGAGTATTAAATTTCTTCATGAAAAGCAAGCTAAGATCGCAATTGTAAATAGTAAAGTTGCGGATATTTCAAAAATTTTGGATAGCAGAATAAATTACGAATCTGAGATGAACTCTTTTTTGGAAAAAATTCCCAATGATGTCTCAATAAATTCTTTTGAGATCGATAAATCTAAAGTGGCCATTACGATATCGTCCAATTCTCTGTCCTCAATAGATAAAATGTTAAATAGTTTTTTTGAAATGATTTCAAAAAAACAGATTATTAAAAGTATTACAATCCAAAGTATTTTTTCCGATCCAAAAAGCGGAAATTATGGACTATCTATAAAAGCAAATAAACTATGAAAGAAAATACCAATATAGACATAAATACTATAAAAATATTATATAAAAAATATAAAGAGCATCTTATTTATATACTAGTAATATTTATAACAATTGTGCTATTTCTATTTACTGTTTTGCCAAGAATTGCCGACTTATCTAAATTAAATAATGAGAGGAAAATCGAGTTAAACAAAGTCTCTATCCTAAAGAACAATCTCGATTTGCTATCGAATCTTGATGATTCGTTACTTTCCTCCCAACTTTTAATTGTATCCTCTGCTTTACCTTCAGAAAAAGATTTTGAGGGAGTATTAAATGCTGTTTCTCTGGCATCCGGAAGATCCGGAGCTTCTCTTGGTGATTACGAATTTCAGGTTGGAGATTTATTTCAACGTTCTTCGGTTAAAACTACCGGTTTTCCTTTTCTAACGCTGGTCGTGAATATAAAAGGTACTACTTCGCAAATTGTTAAGTTTGTCGGCAGTCTTTTTAAATCCACGCCTATCTCAGAAGTTACAAGTATAATGCAAAACACAAATAGCGCCACAATATCAATTGTTTTTTATTATAAAACACTGCTTCCGATTCCGCTTAATGACAGCACGCAGATAGTTCCTTTGTCTGAAAAAGGAAAAGAAATTATAGATACACTCTCTTCTTGGAGGGTAGGTAGTTTGTCGCAGACGGAAGTTCCGGTTTCCTCAACGTCCTCTGCTAGCCCGTTTTAGATGTTATAAGATCTGGCCGAGATCTCACTGTTTTAATTACAGCTTTTTCTTCTTTCCATTTTTTTATGGCTTTATGATTTCCCGACAGGAGAATTTTTGGAACAATTAATTTCTTAAACATCTTCGGCCTTGTATATTGAGAATGTTCTAAATATTCCTTCCCCCCAATGGAATTAGAAAATGATTCTTCATCTACAACATTTTTTGGTAAGACATTTTTTATAAGTCGGACGATGCTGTCTACAATAAGCATTGTTGGAATTTCTCCTCCCGTTGCTACAAAATCACCAATAGAAATAACTTCATCTACGAATTTTTTTGTTCTTTCGTCAACTCCTTCGTAATGTCCGCAGACAAAAATTAAATGCGAGAGTTTAGAAAATTTAATTGCTTTTTTTTGATTAAATGTTTTTCCAGCTGGATCAAGAAGAACAACTTTTTGTTTTGCGCAGCCGACGATTTTTGCTTTTCCGATTGCTTTTTCTAGAACATCGGCTCGCAAGATCATGCCTTTTCCTCCCCCATAAGGCTTATCGTCTACTATTTTATGTTTTCCTATTCCAAAGTCCCTGATATTTATAAAAGTAATTTCTACCAGCCCCTTTTTAATAGCATTTTTTATTATGGAATAGTCAAATGGACCCGTGAACATTTCGGGGAAAAGGGTCAATATAGAAATTTTCATATTAATATTCTAACAGATAAAAGAGGCGTTAACTGGGGTTTTCCTCTAAAACTATATTTATTTTTTTATTTTGCTTTATAGCGGGAATTTTTAATACATTTCTTATGGCTCTTATTATTTTTCCGTTTTTACCTATGACTTTTCCCATATCTTCTTTATCAACCGTAAGTTTAAATGTGATAAAGTCACCCTCGTTTTCTTCTGTTATCAAAACTTTATCGGGAAAATCGACTATCGAGGATATAATATAGGAAAGAGCAGCTTTCATTGTTTTAAGATATTTGCTACTGAAGGAGTAGGTTTTGCTCCAACAGATATCCAATACTTATACTTATCCATGTTAATCTTTTTGATTACTTCTTTTTCTCTCTTTTCATACATTCCAAGTACCTCTATAGATTTTCCGTCTCTCTTGCTTCTTTTTTCCTTAACAACGATTCTATATTTTCGCTCGCCTTTTCTTCCTGTTTTAGCGAGTCTTATTACAACTGCCATAAATGTAATTTTAACATTATATTCATTTATTCTCAAGTCTTAGAATCAAGAGCCGAAAGAGCATGCTCCGCTGCGTCTTTTTCTGCATCTTGCTTTGATTTTCCCCTGCCTTCGTCTAAAAGAACATCATCTATAAAAACGCCTACTGTAAAAAATTTTCTATGAGCCGGTCCTTCTTCTTTTACCACTTTATATACGGGAGAAATTTGTTTCTTAGCCTGAATTATTTCCTGAAGCAAGCTTTTAGCATCTTTTAAGGCTTTTTTTGAGTAATAAAATTCTGCTTTTGGAAGAAGAACCTGGGTTAAAAACTTAGAGACTTCCCCTCCTCCCTGATCTAAAAAAAGGGCCCCTATAAAAGCCTCAAAACAGTTGGCAAGAAGACTGGTATTTTCTCTTCCTTTGGATTCTTCCTCTCCTTTTGAAAGTTTTAGAAGTTTGCCAAAATCTAATTCTCTTGCAATTTGAGCCAGGGCTTTGGTGTTTACCAAAAGAGATCTCATGTTTGTTAAAGATCCCTCATCAAAATTTTCATATTTATTATATAAAAATTTTGAGACAACAAATGAAATTATACTGTCTCCTAAGAATTCCAGCCTTTCGTTTGAGGAGAGTTTTTCTTTCGTTTCATTTAGATACGATCTATGTATAAAGGCCTGTTGAAGAAGTTTTTTATTTTTAAATTTTGGAAGATCAATCATAAGTTTTTCGCAACTATATTTCCCAATGCTCCATTTATAAAGGAGGGACTTGTTTCTCCTCCATATTCTTTTGCTAATTCTATTGCTTCATCAATTACCGCCTTTGGCGGTTCTTTTTTTTCGATAAGCAGCTCAAAAATCGCAAGTCTTAAAATTGCTAAGTCTACTTTATTAATTTTGTCTATCGGAAATTCCGGAGCTGCTTTTTTAATATTATTGTCTACAGCTTCTAAGTTAGCTAAAATTTTTTTTGTTTCTATACCGAGTGGCTGATTATGAAAACTTTGCTTAAAAAGATCCTCAACCGTTTTTTGTCTTTTCTTGTGTCTTGGATCAAGAGGATTTTTCATCTTTTTCTTCCTTAGACTTCTTTTCTTTTTTTATTATAATCTGTTTTCCCTGATAAAATCCACAACTTTTACAAACTACATGAGGTGGGTTTAATGTTGCGCAACTAGAACAGACTACCCCACCGTAAGTTTTAAGAGCAATACTTGCTCTTCTTTTCCCCTTTCTTTGTCTTGAATGTCTTCTCTTTGGTTCCTGTGGCATTTGCCTATTTTACCTTATTTCGTCTTCCGCCGCAATACTTTGGGGCATACTGTGAACTTTTCTTAACAGCTCATCTATCGGTGTATTCCTAGATGTATCAGCATAAAAAACATAAACTGCTCTTGTATCGTTCTCGATTCCTCGGATTTGACGAGCCATGTCCGGATCAGCCTCTTTAAAAGGAACTACTTTTTGTTTTTCATCAAGCGTCAAATATGAAAGACCGGCATCAAATCCTTTACACCTTTTTATTCCTAAGACTAAAAGTCCGTTGTTGCTAATTTCTTTTGCTTTTTGGTCAGCTTGTTGAGAATTATCGCATTTTTCATATTTTGGATACCAGTTTGTTAACTGCCTATAAAACCATTCGCCTTGAATTCTTGGAAATTGATAATGTTTTGCTAGGAAATCAAGCAGTTCCCGATCAACCATTTGTCTAAGAATCTTGGGATTTAAAGGCTGAGAACCATCAGCTGAATATAAAGGTTTTATCAGATTTGCAACAAAAAGATCTCTTCCTTGGCTTGTCGGATCCAGATATAAATGCTTATGCATGAGAGCTCTCAATAATAGAAAAACTCCTAAACGCTCAGCATCTACAAAAAACACAATATCTTTTTTTTGATCAGCCACGACATCTTTATAAATGTTTCCAACTTGAGGATGGTGTGAGAGAGGATATCTTAAATTTATTAAATAAGGATGAATATCAATTTTGCTTTCAGCGTCTCCGATTACGTTATACAGATCTTTCATTGTATATGTAATTAGATCTGCAATGTCCAATATTTGCCCTAATGTTCCTCGGTTTTTGATTATCCCATCAATAGTTTCATTGCTTATGCCATTTTCAGCAAGAAATGTGTTTCCTTCTATTCCAATCACTTCTTGCCAAAATTTTTCTTCGTCAAGATTATCGGGATCAATTGATTTAGTTGCATCTCCAAGAGCAGGCGTTGCAATATCGTGGGATAGTCCTGATACTTCTAGAGCATCTATATCTTTCTGAGGAAGATTGTTCAATCTTCCAATATCCCCCGCAGTCATTGCAACTACGAGTGAATGATCTAGGCGATCGTGAGAGTATCCTATGAAATATTGTTGTTCAGGATCTGGTCCCACGTAAGAAAGAAAACTTAATGCTCTAATTTCACCTAGTCTGCCCCATATTTTAAAAGAACTTGCAGCTTTTGTTAGCAAGCTGTCTGTCGGAGCCCATCTTCTTAAATCAGAAAACGGTAGGAATTCAAAAAAATCTTCTTCTTGCGCAAAATCGTCTGATGTCTGGTTAAAATCCGGTTGAATACCTTCTTGTTTTGTCATGTTATGGAATTCTAGCAAATAGGCGAAATCTTTTCAATCTGGGGAGATTTGTTTGGTGTTTTGATTTTTAATTTTTTCAAGAAGCAACGGATAATCCGAAAGGTGAGGAAAAATTGATTCGGCTTCTTTTCGGGTTTTTTCAATAAGTGAAAAATCAGAAAATGATGCAATTTTAAGCTCTGGTATTCCGTGCTGGGCTGTTCCATAGATTTCTCCAGGCCCTCTTAGCTTTAAATCAAGCTCTGCAAGTTGCGCTCCTATATATATTTTTTCCATACTTTTTAATCGCTGAATAGTTCTTTGATTTTGTGATTCCGTAAATAATAAACAATAAGATTGTCTGTCACTTCTGCCAACCCTGCCTCTTAATTGATGAAGTTGGGAAAGTCCAAATCTGTCTGCTGCCTCAATTATCATTATTGTTGCATTTGGAATATCGATTCCCACTTCAACGACCGGTGTCGCAACTAAAATATTTGCTTGTCCTTTCTTAAATTTATTAAGAACAATATTCTTTTCTTTACTTTTTAATTTCCCATGAAGAAGCTCAAGTTTTAAGTTTGGAAAAATCTCTTTTTTTAACCTTTCAAATTCTTTAACCGCTGCTTTCACTGTTGTCATGGTTTCCGATTCTTCAATGAATGGGCAAATTATGAAAACTTGACCTTTACTATCTATAATGTGTTTTGATATCCATTTATAGGCATCTTCTCTTTTTTCTTTTGGAACAAGCCATGTTTTAACTGTTTTTCGTCCTAACGGCATTTCATCTAACAAAGATAAATCCAAGTCTCCATATAAAGTTAATGCGATTGTTCGCGGAATTGGAGTTGCCGTCATCGTTAGAAGATGCGGACTTTTTCCTTTTTTTCGGATAACCGCTCTCTGTTCTACTCCAAAACGCTGCTGTTCATCGATTACTACAAGTCCCAAATTTTTAAAATTTATTTTTTCTGATAAAAGAGCATGTGTCCCAACAAGAATATCAGTATTTCGTATTGAGTATTCAGTATTGTGTATATTATTTTTTTTCTTAATACTTCCTGTTTTTAAGGCAACGGTAACGCCAAAAGGTTTGAGGAGCTGCGAAATAGTATCGAAATGTTGATTTGCAAGAATCTCGGTTGGAGCCATAAAAACCGATTGAAAACCATTTAAATGCGCAAGAAACATCGCAATACCGGCAATAACGGTTTTTCCCGATCCAACGTCTCCTTCCAAAAGTCTGTTCATGGGTCTTTTGGAGGAAAGATCTTTAAAAATCTCCTTTACAGCCTTTTCCTGGGCATTTGTAAGATCAAATGGGAGTTTTTCCAAAAATTCTTCGATATGCTTGCTGTATTTTGAGACTGAGAACGGATTTCCGAAAAAATTATTTTTCCATTGGCTTTTTCTAAAAAGAGCCGCAAGCTGCAGGAGAAAAAGTTCATTGAAGGCAAGTCTTGACTTTGCTTTTTGAGCGTTCCCTGATGATTTTGGAAAATGAATTTGTTCAATAGCTTGATTTAATTCCATTAATTCATTCTTTTCTAAAATTGAACTAGGAATATACTCGTTCATAAATTGTATTTGTTCTTTTAAGATTTTACTTACTTGCCGGCGTAACCATTTTGAGGAAATTCCTCTGGTCTCATTATAAATAGGTACTAATCTTGCGGTATGAATGGGTTCACTCTCTTTGAAAAGTACTTCATACTCTGGAGATTGGAATATTACTTTGTTTTTAAACAGGTCAACTTTTCCCGCTAAAGAAACAGTATCTCCCTTTTTAATTATTTTTGGTATGAAAGGCTGGTTAAACCAAATAATATCAATTTCTCCTGTTTCATCGGCGACCTTTGCTTTTTGAAGATTCTTCCATTTTCTCGTGTATTCATTTTTTATCTCTGTCACCGCTCCTTTTATTGTTACGATTTCTCCCGGCTGAATATCTGCAATTTTTGAGACTAACGAATAATCATCGTATCTAAAAGGAACGTGATATAAAAAATCCTCAATTTTTTTAATTCCCAACTTTTCCAGACGCGATGCATACTTTTTAAAAATAGGTCCGGCCTGCTTAATCGGTGTTCCTAAGTTCATAATTTATTTTTACTTCTTATTGAGGAGCAAGGAAGGGTAAGAAAGATGTTGCAACAAGAGCTATAGTTGCGATTGCAACTATTATTTTCCAAATCCACTGACGTTTTCTAAAAATCTCCATAGAATTATTCTATCACAATTAATCTTAATGCCAAAAAGCACGGCGATAAGTAAAAACCATAGGAATTTTCGCTCTATTTGCAGCTTCAATAGAAATCCTATCATTTATAGAACCTCCCTGTTGAACAATTGCTCCAATCTTGTATTTTGCTGCAAGTTTTATTGAATCATCAAATGGGAAGAAACTGTCGCTTGCCAAAATTGCTCCCCTCGTGTGTATGCCCGCCTGTTCTAGAGCTATTTTAGCTGATCTGATTCTCGAAGTCTGTCCGGAACCTATACCTCTTGTCATAGGAAATTTTTTATCAACTACAATCACTGAGTTTGATCTAATACGGAATATAAAAAGCCAAGCAAATTTAAGTTGCTCCAGTTGTTTTTTTGTGGGCTTTACCTTGGTTACTGCCTCCCATTTTTCGAAATCTTTATTTGAGTAAATATCTTGAGTCTGTAGAATAAAACCGTCATCAACCCATTTTATATTTAATGTTTTTCTTATAGGTTTAGTTATTTTACCTATTGTATATATGCCCATGCTTTTTCTTACTTTTGACAATAATTCAAATGCTTTTTCTTCAACTTTTGGAGCTACAATTATATCGATATTACTTTTCCTTTTCTTTTTAAAATTAGAAATAACTCTTGCGCTTTTAATATCTAAGTTTCTATTCATTACAATTATTCCACCAAATGCTGATTGCGGATCTGTTTCTATTGCCCTTTTCAAAGACTCATCAGGGGAATTTCCCAAAGCAATTCCGCTGGGACTATTATGTTTTATAACGACAGAACATGGTTTATCAAATATTCGCACCGATTCAATACCTGCATTAATGTCGGTAACATTTACCAGAGACAAGTCTCTTCCCCACAATTTTTTCATGTTTTTCAAAGAGGAGACTGTATTATGAGTAAGATAGAATGCTGCCTTTTGATGTGGATTTTCTCCGTATCGAAGATCAAATATTTTTCTTCCTGCGATAATTGTTTCGTTAGGAAACAGCTCCTGATTTAAATATTTTGCAATTTGCGAATCGTAGAAGGATAAACTTGAAAATGCTTTAGCTGCTAAATATTTTCTTAGTTTTTCTGTTATGCTTTTGCTCTGAAGTTTTTCGGAAATTTGTTTGTAGTCGGCCGGATCTACAATAACTAAAACATTCTTAAAATTTTTTGCGGCAGCGCGAATCATCGTTGGCCCGCCTATATCTATATGTTCGATTGCGTCGTTAATAGAGATATTTTTTGAAGCCACTGTTTCTTCAAATGGATAAAAATTGCATATGACGATATCGATTGGTTTTATTTTTAATTTAAGAGCTTCTTCTATATGCTTTTTATTTTTTCTGTTAAACAGAATGCCAGACTCAATTTGAAAACTAATCGTCTTAATTCTTCCATCAAAACTCTCAGGATTACCTGTTATCTTTTTGACTGGAATGATAGGGATTTTTTGCTTGACAAGAACTTTTGCGGTGCCTTCGGTCGAAATAATTTTGTATCCTAAAGAAGCAAGAACCCTTGCGAAATCAACAATTCCCTCTTTATTATAAACACTCAGAAGTGCGTATTTTGAAACGGGATTAAATTTACCCATTTTAAGAGGCAGATTTTATTTTTATAAACCTGTGTTTGCCTACTTTCAACGTTCCTTCCTCGATTTTGGTATTTGGATCTTTAATAATTTCCCCATTAAGCGAGACTCCACCTTGCTCTACTAATCTTCTAGCATCAGATTTGCTTGTTGCAAGTTTTGCTCTGACAAGAACTTCATCTGTTGTCATAACTTTTTCAATAACAAGGATATTAAGATCCATTGGCGCCTCTTTTTTTTGTACTGTTTTTTCGAAGTGTTCTTGAGCTTTTTTGGCTTCTTCAACTGAGTGGATCTCTGATACTATTTCATAAGCTAACTTTCTTTTTATTTCAATTGGATTTTTTCCGGATTTAAGTTCTTCTTCTATCTTCTTAATTTCTGAAAGATCAATATTTGTTGCCAGAGTAAAGTACTGGAGAATTAAATCATCATTGATAGCCATAATTTTTGCATACATGTCATTTGGGTTGTCTTCAAGCCAAATTGCATTGTTCCAAGTTTTGCTCATTTTTCGCCCATCTGTTCCTGATAAGAACTCATTTGCTAAAATGAATGATTCTTTATTGCGCCAATTTTTCAAAAGCGTTCTTCCTGCTTGCATGTTAAAGGTTTGATCGGTTCCTCCAATTTGTATATCAGTATCCAAAAAATAACTATCGTACCCCTGCATTGCAGGATATAGTCCTTCATGAAGACCTACACGGCGTCCGCTTTGCAGCCTTTTTTTAACAAGCTCGCGTGACCCAAAATCTCCAAAAGAAAATTGCTGCGCGAGTTTTATCACTTCTTCAAAAGTTAATTTCCCAAGCCATTCGCTGTTGTATTTTATTTTAACTTTTGAGAAATCAAGAATTTTTTCTGCCTGTTTTTTATAAGTTTTAAAATTTTCTTCAATCTGTGCTTTTATTATGACCGGACGCTCAGTATCTTTATCGGATGTGTCTCCAATTAAAGCGGTAAAATCTCCGATTAAAAAAGTAACATTATGACCAAGTTCTGAAAATTTTTGAAGCTTTCTTAAGGAAAAAGCATGCCCCAGATGGATTTTTATAGCTGTGGGATCAATTCCTAAATAGACATTTAATTTTTTGCCACTTCGTAGTTTTTTTTCCAGTTCTTCCTTGGAAGGAATTATGTTTGAAACTCCCCGAGTCAAAAGCTCTTCAATCTTATTCATGAGTTAAGTATATCACAGGCTAGTGGCTAGCAACTAGTCACTAGTAGCTAGTTTTGGTATACTTAAGGTATGGTCGATTATAAAGCAAGAACAAGCAGAAGAAAAAGATTTAGGTACAGTTCCTCAAAAGTTCTTCTCTACAGCAACTTGGCTAAATATTCTTTCTACGGACTCATTGCTTTTATAATTATAATGACCGGCCTTTTCTTATGGTATGGAAGAAGCCTTCCTGCTCCGGGAAAACTTATAAACCCGCCTCTTGGGCAATCTACGCGAATTTACGATCGGAAAGGAATCCTTTTGTACTCGGTCTATCAAAATCAAAATCGTACGTATGTAAAGCTCAAGGATATTCCGATAAATTTAAGAAATGCAACCCTTTCCATAGAAGACAAAAATTTCTACAAAAATCAGGGATTTTCTATAACAGGATATCTTAGGGCAATTAGAAATATAGTTCTTCTTAGAGGACTTTCGGGTGGATCAACCATAACCCAGCAGCTTGTTAAAAACGTACTGCTGTCTTCGGAGCGTACAATTCCCCGAAAGATAAAAGAGCTGATGCTTGCGATTCAGGTAGATAAAAAATACTCCAAGGATCAAATTCTTGAAATGTATTTAAACGACGTACCGTATGGAGGAACAAGCATTGGAGTTGAGGCAGCAGCCGAGTCATATTTTGGAAAGAAGGTTAAAGACTTAGATATTGCGGAAAGCGCGTTTTTGGCCGGTCTTCCTCAATCTCCAAGCATTTATTCTCCGTATTCGGGCGGAAAATATTACATCAATCGAACCGAGGACGTTTTAAAACAGATGGTTTCAGAAAAATATATAACCAAGGAAGAAAAAGAAAATGCACTTTCCCAAATAAAAAAGAAAACCTTTTCGCAAAAAGACACTTCGATAAAAGCTCCGCATTTTGTTATTTATGTTAAACAGCTTTTGGCAAAACAATTTGGAGAGGCTGCTGTTGAAAACGGCGGGTTGCAGGTTACAACGACTCTTGACTATTCAATTGAACAAGAAGCGGAGAAAATTATTAAGGAAGAAATAGACAAGCTTAAGGGCTATAGAGTAGGCAATGGCTCCGCAGTTGTAATGGATCCTAAGACAGGAGAAATTTTGACAATGGTGGGAAGTAAAGACTACTTTGACACGGAAAATGAAGGAAATTTTAATACTGCCTTGTCAAGCAGACAGCCTGGATCGTCCTTAAAGCCAATTATGTACGCAACTGCTTTTGAAAAAGGATATACGCCTTCAACAATGGTTATAGATGTTAAAACAGATTTTCCAACCAATGATCCCAAGCATCCAATTTATACACCTGTTAATTACGACGGAAAACTTCGTGGGCCTATTCAGCTTAGGTTTGCTCTGGGGAATTCTATTAATATCCCTGCTGTAAAAATGCTAGGTCGTGTTGGAATAAAAGACGTTATGCAAAAAGCCTACGATATGGGAATTGAAAATTGGAAACCGACTTCCGAAAATATGGCGGACGTTGGGCTCTCGCTTGTTTTAGGAGGTAGAGAAACGACGCTCTTGGATGAAGTAACTGCTTATTCGGTTTTTGCAAATCAGGGAGTAAGACAGGATCCGGTTGCAATTCTTAAGGTAACCGACAATCGGGGAAATACGCTTTTTGAGCATAAAAAAAGAGACGGTGAAAGAATATTGTCCTCTGAGGTTTCTTATTTAATATCCCATATTCTCTTGGATAACATTGCAAGAACTCTTACATTTGGTCCAAATTCCTGGCTGGTTATCCCCGGGAAAACAGTTTCTGTTAAGACCGGAACTACAGATGAGAAGAGAGATAATTGGACTGTTGGATACACCCCTTCGTATGTTGTAGGAGTGTGGGTGGGAAATAATGATAATAGCCCAATGAATCAAGCAATCTCATCTGGTGCTACAGGAGCATCTCCTATTTGGAATAGAATTATGCGAGTCGTTTTAAAAGGAAAAGAAGACGATCCGCCTAAAAAGCCGGATAATGTTATAGCTTTGCAGATAGATAGTTTAGGAGGAGGGCTTCCTGTTTCAGGACAATCTACGAGGTCGGAGTACTTTATAAAAGGTACCGAGCCAACAGGACCCGGCCCAATCTATCAGAAAGTTAAACTTTCAAAACATCAGAATGGCAAATTAGCAAATCAGTCAGAGATCGATGCACATGATTACGATACAAAAGACTATATAGTTTTTCATGAAGAAGATCCCGTCTCAACCGATGGAAAAAATAGGTGGCAGGAAGGAATAAGCGCGTGGCTCTCAGGTCAATATCCAGGAGATGATAAGTATCACCCGCCAACCGAAACGTCAGATTATCAGGAGACTTCTGAATCTAGTTCTTCAGAAGTGGCAACGCCTACTGAAACGCCGAGCCCAACCCCAATCCCGACTCCCTGATTATTCTTTTAATCTTATTTTAAATTTCTTTTTTAACGCCTCTAATATTTTCTCGCGGATTTTTGAAACTTCCTCGTTTGTTAAATTCCTTTCTCTATGCTGGTAAACAATATGAAAAGTTTTGGAATTCTCAAAGACATCAAGAAGACTGACCTGCGTAATCAACGGGCTTTGTTTTTTTATTTCTTCTATTGTATCCCCTACTGTGATTTTTTCCGAAACTTCTATTGCAAGGTCTTCAATTATCGGCGGATATTTTGGAATGGGTTTATATTTTTTAGATAAGTTTATTTTTGATAAAATATCCGAAAAATTAAGCTCAAAATAAATTCCTTCATCAAAAATCTGAATATATTTTGCCCCCCCTTCATTTACTCCGAAATCCTCAAATATTTTTTCAATTATCCCCTTTATTTCATAAAAGTTTTTATTATTTGATATTCCGCAAAGGAAATAAAACTCCTGAGCGCTGCCGATATTTGATCCAACATAAACCTTTCCTAATTCAAATAAATTTATTTGTTCAAAGTACGGTTTATTTTGCAAAAGAGCTTTTTTTAAATTTATAATAAGAGATGGTCTTAGGTATTCAAATTCCCTGCTTACAGGATTATCGACTCTTAAAGTTTTATCCGGAACGATGTTATTCTCCAAGAGATCTTTTTCGCTTATCAAGCTATATGTAGAAATTTCCGAAAAACCACAAGCAGAAAGAATGTTTTTGATCATTTTTTCCATCTCATAATTTTTAAAGTATGGAAGTTGCTTGGTAGGAATTTGTCCGGCAGGAATTGTTTTTGGAAATTTATTGTATCCGTAAAGTCTTGCAACTTCTTCGATTAGATCTTCTTCTATCTTTAAATCATTTCTATAGGTTGGTACAGTTGTTTCTATAATATTTTTTGTTTTTTTTAAAGGGTTAAGGTTGAGTCTTTGCAGTAAATTTAGAACTTCCTTCTCCGGTATTGCGATCCCCAAAATCTTATTAAGCCTATCAAGTTCAAGGTTTAGTTTACGTGATAAAAAATCTTCTTTTCTAATATCAAAAAGCTCACTTGCGATTTGACCTCCTGCTATGTCAAGCACTAGTTCAACACATCTTTTAAGCGCATCAACGGTTCCTCCTGCATTTACTCCTCTTTCAAAGATACTGGATGCCTCGGATCGAAGAGAAAGAGAAGTTGCGGTTTTTCTAATTAAAACAGGGATCTCAACGGGAACTCTTATGAATATCGTTTCTGTTTCGTTATAAGTTCCGCTATCTAACCCACCTTTTATCCCGCAAAGATCTATTATCTTTTCACTGTCCGAGATTACGACTGCACCTTTTGGTAAATGGTAGATTAACCCATCAACGCTTGTAAATTTCTCTCCTCCTTTTGCCCGATGGACTTTCATCAAAGATCCTTTGATTTTTTTATAATCGAATGCATGAATCGGATTACCAAATTCAAACATTACATAATTTGTAATATCAACGATATTATTTATCGGTCTTTGTCCGATTTTCTTCAATCTTTCTTTTAACCAATTAGGAGATTCTTTTACCTCAATTCCATTGATTATTATTCCTGTAAATCTTGGATTTATTTTAGAATCAGTTCTGATCGTTAAAGGCAATACTTTTTTAATTTTGGCTTGCCCCGCGAAGCCTTGGCGAAGTTTGGGGATTTTTATTTTTGTATTTTCTATTGCTGCAATTTCCCTTGCAATTCCGATGATTGATAAAAGGTCGGGGCGGTTTGGAGTGATTTCAAGATCAAAAATAACATCATCGTCTTGTTTAGTTACTTTTTCTGTATTTAAACCTACTTCTGTAAGTCGTTCTCCAAGATCTTTTGGAGAAAGTTTTATGTCAACGTATTCTTTTAGCCAGGATAAAGGTACCAACATAATATTAATTTGAAATTTTCAATTTTTAATTTTCAATGAATTTTTAATGTTTTAAATTTTCAAATTTGTATTTCATTTAAAATTTCTAATTTTAAATTTAAAATTGATTTAAGATTCTTAAATCAGGGTTTGTTAAAAGTCTTAAATCGTCCATTTGGTATTTTAAGGTTACCAATCTTGACAGACCGGTTCCAAAAGCAAAACCTTGGTATTTAGAAGGATCGATGTTTACTTCTTTTAAAACATTGGGATGGATCATTCCTCCGCCTAAGGCTTCAACCCAACCAGAATACTTACAAAAACTACAACCATTTCTTTTACATGCCATACAACTAATGTATCCTTCAAGACTAGGCTCTGTAAAAGGAAAAAAATGGGAAGCAAACTTTATCTTTGTAAATTCGCCAAAAAATTTTCTTACAAAATAATCAAGGGTTCCTAGTAAATCTGTGAATGTAATATTTTTATCTACCGCATATCCTTCGAATTGCCAAAACTCGAATCCGTGCGATGCGTCAATTTGTTCGTATCTAAAAACTTTTCCCGGAATAATTGCTCTTAATGGAGGTTTTGATTTCTCCATTACTCTTCCTTGCATAGTAGATGTATGTGTTCTTAAGATAATTTCTCCAGAAGCGATGTTCGTTTTTCGCGTGTCAAGATAAAGAGTCTGCTGGGTATCTCGCGCCGGATGTTCTTTTGGAAAATTCAAAATTCCAAAATTATATCGATCCGTTTCTATTTCGGGTCCGTCGGCTACCTGATACCCAAGACTTTTAAAAATATCTACGACATCATAAATAACTTGTGTCATAGGATGAAGGTGTCCTATTGACGGTTTTATTCCGGGAATCGTTACATCTAACTTCTCTTTTAATTCATCTGAAGTTTCTTTTTTTGTCCTTGTCTGTTGCGTAGAAATTGTGTCTTCTATGCTTTTTTTTACTTCGTTTGCAAGTCTTCCGATTTCGGGCCTTTTTTCTTTAGGAAGTTTTGATATTTCTTTTATTGCAAGAGTAAGCTTCCCCGATCTTCCCAAAAATTGAATTTTTAACTCCTCCAGCTCCCTATAGTCTTTTGCATCCAAAACTAGCGAAACAGCCGAATTTTTAATTTGAATAAGTTCTTCTTCCATATATTTATGGTAGCATAAAAAAACTCCCACTTTCCATTCCAAAATGGCGGGGAGTTAGTAATGGGAGGATCTATACATTCTTAACTGATTCTACCACTTTTTTAAAAGTATTCGGATCCGAAACGATTAAGTCACTTAATATTTTTCTATCAAGTATAATATTGGCCTTTTTTAGTTTATTGATAAATAAGCTATAAGAAAGGCCCTCTTTCTTAACTGCTTCTGAGATTCTTGTAATCCAGAGCGATCTGATGTCTCTTTTTCTAAGTTTTCTTCCATGATAAGAATAGGCTCTTGCATGAAGCTCTGCTTCCTTTGCGACTTTAATAAGCCTGTTTTTAGTCCCTCTGTATCCCTTCGTTGCTTTTAAAGCTTTTTTATGTTTTCTTTTTGATACTACTCCCCTTTTAACGCGCGCCATAATAAAATTGAAAATTGATAATGGAAAGTTGATAGTTATTTTTCAATTCTCAACTCTCAATTGTCAACTTTTTATGTTTCTCCCAGCATCTTTTTTATTTTTTTCGCGAATTTGCCTTTCAAAACTCCCGGCTCTTTTTGTCTTCTGAGTCTGCTTTTTGATTTTATAAGCTTGTGGTGACTTTTATATTGATGAGAAAACAAAACCTTTCCGGTTTTTGTTACCTTAAATCTCTTGCTTACCGATTTTTTTATTTTTTGCTTTTGCATATGCTACTCCTTATTTTGCTTCGCCTGAAGGCGAGTTCTCCTGATTTGATCGGCCTACGTTCCTTTGTGGAGAGAGAATTGTTATAAGCTGTTTTCCTTCAAAATGTTTTTCTCGCTCTATTTTTGATATATCCGAAAGATATTCAATGGTTTTTTCTAATATTCTTTCTCCAAACTCAGGATGTGTTATTTGCCGTCCCGCGAATTTTACTACAAATTTAACCTTATTGCCATCCCCTAAAAATTCCCGCGCTTTTTTTAAGACAACCATTAAGTCATGGCCATTCATAAAAGGACCAAGTCTTAGCTCTTTTGTTTCGGATGCTTTTGATTTTTTTCTCTCTTCTTTCTTTTTTTTCTCTTCCTGATATAAAAACTTTTTAAAGTCAATAATTTTTGCAACAGGAGGTTTAGCGTTTGGAGCTATCTCGACAAGATCAAGACCCAATTTTCGGGCTTTTTGCAGCGCTTCAAATCGCGAAAGAATTCCTAATTGCTTACCGCCCGATTCCAAAACACGTAATGTGCTTGAAAAAATTCGCTCGTTTACTCTATAAAATTTTCTATTATCCTGTCTTTTTTTAGATCTTTTTATCAATTTCTTCCTGCAACTTTTGTAAAAATTTGGAAACTTCTAATTGTCCTAAATCTTTTCCGTCTCTTGTTCGGACAGAAATTACATTTTCTTTTTCTATTTCCTTGTCTCCTATTATACCCATATAGGGAACTTTTTGTAAAGTGGCGTCACGAATCTTAGATTGAAGCGTTTCTGATCGATTGTCGAGCTCCGTCCTAATATTTTCTTCTTGTAATGTTTTGTAAATTTTTCGCGCAAAATCCAGATGTTTATCTGTGATTGGAAGAATAACCGCTTGAACAGGAGAAAGCCATAGAGGAAAAGCTCCCTGATAATGTTCGATAATCATAGCAAGAAACCTTTCATAAGAACCAAAAGTTGCTCTATGAAGCATTACTGGTTTTTGTTTATTTCCGTTTTCATCAACATATGCCAAATTAAATCTTTGCGGAAGGTTAAAATCAACCTGAATCGTAGAAAGCTGCCACTGCTTTCCAAGCGAATCCGTTACCATAAGATCCATCTTTGGTCCATAAAACGCCGCTTCTCCTTCAACTTTTTTATAATTTATCCCAAGCTCTTTTAGAATATTTTCCATAAGCTCCTGCATCTCTTCCCATGTTTTTTCATCACCCAGATATTTCTTTTTATCCTTTTTGTCCCAGGCAGATAGTCTTATCCAGTGATCTAACTTAAAATCAGAAAGCATTTGCTTATTCACCTCGAGTGCTCTTCTAAACTCCTCCTTTATCTGATCGGGTCTTGCAAATACGTGTGAATCATCAAGAGTTAAGGCCAAAACTCGGGCGAGTCCCTCTAATTCTCCGGATTGCTCCGATCTATATTGAGTAGTACTCTCTGCGTATCTTTGGGGAAGGTCTCTATACGACCAGGGTTTTCGGGCAAAAATTTGTATGTGATGAGGACAATTCGCAGGCTTTAAAACATATTCCTTTTCTTTGGCCTTCATTGCAGGAAACATATCTTGAAAAAATTTTTCAAGATGTCCTGATTTTTCATATAAATCTTTCTTTGCAATATGAGGAATCCAGACAAATTGATACCCTTGCTTCTCAAGTAGACCGTCTATATAGGAATTTAGAATTCTGCGAAGAGTTGCACCTTTTGGAGTAAAAAGAGGAAGCCCTGAGCCCACAAGATCGGAAAATGTAAATAAATCTTGCTCTTTTCCTATTTGCTGATGGCTTTTTGATTTATTCATTCAGGCTATTTTATAAATTGAGGATTATTTTGTAAAACGTAATTTGTAATTTGCGAAACAAAATTTCCGACAAACGGGACTAAGTTGATGTTTTTTAATATAAGACTTAGGATTGCAATTACAATAGATACTCCAACCGTTGCGCCAAGTCCCCATGCGATTCCTCCAACAAAATTATTAAAGATAATGTCTTTAAAAGATCTTCTTACTCTTTCGTATTTTTCCACAGATTTAGTATAGCAGAAGATAATTGTTTTTAAAAACCTATTTTGGTAGAATTGTAAAGCTTGGATCCGTAGCTCAGCTGGTTAGAGCGTTGCATTGACATTGCAGAGGTCAGTGGTTCGAGTCCACTCGGATCCACCAAAAAGGAGCCTGAGTTAAAAAGTAATTATCCTGCTTGGGTTGCTATAACGCGCTCGTTGGAGAGTCCAAAAGTTGTACCGTGTTTTTTAAACATTGTCCAGTAGCCCTTTTGCTTTTTCTTGCTTTTCATAACGGAAAGCCACGTGCCCGAGTCTTCTATTTTTGTTCTTGCCGCTTTTACCAAAGATAACATCCATTGGAAAAATGTTACATGATATTCTCCCGGCTGTTCAATCCTCTGTTCAACCGCAATCTCTTTAAATTCAATTGCAATTTCCGCAGACGCCGCCGTTATTTTTTTAAGTTCTGTTAAAATCTCCGAAATCTTTGCGTTTAAAATTTGTGTGTTTTCTCTATCAGCTCTTTTTGTTACATCAATTATTTCTCTTTTATAATCAAATCCGGGTTCAATAGGTCCAAGTGATGCCTCTTTTTTTGTTTTTCTTAGAAGATGAATTTCTCTTCCTTCTTCCAAATCTCCCGAGGTCTGCTTTTCTTCTTCATGCGGATTTTGAGATCCTAGAAGCTGTTCCCAAAGACTGTTTACGCTCTGTTTGCCAAAATTATCAATCGCCGAATCAACAACACCAGAACCAATCCCTTTTATTATTTCTATTGGGTTTTGGTCGATAAGATTCTGATTTTTTTGTTTTTGGGTTTTAGTTTTCATAAGATTTGGATAACATTATCATAATTTCTTTAGGAAATCAAGCGTTTTTTGCTGTCTTATAATACTTGCCAGGAGATATTTATTTGCCTCAAGCCCTTTCCGTTCATTTTCGTCTTTGGCGTTTTTTATTGCATCTTCTATTTCTTTATCGTCCACTGTTATTTTTTCCTCTTGCGCTATCTTAGCAAGTGCAAATTCAAGTTTTACGTCGTTTATTGCTTTGTTTTCGTATTCTTTTTTTAAGTCTTCAACAGTCTTATGGACAGAAGATAAATACTGATCTAGCGTTAAACCAAGTCTTTTTATTTCATCTAAGGTTTGGGCAAGCAGTCTTTCTACCTCTTGTTCAACAATTATTTTTGAAACCTTTACATTTACGCTTTTTTGAAGTTCGGCCATTATTTCATCAAAGCTTGCTTCTTTTGATTCTTTTCCCGGAATAATAATTTTTGATTTTGCTGTTACTTTTTTAATGTTATCTTTATAACCGTTTAAGTCAACTTGAGGAGCCTCGCAGACGGAAGCTGTAAACTTCCAATCTTTATTATCTTCCAGAAGTTCCACATGAATTCTAGGATTTATAATTGGTTTAATATCATGTTTTTTTACCGCTTGCGCATAAGCCTGCGGAAGTAATTTCTTAAGAACCTCTTCTTTTACCTTGTCTTTATCTACTTTTTCTTCTACGATCTTTTTTGGAGCTTTACCTTTTCTAAAACCCGCAACGTTTGCGCTTTTTGCAACTTCCTCCAAAACTATCTCCGTAGTATCTTTAACTATTTTTGAGGGAATAGAGATATTTAAGATTATTGTTCCGTCTTCCTGTTTTTCTATTATAGAATCCATACTTTAATGTTTATTTTAATTCCCTTACTTGAGCTCGGTTTCTTGATCTCCAGATGTAACAAATTCGATTGCTCTCGCTAGATCGAAGCCTGTTTTTACAGCTTCTAAAGATATCAGTATAAATTCATGTCCCATCCTCATAATTTCTAGTAACTTTTCGGGATCACTCGCAAGAATGGGAACCAAGGATGATGGAAAACGTTCTCCCTGAGATGAAATAAAAGTCTGAGCATAGTCAACTACCAGAGGTAATGTTTCAATTTCGAGAGCTTCCCCTGTTACTTTTTCAAGTCTTGCAAGAAGTACCACGTTGCTTAAGATACTTTCGAACATAGTGTCAGATTCCTGGTCTGTAAACTTCGCATTTTTTAATTCCTGTGGATCGAATAGAGGGTCAGTGGTGGCTCGCTTTACTACGTCATCAGACCAGTCAAGGAAATCTTTAAAAGTTACACTTTGTCCAATAGCTTCTTGAAATACTCTAGGAATTGGCTGCTGTTCGCTCATATATTTTGCTTAAGAGTTTTTCCTAAGGAAGTCTCTAAATCTATGCCGTGACGTGCACCCCACATTGTTACTATGGTCATTGCTGCTCTAGGATGAATTCTGAATCCAATGCAAAGATCTATTAAGGCATCCAGAGGGCTTACATAATCTTCTGGAATTGTATTTGGATGTGCCCTAGTTGCTTCTAATCCCTGTAGTCTTTGTCTGTTTGTTTCAATTACTTCTCGGTAATCACGTCTTGCGTGTAAGAATTCGCTGAAGTGTCTGTTTAGACCAGAGTCCAACTCTTCGTGACGTGCTCTTTCTGATATTCTTTCAGTCATATTTATTTCAGAATTGTACCACGATAGCTGCGTTTTGTCAACTATAGGTTAATATTTTATCTTCTCATCAAGCTCCAAACGGTTTACTCTAAGCCTGCCGAAGTGTGCGGATGAGAGGACTCGAACCTCCAAGGGTTTCCCCACATGGTCCTAAACCATGCGCGTCTGCCAATTTCGCCACATCCGCGCGTTATCCGATTATACCATATGTTTATAGCGAAATTGAAAGACTATCCTGCGGATTTAAGATTGAAAAATTGCTAATGCTATTCATAAAAGACTCAACCCTAACCGCCCATGTAGGCGATGCGGCATATGAACTTCCTATGGCATAAATATTATCAGTTCCGGTTCTATCCATGTATTTTTCCCTAAGACCTTTTGAAATTGTTTGTATACCATCTTCCCATGAAGAAAAGTAAATAACATTATTTCCATATATTCCCCAACCCCATCCGTTATAAGAGTTTGCCGGAATTTGTTGTCCAAAAGTTGATTCAACTCCTGAGATTGCAGCAACTAATCTCCAGTCAAGATTATAAATATCTGCAGTTTCTACGAATGCTCTTGCAAATGGAGCAAGCGGAGAATTATAAGACTCTAGGAATTCTCTTAATATTTTTACACGATTATCAGACAAAGACACACTTCTTGCGTCTGCCAAAACAGCAGAAGATCCAGAGGAGTTTTGTGCAAAAACCCCAGGCGCAAAAATAAAAGCCGATAATACAACAAAAGATAATATAAATAAAATTCTGTTTTTCATATTGGGTAATCCAAAAAATGGCTTTAGCGCGGATTAACGCAGGACAAGTAGGAATATTTCAAAGCCATAAAAAAATCCTAACGTATGCATTTGGAAAGACATACCTTAGGATCTGGTAGGATTATACTATACAACTATAGGTTTGTCAAGTACCAAGCTATAGGTCATTCGGCTTCGCTCAGGATGAATTTATTGAAGCTGATTCATGAAGTAATTTACACTCAGAGCCCAGTCACCGTTATTGCTGGGGGTATATTTAGTCATTATCTGCTCAGGGGTAATCAGCCCAATATCTCTGTAATCCTCTGCAAGCGTTTTTGAGACAGTTTCTATTGCCTCCCCGTATCCTGAAAAACTCGTAACTTTTTTTCCATACATACCAAATCCCCAACAGTTGTATGTATCCCGAGGGGCTTTCTTGCAAAGATTTGATTCCTGCATGGCAATAGCCGGTAAGAGTCTGGAATCGAGTCCATATTTTTCGGACGATTCTACAATTTCTCCGGAGAAAGGTTCAAGAGGAGATTCATACCTGTCTAAAAAAACTCTTAAATTTTCTACTCTAATATCCTTTGAAGATATTTGGTCTTCCGATAAGTTATCCGTAATAGGCAATGCCGCAAAAGCAACAGATTGGTTACTACTGTTTAAAAAGGAATTGCCGGTCTTTTTATATGAGAAATAAGAGATGTAAGCGATGCTCAGAAATATTATGAGAGGAGTCATAAGAAAGACGGATAATGGCAAAAATATCTTTCTCATTAATACTTAATACTTGCATATCTTATGTCGGCTTGTCAAGTTAAGGAAGGTAATTCTTGAAGTATTGGAGCGCGAGACCGGGATTGAACCGGCGACCTTCTCGTTGGCAACGAGACGTTCTACCACTGAACTACTCGCGCGGGTGCCGAAGTGGTGAATCGAACACCAATAACGTGTTCTTCAGACACGCGCCTTGACCACATTGGCAACTTCGGCTTGGTGGGTACTGAGGGGCTCGAACCCCCGACATTTGCGATGTAAACGCAACGCTCTACCAACTGAGCTAAGTACCCTTATTCGTCTATTAGTCTTTGGTCTTTAGTCTTTTGTTCAAAAACTAATAACTAATTGCTAAATTGGTGCCGAGGACAGGACTTGAACCTGCACGCCTTTTTAAAGGGCACAAGAACCTCAATCTTGCGTGTATACCAGTTTCACCACCTCGGCCGGATGGATATTATATCAAATTTGTGCCGAAGGCGGGAGTCGAACCCGCAATCCCGTAACGGGAACACGGTCCTGAACCGTGCGCGTCTGCCAGTTCCGCCACTTCGGCAATCTACTCAGATTTTACCAAAAATGCTCCGCTATTAAAAGGTTGATATTGGAAGGGGATTTGATTTGTTATAATTGGAAATTAGTGAATCCTTTTAAAGGAAGATTTAAGCCCGTCTTAGTAGGAATAGGTTTGCTCTTGTTTGTAATTTTAATAGCGGGGATCTTTGGGGAAGAAACAAAAACAAATAACAAAAAGCCCGCGGAGGTAAAATCTGCGCAGACAGAAGTTGCCATTCCAACAATTAGCGACTCTCCTACTTCGTTCCCAACAAGTTCAATATCGAGCGACAAAGAGTTTGCCCAAATCGTAAAAGTAGTTGACGGTGATACCATTACGGTTTTTTTAAACGGTAAAAACGAAACCATAAGAATAATAGGAATTAATACTCCCGAAACAGTCGATCCAAGAAAAACTGTAGAGTGTTTTGGAGCGGAGGCGTCAAATAAAGCCAAGGAATATTTTAAAGAAAAAGATTATAATGTGTGGCTTGAAGAAGATCCGACGCAAGGCGAAAGAGATAAGTACCAAAGACTTTTACGATATGTCTTTGCAGGTGAGGGCGTATCTGATTATGGACTAATGATGATTTCAGAAGGTTTTGCATATGAGTATACTTACAATACGCCATATAAATATCAGACTTCTTATAAAGAGGCTCAGGCGTATGCCGTAGATAGCAAGCTTGGTCTTTGGGCAGATGAGGCATGTGCGTTAAGCTCCAAACCTCAAATTACAAATCCCAAACAAGAGCAAAATAATACAAAAAGTACCGGCGGAGACAAAGACTGTTTGGATTTTAAAACTCAAAAAGAAGCTCAGGAGTTCTCTATAGCAAACGGCGGTCCGGCAAGTGACCCTCATAAACTCGATCAGGATAAGGACGGAGTTGCCTGCGAAAGCCTGCCATAGAACGATTTTTTTAAACGGGGTTGACCCCGATTAAATCGGGGTTGACAAGAATAATCGAATGTAGGATTATATATGCGTTGTGATAATTACAAGCTCCGTCTTCAAACACAATTCAAAAATACCAAGTAAATATACTTGCGACGACAAAAATATAAATCCTCCTCTTGAATTTTCCGACATTCCCAAAGAAACAAAGAGTTTGGTTCTGATTGTTGATGATCCCGATGCTCCGTCTAAAACTTGGGTTCATTGGATCGCTTATAACATTGATCCATCCACTACAAAGATTGAAGAAAACTCGGTTCCCCGGGAAGCTCTACAGGGAACAACAGATTTTGGTAAACCCGGCTACGGAGGTCCCTGTCCCCCATCGGGAACGCACAGATATTTTTTTAAGCTTTATGCTCTTGACACAATTTTGGACGCTCCCAATGGCCTTACCAAACAACAAGTTTTAGAAAAAGTGAAAGATTACGTTATCGAAGAAGCAGAGCTGGTCGGCTTATATAGCAGATAGTAGGGGGGTGAGAGCAGTGAAAGATGGTTTGGTTGGAAAGGTAGCCCATTACTACGACAAAATTGGCGTTGCCGTAATAAAACTTAGCAAGCCTTTAAAAGTAGGAGATAATGTTAAGTTTGTTCACGGAGAAAATGAGTTTAAGCAATCAATCGAATCGATGCAGCTTGAGCATGTTCAAGTTGAAAGCGGAAAAAAAGGACAGGAAGTTGCTGTAAAGGTTGATAAGGAAACAAAATCCGGAACACAAGTTTATTTAGCTTAATTTTTTCCAATCTACATTGTTTCCGCTTGGCTGAGCTGGCGGGGTTGGAGCAGCTCGGAATAGTTTGTCATCTTGAACCCAATGTATAGATTTCTATTTACCTAAAACTTTCTTTTTTTGGGGTTGTCAGTTAACTCTGTTCGTCTATGATAGGCGTCACGAGTAGGATTAAAGTGTCTATCTTTGTCTCTAAATCCTTCAAGAAATTCTTCCACGGTTTTTTTGTCGGGTCCGGATATTTTAATGGCATTGTTACCAATAGGTATTAATGTTAACTTTCCTATAGATGCCTTAACAATGTCTCGACGATGTCCAAATTCTGACGTAAAGTATCCATTCAGCTTTGGTATTACCACTGTTCTCTCATAAGGGGGTTTCCCGGTAGGAACAATCTCATTGTCAGCAGAAGGCTCAAATAAAAGTTCCTCTCGTACAATATCTATTTCCCAAGGAGCTGCTAATAAAATTTTAGACCACTTCATGTTAACTGAATGTCCCAACGGCTTAATGAAATAACTTGTACCTTCAAAGTTGTAGAGGTGATCCCACTCAAGTTGATGATCCTCAGAAGGTAACGATTTCCCTCTTTCGCCAAACCCATCAATGCTAAAACGAAGATAGTCTGAATCGATGCCAGTGATTTTTATTGTCCCAAACTTTTGAATATATATTCCTTGACCAACTTTCCTGTTCAAAACGAGTCCCCTGAAATCGGGGTTTTCCACTTCAACTAGATTAAAGTGCTTAGGCAGGGTTGACTCTCTCTCGGTCATGGCAAGTATACTACTTCATAGACATGCTGGAAATCAAGCTAGGGGATTTAGATCACATTATAGTCTTTGATACCCAGGTTATTCGAGCCTAAAAACGTAGCTGCCGGGCTTGGATTCGAACCAAAATAAACGGATCCAAAGTCCGTTGTCCTACCATTAGACGACCCGGCAATGATGTTATTTTATTAACTTTTTAAATTTATTTCCACCTTTAAATGATTTTATTTCTTTTTCTCTTTCTCTTGCGCTTGAATAATTTTCAAATTTTTCTGATTTTATTAAAATAAAGGGCTTTCTTGCTTTAGTTGAATAAACTCCGCCTCTATTATGTTTTACCAATCTACTCTTAAGATTTTTTGTTATGCCAATATAATATCTATTATCTTTAAGACTTTTTAGTATATAGACATAAAGCATAGATTGTCCGTTGTCCTACTTTACCCCGCTTAGCGGGGCAAGGACGACCCGGCAATATGACATAATTATATCAAAGTTAATCTACTTAGGATAGGATGCCAATCCCGTAAACAATAAAAATATAATTAGGAACAATTTATCCAGGAGCTCGCTGTTGTATTTCTGTAAGAAGTCGATAATCTGTTTCTTGAGGAGTATATCTGTTATCAAACTTTTCTGGTACTTCAACCATTTCCTGTCTCTCGTCCATTCTGCGTATTAGAGCGGCTTCTCTTAAGCGATTATTGCCTCCCCATCCATGACGCAATGGTGAAATATCATTATCTCTCTCATGCATAATTTTTGGATTATAGCTTGCACTTTTGCGAAAAGCAAGAGCTTTTTCTTCAAATTTGCTATTTATTATGAAAGTTAATTAGTGGGTCCGATTTCTTGTTTTATATAAATTCTGAGTGTATAATACGGCGATGCCAGAACAAGAACCAGTTGGACAGAGTCTTTTTAACCCAATTGAGGTAGGAAACCGTAAAATCAAGCCCCTTGCATTAACCCGGAAAATTGGTGAGGGGGTATTTATACAAAACTTTGGCACCATACGAGTCGTTGATAGAGGTATTGAATATCTCTATTTAAGTATTAAAGGGATCGGAGAAAACACTACTTCTATGCCTGCGGAAGATCATAGGCTAAAATGGGATCGTCTGTACACATTCGGGAATAAAGAGTATTATATCGTAGTTCAGGCAAATCCGTATGCGTATGCCAGCGCAAGAATTTTATTAGATATTCCAAAAGATGTGGAAATTGTACGAGAAGAAGAACTTTTATTCCCAGTAGAGCCGGAAAATTATGGGGAAGCCAATTAAGAAGCCCATTTTTAATTGTCTTATGCTTGACATATAAATTAGCCCGTAGTATAATTTTTATCCATGGACATTGCGGAAAGATTAAACGAATTGGCAAAAATCCAAAGACCATTTTCTCATCCATTTCGAGCAACCGAATTTGATACCTATCTTATAGATGATACCTTCGCTTTTCAAAGAATAGCTAGTTCGTACGGAGGAATACATGTTCTATTCGTGGCTGATATACAGTTACCAATAATTAGAGAAAATGCAAAAAAAAATAAGGAACCGCAGGGAATAGGTATAAGTAAATTAGTCCTAGCGTTCACATTTAGCCAGAGAGTAGTTTATCTGGGAAATAAGTATAAATTTTCACTTAGCGATGATCAACGTTATTTTCAACTTCAATCAGCTAATTCAATAAATTTTGAACCAGTTTCCCTAAACATAGACCTTAAAAGACTTGTTACTCAAAGAACCTTACCTACAAACACTTAAATCAAATTCGGCACAAAGTCCTTAATAGATTTCAATAAAAATTCATAAATTAGTATTGTAGGCTGGTTTTGAAGACACGGCTTTATTTTGGTAAGATTAAATATTGTGAAGAAAGCTCTTCCTATTTACTTGTTTGCACTTCTTCTATTATTTATTCTAAGTTTTAAATTTTTACTTACCGATCGAAATTCTTTTATAGATTCTCCCCTGCCGAGCTTTTTAACCCTGTTTAAAAACGGGCAGGTTTCAACACTTAACATTTGGACGCCCGACTTCAACAGTAAGACAATCAAAACCGTTAAATCGCCGGAGGTTTCTGCCCGCGCTTCTTTAATTTATGATTTAACAACAAATAAAGTAATTTATCAAAAGAATGCAAAAGAAAAACTTCCTATGGCGTCGCTTACTAAGATTATGACTTCAATTGTCGCTCTGGAAAATAAAAAGAAGGATGATAAATATTTTGTATCCAAGGAAGATTTAGTCGGAGAAGATTCAATGGGACTTACGGCAGGAGAAGTTTTATCTTTGAAAGAACTTTTGTATGGACTTATTCTTAATTCCGGAAATGATGCTGCAGAAACTTTGGCTAATAATTTTTCGGGCGGCAGAACTAAGTTTATAGAAGCGATGAATAATAAAGCAAAGTCTCTTGGACTGTCTGATACTAATTTTACAAATCCAACAGGTCTTGAAGGAGACGGAAAACAATATACAACAGCCTACGATATTCTTGTTATAGCAAGATACGCCCTTATAAATTTTCCCTTGTTTAACAAGGTGGTTTCTACTTTTGACTATAATATTCCTCAAACAAAAACTCACAAGGCTTTTTATTTGGAAAATGAAACAAATCTTCTAACAAGCTATCCGGGAGTCAAGGGGGTAAAGACCGGCTATACGCCTGAAGCCGGATTGTGTCTTGTGACATATCTTGATTATGGTGGACACAAAATTATAGGAATTCTTTTAGGAAGCGATAACAGAAGACGGGAGATGAAAGATTTATTGGATTATTCGCTCCGTTCTTTGGAAATCAATCCGCCTGCCCATGATTGATTAAGAGCCCCATATAAAGTAAAATATAGTGTGTTGCCGCGGTGGTGGAATGGCAGACACGAGGGCCTTAAGAGCCCTTGTCCGTAAGGGCGTGAGAGTTCGACTCTCTCTCGCGGCACCATCCTTTGCTAAAGCTTCGGATGGCAAGCTCCTTCTATAAAAAGAAACGGGCCTGCCCGCCGAAGTTCCGAAGGAACGTAGGCGGGGACTAGCTCAGTTGGCTAGAGCGCGCGGTTTGGGACCGTGAGGTCGGAGGTTCGAGTCCTCTGTCCCCGACTAAAGGAGATACTAAGTTTAGAAAAGACCTATTGAGAATTTTTGGTTATCTTGCAGAGCGGTTTTTGCGGATGTACAATGCTGCGCCTGTTGCGGCGATGGCGCCAGTTGCTGCTGCAACACCTGCTGCAATCGGAGTTGTATAATCTTTATTTTTTCCCGAAGTCATATTTTGCGGCAATGCTTCCACATCCGACAGCTCCGTGATCCCACCGACACCAGACCCACCACAGATTCCACCCGTCGTCCCTGATATCAAATTACCGTTACTATCGAAGGTATTGTCGTACAACGTGTTGGTGGGAGTGTGACATGCCTTAATGCGAAACGTATTAGCGCTGATGCCACTCACGCTCTCCAGTATGTAGCCCCCGCCAAAGTGGGTCTTGTGCGCCTCTACCCCGCTGGAACTGTAAATAAGCGCTTCATTAAGACCCGCAGAGGTGTTTAGTAAGAGAAGGAACGCGCTATCTGGAGTAACATACAAACCTGCTTTTGCTACGGAACCATCGCTACTGAAGAAAGTGTTGGGGCCGTTAAGCACAGCCTTGCTTGATTTGTATAGGGTCCACTCAATCGTCCCTCCTCCGTTGCACACATTCAAGAAATTTCCGTTGGGGGCGGTCGCTGAGCTTACAAGGGTATCTCCAGAATCACAGCTGGTTGTTGCTTCGGCTTTTTCTACTTCTGGCAATTTATCTATCAATTGTTCGTATGATTTATGCAGATCCTTTAAAACAAGGTGATTTGCAGACTCTACAGGATTGGTAAGCGGATCAAAAGAACCGAACTCTTCTACAACAACTGCACCTGCAGCAACTATCGATATTGCGGCTGCCGACCTGGCTACAATATTTAGCCTTTTTCTACTTACAAAATTTTCTCCTCTGCCCCTTCCTTCTCTCTCCATATAGTTTAAAATACTACCAAAGTAAAATGGCAGTAACACCGTAGATTATAGACCTTTGGGTTTATTTGTCAATATCCCAATTTCTTCAAATAATTTCGTCTTTTTGCTATAATCCGCTCAATGGCAGAAGTTTTAAGGAATACTGGTGCTGAACAAAAACCTCGTCCGTCATTTCTAACAAGAAATGCTTTGATTGCACATTTTATTGCTTTTGGTGCCCGTCGGATATTAGATGATGGCCTAACTTCAGATGGACGAGATTTATTATATAAGCTTATCGTAAGAGCCTGCCGCGGAGAAAGGGTTTCTATAGGCAGAGAACTCCCTCATGTTTACCAAGGAGCAAATTTTAAAATTGAAGTTGATGGTCAGGATAATATTCCTCCATCCGGACCAACAGTAATTATCGGAAATCATGTTCGTGGAGGACCACTTGTAAGTAACGGACAGTTTATAGAAACGGCAAGACAGGGTTATGATGCAAGATTTGATGTAGGAGAGGAAGAGATACGAGAACCTTTTGTTATTATGCAAAAAGGACTCGGAGGATGGATAGGAAAACGGTATGCTACGGGCATATTTTATAATATTGCTGCAAATTCTCTTGACTGTGAAATCGTAGCAATTCCCAGGTTCGGTAAGTACAAAGATAAGAAAGAATTTGAGGTCATAAATAACCAAAGACTTCGATCTATTGCCTTCCAGAGGATAGCAGATGGCGGAGCGGCATTATGGCTTCCTCAGGGAGCACATAGAGATCCGGATGATTTTCGTTTTCCTGAAGGAAAAGGAACGGGATTTTTAACAAAAATTTACGATGAAGTTCCTGATGCTCAGCTTGTTCCGGTCAGATCCATTCCTGATTCGTATGGAAATGTAAAAATTGTTTTTGGGCCGGCTGTAAACATTGGTGAAGTGCTTGAAAGAGGAGCAATTAATTATTTTGCTCAAGAACATATTGCTCCCTTGAGATAATGTCCTTTTAAATCAATACTGGTTTGTGATAAAGCTCTTTTAGAAAGATTACAGATGGGAGTAGATTTATTTATTTCTTTTAACTAGTGTATTATACCCCCCTACCGACGGGATGAAGTATATCTATTGCTGTTCTTGTTGGCTGCTTGGGTTTTGGCATTTTTGAAAGCTTCTTTTCTAAGGGATCAAGTATTTCGTTTGAAACAAAATCTCTTTCTTCGCTAGAAGCTTCTTGATCAATCCAATTTATCGCATCTCCATTTTTTCTGATATGAAATAACGTTCTCTCTTCATTCTGAATTGAAAACCCATCACTCCCTACAGAGTAATTGGATCCGCCTATTAATCGTTCAATAATTTGAATCTTAACAGTTCCCCACGAAGTTCTTACCTCTACCGGCGGGGTTACTAAATGTGATCTGGTTTCAAGTCTATACCCTATTATTTTACCACCTGCTCCTGTACCAACTGAGGTAGGGGTAGCAATACCATACTTATTAGCTAGTCCAGATATTCGATCATGGAGTCCTTTCTTTTTTTGAGACTCAGCATCTATTCTGTTTCTTTTTTCTCGTTCCCTACTTTCGTTATCTGCAATTTCAAAAAAAATTCTAGACAGTGCCGCAGGCAATCCTTTTTCCATGTCGTTTTTATAACACAACGAATTTGCGTTGTCAATGCGGTATAAGATATAATTTATAACGTGCGGGTGTAGTTCAATGGTAGAACACAACTTTTCCAAAGTTGATACGAGGGTTCGATTCCCTTCACCCGCTCAAATTTGTTAACAAATTTGAGCGAGGTTCGCCTCTGGCGACCCGCTCATTAAGTTTGCGAGGCCCGCCCCACCCGCTTCGCCAAGCGAAGCGAGGCGAGAAGGGCTGCCCGCTCCAAAGAAATTTTATCGAACTCGTGAATTTTAGCTTCAGAAAATTACTAAAATTTGTCAAAATTTAATCCTATAACCTTATACCTTAACGGGATTCGAACTATTATCTAAAAAGTCATATAATTATTCATATGGATTGGCTAGTCTTTTCTTTAATAGCAAGAGTTTTCTGGGCTGGCGACAATATCGTAGATAAGTTGCTTATAGGAAAATATATAAAAAATCCATATGTCTTAACCCTTTTAGGTGGAATAGCACCGCTTATAATTTCGGTAATTATTTTTCTTTTCTATAAGCTGGAGTGGATAGGATTAGTCCCAACCGTTGTTATACTTCTCGCAGGAATTATTCAAATAATAGCAGTATTCGCTTTTTATAAAGCGCTAGCAAAAGAAGAAGTATCACGAGTCATTCCGCTTTTTCAGCTTACTCCCGTTTTTGTTCTCATCCTTTCTGCATTCTTCTTAAAAGAAAATTTGACCATAAATCAGTATATTGGATTTATTCTTATTCTTTTAGGTGGATTCTTTGTCAGTTTAAAGAGGATTGAAGGAGTATTTAAACTACGGGAAGCATTCTGGTGGATGATACTATCAAGCTCAATTTATGCAATTCAAGCAATCATAATTAAATCTTTGTATGTAAACTATTCCTATCTGAATTTGACGTTTTATCATGGTATTGGAATATTCATCCCGACTTTTGCACTTTTAACTTTTTCAAGTAAATCTAGAAACAGTTTTACTCGCGAATTTTCAAATCTAAATATAAAGGGATGGTTAATTGTTGGTTTAGCAGCTATTTTCATAGCAGGAGCATATCTAAGCGGTCTTTGGGCTTTCAGAACTGGTTCCGCTAGTTTAATTAGTGTGCTGCGAGGATTTCAGAGTATCTTTG
>Ga0209542_10001603_pt1 | contig 52634 bp, 49 predicted proteins | sample RifCSPhighO2_01_FD_184028 | JGI IMG/M metagenome (GOLD analysis project Ga0209542, IMG submission 184028) | Soil microbial communities from Rifle, Colorado - Rifle CSP2_plank highO2_0.1 (SPAdes) (version 2) | ecosystem: Environmental > Terrestrial > Deep subsurface > Rock core/Sediment ... | reverse complement strand
CACATTGGGCGCGTTCACAGTTTTAGAAATTGAAGCATCGACATATTTTTGGATCGCCGCCTGCACCCGCACATGATCTTCCGGGGTGAGATCATTAGCTGACACAAAATAGTCAGGCCGGTCAGAGAGTGTCGGTTCCCTGCCCTCGCGCACCGTAAACTCTTTAAACCATTCCTCGTATAACGGGTGGCGGAGAATATGCTCACCGAGCCGGTCCCGGCGCAGAAACTCAAATTCATACACCGGCTCAATTCCACTTGAGGTACCGGATAAAAGCGAAGTCGAACCGGTCGGCGCCTGCATTAAAAGCACACTATTGCGCACTCCATGCTGTTTCACCTCTTTTTGTAAGTCTTTGGGTAGATTCTTAATGAAATATCCAGCGCTATATTTTTCCGCGTCAAATTTCGGGAAAGCGCCTTTTTCCCGGGCTGTTGCTATAGATGCGGCAAACGCCGCATCGCGGATCGTGCGATAGATTTTTTCAATAATCGGCAAACTCGCCGCTGATCCGTAGCGCACCTTCATTTTAATCAGCGCGTCTCCCAACCCCATGGTCCCCAAGCCAATCCGACGCTCGCCATTGAGCTGCGTTTCGCGGATCCCCTCAAACACATACACATCCTGATCAATGATGTTGTCCTGGAAACGAACGGAAATCTCGGCAATCTCGGCGAGCAACTTGTAATCCATCTCCCCCTGGCTGTTGACAAGGGCGGCTAAATTAATCGAGGATAAATTACACACACCCCAGGCTGGCAATCCCTCTTCACCACACGGATTTACACAATTTATATAGTTAAAGTAGGAATTGGAGTGCCACTTGTTGTAACGCTCCATAAACACGAGTCCCGGCTCCGCGCTTTTCCAGGCAGCTTCACAGATCAAATCCCAGAGTTTGCGGGCCTTAATGGTTTTGTAAATTTTTGGCTTTTTTCCGAGTGCCAGCCAGTGCGCCATGATGCCATCCCACTTCTGGTCATACTCCGGATCATCGGTATCCGGAAAATAGAGGTTCCAATCGCTGTCGGTTTTCACTGCATCCATAAATGAATCAGAAACACACACTGACAGGTTGGCGCCGTTAATCCGGCTGAGATCCTGTTTAACTGTAATAAATTCTTCAATATCCGGATGCCAGTCCCAGAGCATGAGCATCAGGGCACCTCTGCGGGTTCCGCCCTGCTGGATAATATCTTTGGTCGCAACTGAAAACAGTTCGGCCCAGTTACAGGGACCTGAGGAAAAACCATTTACCTTTTTAACCCTATCTCCACGCGGCCGCAGTGAGGAAAGATTAATCCCCACTCCACCACCCCGAGCCATAATTTCCACCATTTGTTTTAAGGTCTCAAGAATTCCACCCCGTGAGTCTTTGGGTGAAGGAATTACAAAACAATTGTAGTAAGTCACTTTGTAACCGGTTCCCGCCCCCGATAATATGCGGCCGCCGGGAACGAACTTAAAGTCGGTCATCGCGGAATAAAATTTTTCTTCCCACTCAGTTTGCAGTTTTTTGGTTTTTTCGTTTTCCGCAACTCCCCGGGCAATCCGGCGCCACATTTCTTCCGGAGTGGTTTCCATTGCCGTGCCCGTTTTGTCTTTCAGCGCGTAGCGGTCTAAAAATACTGCTTTCCGAATTCCGGTCAGTTCCATATTTCCTCCTACTATTTACAATAATTTGTGGAGTTCTTTTTCAAACTCCTCGACATCCACAAAGCGTTTAAACACACTGGCAAATCTGATGTACGCGACTTTATCCAGTTGCTTGAGTTTGCGCGCCACCAAATCACCTATTTTCCGACTTTCAATTTCAACTGAGTTGGCGCTTCGCAGTTCCCGTTCAATCTCATCAACAATCATTGTCACCTGTTCATGTCCGACGGTCGTTTTCTCAACTGATTTAAATATGCCGCGCAGCAACTTCTCCCGGTCAAATGCCTCCCGCGATCCATTCTTTTTGAGTACCGTTAGCGGCACCATCTCAATCCGCTCGTAGGTCGTGAAGCGCTTCCCGCATTTAATGCATTCTCTACGCCTACGGGTCAGTGATAAATCATCGCTGTCCCGGGTCTCAACTACCTCTGATGTTTCGTGCAAACAAAATGGACACTTCATAATCAGTGGTCAGATGACAGTGGTTGCCGTTTGCGGTTGAAACACTATCTGTAGTGCCAAGAAGAAATATATGACACTAATTGAAGGAGAACAAGACTACAAAGTGGATCATTTGATAGCAATAAATCGGGTCAAGCGTGGTCTGGCTTTTATCAAAATTATATAAGTTATGTAAATCTACTTCTTCTACTATCATTTCTAACATGAACACTAAATTAATCCAATATGTTATATGCACAGGAAATATTCACGGTCATACTGAGATTGCCTGTAAAAAGATCTAATCCTTACAAGAAGTAAGACTGTTTTAATTTGTAGTAAATTGTTATGGGGCTCTTATGAAGAGGCTATTAAGCTTACAATCCTTTTTGCAGTTCAGTTAAAGAAGTAATAATCGTCTGCAGAGTGGTCAGATCTGGGCCGGAGAATTTTTCCTGACTCCGGGTCAACACCTCAAGATGTTTACTCAACGACTGGCTAAACCGATCAGTGAGCTGGTTGAGTTGCGTCATGTTTTCAGCCGGAATTTGGGATAGATATTTTCGGGTATCAGCGTCAAATCGGGCTCCTTTAGCAAAAGTGGCAAGCGCTACCTCCGGTTTGCCTTTTTCAAGCAAAACCTCACCCATACTGTGGTACTTATCAGCAAGTAACTGATGAAACTCAGCTTTTCGCACTGGATTGGAAATGAGCTGGATTAAAATCGTATCCCGTAAACGCTTCAGGAAAAAAAGCGGATTGTCCGGCAAAATACCCGGATACGGCAGCGCGTAATTTACCGGTGAGGGCGGTGGAGTTGAGGGAGCGGTTTCCTGCGCCAAAGCCAGGCTGAACATCAGAAAAAATCCGATGCCTCCAAGCGCAATTAGAAATGCTTTCATACGCGCAAACCTTTCTCTTATCATTTACTAAAACGCATTGATTTGCAAAGCGCAAATCCTATGCATTAACTATTCAATGAAATGTAGTCCCAAATTCCTGTTCGATATCGGAAACAGTAATTCCAGCAGCAGCTAATAGTTCCTTTTCGAGAGCTTTAACCAGAGGATAACAGGCTTTAAGTTCGAGAACAGCAGCCGGTGGTAAGTTCTCACGATACCACAATTTGAACCGATGATCCACTCCAATTACTTCATATTTGGTCATTTTATCAGCTAAAAACAGAATTTTAGCCTCCCAACTCTCTGGCGCAGTTATGGGATCCAAAATACAATGCAAAGAATGCCGGGCTACCACCTCTGCTACTTCAGAATAGTCTAATTCCTTTAGCACTCTGACCGCCGGTTCAGGATGTCTCTCTCCTTCGTTTCGGGAAATGTTCTTGTCAATGTCGTGGAGGAGTGTGGCAGCCTCTAATAGTTGTTCGTCTATTTTGGGATTTGGGATTTGGGATTTGAGTTTTCTCGCCAGGTACTTGGCGAGTTGTGTCACTGCTTCAACGTGAATCCGTTTTTGCGAAGGTAAATTGTAACGGTCAAATAAAAGCAAGCATTGTTGCCGGGTAGGAATCATAAAATATCAGCAGTTAGTGGTTACCGTTATAGTAACCGAGCGCCTGCAACACAATATCCAAAGTTTCAGTCGGTCCGTGCGAATAGGTATTAATCACCAAATCATAATATTTCGGATCCCAGAAATCGTTGACGCCGTACATCCGTTTCCATTTAGTCAGATTGGCGTCTTCCCGTTCTTTAAGATGTTTTTTTGCCACATCAACGGAGATATTGTCACGGTTGACAATCCGGTCGATGCGCAGCGCACCGTCACACATCAGAAGTACTTTGAGTACGTGTTTGAGCCCGCGCATATTCCAACCCGCAATCCAGGATTCTACCGCCACGTGCGTGTTTGGGTCACTTAATTTTTCCCGCATCTTTAAGTCTATTTCCCGGTCAATTTCATCACTATAATCAGTGGCTTTATGGTGTGTCTGGTCTTTGGCGTCGTGGCTCCCGGCTTCAATTGCGAAACGGCGCGACCAGTCGCCACCGGAAAACGATTCCCAACCAAGGGGTCCGACAAACTTTTTGAGATTGCGAAGCAAAGTTGAGCGGCCGGCTCCAGGGGGACTTGATATGGCAATACTACTGTATTTCAGTGTTTTTGGCTGCGGTACCATATATGTATTATAGGCAGCTCGTAGTAAACGTCAAGCTGCAGTGGTAAAATCCAGGCATGGAAACAAACTGGCGCGATCAATTCCTGACGCTTTCCTGGCCGCAATTTTGCGCGCACGCCTTTACCCTCAGTCAACAAATATATGCAAGTAAACGACGGCTTGATCTCATTGTGGCAATTGCCCGCGGTGGCCTCACCCTCTCCCAACTCCTGTTTGACAGCTTACAATTACCAATTGCTACGTTCACCATTCAAAGCTACAAAGATCTACAGCAGCAATCGCTCCCGCAGATTACGTTTGGTTTAGGAACCACAACTTTAAAAGATAAACACGTGCTTCTGGTTGACGACGTCTGCGATACAGGTAAAACCTTTGAGCGAGCGCTGGTATACGTAACTGAGTTAGGCGCGCAAAAAGGACAGATTGCCACTGCTGCACTCCACTACAAACCGCATGCCTCCTACCGGCCTGACTTTTTTGTTACCGAAACCGATAAATGGGTAATTTATCCCTATGAAGTCAGAGAAACTATTACCCAACTCACTAAATTATGGAAAGAAGAAATTAGTTTGCAGGAAATGCAAGATCGGTTTACCGTACTTGGTTTTCAAGAAGATCAAATCCGGTCATTTATGACAAGTGGAACAGATAAAACGACAGTGAGCAAATGAACAGGTAAGTAAGAAATAATTCCATGGAATAACTTCAGCATGACATAGGTAAACAGAAATTGTCAACTAGGTTAAGGTGGTTAAACTTACAATTTCACGGCTCAATTTCGCGGACACTAAACTTCTTGTAATCAGCTTCTTCAATAGCCGTATTTCTGATAAATACTGAAGTGCCGGGATCAAGTAATATTTTAGTTGAGGAAAAACCACAAAGCGCTTGCATATCTGATCCATCACGGAGCTGCCAATCACCCATATCAACATACTCTGCAATTTTCTCCCACGTTCCTCCCTGCAGTCCGTTAGTTAAATCTCGATACAGTTCTAATTTTACATGTTGATTATTATCAATATTCCGAACCACAAATTTATATCCAATCCAGACATTTTTAGGTATGTTACCATTTGTAGTATTCCAATCAACGGTAAATTCAACCGGCTCAGAATAGTGCCCATGCGCGAGTTCTTTTACAAACCGCACTCTACCATCATAGTTCATCCGGCCATAATAGGTCGGACCAGGACAGATATCGGCGCCGGTTACATTCTGGTGTTCGCTCCGAGCACCAGCGGTGAATCCTGCGGTACCACTACCAGCTGTACCAATTTGCCTTCCGTAAAAAGTCACTTCCACATTCTGCCATTTCAGCTCTTGTGCGCGATCGTAAATATACAGGCGCGGTTGATCGCCAGTCATCTTTGCTACTCCATTCCCGTCAATATCTGTGCTGCCTGCACCGTGAGCAATTAACATTATGTCAACTGCATCGCGCTCGCCGGAATCAAGGTGGCGGGCAATCCCGTTATCCCATTTCGAAAACCAAACTCTCCCGCTTATTTTTGTTGGATACAGCTGTGAAATTCCAAACTTGTCGAGCGTCGGTGCGGGTGAAGACGAAGGCGAAGGGATTGGTGGTGGAGAGGGGAAATCGGCTATAAAATCGGCTATATACAGCGTGTCAAACAAGTTGTGTTTTGCGTCTACATAAAGATCTTCGGTGTTTTGTCCATAAAGCATGAGTGAGTAAAGTAAATCCTGAATAGTTACACTACCATCGTGATTAATATCCAAAGTGCTGGCCGGAGGCGGACTTGCAACAATTACAAACGGAGTAACTAAACTCACTATACCCAATCCGATAATAAAAGCGGATCGCAGTATTCTATGCCGAAAAAATATCATGGATGTGTATACCGGCTCGGATCCAGAGTTAACCCGGTTTATTGATGATAATTGGCTTTAAGCGGGTCATGGCCTCAAGTGAATATTTAATTCCCTGCACCCCGACTCCTGATCCTTTAATTCCTAAAAACGGAAAATGATCCGGACCACGTTGTGGTTTATTATTAATCCAGATTGTACCCACATCAAGTTCATTTGCAAGTTTAATTCCGACTCCCTCATCACTCGTATAAATTGCCGCCTGTAAACCATAGGTTGATTGATTAATCAGCGTAATTGCTTCTTCAATTGACTTAACCCGCACAAATGATACAACCGGCCCAAAGGTTTCAATGCGGACGATTTCCATATCCATAGTCACCTTATCTAAAATAGTCGGTTCGATATAGTTACCTTGCCGTTTTCCACCCAGGACAATTTTGGCACCGGCTTGCTGCGCAGCCACAATCCGTGCTTCAACTTCCTGAGCTGCTTTCTCGGTAATAAGCGGCCCGACGCTTTTGGTTGCCGGATCGCGCGGATCTCCCATTTTAATTTTTTCCTGAGTCAAAACCACCACTCGCGGTAAAACTTTATCCAAATCACTATCCAACCCCATTACGTATTTGATGGCAGTGCAGCGCTGGCCCGCAAATGAATACGCGCCTTTGACAATTTCAAGAGCGGTGGTTTCGATATCGCAGCCGTTAATCACCAGCGCTGGATTATTTCCGCCGCATTCAAACAAAAGCGGAATCATGCCGGCAATCTTTGCCGCAGATTGGCCCACCTGTGATGAACCGGTAAAGGTGATCATGTTAATTCCTGGATGTCCGACCAGATAATTGCCAATATCCTCGCCTCCGCCGGTAACGGTTACCAAAATATCATCCGGCACACCGGCCCTGCGAAATATTTGTGTCAGGTAGAGCGCAGATAACGCCCCATTGGAAGGTGGTTTAAATATCACGGCATTACCCATCATTAAAGCTGGTGCGAGCTTTGAAACTGATAAATTTACAGGATAATTAAACGGGGAAATTGCCAGTATCACTCCTTGCGGTACCCGCTCGATAATTGAAACTTTGCTTTGATCATAACCAGGAAAAGCGTCTGAGGGTAACTGTTCCCCACCCACGTGGAGCGCTTCATGCGTGTAATAGTCAAGCATGTCAGCACTGCGCACAATTTCATCCTTAGCCTCATCTGCCGGCTTACCAATTTCTTTAACAAGTAACGTGGTGAGCATTGGTTCGTGTTCCCGGATCCAATCTGCTGCCAAACGCAATATTTTTCCCCGTTTAGTGATTTCCACTTTTGCCCAGGCTTTCTGCGCGATATGTGCCCGGGCGATCGCTTCGTCAATTTCGGCATTTGTCACCACTGGAAATTTCCCGAGAACTGACTGGTCAATCGGCGAAATCACATCTTTGAAGTGGCCGTTTTTTGAAGTTACCCAACTGCGACCGTTAAACCAACGGTAGAGAGGTGGGGTCTGATCATCATGAAGTTCAGAAAATATATCAGCAGACATGCATTTACTATGCCGGATTTACTGGTGATTATCAAGTAGCTATCAATGGTGAGAAATCTATACCTATGGTTTGTAGGCACTACTCGTAGTTAACAGTATTTGATCGACTTTTGCGCCGTCTTCCCGCATATACAAATGCAACGTATGCAGACCAGCAGAGGGAACGGCGATGGTGGGCCGGGGTCCATCCATGGTTGCACTCTGCCAGATAAAGGAGCTTATACCGATCAATGTTAACTTATCAGATGTCGAAGGAACTGTACCATCGATACCGATATGGACCGAATCTGAAGCATCGGAAGGCGCGCTGCCAAAAAGCCAGACATAATACGTACCTGTTTGTGAAAAATTTATCTTATAAACCAACTCTGCTTGAGTAGTAGTAATTTTTGTATTATCACCGCCGCTACCATCATCAGGCAGTGATCTCATAAATCCAAGTCCGGTATAGCCACTTGTTCCGGTTTTCAGCTCCCACTGATGAGTGGATCTGGCGATATTTTGTGAATAATTCTCAGCCTGGAATGAAACCTGCCCTCCACTTTCAGTATGGGTATATAGGGCAACAGGATTTGGAGTAACGTTGGAACCAGGGTAATTTACATTTACGATTACTGTGTCGGATGAGGAATTGCTGCCGTTTGCACAGCTAATCGTGTATGTTTTGGGCGCAGATGTTTTACCTGGAGTAATATTAATATCTAGATCCGTAGTGGGGCGAGTTGAGGTTGAAGTAACGGTAAAAGTTGCTGTCAGGTTGGAAATCACTTGAGAGCCGGAGGTGGATTTGGATCCATTCCAGTCTCCTGTAGCAACACAGGATGTTGCGTTGGTTGAGGTCCACGAAAGTGTGGCCGATCCCCCATCGTTTACGGTAACTGGGCCATTTGTTCCGTTGACCTTCAAATCAACGGTTGGAAGCGGGCCGGTAGTTGGAGTTGGAGCCGGAGTCGGCGAAGCAACTCCAGAACTTAACATTAACGAAATGCCACTGGCTGCCCAGAACCAGTCATTAGTACTGGTCCAACTCAAAGGAGTTGTGCTTGAGGTGGATTTGCGCGCCCCAATATAGAGAAGTGTGTTGGTTGAACGTTCATCTGAAATCTTTCGACTGCTGGCTGAGGTAAGGTTGATTGTATTACTTTCTGTATAAGAACCGAAGGCAAAAAGCGCCACCTCAGAAGTAGCTGAGGGAACAGACAAAGAATAACTGGTGCTTCCAGTATTAGTATTGGGATTTCCAGCACCAACCGGCGCAGGACTCAGGCGAATTGGAGCTGTTTGACTGGCTCCGATAATTGAAACTGCGGTAGCCAAACCATCGTAATGCGTACTTCCGGACATCGTTATAGTTATCTGTGAATCTCCTGAGGAATTTCTGGGCGGATTATATAAATACCACCACTCAGTATTTTTAGCATTCTGGAAATTTTCCTTTCTTACCAAAGTCATATTCTGAGGACTGTCAGTACCAGTTGGCCGTACTACAATCGAACCAACGCTTCCACCAGCTGCTTGTGTTCCGTAGGAAACGGCTACCAAAAGTAATCGGTTTGCACCTGAAGTTGTGTGGTTAAATGAATACTGCGGGCTGCTGGGTTGAGACACTTTCGTCACATTATCTACATATTCCGGCAACAGAAGTTTAGGATTATTCGATTCAAACCAGGGATTATTGACAAACCATTCGTCGTTGCGATTCGTATAGAACTTAACGTTAGTATCAAAATCTCTGACAAAATCCCACCAGTTGGGAATCTTCTTGCCTTGAAAAGTTAAACCATTGTTATCATTTGGAAAATTCTGACCCCACCAGACCAGATAACCTTCCTGAATACATCCCCACCGACTACAACTAATTGAAGTCGCAGTTCCGCTGCCGTCCGGCTTCCAGTTTTCGCATTTAGAATTTACTGAAGCAGTGTTATCGTAATCATAACCAATTCCATCACCTACTGTACCATTTGGCGGGAAATGTACATCGCCACAAGTTTTTGCCAAAGAGTTAGGGTCAGTTAAACTCTGCTTCCCTGCCCAGCGTGTCCAAAACATATCAGTTCCCTCGATATTTCCCAGCATTGCCTCCATTGCATGCCCAAACGCATGCAGCGCTACATCTACCTGGCGGTTCATATCAATTGATATTTCGGTAAAAGTTTTCGTCCCACCACAAAGCGACGGATACGGGGCAGGTTGACTCGGAACTATAGTACTCGAATAATTCCACCAGTATTCTTCAGTAAAGCCGCCGTGGTCACAGGTGGGATCATTTGCGGTCTGGCAGGAGTCAAAGTAATACCAGACCTGATCAACATTCTGAGTTTTAATCGCGTTACAAATTTGATTATTATTTGCAGTCAGTATTGCATTTAGCGATTTGTAACTTTTGTCGTATTTATTTCCGGCGGTTCCCAGATCCGGTGACAAAGATTGCCGTTCAATCGGCGTGCTTACAAATTCCACCTGCACATAAGGAGAAACGGTTGGAGTTTTATAACCCTTAGCTTTTGACATGTCTGAAAGTTTCGCGGCAAACTGTTGCGAAAGCAGATTGCTGTTAGTGCGTAAGGTTGAAACCTCGCCTGAATTGGGAAAGTATTTGACCTCGAGCACCCGGATTTTCTTGGGAGTCACGACTGCCTGCCGGCGCAAATCGAGGTTAAAACGGGGAAACACCCAAGCTATGAAGAGCGCCGCAATTCCTAACAGAACGACGAGAAAAACTGGAGCCAGTGTTCGCAATCGACCCAGAGATTTATTTCTTGAATATCCTTTCACACGTTTTCTCGATTTCAGTTTAATTTCAGTATGAATAAACTGGGGGAAAGAGTCAATGTAGGAAACTACCGGATGCGGGCGCCTACCGGCATGTCTTCGGCAGTTATGAAAATCGGCTTTGCAGCGCCCTGTTCTCCAAGGGGTTTTTCTTCTCCATCTACTGCCAGAATCATTCCCTGTGAATATTCATTCATCATTTTTCGCGGCATCAGATTCACCACAAAGAAGAACTGTTTATCCTGGAAAAACTCCGGCGTGTATCCAAAGAGTCTAACGCCGGTAAAAATTGTTCTTAACCCTGCACCGTCTGGTGCGGGGCCGAAATCAACCTCAAGACGAATCAGTTTCTCACTATCTTCCACATTTTGAGCAGCTATTACCTTGCCAACCCGCTCCTCAATTCGGTTAAATTCATCAATTGAAATCGTATTTCCAGTTTTCTTAAATTCGTACTCAAAAAATGAGTATTGGTTCGTGAGTCCTACAGCCTGCCTGACCTCTTTCATCGTCGCAGCCGCAACTGCACGCGCTCGGTCAGCCCCTGTTTCCAAAATCTCTTTCACTTTTTTAGGATTTGACTGCAACTCTGCATACCGCTTACGAGCCGGGGCAAAATATTCCATGAGTGAGGTAAATAAATAATCTTTAACCTCAACGTCACTCACATTACCCAACTCATAATTCTGTTTGTAACTGAGCACCTGTTCTTTGACTCCAAAATGCTGTAAATACGCAAATACCATATTGCCTTCAACATGTCCCGGGTCAGTCGCATGCGCCCGGGTCGGATCAGTGTACGTACTATTTACCTGCTTCCTGATCGTCGCTTCATCACTAAAAATACTGATAATATTCCCGAGTGACTTACTCATTTTGCGCTGTCCATCAGTGCCCAAAATCACTGCTACTTCCTCAGGTATCCGCGGCTCAGGTAGTTTAAAAATTTGTTTGGAATAGATTGTGTTAAATTTAGCCGCAATATCCCGCGTAATTTCAATGTGCTGTTTCTGATCTTTGCCGACCGGTACCTCATCCGCCTTGTAAAGCAGAATGTCAGCTGCCATGAGCATGGGATAACTAAAAAGACCCACATTAATATCATCCTCCATTACGTCTTTTTGCAACTTATCTTTATAGGCATGAGCTCGTTTGAGTAAACCCAGTGGCGTAACGTTATTTAAAATACTTTGCAACTCAGCATGCATCGGTACGTCAGACTGACGGAAAAACACCACGTTGGGATTGTCAAAACCAACCAGGGCAATTTCGTTTACAATCAGCGCCTCGGTATTTTTTTGTAACTGGTCTTTATTCTGCACGGTAGTCAGCGCGTGTAAATCCGCAAACATCAGAAAACACTCGTAACTGGTTGCGAGATCAATAAACTGTTTAACGGCACCCAGATAATTACCAATATGTAAATTGCCGTCGCCTGATGGTGTAATCCCTGACAAAATTCGTTTCATAATTTTCTCCCTTCGTAATTATACAAGATTTAGCGCTTGCGATATTGTTTTCTGCCATTTTTGGTGACTTGGACTAATGTGTCACCGTTGTCATCATACCCAAAATCCACCCAACAAAATTTTTCTTGATCGGTAAGCAAAAGAATAATTTTCTCCTTGTGATCTTTAGAAATCTGCTCTGGATAACTAAACATCAACGACTGTCTACCCTTAATATAACTTCTTCGGGTTCCCATTTCTGATTTTACTTCGAGCACAAATTGCGTCAGTGGTTCAGGCAACACTACAGCCCGAAACCTTTCGCTCTTTCTAGAACCTTTTTCAATTGACATATCTCCTCCTTGGTAAATAAAAGAGGAGGATGTAGGAGTATGGTAAAATTGTGAGGAATTGGTCAGGCTATAAAGCCTACTTGCAAGAGTCAGGATAAGCTTGACCAATTCCTTTTTGTGTTCAGAGATCAATTGCTTCAAAGATAAAAAGAATCACATCTCCAACCTGTAAAACATACTCTGCAGCCGGTGTTCGCTCTCTACTTCCATCCACGCGTTTGATTCCACATACTGTAAAAAACGGATATTCAGCGTACATCATTTGCACATACCAGTATTCATTTCCAACCCAACGGTCGTCTTCGAAATAAACAACTTCAGTTGATTCGGCTGACATCGAACTACTCCTTTTTAATGTGCTGTTTACGCGCTTTGTTGTTGGAGAGGGCAAGCATTACTTCAACTACTTACCAATGTGGAAAGTACGAAAAATCTGGCGTTGCATCTGGATCTGGTGGAGGTGGAAACGGCAGTACTCCATCATAAACCAGCCGCATGTACTCTGAATTGAGCGCAATCAGCAGCAGCCCTAAAGCGCTGCAAATTACCAGCGCCCTAATTCCAAAGTAGAGGTATTCCTTCCAGACAGACTTGGAGCAACTCCAAATTACGTAGCTCCCGAAATAGATCTGAACGCTACCATTGAAGATGGAAAGCATGAACACAAGAAGCTGCATTCCGCCAAGATAAGCAGTTCCGTCTGCCGCCGTAAAATATCCTGATTCGCTAATAGCCACAATCAGGATAAAACCAATACAGACATTACCGATTCCGACTAACAGGTCCGTGATCCTTCCGATTTTGTCCACGACTAACTCCTTTTTTCTTTTGCCCTCTCCCACAAAAAGACACTTTATAATCTCCTTATCGGAGAGGACAAATACATCCTCTTCTTGTTAATGTGCAACGTTTTTTTGATGTATAAACAGCTGTTGTTTACTTGTCAGAAAAACGTTTCCTGGCTTTTTCTCACAAAAAAGCCCGTGCGTGCCTCTTTCAGTTTAGAAAGAAACACACACGGGCCTTTCGGCGGTACCACCGTGTACTTACTAACTCATAAAAATCCCGACTTAGTCGGGATCGTCAAAATAAATGAGTCAGTCTCATTCATGACGAGCTCCGTTACCGACACTCGTTGCTGACTTTCTTCGCCCTCCGTAGCTTTACGCGTAGGATGGGTACGGTTTCGCCTCCGTTCCCGACTTCGCTTAAAGTTTTAAGGTACGTCGGGACCCCTCCCCGGTTCCAACCTTCCGGCTCATAGGGTGTAATTAAATTGTAGATACCAGTATAGCAAACTTTGTCAAGATTGAGGCTGGATTAGACTTTTCAAGTCTTAATTCCTAAATTTTTTTGCCTATAAAAAACGAATCGAGCGCATACATACCAAAGTAAATCAGACTAATTATGGTCGGAAAAAAGTAGCGGTACGTCAGGTACGGTACGATAATCAGCCCCAGATATGCGGCCATAGCTGAAGCGAGCATGAGCGTATCAATGTGCCATGGCTTTTTTTCTTTTATAAAAACCCAATACGCACCGATAAACCCCAAAATTGTAAATAATAACCACCACCGGTGCCGGACCAGTTCCGACACTAAACCAAAGTGCAATTCCACCAGCTCATACCCGAGAAATTGGGCGGTTTCAGTTGGCGTATATTCAAGAGTCTTAAAACCAAAGTCGCTCTGCAAATAAATCCACGAGTCATAGAGACTCGGGTATTTCATGAGTGTATTGAAAATGAGAAACAGTACGGTAATTCCGATGGTCGGCAGAATCAGGGCTGTAACAGCTCTTGCCTCCCCTGGTTTCACTTTGAATACCTTAGTGCCGGCAAACAACATAAGAATGGTTGCGCTCATTAAAACACTCTGCTCCCGATTCAACATCGAAACTACAATTGCGACTACGTACATAATCAGGAGAAAACGGCTGGGCTTTTGCAGATATTTAATTATTAAATATATTTGTAACAGCCAGAAACAGGCACCAATCGTATCAGTCAAAAAATACGTTGACCAGTCAATAAACGGATAAAAACCTATAAACAACGCAGTTCCAAAACTGGTCCAGAACCAGTCAAACCGGATGCGAAATAATAAATACGTCAGCAAAATACAGCCGAAATAACTGATAAATATCGGCACCAGAAACGCCACATATTCATTGCGAAGGAGGAGATTTACGAGTAAGGCAGTAAATGGATACAGCGGTCGCCTGACATACCGGCTGAGTGAATATTTATACTTATCCAGGTTAAAAAAAAGATTTTGTTCAATTTCACCTAACTTCTCTTTATTAAGTTGTGACAGAATTTTGGTATGCGCTCTTTCAAACGTGTCTCCCTGCATTTCATAAAAAATATGCTTATAGAAATAACTGTCTGACATATAGGGTGATTTGTGGCGCAGGAGCAGCATGAATTCCAGACTGGCAATAACAAGTAACACAATCAGCGGTAAAAAATGGAGCAACTGTTTGCGATGAAGTTTGATCATGTTCATTTACTCCCCCTTTTTTCAACCATTGTTCCATCCGGAAATATGTGCTGCCAGAGACGTGGATACCGGTCAACCGGAAAATTAGTCAACCAGTTTTCCTGCCGATTGGAATATTGACCTGGTTCAACAATCAGATACAGGTATGCTCCAGCCGGTTTAATTTTATCTGTAATTCGCTTTAACTGCAGATCTTTTTTTTGGACATAGAGCGGTTGATTGGGTAAATAACTGAATTCAGCTGGCAGATATCCATAGTGACTCACTCCATAGTGCAAAAACAAATACTGGTAGGGATAATCATAAACAGCTGGTGAAAACGTGTAGACTTTAAACCCGTCACCGCTACTATCTTTGTAAATCAAGTCGACAATAGCTTTTTGTGTTTTGAAAATACTACCGCTTTTCTGCTCAGCAACAAAACCATTTTTCCAGGAATTGTAAAAGCGTAACGGCTGCAGGTTATGCCAGCCTATTACCACCAGAATTAGGCTGATAAAAATCCGCAATTTTTTCTTTTCCCACAGCGCGCCCAGAATGATTGCTGTCCACAAAAGGTAAATCACCACCACCCCGTCCAGATAAAAAATCTTAAATTGTGGGGAAAATAGCGTAAACACGATCCATAAAGACAAGAGGTATAAACCGCTCGCCTGCAACAGGGCTTTGAAAAATGGTTTAATGGACAATTTTCGAGTGACGAAAAAAGAAAGCAGCAGAAAAATGGCCGCCAGAAATGGAGACGACCGAACAATACTCAGCTGGTAAGTGGTAAAAAGCATCACCGGCCGATCAATCAACCGCTGCGAAAACGGCAGAACATCTCCTAAACTTTGGTTTGTTCCGGTAAGATATGCCAGTAAACCCTTCATTTGTAAAAAGTCGTGCTTCAGGTCAAACACTATCTGAGGCAGAAACGGCAGGCTAAAGATAATTATGGCTAAGAGAACTGTTTTTATGTGAAGAAGGTTTTTCTTGTGTGGTGTAAAAAATAACACCATCGGCAGTGAAACCAGAGAAAAAACTGAAACCACCGGTTCGGCATGAAACATAATGGAAATCGCCAGTACCGCGCTGAAAAAATACTTGCGGTCACCACTTTTTAAAATCTGAGCGTACGAATAGACCAATACAACTGTAAGTATTGGTAATAAATGCTGCGCAAAAGCAAAACCTGTCAACGAGTGGATTGCCGGTGACCAAAAAGTAAGTATGAGCAGGAAACAGGCAGTAAATTTGTGCTGCCGCCAAAGGAGGATTACGGCGAGTACCCCGGCGCTAAGAACCACAAAACTGTTAAACAAAGTAGTAAATATCGGACTTCCATTTCCTATAATAAACGGCAGCGTCAGTAGCCAAAGCCAGACCGGCCCAAAAAATACCCCCTCAAGACTTCCGGGTGGTCCAATCAACGATGGAGCAAAAAAATCAACCTGATTTTTGACCCAAATTAAATCCCGGGCTTGGTCAAAGGTGAAGAAGAAAATACCGGAAAGAATGGGAACTACACAAACTATTAGGCCGGTAAAGAGAACAAGACTGGTGAGGACTGGATGCAGCAGTTTATTCATGGATAAGATCATACCGAATCCAACAGCGTATTACCAAGCGTAAACTAGTATCGCGGAACATTTGTCTTGATCCTTGTTGAGGAGGCTATCGGCTTGTCTATCTTTTGCAGAAAATGAAAACCTATTTTTTGACTAAAATTAGCTTTTACAATAACAGAAAAGGTCTAGAAATGGTTTCAGAGCCAACAATACGGTATAATCAGCGCCATGACACAGGTAGAACGCAGTTTAGCTGAGCGTCAAGACTATCGATTGCGTGTTCCCAAAATTCCGCGACAGTCAGTTGATATCTTTGCCCACGATACTGAACACGGAAATTATGGATTATCTGCTGAACGTATAAGTACGCTACTAGCCTATGCACAATTACAGCAAACGCTAGATGGATTTGACGACCTTACTTTTTCTCCAGGCTTCATTACTCGATTACCAGATGACTTCCGAACAAAACTCGACCAAAACTTGTGTCCAGGAATTCCCCTTGCGGAGCTTGAAATACCAACCTCTGACAAAGTTTTCCTTGCAGAGCTCTTAACCGCAGATGCTTTAACTGATTCTTTATCACAAGCACCTATTGAGATTTGGATTACCCCCCCTATTCAAAAAGAGTTAGAGAGATTAGGACATCCAGCAAATACTGGACTGCAGCAAGTTGACTATGCAGCGCTTCCCCTTACTATAAAACAGCTTCTGGTTGGAGTAATGGAAATACAAGAAATGCAGATACACACTATTTTACTGGCTCGGGAACGCTTTCCTGATGGCGTACCAGCCTTAGGATTTAAAGCCATATTTTCTAGAAAAAGAGGGGGAACAACTTTTAACGAGTTAACTGACTTGGAAACACAATATGGTGTAGCTCAAGAAGCACTGGAAAACCCTCTCCAATTACTTCTGGGAAAACTTATTGAAGGACGAAAAAGAGCACAAAGTGTGCATGTTGAAACGGACATAGAACCCTCAGAAACAATTCAGGATCAAGACGATTCAGACCTTAGGCGTAATCCATTTCCCTTAAATGTTGTTGAGGAAACCAAGTGTAAATGGTGGGAATGGAATGCTATGAGAGAGAATGGTTTTGAAGACATGGAGGCAGTAGCTGACTATTTACGTCCACAATACGAAAGAAAAACTATTTACGAGATATTGGAAGCAGATACGTCTGAAAAACAACAAGAAGTGCTGGCTGCGTTTTGGCGCAGAGAAGGACGTCGTCACATTGATTTAGGTGACGAATCGTGGATAGAAAACAATTTATATCTTAAACCCAATGGTACTTTAGAATTGCATTCTAATGATGACTTATACGATGACTGGAGCCAAACAGTAGTTACCGGTGATCTTTCTCATTATCAGCGTGTTGCCATGGTAGATCAGGCAGTTAAATGGATTCGGGCTGAAATGGAAGCAATGGAACAGGTGCATACTCAATGGGCGGAAAGCGGACTACGGGAAACTCAGTCAGTAGAATGTACATTGCTCGTAGCGCTGGAGCAATCTATAGATCTCGAGAGTAAAGAAGAAATTAAAGGGTTACCACAATGGTTTGTTGAGGCACTCAATCAGGAAGCTAGATACTACAGTCGCTTACCCATTCAATACACTCCAGAACCAAACCATGACGATGTTCTGTTTTCGATTCCTATGCAGGAAGAAGAACCTGCATATAACTTGCTCAGAAGTTATTTTTTACGCTCAAGAGAACGTTTGGTTAACTACACCAGACTCATTAGTAGTCCTGAAGATTTACTCAGAGATTTAGGGATCGACGCATCTGCCACGCAAGACCAAATAAAAGCTGCGTATCGACAAATAGCTAAAGAAACACGACCAATTCAGAGTAGTTCGCCTAATAATTTTGATCCTGAAGAATGGACGGCCATGAATGATCGCTTTATAAGAGCAACAAAAGCATATAAAGGTTTGTCACGTGGAAAACTAGACACTCCAAGAATTACTACCCTGGGAAGATTAACCAGTTATTTTGAAGTGACAACTTAAATCTATATTTTGTTGTTTGTATATCCCTTTGTTTACAACTGAGCTTACTGAAGAACACGAAAACAAAGCCGATTTTTGACCTAAGTTGTCAGACTTTATTCCTTACTAACTAATAAGCATCTCATATAACTTGGTTTTTCTCGCAGGTAAATTCTATTTGCACCGGCAACTATATCTTTATATTATGAGCGCAGAGACTATGCAGTTTAAAATTTCTCCCCTCCTGCACTTCCTGAAAAAAGACATCTTTTTACTTACCTGCCTCATGGTTATCTATACGGCAATCTTTGGCATGCTGGCAATAGTCAGACACTACCGGTTTGAGTCACAGGGTTGGGATCTGGGTTTTTATGAGCAAACCATCTGGAAATATGCCAACGGAGAAATCGCCCGCAGTTCTTTCTCGGGAAAACTGGATCTGGCTGATCGCTTTCGACCTGCAATGCTGTTGTTTGTGATTCCGTATGCGCTAGTTCCCACAACCGAAACGTTATTATTTTTACAAGCGCTGGTGATAGCGCTTGCCTGCTTTCCGCTTTTTTATCTGGCCAAGAAAATCACCCGCCACCGGAATTTTAGCCTGATTGTGTGTCTTGCCTATCTGTTTTTTATCGGCACACAGAGTTTACTGCTTAATGACTTTCATGAAGTTTGTCTTTTACCACTTGCTTTAATCGGTTTATTGTATTTTCTGGAAACCAACAAATTTCGGGCAGCATCCGTAATGCTTATTTTAACCTTGATGGTTCGCGAGTACGTGGGTTTTTTAGTTGTGGCAATTGGGGTGTCTGCCTTACTGACTCACAAACCACGCCTGTTTGCCTTACTTATGATAGCAATCGGCGCTATCTGGTCTCTGGTGGTTATTCAAGTGATTATGCCCGCACTTGGTCAGAATATGTTTAGTGGATTTTTAGGCGGTCAGGCCTCATTTGCAACAGAACTCATCCAACTGATTACCCATCCGTTGTATACTTTTTCGTTACTACTTACGCCGGCAACTAAACTCAAAACTGTGTTTGTTTCCTTTGCTGCTTTTGGTTTTTTGCCGGTTCTGTATCCTCCACTCCTCGTACCAATTGCCATGCAATTGGCGCTGCGTTTTCTTGATCTTACCCATCCGTACCGCTGGACCCTTTATTTTCAATATTCAGCTGATTTGGCCGGACTCATGGCGATTGGCGCCATCTATGGCAGCAGACAATTATTACTGTTTATTAAACAGATAAGAATAATTTCCTATACCACAATCACCTGTTTGCTTTTCGCAATCACCATCTTTGAACAGCTCTTTTTGTCAGTGCCGCTTAAACTTCTCATCCAACCAAACTATTTTGTTACTGAAGCGTATATGGAAAATAATCAAGCGCTTTTAGCGCTCATTCCGCAAGATGCTTCAGTTGCTACTCAAAACAGTCTGGCAGCACATCTGTCCCGCCGCGATAATCTCTACTTACTTCCGGAAATCAAAAACGCTGACTATGTTATGTTTGATCTGCATCCAACTCAATCAGCCTACAATTTCCTGGGTCGAACTCCGGAAGCAATGCAAGAGCTGATGCGTCAGTTACTGGCTGATAAGGGCTATTTGCTTTTATCCCAAAAAGGCGATTCGTTTCTACTTATGAAACGTAACTTTCAACTATGATAATGCCTTGCAAAAAGTTAATAATGAGCATACGCTTGTATCCATACTTACAGCGTGAAACATTTTGCTCATCCTGATCTTTTAGGTATTGGCTTTCTGTTAATTTTTATTCCGCTCTTTTTTTACCACCTCGGGTCATACAGTCTGGTTGATTTTGATGAAGCCTGGTTTGCTGAAGTTGCGCGAAATATTTACCTTCACCAAAATCCGCTGGTGTTGACTTTTAATAACGATTCATTTATTGAACACCCGCCATTTGGTTTTATTTTGATGGCGCTGTCTTCATTTTTTTTTGGTGAAACGGATTTTGCTGCACGGTTTTTTTCAGCGTTACTTGGGTTTTTATCAGTTATCGTGCTTTATTTTATCGGCAAACAGTTGTTTAATCGCGTCATCGGTTTTTGCTCAAGCCTCTTTCTTGTTTCCTGCGTCTGGTTTATTTTTCGCGCTCGTACCGGCAGTCTGGATACGATTTTTTTATTTTTTTACCTGCTTACTTTTTACTCCGCTCTGCAACTGAAGAAACAGAAATCGGCAATCTACTTAGTTGCCGTTTTTGCAGCACTATTGTTTTTAACTAAAACAGTCATTGGTCTCACTATCTTCGTTCCAATTGGCATCTACTTCGTAAGTGAAAAAATCCGGTTAAGTAAAAAAGTGGTTATCCTGTCGGCAGGTATCTTTCTCATGCTCATACTTCCGTGGTTAGTTGCTAATTACCTAAAAACCGGCATTTTTTTCTTGCAGCACCTCTATCTAGTCGGCTTGCGACCATTTGGCCGCATTACCCCAAATTACCGCGACCTTGGTGCATCGCTCACCTTTCAATACTTACACTTCGGTATCCGGAAATGGTTTTATCCCACCGTGATTGCATGTGGAGGTGGTTTAATTTATTTGCGCTACTATCGTCAGCTTTTACCACTGTATGGTTTAATACTCCTGTTGCTCTACGGGTTTTTAACCAATACAAAAACTGAAATCTGGCATCTTATCCCTCTTTACCCGTTTTTAGGCATTTTAACTGCCTTTTTTGTGTATCAAATCTGTTTTCATATGTGGGGAGTTATTTTCAGATCTCCACTACGAAAACTGGCTACAACATTCACCGTTATACTCATTTTTATAGTGGCAACGCTTGGGCAAATATATATTTTTCGGAATGAAGTCCGACTGTTTGACCACGGCATAAGTGGCCTTGCCTATACCGCCCAGGCCGCAAGTCACCATCGTGAACCGCTCTATTTATATGCAGATTATTTTCTTCCCTCAGCTGTTTACTATTCAAAAAAGCCGGTGCGCCTCGTTGCCGGCGAACGCTTTCCGATAAATACGCTTCCTGGCATGGTTGCCGCCGGCCCTAAACCATTTTTGTTAATTGGGGAAAAATGGCGGTTTGAGGTTGATCACATCGATCCCACCCAATATGAACTGCTGACTGACTACCAAGAATACCGGCTCATTCGGGTACGCTAGCGGGAAATTTTAGTTGCGAAAGACTAGTTTATAGTCTTAACTTACACTGACCCTTGCCAAATGTGTTGCGGGGGTTACAGGAAATCAGAACGTATTTTATGACTACTTAAAAAGTTTCTCTATTAACTGCCTTTTTATGATGAGTAACATTAGGAGTTAACAGTCGTAAATTTGTTTCTATCTGATTTTCGAGAAGGCTTTCATTAGGTGTTACAGATAAGAATGTAGCATAATGTTCCCATCCCGCATCAACAACAGAACATCTGATGCCTTGAGGAATTAGTGCATCTTTATTTCCTTTTGCTACCTCTACGCTTGCATAAGAACTTTAATTCTATTTATTGTAAAATAAATATCAATGTTTGACATGCTTGTGATCAGCGTATTTAAGTTTTTATTGTTTTTATTGTTAGGGTATTTAAGTGCCATTTCCATAGGGAAAAAACGAACTATTTTTGGCGGGGTAATACTTAGTGTTATTTTTTTCTTGATTGGTCTATGGGTATCACAGTTACCCTTAGATGCCCCACAACCCCTAACTGAATCGGTAACAATAGGTTTTGTTGAGTCCAGTATGTTTTTTTTGTCTATTTTAGCTGGAAGTTTTGTGGGAAGTTATCTACACGGGAAATCGAAAAAGTAAAAAGACTTCGATAAAGAATTTTTTTACCTTGGTTGCGGGGGTTACAGGAAATCAGAACCTATTTTCGATCTCAAGCTAAGCCTATTTATCAATCAACTATCTCAGAGTGTTAGACTTCTATTTTGATTCAAGTTTTCTGAAGATCAGTTTTTTTCCTTCATTCTGAGCGGTTGTCATTGCGTGTTCGATTTCTTCGTTAGTCGCACTTTTTCTCTTTTGGGCTCCTATAGCATCTTCGATTCTGAATCTATTTTCACCAAACTGGGCAACAACGATAGCTAGTTGTTCTTCATTCAGTTTATGATGTTCGCAGGCTGCTTTAACTATTCGCCAATGGTGGTGAGTTACAGCAGCATCTAACCATTCTGTGGGAAGATTTTCATTTCTCTCAAGGTCTTCCGTTATATATGCCCAATGTCCCCAATGCGCAGGAATTTTCCCTCTAAACCGATCAAACCAAAGTTCCAATAGTTTTAGTTCATCTTCATCTCCTCTAGCCATTAAATAATCCATCGAATCTGCTCGTTTGCTCAGTTTAGCCCATGGTATATGGGCAGATTTAAATTCAAACTTTGATGGATCTTTTTGAAAAGCAGCATTAAATATTGCAAATAGATTTCTTCCCCTTGAACGATCAGGAAGTTCAGAAACACTTTGGAATAAATTCGAAGCTGCTAATTCGTCGGATGTAACGATAACAGGTCTTTCGATAGAAATTGCATGCTGCACATCAATTGGAATCATGCCTTGTGACGAACTGGCAAATAATTTCCCGCTATGTATAAAAAATATCCGTTTATCAGGAAAACCGCTTAATTGAGGCTCTTTACTTTTTTTAGACTTGTGAGGATCTATAACGTCAAATCCTTCGGCATTCAAGTAATGCAAAAGGTCACCGAGATCACCCATATCATTACGATCAGTCATGTATTCTAAATGAATTTGTTTTGTTCCATCTTGTTCTACAATTTTATTGTCGACGAGAACTTCTCCCGCATAAGCACCACCCATAAAATAACGCATCGCCTCTTGCGGAGGAGATAAAGGATGTTTTATATCGCTTCTTTCTCCAGCAGCTTGAATAATATCCTCTGCTCTTTTTAATAGGTCATCTTCTTGTTCTGGCATAGAATAAATTATTTAAATAGATATTGTAGTATAGCAAAAAGATCTTCTTTGATCAAAGTTATGGGGTATATATTATGAGACTAATTGAGGCTATTTTAGGCTAAAAAACTTCTGATCTTAAACTTCCTATAGGTCTTGGTTGCGGGGCCGGGAGTCGCGCCCGGCCTAGGAGATTATGAGCCTCCTGTGCAACTCTACACTACCCCGCGTGAGATATTTAGTATAGCAAAACTGGCGCCCAGCTTCAACCTTTGTTAAAATACAGAGAATTGCCAGTGTAGCTCAGTGGTAGAGCAGTGTCTTCATAAGGCATGGGTCGGGGGTTCGATCCCCTCCACTGGCACAAACTAGAAGAAGAGTTTCAGCCACTGCTGCCAGTTGGGGAGTTTATTGTACGGCTGATTTTCAATTTCCTGAGGCGCCCCGGTTTCCGATACAACGACCACGATCTCACCCGGACGACTTAAATTGAGCTTGTCCCGCGCCTCTTTTTCGATAAATCGTGGACTCTGCACGTAAGACAATTTCTCCTTAAGCTCTGAAAATTCACCCTGTTTTTCCGTCAGAACCGCCTGACGCTGGGAAATGATCCCCCCTTTTTCCCATAAACTCCTAATTGAATTTACAAGGCTCATGATAAAAACGAGACAAAGTAGGCTGATTCCGAACATGAGCAGGCGATTACGCATAGAATTTGCCCAAATTAAGGCTGTATACTTTTTTTGATACTACAACTATGGTACAATTCTGATATTGACTATTTATCCCAATAGTTATATTATAGGATAATAAATGAGCGACACAATAGCTATTCCCTCTGCCCAATCCGAGTTTATTACCCATCTTAAAAGTCGAAAACGGGCAAGCGCGACCATTGTAGCATACGGCAAAGACATCGACCAATTGGTGAGCTTCCTTAAAGACATGGGTAAAAAAACCGTGGCTGAAATCGGCAAGGACGATCTACTCGCCTTTCTGGGTAAATTAGGCAAAGACGGCTATACACCCAAGTCAATTTCCCGCAAAATCAACTCAATCAAAACCTTTTATCGCTTTCTTAAAGCGCAAAGTTATGTCGTTGAAGATCCCACCATCAACATATCACACCCTAAATATGAGGTGAAACCACCCCGGATTCTCTCGCGGGTTGAGTACCGGGCATTGCGAGATGCCTGCCGCGACGACGCGCGCATTTCCGCAATTGTGGAATTGTTTTTGCAAACTGGACTGCGGATCGGCGAACTGGCTAATTTGAAACTCAATGATGTTAAAGACAGTGAATTGCAAATTGCGGCGCAGGAATCACATGCCCAGCGCGTTGTTCCGCTTAATAAAGCGGCAAAACAGGCAGTTGACCGGTATATGGAAACCCGATCCAAAACTGAGAATCCGACTTTATTTGTAACTAAAACCGGCCGTCCCTTACTCATCCGTAATATCCGAACCGCAATTGACCGGTACTTTAAGCTGGCTGGAATTGAAAAAGCCAAAGTTAATGACCTCCGCCACACCTTTATCGCCCATCATTTAGCATCGGGTACGCCTTTGACCGTAATTTCCAAACTGGTTGGCCACAAACGTCTGTCAACTACGGAAAAATACCTGGAATTTATCAAAGGCAAAGCTGAAGAAAATGTGAAGTTGGAAGAGTTGTAACTTTTCCCTTGCATACTTTATACTCTACTTAATCTGTGAAAAATCTCCCAAAAATCACTCTCGTCTTAGTTTTCTTGGTTCTTCTCAATCTGACCGGAAATATCTATCAGTATTTAAAAAATGGACAATTAATGTTCGAGTTAGCACAACAAGCTAATTCAATACAAAATCTACAAACGCAAATAAAAGCAAAAGATGATGACATAGATCGATATATTAACCAGAGAGGAAAATGGTTGGATTCATCAAAACGGGAAACTTATGATTTTGCCACATTCGGAATTTATTCACCTCTGTTAGATAACAAAATGGTTAGCGTTGCAACTTTTGAATATCTGAAAAATATTATCACTTCCCGTACAATTGACTTAGAACCTTATAAGGAGCATCCCGTGAAGATTGTTGTCTGGGAATTAACCAGCGATTACGGCAACCTACCTAGACTCAGCTTAATTGATCCTATTTTTCCCGCTTCTACGTCAAAAATCCCTGTTTTTGACGGTTACGAAAACTATGGCGTGAAACCACGATTGGTTCCAATTGACATAAACGAGCAAACAGAGAAAATTGTATATATTCCAACCGGCACAGCACAAATCAACTTAAATAAAACATACACAACAAAACGTAACAAGAAAATGCTGTATCTCACTCATTATTCAATTAAAAATACGGATGGCGTGAGTTACGAACATTACTCCATGTTTTCTCCTTCTGGAAAACCAATCTATATAATCATATATGTGGGTCTTAAGGATGGTTTTACTGTTACTGCAGATGATTTGCGGGATACTGAAATGATCGCTCGCGAAATCGCAGATACTGTAGACATTAAGCCCTACAATTAAAATTGGGTGAGTTTGGAATTAACGTCCGCATTTCAAACAAACAAGTTTTTCTGGGCAATAATCTTTGCTTCCTCAATTGACCATGGTGAATAGTGAGACGAATTACTTTCCGCTTCCACTAAAAATATCTCCCATTTCAGCCATTTCCAGTCAGCAATTTCGGAAAAGTCCGGCCGTGGGAAGGCATTTGAATGAGCAACCAGAATCGGACATATTTCATTTTCTTTAATCCCATTTTGATCAGTAAACGAGTACATATAATCGCTTTTAACTATCTCGTACTCATACGCCGACATACGCAGCTCATTTTTCAAGCGGCGTTTACCTGCGGTAACGACGTCCTCATTAGGCAAGGGGTGTCCGCATACGGTATTACTCCAGATACCGGGGAAGGTTTTTTTGCTGAGCGCCCGCTGCGTCAATAGCAGTTCTTTTTTAGCGTTAAATATAAACAGGGAAAAACCCCGATGCAAAGGCGTCTGACTGGTGTGCACCATCTGTTTGTCAGCTACCCCAATCTGCGTATTAAATTCGTCAACCAAAACTACCAGTTCCATACAAAAAGTGGGTCAGGATGGGATCGAACCATCGAACCTCGTGTTTATAAGACACGCGCTCTAACCACTGAGCTACTGACCCTTTCTAGGTGACTATTTTACTATAATAATCAGCTATCGCGCCAATCCCCATCAAAATTCTTTCCTTAAGACGCGTGTCGTTCACCATAAGTCCACAAGTACCATGCCCGAAACCTTTATGGTCAATATTTGTTCTTTGACTCTTTTTAATATATGGTTTGATAAACTGTGTTAATGGCAAATCCAATTCTTTTACCCAATAATTTATTTCTGTTTGAATTTCCATATCTATATACAAATGTACACAAACCTTAATTTTATTTTTAGGTACAAAAATTACATTAGTAAGCCAGTGCAACATAAATTTAATCAGTTTTGGATCAGTATTATTAATTATTAGCTGACCGTTCAAACTCTTACCGCCTTCACCCCAATACAAAAATAAACCTGCTATAAAAAGTTCTCTTTTTGAAAGCGGCAGCCATTTTGATTTTTCTTCAGTATAGTATTTGTTAAGGCGTGTTTGATGCTTTCGCCGCATTGTTTCCCGATATTTTTCTATTCGGCGTGGGTTTTTTCCTCTTAGAGAGTCTATCTGTTCTTTGCTTAATGGATACTCCCTTAACCAATCACTTAATGTGCTTTTGCTAATTCCCAGTTCTTTTTTAATTTGACTATAGCTTTTTCCTAATTTACGCAGCTCTAGTGCCTTACGTCGATCCTTAATTCGTGTCATATCTGAACCATCAAATAATGATTATGGAGAGTTAATTTAATGGTACGGGTTATAAATCTAAAAAGCAACTGAAGATTTAATTTTCAATCTTGACAGACGTAATTTATACTCGTCGCGTACCCACAGCCGTGCATCCACCGGATGCAGCTGTAATAGTTGTCGGTGTACCAACTCACGGGTCCGCCGCAGTCGCATATACCAAAGCTGCCACCGATAACACACCGCTTCAACCCAGACGAAAAGTGACATTGATGACCGCAAGTAATCCTGTTGTAATCGAAATGATTTGAAATGCGGCAAAAATTTGTGCACCCACTTATTGCGGGCGAGCAACTGTTCGTAGGTATTTTTTTTATTTACCAATGGTACAAGTTGGGCAAGCTCATGCGCACCGTACAAATCCTGCTGTCTCCTCGGTAATTCCAGCCGATCGGCACTCACAAACATGTTAAGGCAAACTTTATCCTTAACTATCACATCATCAGGCCGGCGCCGCCATTTGAGCAAATCTAATACAACGGTAACGAATAGTCTGGTCAACCAGAGGGTACCCGGGGCTGTAATAATAAACAAATCAATATCGTCATCGTCGGGGGTATTTTGCATCGCCAGTGCACCGGAAACACCGACGCACCATACCGAGGGAATGATTCCAACCAGACGCGCTGCTTTACGGGCAATCGGTAATTTTAATTGTGCGGCGCAGCTTCGTTCGTTGCGTTCAGAGATGAGATATTTCCGGGCCGGCAAAACGTAATAATCATCCTGTCTAGAGAGCTTTTTTCTTGTCAGCAAACGTCCCAGCTCTTTGTTAAATGATTGATACGAGGCTGGTACGCCAATGTAGTATTTCCAGAGTTCTTCTCTGGTCAACGGGTACTCAAAAATATCGCTGTAACTGACGGTTGCCAGAATCGATTGTGCGGTTTTCGTCACAGACTAACGGGTAGGGGCAGTAAAACTTTGCATGACCTGAGTAAATCCTTGTGTCATCGTCCCTAAGGCTCCGGCCGGACTCACTCCCTGTGCCTGACTATTCACGGCATCTTCCAGGTATTTAATCATCCGGTCATTAATGCCATTATCAAACGTGCGGCTTGCCAGGAAGAACGACTGTGCAATTGGCGCTTGCCTGACATAGGCTCCGACAAACGGATCGTTACTGATGGTTTGCGCGAGATCAACCCGCGAGTATGGCTCGCCAAATGAACGTAACTTTGCCTCTTCCGTATACAACTGAATCATTGCTTCTTTTGAGCTTAAGTATTTTAGAAATTCCCAGGCTTCCTCTTGATGTTCGCTTTTTTGGGAAACCCCTTCAACCCAATACGACGCCCACGCTACATTTGTTCCCGGCAGCTGCGGAATCGGAATTACCTGAAATTTAAGTTGCGGATTTAGGTCGCGAATCGTAAATACCTGCCAGGATGGAGCGAAGATAAAGGCTACTTTGCCGCTGGCAAAAGCTAGAATTGAATTATCCAGCGTTTCATCCCACGTGTTAGCAGGAGGATCCGCAAAAAACCGGTAGAATGAGAGCGCTTGTTCAGCTTCAACCGAAATCGGATTATTAAGATCAACTCCGTTTTGCATCATCATAACTGCCAGAATATCACTGAAATGCTCGATATTATTGGCCGCTCCCAGAGCTGCGCCCGCAGTCACGATCCGATTCGTTTCATCCTTCACGGTCAGTTGTGAAGCAGCCTGACGGAATTCTTCCCAGGTGGTAGGCGGCGTAACTCCAGCCGAACGCAACAAATCTTCGTTATAGTACAGTCCTAACCCGTCAATCATCAGAGGTACGCCGTACACCTGTTCACCAACTACAAGATCTCGCGACATGACCGGATAAAATGTTTGTTGAAATTCCGCCGGGGTATAACCGGTTTTACCAGCCGGAGCAAGTTCTTCTCTGAGCATCGGCACCCAGGTGTTGTGGAAACGGAAAATATCCGGCCCCTCTCCTCTACCGATCCGCGCCTGCAAAGTTTCCCGGTACTGACGCGGAGACTGACGGGAATAGACAATCTGAATATTTGGATGACTCTGTTGATAGGCTTCAATAATCGGGGTCAACACCTGATCATTTTCCCATAAACCCCAATACTGCAACACGACTGGCTGCTGTTGCGTCAACAGTTTACCAACGACTGTAAACGCCACAAAGCCAATTGCTAAAAGTGCCACGATTAAAATTGCAATTGCGATGAGGCGTTTGACATTACTGCCGCCTCCGGAAGCTGTTGGCGCCACATCCGCCCGAATTGTAAACGGATTATCAGCAGTTGACGGAGGAGGAGGTGGTAACGGTGGTTCGCTGGTCACGGGACTTGCAAATGGAGACGCTTCGCTAGCCGGCGGGCTTACTGGCCCGGACGCCATTTCAGGCAATTGCGAGGCTAAAGGATTTTCTACACCAGGTGTTACCACTGGTGTTTCTTCACCGATTGGCGGCAACGGTGGTTCAGTAGGCGGTTTTTCTGCTCCAAACGCCGGCGCGGTTTTTTCCTGAGGATACGAACCGGAAATCGACGCTATGTCACCACTATCATTTGGCTGATTTTTTGGCAGGGTATCCATTGCTTTTAGTTTATCATACTGTTTGCATACGCGCTGTGCAAGAGGACGACACAAATTTCTTTCTCGGCAAATTACATCATACGCGGTATAATACCTACTTACCAGTAACTTGATGCAATCAAGCGTACCAGATTAATGAAAAAGAAAAAAGGCGCTCCTCCACACAAAAGCCAGAAAAAATCACTGCTTATGGCAGCCCAATTTCTCGCAGGAACAGGGATTGGACTCGCAATCGTAGCGCTTATAATTGGCATGTATGCGTATGGTTTTGAGGAACGATATAAATATCTGGTCTATCCGGGTATAAAAATAGCTGAACTGCAAGCAGGCGGACTGACCCGCGAAGCAGTTATTAATTACTGGCGCGAGCGTAACTCATTATTTCATGAGCTCAGGTTTACCTTCGCCTTTGAAGGCCGCGTCGCCACGCTCTCTGCCGAGTCACTCACTATCGGCTTTGACGCTACACTCTCCGCCACTCAAGCATACGGTCTGGGTAGAAGTGGCAACCGGCTCACCGACCTCTATCTGAAATTAAAAGCTCAACAGGAAGGAATTACCCTACAGCCGCTGTTTTACTGGGATGAAACCCATCTTAATGAGTTTTTAGAGCAAATGGCATTGGAAATCGACGTGCCGCCAGAAAACGCCCTGTTTGAATTTACTGACGGCCGGGTCACGGCATTTAAACCGGCCAAACTGGGCCGCAAACTGGATGTTGTGCAACTGAAACGGAAGTTTAACGAAACTCTGGCTACTTTGCCTTACACGCGCATGGCCACAAAATCTATGGAGTTTACGCTTCCGGTTGTTGCCCAGGAACCGCTGATTAAAACTGACCAGGTCAACCAGTATGGACTGAAGGTGTTGCTGGCACAGGGTGAATCGTGGTTTAAAGGTTCCATCCCCGGCCGGATTCACAATGTCGCCCTCGCCGCTTCTCGCATTAACGGCGTATTAATTCCACCCGGAACTACGTTTTCATTCAACGATACAGTTGGCGACATCTCTGCTGCCACCGGCTATAAACAGGCGTATGTGATTAAAAGCGGCCGCACGGTTCTTGATGACGGAGGCGGCGTCTGCCAAGTCTCAACTACCCTGTTTCGGGCAGCATTAAATGCGGGTTTACCAATAAAGGAACGCCATGCTCATTCATATCGCGTCGGTTATTATGAACAGGGCGGCTGGAAACCCGGGTTTGATGCCACAGTCTATGCTCCGTCATATGACCTGAAGTTTACCAACGACACTCCCGCCCATATTCTAATTCAGGCAAAAACAGATACCACAAATACACATTTGACTTTTGAATTGTATGGAACCAGCGACGGGCGGTCAGTTGAGCTCTCAAGCACCCGGTTGTGGGACAGTAAACCCGCGCCACCGGATTTATATCAGGATGATCCGACCTTACCAGCTGGGACAGTAAAACAGGTTGACTGGGCAAATTCCGGTATCAAAGCTGCGTTTGATTACACTGTACGCAGAAACGACGAAGTCATTTTTGAAAAAACTTTTACGTCCAACTTTATCCCCTGGCAGGCAGTATTTTTACGCGGCACCAAGACCTGAAAATTTCTGTTTTTCACCAATAACTTTCACTTCCCTCATTGATAATGCCGGATGAATCCATAAATCTCACAAATTTTGGTAACTCTTCGTGTAATTCAATCGGGGTGAATTCTAGAAGCGTGAATGCCGGCTGTTCATCTCGAAACCTGATGATTTTTATAATTTTACTGTTGCGGGGTACTTTACTACCCTGACAAACATAAAGCACGTTAAGTTGTCCAGAATTAGGACAGCTGATTGGCATGGTCAGATATTCACCCACCTGTTTTCGCAACTGCAAACCTAAGAAGTTTCCCTGACTAAGTCGAACCGCAGATTCCTGCTGTGCCTGTTGTGGTGAAATGTTATGATAAAAATAATAAAAAATATAGGCGCTATCCGGAATCATAATTTTCCGGTACTGCGAAGCAAATTCAGGTAACAGTGCGAGCATCTCCCGCATCCCATAATTTCTCCCCCAGGGCTCATGCACGTTAGCATGCCAAAAGTATTGATGGTTAAAGTAAACGCTATTTATAGCAAGTAATAAAGTCAACGACATGAGGATTGTCGCAGAAACAAATAACGGATACCGCTTAATTTTTTCAAAAAGAATCAATACCCCGTAACTAATCAGCAACGCAAATAACGGCATCGCAAACAAAGTCCGCTCGGTTTCAGAGCCAAATTCAGAGAAGGCGCTGCCCAGAAACACAATCGTAATACCACCAATAACCAGTAAGTTTTTATAGACCGCGTGGTATTTCCAGAAATAAAGTAAACCAAATAACACAAACGGCGCGCTCCACAACAGCAACACCCCCTGATACGGCACCCAGAACCGGCGGTCGATTTTGTCGCCATTTAAAAACAAGAAATCAAAGCTTAAATTAGTGAAGAGATTCTTTAGCAGTTGCTGCGGATAAAAAACCAGTTTATTGTGAAACAGCCGCGTCACCAGAAAGGGAAATTCATGTTGATCTTCCCTGATTTGTTCCTCCAGAAGCGGCTGCGCGTGTACCTGAAACGTGCTGTCCTGACCAAGGCGTTCGCCCCGGGTACTTAAAAACAAATAACCAAACGTTACAACCGGTAACAAAAGTAGTAGTAAAAAGGCTTTGACTTTCGGTTGACCGCGTAAACTTTTAAAAAGGTGCACCGCGTAGATAAGCAGTAGAAACGGCAACAATACCCAGACTGCATAATACGTAGCAACTGCCCAGCTGAGTGCAAACCCGCTGGCAATCAGCAAATACCAACGACTGGTTTTATGCCAATGAATAAACAGCGCCAGGGAAGCTAAAATCCACATCAAGGCAATCATCGGATCATACGCCATCCGGGAAAGGATCAAATGTCCGGGAGTAATACTGGTAATAAAAACAGTCAAGAGCGCAAGTTTCCGGTTTTTAAACAGTGAATTGACAATATAATAAATCAGTAACAGACTAATCACTGCGGAAATTGCGGTTGAAAGCCGGGCGGCAAATTCGCTTAAACCAAATACGGCAATAAAGGGTATTTGCCAAATGCTGTAGCCAACCAGCTTATAGTCTCCAATTGACGTCAATACCAGCGGCCATAGTTTCCCATCCTCATCGTGTCCGGTTTTCAGGATGGAAAACGCATTGTAAGCAAACGCCGCTTCAGTGGCGTCAAATCCTTCCGGACTCTGGGTTAAATATGAAAGGCGGATTACACTTGAAAAAATAATTACCAGAAGCAGTAGAGTTGTGAATTTATTTTTCACCGCGGTTATTATAACGTAACCCTACACCAATGATACAATATGCTCATGCAAAAGATTATTCCGTTTACGAGTCTTGAGGAAAAGATCAAGCTGATTAAGCAAACAAATCAGAATGTAGTCTTGGTTGGCGGCTGCTTTGACATTTTACATTTAGGCCATGTCCGGTTTCTGGCAGCCTGCAAAAAACTGGGGACAGTAATTGTGGCTTTGGAAAGCGATCAAACATTAACTCAACATAAAGGGCATTTACGCCCAATCCATGCGCAATCAGAACGGGCTGAAGTTCTGTCTGCACTTGAATCGGTTGATTATGTAATCCTGCTTCCCTACTTATCTACTCACGCAGAGTATTTTGAGTTAACTCAATCAGTTGCACCGCAGATAATTGCGGCAACTGAAGGCGATCCACTACTTGCTAACAAACAAAAACAGGCTAAAGCAGTCGGCGCCAAAATCGTTGTCATCCCCAAAATTAATACTCCCTCAACCACCCAACTCGCCAAACTCTTGGGTCTCGAGTAAAATAGCCTCATGGAACGAAATATCAAGCTAATTACCATCCTTAACTTTTGTACCGACCTGGCGTTTTATGCACCAATTGCAATCATTTATTTTAGCCAGGTAGCCGGTTCATATACGCTCGGTATGGGGGTGTTTTCGATCGTAATGATCTCGTCTGCCATCTTTGAGATCCCGACCGGAATCTTTTCAGATCTGATTGGCAGAAAAAACACCGTCATTCTTGGTTCGATTGCTTACTTCGGTGCTGCAGTTGCACTCGCACTGGCTCAATCTTTTCCGGTCTTAGCCATAGCAGCTGTACTTGAAGGATTGGGTCGCTCCTTCTTTAGTGGTAATAATGACGCGCTTTTGTATGATACACTGAAACAGTATCACCAGGAAAATAAATACCACGAGTTTTCAGGAAAAACTGGCTCAGCTTTTCAGATTGCCCTGGCTGTATCAGCTATTATCGGTGGTGTCATAGCCAATTGGTCATTTCGACTGGTATTTTGGATCTCAGTTATCCCCCGTATCGGCATGATCCTTGCCGGACTGTTTTTAAAAGAGCCGCGGGTCCACTCGGAGAAAAGCGGTAATGCGTATGATCATTTGGCGCATGCGCTATCAGTTTTTAAGAATAAATCAAAACTTCAGCTACTTATTACCGCATCTGCAATTAAATTTTCTTTCGGAGAGGCCGGGTATTTATTCCGATCAGCCTTTTTCTATACACTTTGGCCGGTGTGGGCAATCGGTATTGCCAGCACGCTTTCAAATATCGGGGCGGCAGCCAGTTATTATTTAAGCGGCAGGCTCATTAACCGCTTTAAATCACTTAATATTCTAATATATGAAACCGTGTCAAATCGACTGATAACCGGATTTGCCCTTTTCTTTCCAACTGTTGCTTCACCCTTACTTATGTCATTACCGTCTTTGAATTTTGGCGTGGGACAGGTAGCCTTAAATTCACTTCTGCAGCAGGAATTTACCGATGCCCAACGGGCAACACTCATGTCTTTGGGGTCACTCATTAAATCAATCACATTCGCAGGTGTGGCGCTTCTACTCGGCGCGCTGGCCGATCGTTTTGGACCGCGTAATACTCTATTGTTTTCGCAAGCTATGCTGCTGACACCGCTTATCATATATTGGCTAATTTTTAAACATGAACATTCTCGCAATTGAAACTTCATTTGATGAAACTGCAGCGGCGATTGTAAAGGATGGAAAAACAATCCTGGCTAACGTGACTGCGACTTCAAATCTCCTGCACCGTAAATACGGCGGAGTAGTACCGGAAGTGGCGGCGCGCAAACAGGTTGAGTCAATGATTCCGGTATTGATTGAAGTTTTACAGGGAATGACTTCGAATGACGTAGATGCACTAGCAGTCACTGTCGGTCCGGGACTGATTGGGTCACTGCTTATCGGGGTTGAAACTGTCAAAACTTTGGCTCTGGCCTGGAACAAACCTATAATTCCGGTTAATCATGTGCTGGCACATATGTACTCTAACTTTGTGCTTCCGGCACAAAGTAAATTCCAAATTTCAAATTCCAAATTTCAAATTAAATTCCCCGCCATCTCGCTCGTTGTCAGCGGCGGCCACACTGAATTGTATTTAATGACTGATGCCAAAACTCTCAAGTGGTTGGGTGGCACTTTGGATGATGCAGCTGGTGAGGCGTTTGATAAGTCTGCGCGCCTCCTGGGTTTTGAAAATAAAGGTGGAGCGGCGATTGAGGCTGCGGCCGCAAAATTTCAAATTTCAAATTTCAAATTTCAAATTAAACTTCCCCGCCCCATGCTCCACGACAAAACACTAAATTTTTCCTTTTCCGGCTTAAAAACTGCTTTGCTGCGTGAAGTCAAGAAATTAAAAGCTGAACAGCAATTTGACAACACAGCAATTCAACAGTTATCTTTCGAGGTTCAGGAAGCTATTGCCGATGTTCTGGTAATTAAAACTCTCCGCGCTGCTGAACAATTTAATGCTAAATCAATTCTCCTCTCTGGCGGAGTTGCCGCAAATAAGCGGCTGCGCGAAAAGTTCAACTTACCGCTTACCGCTTACCGCTTACCGCTGTTCGCGCCGCAGCGCGAACTCTGTACTGACAACGCAATCATGATCGCCGCCTGCGCGTACTTTCTTAACAAACAGATTCCTTGGCAGGAAATTACAGCCCAACCGAATTTGACCGTGGAAATCTAAAACCCAATTAGAAAAAAGGGCTACCAGAACAACCTTTGTGGTATAATTAACTCCTATGCTTGATGAAACTAGACCTCGTGTGGATCCAGAGGCGCCACCTGACCATGTCGTTTCAGAGTTTGCACTTGCTTATGAGTCAGATGAATTAGCTTTCATAAGCGGATCATCACGTGATCCGCGGAATTTAATCGGCTTAGGAAGATTTTTTGAACTTCCAGCTGAAGTACCCAATTATGACCAAGTGGTAAACATTCGAAATGTTATAACTTTGTATACTATAATGACTCAGGCAAAGAAGATTCGAGCACAAATTTCCCCTGACGAAACATACAAACGAAATGAAATCAAGGCAGCATTCACAGGTTGTATTGATAATGATGCTTATACGATTGCGCTTCTCGGAGACATATTAGCAACAAAGCTTGTTAATCCAATAAGCCCTTCATCCCAAAGCGTTTTAAACGTATTGACCACAATGAGCGATGAATTAGGAATTCAAGCAGAAAGTGCAATGGGAGTCAAGACCATTATCGAAAAAGTGCTGGCTGGTAAAATTTCACTACCACGACAAGCGCCTAAAACCACTTAGTAACGGAATGCTCCAGACTTAGAATGCGTTGCAGGTTTCACCCACTCACTGTCTCAATTGACAACGCATTGGTTTTACCACTGTCTTTCCAACCCTTCCCGTGTAACACAATCACGTTGTCGTTTGGTTTCAGGAGTTTTCGCCGAACCAGTTGTTGAAACAATGCGCGGAAAGAATGAATCGTGCCTTCTGGTAGCGAAACAGTCAACGGAACAATCCCATGGCTGATCAGCAGTTGGTCACGAATACTCTTGGTCGGGGTGACGGCAATAATCGGAATTCCCGGCCGAAGTCGTGCAAGCAGTCGGGCCGTGGTTCCACTATTTGTTAGTACTACAAAAGCTTTGATCGGGTTCATCTTTTGGTGCACCAGAACTTGATAAAGTTTGTATGCACTGACCACCACAGCTTCGACCTGCGATAGCGAATTCTCACCAGCAGACAGCGCCATGCGCTTATTTTCAATAAACTTCGCAATTGCGCACATCATTTGCACTGACTCGAGTGGATACTCACCATGTGCGGTTTCAGCGGAAAGCATGATCGCATCCGTATAGTCAAAGATCGCATTAGCCACATCCGACACTTCGGCACGGGTAGGAATTGGTTGGGTGACCATACTTTGCAGCATTTGGGTAGCGGTAATGACCGGCTTACCGGCTTCCCGGGTTTTGCGAATAATTTCTTTTTGGTATACCGGTAACTTGTATATTTCAACTTCAATCCCCAGATCACCCCGCGCAATCATGATTCCGTCAGAGCTTTCTAAAATTTCGTCGAAATTATCCAGCGCCTGCTGGTTTTCAATTTTGGCAATAATTGCAGCCGAGAATTTGCGCTGCTTCATTTCCGTTCGTAATTGTTGTATATCAGCTGCCCGCCGCACAAATGACAAAGCTACAAAATCCACTTCATGACGCGCTGCCAGATCCAGATGCTCCAGGTCTTTTTCAACCAAAACCGGCAGTTCAACTGAAAGTTCTGGAACATTCATGCCTTTGTGACTGCTTACTGTTCCGCCTTTCACTACCCGCGCATCAACATGATTTTTTTCACACCTGGTGATTTCAAACTGTAAAAATCCGTCATCAATCAATACTTTCTGACCGGGCTTGAGAGATTGCAACAGTTTTAAATTATCAAGCACAATAGTCTGTTCTCCAGGTTGCCGGCTCAGGGCAAATGCAACTTCTTCACCGGTTGTAATGGTGATTTTTCCCTCCTCAAACGAACCAATCCGGATTTCCGGTCCCTGCAAATCCAGAAGTACGGCAACCGGCTGGCTGATTCGCTCAGACACTTCCCGGATCCGGTTGATCCGCTCATTATGCCACTCCTGCGTATTGTGCTTAAGGTTAAACCGAAACACACTGACTCCAGCCAGAATCAAATTCTCAATCTGTTCAGGAGTATCACAGGTTGGCCCGATGGTAGCGATAATTTTAGTTAACGGCCGATTCTGAATCATGCAAGTATTCTACATCATCTGGATATTCACAATTCAGTTTTGCGCGTCTATATCGTATAATGGAAACGCGTTTTTATGGCAAGAGAAATTGTTGATTATCAAAAGGTCGTCGACTGCCCAATTCACAATAACCAATCAGACTTTCCCGTGAATCTGCAAGGATTTGAGAAAAGACCAAAACATCACGGGTATTATCGTCCAACAGAATTTCAGAGGCAGAGACTAAATACAACTAATTCTAGTAATACTGTAACAATTGAACTTGAAAACCCCTTTATTCAAACCAACAAACCAAGTTTAGTTCATTTTCCCATCGGCGTTCTTACCATAAAAAAAGGCGCTTAATCAATGGATAAAACTTACAACCATAAACTTACCGAAGACGCAATTTACGAGAAATGGGGAAAGTCTGGTGCTTTTGCGCCCATCAATAGTCCTGAAGCCAAATCGTTTACGATCATCATGCCGCCGCCCAATGCTAATGATCCGCTGCATATTGGTCACGCCATGTTTGTCACAGTTGAGGATATTCTGATTCGCTATCACCGTATGCTCGGTGAAGCGGCTCTGTGGCTACCAGGCACTGATCATGCCGGCATTGAAACCCAGTATGTGTTTGAGAAAAAACTGAAGAAAGACGGTAAGTCCCGTTTTGATTTTGACCGACAGACTTTGTACCAGATGATCTGGGATTATGTGCAGAAAAATTCTGACACCGCTGTTGACCAGCTTAAAAAACTAGGGGCTAGCGCTGACTGGAGCCGGTTTACCTTTACCTTAGATCCAAAAATTATCAGTATAGTAATTACTACATTCAAAACGCTTCATGAACAGGGTTTAATTTATCGTGATTTGCGCCTGATTAACTACTGCACCCGCTGCGGAACTGGTTATTCGGAACTGGAAGCCAAACACGTCGAGCAAACTGACCCATTATACTTCATGAAATATGGACCGTTTACGCTCGCTACTGTCCGGCCGGAAACGAAATTTGGCGATACGGCTTTGGCAGTAAATCCCAAAGACAAACGGTATCAAAAATACATTGGTAAAACCGTTGAGGCAGAAGGACTTCTGGGAAAATTTGCAATTAAAGTCATTGCTGATGACTATATTGATCCGCAGTTTGGTACTGGTATTGCCAAAGTTACCCCGCTCCACGATTTTAATGATTATGAAATCTGGCAACGCCACAAAGAAGAAATGCCTGAACCTAAACAAGTGATCAATTTTAACGGAAAACTTACCGATATTGCCGGTCCGTATGCAGGACTTTCTGTGCTTGATGCGCGCAAAAAAGTGGCCGAAGATTTACAGCAAAAAGGATTACTCACCAAAGTTGACACGAATTACTTACACACATTGAGCGTCTGTTACCGCTGTGGCCGGGTGCTTGAACCGTTGCCGTTGCCGCAGTTTTTCCTGAAAGTCAAACCCATGACTGAAAAAGCCCTCCACGCACTTGCTGCTGGCAAAGTGAAAATTCATGGAGCTGGCCATGACAAGATCCTCAAGCACTGGCTTGAAAACCTGAAAGATTGGAATATTTCCAGACAAATCGTCTGGGGTATCCGATTACCAGTCTGGTACTCGGTAGAAAAGAATCCCAATCTTGAAATTGCATTCCTATCTGTCATCCCCGCGCAGGCGGAGATCCAGAAAAATATAGATTCCCGCTTTCGCGGGAATGACAACTCTCCCCAATTAGTTCACGGGAAAGTGGCTGAACTATTAAAAAATTATTCTCTTGAAGAGATTAAAACAGGTCTGCAGAGCTTGAAAGCTCCAGTTGAGGCTGAATATATTATCTCTTCAGAAAATCCAGGCAACAATTTTATTCAGGAAACCGACACCTTTGACACCTGGTTTTCCTCAGGCCAGTGGCCGTTCGCAACGTTGTTGCGAAATTCTAAATTTCAAATTTCAAATTTCAAATTCGAGAGCTTAGATTCGGAATCGGATTTTAACAAATTTTATCCCACTCAGGTTATGGAAACCGCCTATGACATTCTCCCCTTCTGGGTCATGCGCATGTTGATGCTGGGAATCCATATGACTGGAAAAGTACCGTTTGAACAAGTTTACTTTCACGGACTGGTTAGAGATGAAAAGGGTCAAAAGATGAGTAAGTCCAAAGGTAACGTCATTAACCCGCTTGATTTTGTGGAAAAATATGGCGCTGATAGTTTGCGCATGGCGTTAGTTATGTCCACCACTGCCGGTCAGGACAGTAATACCGGCGAAAGCAAAATCCGCGGCATGCGTAACTTTACGAATAAAATCTGGAACGCAGCACGTTACGTCATTCTGGCAAGCGAGGAACGAGCGCGTCCAGAATCGATTCTGGAGTCGGCTCCACCTCCCCAGAATGACGATCAAGCCTTTAATGAAAAACTTAATCAGATCACCACAAAAGTCACTCAACAACTCAATGACTTAAAGATTGGTCTGGCAGCGGAAACTGTATATAACGAATTCTGGCACTGGTTTTGCGACGAAGCAATAGAACAGGCGAAAAAAGGTGAAATTTCCATTACCGCTTTAACTGAAGGCTTAAAAACTTTTCTTAAACTGCTCCACCCCTTTGTCCCCTTTGTGACTGAAGCGGTGTGGGAGAAATTGGACACGAAAACAATGTTAATTTCCGAATCCTGGCCTCAGTCGATAAAACGCCCTTGAAGTATTTTGCATTAATTTTCTTGCGGAGCAGCAAAAGCGTGGAAGCGGCTGCATAGTCCGAGGTTCCACCTGATTGTCACGAGGCTAGAAAATTGGCAAAATCTTCACAAGGCGGGTCTTCTCTTTGGTTACTTTCTCTGGACAAGCAGAGAAAGTAACAATGTTTAACAATTTTTCGCTTTTCTCCACCCCGCGCTCACTGCCTCATCCTCACTGCAAAACCAGCGTTCACCAGTTTGTTCATTAATCGCGGTTTTGTCATACGAACCGCAACCCTGTACATGATAAATTTTCTCGCCGCTACTTGAAATGTTACCTTTAATCGCGCAGGTTCCCATGTTGGTTGCGGTTGATGTTCCGATAACCGTAGTTGCGGTTGAAGCGCTTCCTGTAACCGCTGCCTGTGGTGTAGCAAAATTACTACTACAGGAACCCCACAAACCCTTATTCTGCGTCTGCGCCTCTACTTCCAAAGAATCCAACTCCTCCTGGTATTTAATATCCGGCGGGTAGCTGCTGCTGATTGCGTAACCTGCGCTCACTAATAATTTATTCACCATTACCTGTTTTCCTTCCTGCAATAAATACACATAACGCAGCAGCCGACCATACCGATCAGTCTCAGAAACATCTTTTTCCAATTCAACTTCTTTCCCTTCAACCAGACTGCGATTATATGCACTCGCCTCCCGGCCAAAACATTCAACACTGGTGCGCGGGTCCACAGTTTCCGGCGTATCAATCCCGATGTAACGCAATTTACGACCATCGATAAGTTCAATTGTGTCTCCATCAATCACTCGTTTAACAGTCGTACGCTCCACTATTCCAGTACTTACCGGTACAGCAGAAGCGATGTTTGAATTGCGTAAAACTTCAGGCGCTGAAGAAGGTGCAGTTTGAGAAGTTTTTGGCGCACTTAAACGGCCAATTCCAATCCCGAGCGTTAAAATTGTGAGAATTCCAAGAATAATTAGAACTGCAGTTCGCCGTGACACGGACTTATTGTAACACGAGGTCAATTACTTACCCGCTCGACATAAGTTCCGGTTTCGGTATCAATCCCGATTGTGTCACCGGTTTTAATAAACAGCGGCACTTGCAATGTAACACCCGTCTCCAAGGTAGCCGGCTTCGTAGCTCCGGAAACAGTATTCCCTTTTACTGCTTCGGCGGTTTCCGTCACCTGCAATCTAACCTTCTTGGGAAAACGAATACCGACCACCACTTCATCCATCACCATGAGCTGATACGTTTCATTTTCTTTCAAATAATTCGCATGCTCCCCTAACACAGCCTTATTCACGCTGAACTGTTCGTAACTGGTATTGTCCATAAACGAGTAGACGTCACCTTCATGGTACAAATACTGCATTTCGCGGGTACTAATCTCAATCTCATCCACACCCTCACCGGCTTTGTACGTAAATTCCTGAACGCGGCCGGTCTTTAAGGACTTAAGCCGGGTGCGGACAAAGGCTGAACCTTTACCGGGGTTGACGTGCTGAAATTCCACAATCTGGTGCGGCTCATTCTTAAAATCCACAAACATACCTTTATGGAATTCAGCGGTAGTTATTCGCGACATACTGATTTAAACTCGTGTAATTTGAAGAATTCAAAATAACCGATGCGTTTCACTCGTTATTTAATAAACTTGGAGATCTTGGCTTCTTCCTTCAGCTTAGTAAACCACTCCTGAAACTTCTGGCTGATTTTATTGTTTTTGATTTGAGCCGTGGCTTCTTCTTTCTGTTTGGCGGAATCGCTGGAAGTGAAACTGCCTTTATTAGCGCTCAAATACTCATCCACTTCTTGCGCCGAAACCGACACGTCTTTACCGAGCATTTTATCAATAATGATTTGAATCTCAATCTGCGACTCAAATTCCTTGCGTGATATCCCCTGGAGTGCAAGCGCGTCATCCAATTTCATTTGTCCCTGCAACCCCTGTTCAACTTCAGCAATTTTCGCTTTTATCTCATCCTGACTTGCCTGCACGCCTTCTTTTTTGGCTGCCGCAGTCACCAGTCGTTCACCAATCATGGCTTCCAGCGTTTGCGATCCAAAGCGGTCAGTTAACCGCTTGTTGAGTTCAGAACGTAAAATCGGCTGGCCATTAACAGTGGCCGCAATAAACATGCTGCGATTACGGTACAAAAGCGCTCCGACCACGACCAAAACCAGCACCACACTGGCCATTTTCATGAAGGGTGGTTTTCGCGTTGAAGTAATTGCGGAAGTATCTGTTTCTACTGGCAAATCAGTTTGCAGTTCATCAAGCTCGATTTGTGAAGCGGTGCGTTTGACGTTTTTTCGGGAACGACTGGTTTTGGCTGTTTTTTTGCGTGCTGGCATAATTTCCTTTCTCTAATTCGTAATTGGTGTAGTATATCACATCAACTCGTGAACCTGGAGCACTATTTTTCACCAATCAGTACAAATCAAGTTTTACCCGAAGCAAGGCAGACAATTGACCAAGTCGGTAATTAATCGTTTCTACCGGTTTTTCAGCTCCCAAACGCAATATATACCGTCCACCCTTATTGTCTGGATCAAAAACTGCAATGATTAAACGCGGCGGCATCAGATCGCGGACCACGCTTTGCCCCACCAGTAAATTTTCCCAGATCGTTTCATCAACCCGCTTCGTCTCCGAACCGGTTCGCCATTCATACACTCGACCACGTGCGTTAATCGGGAAACCAAATGGCACCTCACCTATCATTCGGGCCGCATTCGGCTCCACCACGATCACATGCGGATGAAGATCGCGACGCCCAGGCTTATCCTGCACCATAAGTTCAATGTGAAAATTAGGAATACGTGTTTGGGTGGTCACTTCATAATAGTCAACCACACCTTCACCCCGACTTATAATTCCGTAGACGTATTGAAAATATGAGGGATCGCCAATCACAAATGGAGTACCATAGGAATTATGCCCACCCTCTTCAAATAGGTAGTAATCAGCGCGCGCCGGCATAATACTCAGTTGTCCCAACAAAACAATAAGGCAAAAAAGCAAAAAACTTCGCAAATAGAATCTGAGAAAAACTGAGGATTGCATGATTTATTCCAGTTTACTAAGATGAGATTCAAAACACAATGTTGTATGCACAAGAACAGAGAAGAATCAGTTAATTGGCAATTCAGCGGTACATTTTTCATTTCAACTGCACTGAGCTTGTGTTTGGCTGGCTTATTAGTAACGTCCTATTATTATCCGCGCAGCCTAAACGCAACACAACAACTCTTAACTCAACTGGCGTGGGAAAGTAACAACCCGGAGCTCATTACCAAACTTAGTCAACACTATCTGGAACACGGCCTATCCCAACAAGCGCGCATTCTTACTAATCCGTTCGTTTCAAGCGTGGCGGCTATTGCACCCGCCTCCCAGGTTCTTGGCGCTTACGGCCAAAATATAACTGTCATCCAACCGCTCTCTGACACTGATCTTTTCCAGCGGCAATTGTATTGGGAACAAGTGGCACTCCAACATCCGAAATACCGCGATGCGTGGATTCAGTTGTATTATTTACACCAAGGGGAAGACCAGCAACCGTATTTTGATCAGATTATGCTGCTTGATCCATTGATGGCCGTTAAACTTCCCAGGTAATAGGAAGGGAAAGTTAAGAATTAATTTTCTGTTTTTGCGGGAGCTGTTGGGGTGGCGACTGGAGCCACTTCGGTGGCACCTGCGGGAGTCGTTACAGGAGCTTCCGCCTGGGCCTGCTGCGCCTGTTCTTCTTCGGCCTTCACCTGCGCCTCAGCTTCTTTACTTATCAAGTCACCGATTTTGACCACCTCTAAATTTCCAGTCGTCAACACTGTTATTTGTGACGGGACAGTGAGTTGAGAAACGGCAATCGTATCCCCGACTTGCCCGAGCTTGCTGATTTCTACTTCCAGATATTCAGGTAAATCGGTCGGTAAGGCTTCGACTTCCACTTCATCAAGTAGTTGCAACAGCACCCCTACCTTATCCGTAACTGCCGGAGCTACACCAACAATCTTTAAGGGGACATTCGCCGTCACCTTGGTTTTCAAATCTACCTGGTAAAAGTCAACATGTAAAAATCGGTTGGTGACCGGATGAACTTGCACTTTTTTAATTAACGCCGGCCGCGCATCATTCCCCAACTTAAGTTCCACGAGCCCGGTTTCCCCCGCCGTCGCATACACTTCGCTAAATTCCGGCAACCTTATTTCTATTGGCAAGCTCGCGATACCTTTTCCATAAATAACCCCAGGCAGGAGGGCTCGAGTCCGCAACTGACTTACTTTTCTTCCTTGAATCACTCTGGGTTGCGCTTGTAATTGTATCGCCTTCATAATAATTAACGTTGACTAAAGCTAAGTTTAATTAACTCATCCTGACGCAGGTGGTTATTATACGAAATTTCCGCCTCATTCACAAGCGAGGTGACACCAGCCACTTCCCCGTTTTTCTCAGGACTTGCGGACACCAGCGTCCAATTATCAGGTTTTCTAATGGTTACCAGGTAATCCGGTGCCAAAACACCAGCTTGCTTACGCAGATTTAACTTATATTGAGTTGCTAAAGCTGCTGCAGGAGTAGCCACCACCTCATAGATCAAGGAGAGAGATTGCTTCGTCTGGGGCGGCACCTCAAGCAAGTACTCAAAGCTGGTGAGCATTGAATTTTCGCTGACCAGGACTGCGCTTGCCGATGCTACTCCTTCGGAAACGGTGTCGAGCGGTTGTGCATCAAGCAGCGCTTGTTTTAATTGTGCGCCCTTAGGTACAAAAACGCGTGCGTAATTTTTGTAATAACCTCCCAAATTTGCTGCTTCAGTGGTCGACTTATTCTCATATTCCAGTTGCAGGTTGTGCGTAACCACCCCGGTGTCTGCGAGAGTAATTTCATCTTTCATAAAACGGTTCATAAAATAGTCGGTTTTATTAACTCCCAGGTTCGCATCCACGACTGCCAGAAAGTCATTGAAACAATCTGCAGCGTCGCAAGGAGTCCGCGTGTCCAGCCGACCACTCCACCCAAGTGCGTCAGCCACCTCAAGCAACGCCCGAGAGTTAAAGTACAACTGTAAATGCCGCTCTTCCAGACCCCGCTCAACCGCGCTTAATAACGGCGGGTTGAGTAGTTCTTTATCCTGTAACAACTGACCAATCAACTCCCGCGCCACTGCGCCCAGAAAGTCCCGTTTTTGAGTTGAGCCAGGGAAGAATTCTGACTGCGCATACGACTGAGTTTTCATAAACAGATTTTCAGCCGTCAAGTTTTCCTGATAATCTTTTAATTCGATTTTACCGATCACCCCAAGTAGTGACTCCAGAAAAGAAACGTCAACCGCCAAAACTCCGTCCACTGACTGTCCCATTTCTTTTTCAAAAAACCAGGCTGCCCGGGCAGCCGAGGCCACAAAATCCGGATCCCAGTTGCTGTCACGCAGATACCAATGCTCCTGGCCTAAGTGTGTCTGAATCGGAAGCGGCGGATCGACATGACCCTTGAGGGCACCGTCTGCCGTATACACATCTTCCACCTTAAACTCCTTAAGTTCGCCGTTTGCAAAAGTTGCCAATCCATACGAGCCGATAAAACCACCGGTTGGGCGTAACTCCATATTGTTTTGCAATAACAGGAGATACGTTCGTTCCCCATACAATCCTAATATCTCAGGGGCCATAGACAGCGTCAACCGAGCTTGAATTAAACTATTACGGCTTACTGCAATGTACGCAAACCAGTTGTTAAGTTTTTCACTGAACAACTTAAACGGCCACCCGCTCATGAGATTTTGCACCGACTCGGTTTTATATTCGGCTTGCGCATTGGCGAGTTCTCCGTCAACCAGAATCAGATTACCTTTCATGCTAGAAATAAGCTGGCCAAATAACACACCTTTGTCACTACCGGTGACTCCGCGGACTAGTTGCACTCCTTCCGCGGCAGCTTCTGCTCCGTACCGGGCAGCCAACGTTGACTTGTCAACAATAGAGGATAACTGGATAATCTGTTGTACGAAACCTCGCCGATGAAATAGCGCAAATAAAGATTCCGAGGTCTCCAGCTGCTGCTTAGCCGAGCCCGTGTAAAAATTTGCTGATTTAAAATGCCCGGCGGCCGAATTGTAGTTGGTTGAATTAAAGGCGACTCGACCTCTCCAGACATGAAAACCAGTCAAGCCAATTTCGGCTGCAAAAATCACTAAAGGGACTAAAAGAAAAATAAGGATGGCCAAAGGAATAGCTTTAAAAAAAGGCGCCCGTTTCTTTAAGTTGGACAGTGGTGCCTGTGTCCCTGTTGGTTTCGGATGACCCAAACTGAAAAGGCTGGCTAGCGGCTCCCGCACCCCCACAGACCCGGAGCTCGACTTCGTTAATTCTGCGGTTATTACAGCTTGTGCTAACGGCCTATCTGTGATCAGTTCGCTTTTAGCCTCAACTTTTACCTCTTCCAACTTCTCTCCTCCTTCTACACTCATTTCCGGCAGCTCTTTCTCACGGCTTGTTTCCACATTCAACCCCTCAGTTGCACTTACTTCAGCTTTTACGAGATCCTCCTTTTCACCATTTACGGTCGGCAAGGCTTCAGGCGTGGGAGTTGCCATAGTTGAGAGTTTACCTAATTTCAGAAGTTGCTCGGAGGCGGTAAAGAAAAACTCCATCAGCCGGTCTGCCCGCTGTTCAGTCAATTCAACCTCATCGCCAATAGCGACAGCTTTTAGTTGTGGAAAATTAACCAGCAGTTTTTCTACGCTTGAATACTCCGAAACTCCGCGCAGCAGAAGCAGTGTTTTAGGCAGGTCCTTCCCGCTGGCTGCTATAAAATCTTTCACGCCATCGAGCCGGCCGACATAAAAGAAATAGTCACCGAAGAACGCATCGGCTAAGCTTTTCCCCGAAAATAAATCTACTCCATGCGCAGATAAACTAAGCGCCAGTTGATTTACGAAATCAAGTTCACTTCCGAAAAAGACTGCTTTGGGATTTCCTTCACGCTGTGTAACAGTAAATTGTGGCGGTTTGGAGGTGTCCATGTTACGTTCCATTTTACAGAAACGAGCCAAAAACACAAGGAAGCAGTCAGTAAAATGAGGCTGTCTATTCCGAAGCGGTCATGTCCACTCTGTCCAGCGCCTGATTCACGAGCTCATCTGCCTGGCTATTTTCAGTGCGGGAAATGTGGGTGAAGGTCACCATCACTTCTAACTGGTTCACTAAAGCCTGAACCGAGTCAACCAACTTTCGCAGATGCGGTTGTTTTATTTTAAATTTTCCGGTAAGTTGCGATACCACTAGTTGTGAGTCAAGAAAAAAATTAATTTGCTCACTTTTAATTTTTTTCTCTTTGATAAATTCCAACGCCGCAATAACAGCTTCGTACTCAGCTACGTTATTCGTGGTCTCCCCTACTCTGTTACCAAAACGGGCAATAATTTTTCCTGATGGTTCACTGGTGGATGTTGCGATGACGACACCGATAGCTGCCGGACCCGGATTACCCCGAGCTCCGCCATCAGCGTGGATATACAACTGGTTATTTGCTTTCATAATTTTTTCCCCGTCTGTTTAGTAACAGCATTCCCACTCCCCCAACCAACACAAATAATTCCGTGAGTCCCGTAATTATAGCTGAAGCAGAAGCGCCATAAATCGGAATCCAAAAGTAGTTGGCGCTGATATTCAAACCCATGGCCAAAAGATATAAAACCATCAGCAAACGTTGTTTGTTAAGTAGAATAAAGAGCCACATCAAGGGACTGGTTAAAAAAAACAAGGGCGCGCTCACCAATAACGTCCGCAAGTATATAACAGAGTCAACAAAGTCTGGTCGAACCACAATGAACGGCGCCCCTACCCAACCAATTACTAAAACCAGGACTGCCAACACCGAAAGTAAACCGAGTAATTTAAGAAAAGTTCGTCGAAACAACTCGCTATTTAATTCCAACTTACTTAAACCGGGGAAAGCGCTGCTCATGACAAAGGTGGGCACGGCAATTGCAAACTCAAAGAATTTATACGCATAGCCATACGCCCCAATCTCACTACTCGACCGCCAGACCGTTAACATCAGAGTGTCAATCCGAAAATAAATTAAATTAAAAAGTAGCATAAAACCCAGCGGCGCAGCTGAGCTAAACAGGGAACGCCAATCCTGACGAGCAAATCTTAAGGTCGAGAGCGAAATCCGCGTTCTTGCCAAAATTAATGCCACCAGCCCCGTAACTGCCCCACCGGCGACGAAAGCTAAACCAGACAACAATACGAGCGTTTCTGACTCCGGTGCAATCAATTGACTAGCTGCGAGAATTAAGCCAAACGAAACCGCAGTTCCACTTATAACCGCTGCGACAGAGCGGACAAATTTCAACTCAACCTGAAATAACGCCTGAGCGGCCAAATACAGTGAATACCAGAGTAGCGCCGGCGCAATCAGTAGCGTGGCCATACGCACGAACGGAGAAAAACCGGAACTGGCGAGACTTAGTAGCCAGATCCCAACAATCGCCAGTACAGCTAAGAAGGCCCCCCAAACCAGGCGCATCCCCAGAAAGGCGGGCAGCTTTTTCCGCGCCAGAGTAATATCACCACGGGTTTCCCGGACAAAAATTGCATTTAAACCAAAGTCAGCTAATAAGTAAAAAAACAGGATGTATGATAAAACCTTCGTGTACTCACCGTAATACCGAACTCCTAAATAGCGAGCCAGCACTACCGTGGTCAGAAATGAAAGTAGGGCAGTGACAAATCTTCCGGCAAACAGAGTTGTGGTGTTTTTGAGAAGAACGCGAAACATACCGTTATTGTAGCGCACTTGAATGGGTTTCGGCGAGCGCAAGCCCAATAAGTAAAACGGCCAAAGCCTGAGGTTGGGGAGTAGACCAGAAATAATGATCAACCAATCCCAAAAGCAAAATCGCGCCCAGTGACCAGAAAAGCGCCAGACTTTTACGTTGTTTTAATAACCATAACAGCCGAAATAAGTAAAAAATAAGTACCAGGGTCAGAGGTAATCCAATCTCAACCGCCGCCAGTAAATACACGGAATGAACTGGTTGCAGTAAAAAAGGCGGCCTGCTTACGGTTGGTAAAAGTGGAATAAAATGACCAAACCCAAATCCGGTAATTGGTTGCCGGCTAATCAGGGTCAGTGCGCTTTGCGCTAGTTGCTGGCGCTCGTAAACTGATTTGTTTTGCAACTCGGTCAGTTGCGCCAACCAACCAAAACTTAGTTCTTCAATAATGAACAAACAGAGAACTGTAAACAACGCAAACAGTAGGTTTTTTTTGGTTATGCGTAACCGTTGCAGACCAAACATGATGATAACGAGCGCACCCACAAACCAGGCGGCCCGGCTAAAAGACAAAGCAATGCCAAAAAGAGTCAATATCCGAGCAGCCTGAATCAACAAAAACTCCCCTTTGGTTTTTATTTTAAAAAATAGAAGCCAGGGCAGCAGGGTAACCAGCACGCCGCCCAAAACATTGGGGTGCGAAAAAGTTCCATACGGGCGAACCAGTAACCGACTTGAAACAATTAAATGGGCAACCTGTCCACTGGCTACCGTGTAGGAGCGCTCACCCAACCAATACAACCAACCGCCCAGCGCCCGCTGCGCCAAAAACTGAGCCAGGGCAAGGATAGTGACAAAGATGATGCTCACCGCGGCGGTTTTTTGCAATAATCGTAGACCTGGACGCGCCGCTACAATTCCAGTTAGCAGGAAAAGCATAATTAACCAGCGAAAGCCGCTAAAAAAAGCCACCTGCGGAAACTGACTGAAAACTATCATAAATCCCCAGGTTAATAAAAAAATCAGGATAACCCACTTAAACCAACCTTTTGACCAAAGTAGAGGCAACTGTAGACAAAAGAAACCAATAATTACCCCGTCAAACAGGTGAAACGTGGGGGAGAGGTAGTCGATGCGCCTACCTAAAACCAGACTTGCATCAGGCCAGAAATGCTTACCCAGTTGGATAAAAAATAAAGGCAGGAGAAAATAAGGAAGCTGTTTCCGCAACGCTTTCACGCCTGAGGTTTAAGTTTGATGACCAGTCGTCGATTCCGGCCTTCACCTTCGGATTCTGACATCACTTGTTCATGATCCTGAAGCGCTAAGTGAATAATCCGGCGTTCTGCTGGAGTCAGCTCGTCCATAATTAGTGGGGATTGTTCAGCAACCACCTGCTCAGCCGCCTGCTCGGCAATTTCTTTTAATTGTTCTTCCCGGCGGGCCCGGTAATCACCGATGCTAACAGTTAGTCTGATCCATACACCGGTTTTCTTAAACACAATCTGCCGCAAAAGCAGCTGCAAGGCTTCAAGCGTGCGTCCATGATAACCGATAAGTAGGCCTGATTCTTCGCTTTCAATCGTCACCAGTATTGTTTCTTCGTGTTCGCTCACCTCAACTCCAGCTCCTTTAATCTCAAGTTGCTCAAGTAACTCGTGGGTGGTTTGTTGAATTAAGTCGCGGGTTTTTTCGTCCATATAATTATTTCTTGGTTTGTCGCTGCTGAATTATACCAAAGAGCGTAAACGTATTCCAGTAAATTGCCAGGCCCACCGGAAACGAGTAGGCAAAGTAGCCGAACATGATCGGAGTAATGATCGCCATCTGGCGTTGCATGTCCGCCATCTGATCACCTTCTGTCTTTTCTTTCGGCTTGGGGGGCAACATTAGCTTGGTTTGGAAGTATTGTAATCCAGCGGTAACGACAGGAATCAGCAACAACCAGATACCTGCGCTTTGCCATTGAGATGGTTTGGTGGTGAGATTGATTCCAAAAAAAGACAGGTCGAGTGTCGTAATGTGCAGCGCGGGATGATAGAGCATGGTATTAATTGCGTTTACAAACTCCGCTCCGCCATTTAAAACTTGGTTAAATACGTTGTAAAGTGCGATGAATAAGGGTAGCTGCACCAGGAGCGGTAAACAGCCGCCAGCCGGATTAACTCCCGCGGTTTTATAAAGCGCCATTTGTGCCTGTTGCAACTTAACTTTATCGTCTTTGTGTTTTTTGGAAAGCTCATCAAGTTGTGGCTTCAGACTTTGCAGCTTTTGGGTTGCCTCGAATTGTTTGCGTTTTAGAGGAAACAGCAGGGTGTTAATCAATAAAGTAAGAGCGATAATGGCAAAACCAAACGCACCTGGCACATGTATCAGTTCAAATGCCTTATAAAAAGCAATCAACACATTGAGTATTGGCCAGATCAGTAGTTGATTCCAGATGGTTGGATCAGTCATGAGAGTTAAAAAATTAGAGTTTCAGGCAAAACTTAATCGTCCTTTAGACGAAAAAGTTAAGAATTGAGAGCACGCTTAATTCTTAATTGTGTGGGCACCGGATCATGTCCACCTTTATTCCACGGGTGACAGCGCGACAAACGTTTGCTTCCCAACCACAATCCGTTAATTATACCATGTTTCCGGATTGCTTCTTCAGTATACTGTGAGCAGCTCGGCTCAAAACGACAGGAGCCGGAGAAAAACGGAGAGAGTAGTTGTCGATAGAGATGAATAGTGAAAATAAAAAGCCGTTTCATAAGTTTTTGGTGAGTAATTGCGCTTGGGTTAACAGAACAATCAGTTTTTGCTGTACTTCCTGCATCTTAAACTCATGCGCTGACTGCTTTACCGTGATTATTCCTAATCCCTGACTAATCAATCTTCCTTCCAGTTCTCGCAGGGCTTCCCGGATTATTCTACGGCTGCGGTTGCGTCTGGTTGCAAGAGCTGTGATTCGTTTCGGGACTTGAATCCGCCACCGGCTATGGGAGCTGTTATTTGAGATAAAACTTAAGTGAAACAGGGGAGTGGTAGTTTTTTTACCCTCTGCCCAGACATGATTGGCTTCGGGTGCGGTTAAACCGCTGGCAGCCGCTTTCATAGGATTAAACCGTCAGTTTTTTGCGGCCTTTAAGGCGCCGGCTTTTTAAAACCCCGCCGCCCATTTTCATGCGTTCACGAAATCCGTGGGTTTTGGCTCGTTTCCCTTTTTTTGGCTGATAGGTTCTCTTTGGCATACTTGGAATTGTACCATACCAAGAAACTGATTGACAATTGTGGATAACTTTTTTAGGATGTGTCTACTTTATGGAACACGCAAAGTTGTGGCGACTGGTGTTGGATGAGTTGGAAATCTCGGTGTCGAATCCGACTTTCCGGACGTTTTTTGCCAAATCAACCTTGGTTGGTTTTGAATCAGGCGTAGCTACCATTGGTTGTGCCAATGCGGTTGCGACCCAAATGATTGAAACCCGCTATTATGCACTAATTAAAAAAATTCTTGACAAACACTCGGGCCAAAATACCAGCTTGCTT
>Ga0209542_10001601_pt1 | contig 52678 bp, 62 predicted proteins | sample RifCSPhighO2_01_FD_184028 | JGI IMG/M metagenome (GOLD analysis project Ga0209542, IMG submission 184028) | Soil microbial communities from Rifle, Colorado - Rifle CSP2_plank highO2_0.1 (SPAdes) (version 2) | ecosystem: Environmental > Terrestrial > Deep subsurface > Rock core/Sediment ... | reverse complement strand
GAACAGGCGCGCAGAGCAGTTTGCAGAGCAGAACAGGCTGGGTTTTACCGCGGGCAGCGATGCCCACACTCCGAAAGAGCTTGGAAACGCGGTCGCAGTGTGCAATGCGGATTCGCTTGAGGAATTCAGGAAATGCCTGAAAAAAAAGCAGGCTTTTTTCGAGGGAAGGCTTGCAAATCCGATTGTGCATTTTTACTCTTCCTTAAAAAGCTTTGGAGTTATAAAATCGGATTTGCGGGAGTGATTGCATGGTTTCTTTTTCAGAGTTTCAGAAAATAGATTTGAGGATAGCGGAAATTGTTTCAATAGAGGACATTGCGGGAAAAGACAAATTGTACAAACTGACAATTGAAATCGGAGAGGAAAAGCCGCGCACTCTTGTCGCGGGACTAAAGCCTTACTATTCAAAGGAACAGTTGAAGGGAAAGCAGATTGTTGTTGTCGCAAATTTGGACCCAAGGCCTCTTGCGGGAATTGTCTCGCAGGGAATGCTGCTTGCTGTGAAAAACAAAAAAGAGAAATTCTCATTAGTGACAATCGAGGAAAATGCAGAGCCCGGGGAAAAAATAGAATAAAAAAATTTTATTACAGCTGCTCCTTGTGCTCAACAAAGTGCATTGCTACATCTGCAACTGTCTTGAGCAAAAGGAAAAAAACCAGCAAAACTGCGCTGCCCGCGCCCAAAAAAGGCGCACCAAAAATAATTGTCAAATGCATGGGAATTATTCTTGCATAGGGATAGAACATTATTGTGCCAATGTTATGCTGCGGATTCGGCTTGTTCAGGTAAAATAAAAAAGAAACCAAATGGGCAAAGAAAAAAAGCAGTGCTCCGCCGAGAATAAAACCAATTTCCTGCCCTGTCCCATTCATAGAAAAAGTTGCTCCTGAGGCAGAAACCTTAGACAAAAAACCAAAAAAAGAAAAACTAAGCAAAAACATCGCGTAAACAAGGTGGAATAAACCATAGTGGAATGCAAAGAAAAAAGCAGTGAATATTTTTGTGACCTGGGTCGGCGCTGGTTGCCTGCCGTTTATTTTGAATCCTGCAGTAGAAAAATCTTTTAGCGCCAGAATCCTTAAAAAATTAAAAAAGCCTATAATTACGCTCTGGCACCAATAAATCCACAAAAGCGTGATGACATTCCACTGGTAATAAACAGCAAAAACTATTGTAATTAGATTGGCAAAAATAAGGAATAACGTTGAAGGTGCTTTTATGAAACTGCCCATAATAGCAGAACACAGCAGGAGAATTTAAAGCTTTCCAAAAAATTTTGAAAAAGAGCGCTTGTCAGCCGATTAACGAAAGCAGAAACTATGGATATTCAAGAGCTCCAATGTCGGGCTGCGAACCTCTTGGTTTTCCGTCAGCATCAATCCTGTTCCATGCCAAAAATTGGTTTGTTCCTGCATTGATTGCAGGAGAGCCTGCCTGCAGCCTCAAATCTCCGTTTGCAGCGTCAACAAACAAGGGATTTTGTGCAGTTGATTGCAAGTCGTATCCAAGAGCCTGCCAGGCTAAAAAACTTATTCTTATTCCGTTGTTTGCAAACGGCGTTGAAATAAGCGGCGCATAGAAAAGATTGTAATTGCTTGACAACTTATAATTAGTAGAAACATTAAAACCAGTTTGAGCGTCAATGAACATCGTGCTGGTTTGATACGCATTAGTTGGAGCATAATAAGCATTATTAGCAATAACCAAGCCAAAATCAGGAGTCATATGATCAGGCCGAATAGTATCAAACTTGCTCCAAGTGGACGCAGAACTCTCCATAGTATTCCCCAAAACACGGACATTTTCCAGCCTAACAATAGCATCCTGAAAATTCAAAGAGCCAGTAAAAGTGCTATCGCGATTAGTAATCAGGCGGTTTGCGGCAATCAAAACATCTATTCCACCCTGCATATTAATCGCTTTTGCAGTACTGCCATTCCGGAAATCAAAAACATTCCCTACAAGCCAACCATGTGTCACAGGCGTCACGTCTGTTTCCAAGTTAATTACCTGTGAAGAATCTTCATCGGAAAAGTGATTAAAAGAGGCTATTTTCCACATGCCAGACATCAATCTTAATTGGCCTTTTGTGGGGCATTGATGCTCATAATTATTATGCGACACAATAACTTTCGAGCTATAGAGCCTGTTTACCCACATGCAATCTACATCTAAACGCCCGACAAAATAATCACCCAATATCACCATTCGCTTTATGCCGGAATTGTAAATTGCATGGCCCATATCCCTAAAGTTTTCAGTATCCACAACAAAAGCAAGCGACTCCCAAGAAGGATTGTCGCCTGTATAAAAAAGCCTTGTCCTCAACATTAACGCGCCATTCCCGAAATGTTGAAACGGAGTAATCAGGGACACACCATCGCCAGTAATATCCATGTCCACTATCCTGAAGTCCGGCGCCCCTTTAAGATAGATTGCCGAAGTTGCACCTATCATCCATACCGGAGGTTCCCCTGTCCCATATGCAGAAATCATGAACGGCCCCGGAACAGTGAACTGACCTGAAGTGGCTGCATTGAGCATGGAGTTTACTGCAAATTGTTCTCCGCGTTTAAAGAGTAACTGTACGTTTGGCCCTGCAAGTGTTTTTGCTTTTTCCCATGTCTTGCAGGCAGTTGCTTGGCTCAAGCAGTCTGCTGTGTCGTTTCCTGTTGCCGAAAAATAATAGGTTGCCCAGCCTCCGCTTGGTTCAGATTGGACATCTATTATCTGCGTGTATTCATGCACTGTTCCCTCATCATCAGTAATCTTCAGTGTTGCCAAATGCGGGCCCGAATTCTCATAAACATGCGCGGCATTCCAGCCAAACTCCTTATTCTTAGAAAACCAAGAACCATCACTTTTTTTCGCACCATACTGCCAATACCACAAAGAATCAGTAGAACTTGTTCCTAAAGGCGGAGGATCGCCAAAATCCCATTCATAATGAAAAGACGTCCAATCGGCATTCACTCCGCCATTAACAATTTCAACCTGTTCAACAACACCAGAAACCGGCAACAGTGTGGGATTGACCCAGACATATAGTTTTGCTCCGCTTGTACTTTGCAAAGCAAAGCCTTTGCCTGCAGAAACAACAACAGGAGTTCCTCCATTCCAGGAGAGAGTTTTATTTGCAGCAGCATAACTCAATGTTGCGTTTCCAAGCGGATTCGAAAATCCAACAGTCGTAATCTTAACACCAGTAATCTGCACAAGCTGGTTAGCAAAACCTCTCGGCTGTACAACACCAGAAGTCCAGTCAGTCTCATCAACAGCGTCAAAGAAAACAGCTAACGGCATTGCTCCAGTTATTCTGCTTGCTGTTGCCATTTGGGCCTGGCCTGTACAGTTTGCCCCTGTTTTCCAGTCTCCAATATATCCAAGAAGTGTTGGCATGTCCATTGAGCCTGTTTTCCAGTCTCCAATATAACCAAGCAGTGCCGGCATGTCAACGCATGCCTGCGCAAAAGCGCTCCCCGCAAAAAGAGCAAAGAAAATAATGACAATCAGAATTTTCATGAAACAATAAGAGCGCTTTTACAATATATATTTGCCTATTAGCCAATCAATGAAAGCAGATACGGGAAAGCGATTATTACTCCTATTGTGCTGCCGATATTCGTGTATGCTGCCACGAGCAGCAGATGCGTTACTCGATTTTTTTCAAAGTCTCCGTAAGAATTCAGCCTGTTCAATGACTCAAAGTCCTTTACTTTCGGGGAGCGCATTTTCATTTCAACTCCCGCAGCAAACCATCCCGAAGCAAGAGCGGGATGCAGTGTTGTAAATGGAGCAGCAACAAAAGCCGTGAGAATTGAAAGCGGATGCGCCCTTGCAAACAGGCATGCAACTGCGGAAAGGCTTCCCGTAATCAAAAACCACCAGAAGAAAACGCTTATTGTTGTGTCAATTCCCTTTGCCCAGAAGGCATATGCAATGAAAACAAAGAACAAAGCAGGCACGAGATACTTGAGCAGGGAAAAAATTCCGCGCTTTTTTTTGGTTTCAAGCAATTGTTTTGTTTCCCTTTTTTTGTCCAAAAATTTTGCCACTCCCTGAAGATGCCCAAGCCCCAAGACTGCAACTATTTTTTTTCCGGGAGCGTTAAGAATGCTGTTTGCAATGAACAAATCCCTTTCATCCACAAGAGTCCTTTTCAGGGAAGGGAATTGAACGCTGAGCTCTGCCATCAGCTTGTTCAGGATGTCTGTTTTTTTCAGTTCCTCGATTTTTTCCTTTGTAAGCTTTTCCTGCTCCTGAAAAAAACCCATTAAAACCTGAGTGCCCAGCTTTATTTTTTCAAAGAGGCTAGTGCCGTTCAGCGCCCTCTTCAAAGTTATTCCAATGTCCCTGTCGAGCAGTGCGATTGGAATTTTTTTTTCTTCCGCCAATCGGATTGCTTCGAGCATTTCGCTGCCGGGAGCAATTCCCAAATCATCGCCGAGCTTTCTCTGCATGTTTGAAAGCAGGAGATTTATCAAAAACAAGTGGGCTTTTCCTTCTTTCAGGATCTGGTTCAAATCCATTTCCTGCCACTTTCTGCCCATTTTCAATTGCTGGAATCTCTGTATGTCAAGCTCCACTCCGACAATATCCGGCTTTTCCTTTTCAATTGTCTTTTTTACCAGCTCTATTGATTCGCTGCTTATGTGTGCAGTCCCTACAAGGACAATTGTTTTTTCCTTTGTTTTTATTTTTTCAACAGCCAAGCTTTTCACCGGGTTTTAGGCTTTCGCCTTTGAATTTTTTTTAAGGATTGTTTTGTATGCTGCAAACATTATTAGGAAGCAGAACAATAATCCGAATCCAGCTTCGCTCACTAAAGAGCCTGCCTGCTGCACAAGGCTTCCAATGGGAACAGCATTGATTGCAAAGACAAGGCTCGGGATAAGGTTCTGCACTGTTATTTTCACTGTAACAGTGTATGCCGAGTCTGAAAAAGGCCAGAACAATGCCATCGGGCCTCCAATGTCAAGCAAAAAATGCGATGCAAGGTAAAAAGCGCTTATTCCCGTAATCATTTTTGTTTCCGCGGATTTTTTCAGTTTGCAGGCAATGAAGATTATTGCAAGCAGAAGCAAAAAAACAAATATCGAGTGAAAGCCGCGCCGAAAATCAATCACTGTCCCGAAATCAAGGATTACTGTGAGCGGGAGGAGCAGGAAAACCCATTTGTTGCGAATCCCGAAGAGTGCAAGCAGCCCAAGAGGAATCAGAACGTGAAAAGCCCAGTCCAAGAAAAACACCAGCGAGAACAGTGGAAAGAATAACTCCTTTCTGCTTTAAAAAACAATTGCAATAAAATGAATTTAACCCAATCTGGTGCAAACATATGGCTGAACTCGACAAAAAACTGCTTGAAATACTCGCCTGCCCGAAATGCAAGGGCAATCTTGATTACAAAAAAGAAAAGCAGAGGCTTGAATGCAGAAAATGCATGCTCGCATACAAAATAGAAAAGGGAATTCCAATAATGCTCATTGAGAAAGCGGAAAAAATCCAAAAAATAAAAGCCAAATAAGGCAGTGGTAAAAATAAAGAGCCGATTCCCACGGCAGGATTAAACGCTTTTTGGTCAAATCTTTTTTCATGCCTGAAAGGAAAAACTGGGCGCCGAGAAAAAGGCAGCCCGAAACAAGCTTCCATCTTCCTTATACAAGGCGCGAATACCGGAGGCTGTTGAAAGGCAGGGCAATGCTTGGAAAGGTATTCCTGGAATTCGCAGGCAGGAAAAACAATTCCAGGGGAATTGAAAATGCAGTCAGAAGCTTTTGCGTAAGGCTCCCGAGCAATGGCTACAGGCCACTGAGCTTTGAAGAAAAAGCCTCTCTTGTCATAAGAGGTTTGCATCTTTTTCCCGTAAAAAAATTTCACGAGCCTTTCGCTTGGATCCTGATTGCAGAGGTTGTAAAGCAAAACCCGAAAAAATTCGGAATTATTCTGGGTAAAAGCGCGGGGATTTTTTCAAACGAACTCGGCGGGCAGGCTCACGGTTTTATTTTGGCGCTTGGACCGCATATAGAGCAGTTTTTCACGGGCTTGGGCCCGCACGTGCGGGAGTTTGCAGAGGGAATGCGGGAAAGCTTTTCCCGGACTGTTCAATGGACAGCGGGCTTTGAGGAAAATCTTGCACGCGGCCTGGGAAAAAACGCGGGGCATTTTGCGGAAGGCCTGGGCCCCGCAGCAGAATATGTTATTCCCGGGCTTGCTTCTTCATATGAATCTATTTTTGACAGAAAATCCGCAAATGTTTTTGTGCGCGGGCTTGGCAAAAACTGCGCTCTGCTTGCCAACGGCCTTGGAAAATACGCGGATGCGGTCGCAGACAGGATGAAAAAAAACAGGGTTAATACTGAAACAATAAGGCTGCTCACTGGAAAAATCCGCTGACTTTTATTCCGCGCTTTTTTTTACGAATTCCAAAAACATTTCATCCGGATGCAGAGGCCTGCTCGTCAGCTCAGGATGAAATTGGGTTGCCATGAAAAATTTCTGCTTTGGAATTTCAAGAATCTGCATTATGGGCTGCTGCGGGGCTTTGCCGGAAAAAACAATTCCCGCTTTTTCAAATTTTTCAATGTATTCGGGATTGCATTCAAACCTGTGCCTGAAGCGCCTTCTGATTGTTTTTGCATTTGCATGGATTTTTGATGCAATTGTGCCTGGCTTTACCTCAACGTCTTTTCCCCCTAAGCGCATGTTCCCTCCCAAACCTTCAATCTTTTTCTGCTCGGGAAGAATGTCAATTACAGGGTTCGGGGTTTTTGGCTCGAATTCAGTGCTGTTTGCCTCCTTTAAGCCGAGCAGATTGCGCGCGGCTTCAATCAATGCAATCTGGAATCCCAAACACAAACCCAGATAGGGAATGTTTTTTTCGCGGCAGTATTTTGCAACAGCAATTTTTCCCTCTATTCCCCTTGAACCGAATCCGCCGGGAACAATTACTCCTGCAACTCCTTCAAGCGCTTCTGAAACGCTTTTTCCCTTTTCAATTTCAGTTGTTTCAATCCATTTTACTTCAATGCACTGGTTAAGCGCAAAACTGCAGTGCTCCAATGCCTTGAGAATGCTGATGTAAGTGTCGCTGCTTCCGGTATATTTTCCCGCAATTCCGATTGCAATCGGCTTTTTTGCATTGCAGGTTGTTTTTTTTGTCCATTCCTCAATCTCTGAGTTGCCGTTTGCCCTGAATTTTTTTTCAATGCCCAGAGATTCGAGAACTGCCTCATCAAGCCCGATTTTTCTCAATGCGAGAGGCAGGGAATAAATATTGCTTACATTGTGCACTCCGAAAACCCTTTCAAGCGGGACATTTGAATTCAGGGAAATCTTTTTCCTCGAGCTTTCTGTTAGCGGGTTTTCGCTCCTGCACACAATTACATCCGGCAGAAGCCCGAGTTCCAGAAGCTTTCTGATGCCGAGCTGTGCGGCTTTTGTTTTCTGCTCTCCCAGGCACTGGGGCTGAAGGACATATGTAATGTTTATTACGCAGACATTTTCCTTTCCCTCTTCATAAATCATTTCCCTTACAGTGTCGATTGCAAACATGTTTTCAAAATCCCCTACAGTACCGCCGATTTCAATTACTATTACATCGGCTTTTGTTTCAAGCGCAAGCTCGCGCAAAACCTTTTTCACTTCTCCTGTTACATGGGGAATAAACTGGACATCTCTCCCGAGATATTTGCCAGCGCGCTCGTTCTCAATAATTGTCCTGTAGATTCTTCCTGAAGTGACAAAATTGTCGCGGCTCATGTTTTTGTCAAGCATTCTTTCATAAGTTCCAAGGTCTAAGTCTGTTTCTGTTCCATCATCGAGAACAAAAACCTCTCCGTGCCTGAAGGGATTCAAAGTGCCGGCATCAACATTCAGATAGGCTTCGAGTTTTATTGGCTCTACCTTCAATCCGCGGTCCTGCAATAGCTTGCACAAGGTGCTGTTTATTGTGCCTTTGCCGATTCCAGAAATAACACTGCCTGTTACTACGACAAATTTTGTTTTTCCGGGGATATAGCCTTTTGGAATCGGAGTGTAGAATTCGTCACCCGAAGTGGCAATAATCTTGTTCAGAATATCCTTTCCAGACAAAAAACCCACCAAAAAAAATCAATGCAATAAAGCAAAAAAAAACTGAAAAAATTATTGCAGAACCAGTTTAAAAATGCTCTTCTTCCAAAAACTTTTCAAGCTCGAAAGAATTTTTCACAAGAACAGTCGGCTTTGCTTTTTCCAGCTCCATGAGAGAGGAGACAGCAGTCCTGCAGTGCCATGATGCAACTGGCATTTTTGCCGCTTTTGCCGCAATCACATCGAAAACAGAATCCCCGATCATGAGGCAGTCCTCAGGTTTTTCATGAAGCCTTTCTGCGGCAAGCAGAAGCATGTCGGGAGCCGGCTTGGGATTTTTTACATCCGAAAAAGTGACTATTGCATCAAAAAGCCTTATCAGGGATTTTGGAGTCGAGCGCTCCGCAGTCATGAGCGATGAATTCGTTACAAGCGCGAGCCGATATTTTTTCCCCAGCTTTTTCAAGAGCAATGCCCTTTCCCTGAAAACAATGTTTTTTCCGCGCAGCAATGAATAATATGTTTTCCTGCGGATGTCCAGAAAATTTTCAAGCGAAAGCCCCAGGCGTTTTTTCACGCGCAGCTTTTCATAAATTTTTTCCGTAGACCAGTGGATTTGCATTTCAATTTCTTTTTTCGAAAGACGCTGCCCGAATTTTCTGAAAACGAGCGCAAATGATTTTTTGTGCAGCGGGATAGAGTCAATCAGTGTTCCGTCCAGATCGAAAAGAATCGCCTTGATTGCCAAAAAAACCGCCCGAAAAAACAGCAGAAGAATTATGGTTGAACTTGTTTAAAATGTTATGCAAAAAAAACAGCCACATAATATTAATAAAAACAACTTCACGAATTAATAAACAGGAAAAGCTGTTTGGAAGTGAAGCCCTCTTGGCAAAAAATCCTGAAAAAGCCCCTGTTTCTGCAGGCAAAAAACAGATTATCGGAGTGCTTACTGGCGGGGGAGACGCGCCCGGATTAAACGCTGTTATCCGCGCCCTCACTGTAAAGGCAATGAGCCTGGGCTATGATGTCCTTGGATTTCGGAGAGGCTGGGCAGGGCTGCTTGGAGAGGGGGAGCACCATCCGCTTGATCTGGACAGGACTGAAAACATCCACATGACAGGGGGAACAATTTTGGGAACTTCAAGGACTAACCCTTATAAAATAGAAAACGGAGTTGAACAGCTGGAAAAAAACCTTGAAAAATTCGGGATTTACTGCCTTGTCGCAATAGGCGGCGAGGACACTTTGGGAGTGGCAATGAAGCTCCACAAGCAAGGAATAAAAATTGTCGGAGTCCCAAAAACAATTGACAACGATGTTTCTGCAACTGATTATACTTTCGGGTTTGACACTGCAGTTAACATTGCAGCAAATGCAATCGACAGCCTGCACATAACCGCGCAAAGCCATGACAGGGTTATTGTCGTGGAAGTAATGGGAAGGCACGCGGGCTGGATGACTCTGCACGCGGGAATTGCGGGTGGAGCGCACTGCATTGTTATTCCAGAAGAGCCCTATGACATTGAGGAAATCTGCAGAATCGTGAGGGAGCGCGAAAAAAAGGGGAAGCATTATTCAATAATCGCTGTTTCAGAGGGGGCAATTGAAAAACAAAATGGTGCGCTTGAAACAAAGTTCAAGGAAATAGATTCTTTCGGGCACGCGCGCCTTGGCGGGGTTGCGGAAACAATTGCTGCAGAAATAGAAAAGCGCACCGGCAAGGAATCAAGGCACGTTGTTCTGGGGCATTTGCAGAGGGGAGGGCATCCGACTGCATTCGACAGAGTGCTTGGAACAAGATTCGGGATTCATGCAGCTGAAATGGTCCACAGGAAGGAATTCGGAAAAATCTCCGCGCTGCGCGGAATAGAAATAATAACTGTCGAAATGCAGGAAGCGCTCGGCAAATTAAAAACAGTGCCTGAAAAAAGGCTTGAAGAGGCAAAATTATTTTTCGGATAGGTGATGCAAATGTTTGTAACAAACAGGGAATTAATGCAGAAGGCAATGGAAAAAAAATTCGCACTCGGCGCATTCAACATCAACAACATGGAAATAACGCAGGGAATAATCTCTGCCGCAAAAGAGCTTGACGCGCCGCTCATACTTCAGGTGAGCAGGGGAGCAAGGGAATACGCGGGGCACACGTATATAATGAAGATTGCAGAGGCAGCGGAAAAAGATTCAGGGCTTCCGATTGCAATTCACTTAGACCATGGCGACAGCTTTGAATTATGCGAACAGGCAATCAACGACGGATTCACTTCTGTAATGATTGACGGCAGCCATCTCCCTTTCGAGGAAAACATTGCGCTTACAAAAAAAGTCGTTGGCTGTGCGCACGCAAAAAATGTTTCAGTTGAAGCAGAACTCGGAAAGCTTATTGGAGAGCAGTTCGATGCCGGAGAGAGCGGAAAGGTTTTCGCAAGCGCTGTTTACACAAATCCAGAACAGGCAAAGGAATTTGTGGAAAGGGCAGGCTGCGATTCGCTTGCAGTTGCAATAGGAACTTCTCATGGCGCGTATAAGTTCAAGGCAGAGCCGAAACTTGATTTGGAGAGATTAAAAAAAATCCGCAGGCTTGTAAAAATCCCTCTTGTCCTGCACGGAGCCTCTTCAGTCCTTCCTGAATATGTTGAAATCTGCAACAAATTCGGCGCAGAAATACACGGAAGCAAAGGAGTTCCCGAGAAGCAGATTGCAGAGGCAGTAAAAATCGGAGTGCAGAAAGTAAACATTGACACTGATTTGCGCATTGCAATGACTGCCGCAATCAGGAAAAGCTTTGCGGAAAAACCCGCTGAATTCGACCCGAGAAAATATTTGGGCCCTGCAAGGGAAATGATAAAGGAAGTTGTTGCAAGAAAAATAAAGCTTCTCGGATGCAATGGAAAGGCAAAGCTCTTCCGATGAAAGTTCTGTGGAAAGCCTTAAATTTTCCAAAATCCTATTGCTTTGCATGCACCATGTAAAAGCAGAGGCAATGCTTCTCCACAAGGAACCGCACACTGAAAGCGGAAAGCTTCTGCGCGACATTATTCTCGGAGGGCAGGATGGACTGGTAAATGTCCTCGGAATTCTGCTCGGAGTTGCAATTGCAACAAACGACATCCGCATTGTCCTGCTTGCCGGCTTGTCTGCTACTTTTGCCGAAAGCATTTCAATGGCGGCAGTTGCCTATACTTCTACAAAAGCTGCAATGGAATATTATGAAAAGGAAAAACAGCGCGAAATAAATGAGATTGAAACAGTCCCTGAAATCGAAAAACAGGAAATCCGCGATATTTATTCGAAAAAGGGATTTGCGGGAAAAGACCTTGAGCTTGTTGTTGAAAGGATTTGTTCAGACAAGCAGAACTGGCTTGAAGTAATGATGCAGGAAGAACTGAAGCTTGAAAAGCCCGAAGGCAATCCCAAAAAAGCCGCCTTTGTAGTCGGAGCTTCGGCAATCGCAGGCTCTTTTCTTCCATTGCTTCCGTTTTTTGTCCTTCCAGTAAAAACAGCGATTGTTGCAACAATAATTTTATCGGCAATTATCCTGTTCATTGCGGGCGCATTGAAATCAAGATTCACAGTAGTCGGCTGGAAGCGCTCTGGAACAGAACTCGCAATAATAGGAATTGTTTCCGCAATGGTCGGATTTGCAATCGGAATGCTGCTCGGCGCGCCGTAAAAAAGCAGATACTTTTCGATTCAAGACTTTTTTTGCCGATGAGCTTAGGAGAGTCCATAGGGCGTCTTTTATAATACTTTTGGTTTACTAATTTTAATACATGCTTTTAAAAGTAAATAGAATACTTTTTAACAGTATTGCTTTAGAAAAATAAAAGTAAGGAGTGGTAACATGACAGATCAGGAAACAATCAAAGAAATCCAGGAGCATTTGGAAATAGCTATGTCTCTTACCGTTAAAATGCAGGCAAAAGAAAGTAAGCAGTCAGAAAGCGGTGACAACACAGACATCCCCTCTTGGGCAAAAGATCGCCTGAAATTATGGGCGCTAATATACATAGAAGATAATGGCAACCCCATTGAAAAAAAACGTGTTGACGAATTATGGGTAAAAATGGGGAAAGACAAAATAGGGACTGCTGGTTTTTTTACAGGCAAACGAGCCAGCTTGCAAAGAACAATCGACGGCAGGGTTACACTAACACCTGCGGCAGAGAGACAAACACAAGAGTGGGCAGGGAAGTCTCTCAAAGAATATGCAAAACAGTTTAAAACTAAATAAAAGGAGGGAAAAAAAAATGAACAGAAGGGGTTACGCTGGAGGATTGCCACCATTGGCTTGGGCGTTAATAATCGTGCTAATCATCATATTGGTTATCGCATTCGTTCCACAAGTCAAAAATGCAATATTGGACATTTTGACCGCTGCAAAATAAGTTGTTCTCGGTACAATCTAATTGTCCCAAATAGCCTTTTAGTCTTTCGTGTCAGGAAAATAAAGCTTGGGGCGTGGAGGATTTGGACCCCCGCTGCAGCGTCCCGAACGCTGAGTCCTACCAGGCTAGACTAACGCCCCGATTTTTTAATGTTTTTTATTTTTCCAAAGTAATAAACCTTGTCCTCTACAAGCCATGCCCTGAACTCTGAAAGATTCTGTTGGAGAAAAGGGCTTAAAATCTCTTGTTTAAGGATGTCAGTGCCATAGGCAATATTGCTGATTGAAGGCAGGACAATCAAATCCTTTTTCTTGAATTTTCCCTTCAAAAAGCATTTAAAGGTTTCAATCTTTGTAGATTCGCGCAATGAAACAGCAGGATGCTCGTGCCCGATAATAATTGTTTTTGCCTTCCGGAATTCATCCGAATTTGGGATAAATCCGCCGTGAGTAATGAAAATTTTTGTTTTTTCAAGGAAAAAGCCTTCCTTGAAAACGCTTATTTTTTTCCATGCTGCAATAGGCCCCAGAATAGAATCATGATTTCCCTGCACAAGGACTACTTCCTGAGAATTTTTCTGCAGAAAATCCAGCATGTCAAGAACCTCGTTCCATTCCTGCCGAGAAATTTCCCCGAACTCGTGCTTCAGATCTCCATTGATGATTATTTTTTCGGGATTTTTTTTTGAAAGGATTTTTTCAAGGCGCGACTTTATTTCCGAAAAATTCACGCGCGGAATCATTACTCCCTGCCGGTTAAGCATTTCCTCATAACCCAGATGCAAATCCGCAATCACAAGCGCCTTTTCCTTTTCAATCCACAAAGCCAAATCAACTGCTTCCATTCCGGGCGCAAGTTTATTCTCATGCTTCATAAAAAACGTTTGTTTCAAATGCTTTTTAATAGAGAGTTGGTGCAATGAGGCTTGAAGGAAAAAGAATTTTTTTGAGGCACTGGAAAAAAAGCGACGTTCCGAGAATGTTTGAATTATGCCAGGACAGGACAATAAGCAGGTTCACTACGGTTCCCTTTCCTTACACAAAAAAGCATGCAATTCAATTTGTAAAGGATTCAGCAAAAAATTTCAGGAAAAAGGAAAGCATGAATTTTGCAATTGTTTTAAAAGAAAACAATCTTGTGATAGGCTCTGTTTCTTTCACGCATTTCAGTTGGAGAGACAAAAACGCGGGAATAGGTTACTGGCTTGCAAAAGAATTCAGGGGAAAAGAAATCATGCTTGAAGCATGCGCTGTTTTAATGGATTTTGGCTTCAACAAATTAAAACTGCACAGGATACAAATTGACTGTGCAGTAAAAAACAAGCCTTCAAAAAGAGTCATTGAAAAACTCGGATGCAAATTTGAAGGATTAAGAAGAGAACGCGGATTCTTGGGCGGAAAATTCGTTGACACTTTTTCGTTTGCCATATTGGACAGGGAATTCAACAGGCGCAGGGCAAAAAAGGCAGACAAGTGAAGTTTTAAAACATTCCAGCGCATTCAGTTTTTATGTTCTATTTGATTGGCATAGGCCTGAATTCAAAGCAGCTGACTTTTGAGGCTCTTGAAGCGATTCAGAAAAGCAGGAAGGTTTTCTTCGAGGCATACACAAGCGCTTTTGCTGAAGGAAGCATAAAAGAACTTGAAGAAACCTGCAAAAAAAAGTTTTTGGAACTGAACAGGAAAGGCGTTGAAGAAGGATTCGAGCTTATTCTGAAAGAGGCGAAAAACTCGAACGAAGACATTGCGCTTCTTGTGTTCGGAAACGCATTGAATGCGACAACGCACGTGCAGCTGCTGATTGAAGCGAAAAAACTTTCCTTGAAATGCAAAGTGATTCCCGGCATAAGCATATTCGACTATCTTGCGGAAACAGGGCTTGACGCATACAAGTTCGGCAGGGTTTGCACAATAGTAAAGCCGAAAAAAAACTTTGCCCCCGAAGATTTTTTCGATGTAATAGAAAAAAATTCTTCAATGGGACTGCACTCGCTTTGTTTGCTGGAAATTGATTCCGAGCAGGGCTATCAGATGAGCGTTGCAGAGGCAGTGAAAATTCTGCATGAAATCGCGCAGAAAAGAAAAAGCAGGCTGATTGATTCCGCGGTTTTCATAGGATTGTACGCTCTCGGCTCGAAAGAGCAGAAGACAAAAAAGGGCTCTTTGAAGGAATTTCTGCTTTCAAGCTACAGCGGTTTTCCGCAAAGCCTGGTTGTATGCGGAAAGCTCAATGAAAAGGAAAAAGAGGCGCTGAAAGAACTGCACGGGGCCGAAATATGAGGCGGATTTTAAAAAAATTGTCGCGGAAAAAAAGGGCAGCCAGACCGCATGAAAGAAGAATTCTGCCGAGCGGTTTCAGGATAGCTTTTGATTTTGTTCTGGAATCAAGTAATTTTGTTATTTCGGGAGATGCAAAAACTGTTTATTTCCCGAGGGCTTACAAAAACGTTTTTCGGCGCGGAGAAAAAATTCTGGCAATACATATGGACTCAAAATACAAAAAACCGGGAACTCCGAGGGAAGCCCTCGGCCTGTTAAAACAATTCGTACTCTCGTTTTCCGGATTAAAAAGGCAGGGATATGCCGGCTGTGCAGGAGACACGCCAAATTCCGCGCTTGTGAAATTTTTTAGGAAACAGGGGGCGGTTATAGCCGAAGCTCCCTGGCTTGCGCACACCCTGACAAGGCAGGCGTACCGCATGAATGCAAAGGAATTCGGCTATCCTGAAAAATATGCAACAAAACCTGTCCAGCGCATAGTAATGAGATTCCAATAAAACGGAGCATGAAAGAATATGGAAAAAAAATCGCTTTCTGAATCCGAAAGACTTCTGGAAAAAAAAGTCGAACATTACAGGCAGCTGACATTCTCGGCGCTGCAGAAGATTGAAGTGCGGAAAGGCATTTCCAAAAAAGAAAAAAAAATTGCAGTGGATTTCCTGCAGATGGCAAAAAACTATTTTTCGGATGCCGAGCATTTCTTGCAGAAGCGGGAACTCCTGACAGCGCTTGCGGCTTTTTCCTATGCCCACGCATGGCTCGATGCGGGAGTAAGGGCGAAAATCCTGGACGGAAAAAACGACGGCCGGCTGTTCACGCTTCCATAATGCCGAAGCAAAAATTTTATTAAGAAGAAACCCGTATTCTTGCTGATTCGAATGGGAATTTACGACAACAAGAAACAGGTTAATTTCAAACTCGGGTTTTCACTGAAAAAGCTGAAATATCCTTTGCTGCTGGTAATAGGAATAATCCTGATTGTGCTCGCATTCTTTGCAGTACAGCCTCTGTTTCAGCCGCAGCCAATAATAGCCTCAATAAACCCGAATCCGCTTTCGCTTGCACAGGATTCCACTGCACTGCTCACTGTTGACGCAGTAAACACAACAGGGCAGAACGCATCGAGCGCGCTGATAAAAGTGATTCCAGCTGCGCCAGAAATGTTCGTAGTAACCCCGCTCCAGCAGAGAATCTCGACTCTTGAAGCAGGAGGAAGAAGGCAGTTTGTTTTTCAGGTAAGGCCGTTCAATTCTGCCAATGCCGAAGCGGCAGTCCCTCCCGGGGATTATAAAATAAGAATTGTTTTCCAGGTAAACGCGCAGGAATTTTCAAAAGAACTAGTTCTGCAGATAAAATAATCTGCGGAATTTTCTGCTAATACATGATCTCGAATCCGAAAAATTCCCCTGTGGGAATTTCATAGGAAACATTGCAGTCATCAACATGTGTCTGCCCGAATCCCTGCTTTATTTTTTCAATGAACTGGCGCAGGGAATTTTCCTCGCCCTCTGCAAGAATTTCTACTGAACCGTCGACAAGATTCCGCACCCATCCTTTCAAGCCCAAAGACTGCGCCCATTTCTGGACATTGTAGCGGAAACCGATTCCCTGCACTCTGCCGCTCACGACAATGTGCGCCCTCTGGGCTTTTTCGGATTCCTTTTGCATGAAAACCAGCGTGAATTTTGTATTATAAAGCGGACGTTCTTGTTTTTAATTTTTCTCATTATCCACATATTATCAAAGGGAATGAAAATGGTTTTGAAAGAAGTGCGGATACACGGAAGAGGAGGCCAGGGCGCAGTCACAAGTTCCCAGGTGCTTGCAATAGCGGCTTTCTTCGACAAAAAGCAGAGCCAGGCATTCCCGTATTTCGGAGTTGAAAGAAGCGGGGCCCCCGTTGAAGCATACACAAGATTGTCAAATGAAAAAATTTTTGTTCGCCAGCATGTTTACAATCCTGATTTTGTTTTAGTGCTCGATCCTTCGCTGATAAAGGCAGTCGATGTTACGGAGGGATTGAAAAAAAACGGGCTGATAATTGTAAACTCGAACAAAAATCCGAAAGATTTAGGATTAAAGGGAAGCTTCAGGCTTTACTGCATTGACATTACAAAAACAGCGCTTGAAATAATCGGAAAGCCGTTCGTGAACATTGCCGCACTTGGAAGCTTTGCGGGATTGAGCGGAGAGGTTTCTTTGGAAGCGCTCGACAGGGCAATAGAGCAGAGGTTTGAATCAAGCCCAAAGGTAGCTGAGCTGAACAAAAAAGCCTGTGCAAGGCTTTTTGAAGAAGCAAAAAAAATGAAAAAATGATTCTGCATGAAAAAAGAAAAAAAAGAAAAGCAGAAATTAACTCTCGGGGCAGTTGTCTTGGAGCCGGGAAGCACGAAAAAATACCACACGGGAAGCTGGAGAATGTTCCGGCCTGTTATAAAGCAGGACAAGTGCATAAAATGCGGCAGCTGCTGGAAAGTCTGCCCCGATGCGGCAATCAAAAACCTTCCCGACGGAAGAATGTACATTGATTACACTTACTGCAAGGGCTGCATGATCTGCGTGAACGAATGCCCTGCAGGGGCAATAATTAAAGAAGTCGAAGAAAAATAATCCTGGTGGTTTTAAATCATGAAAAAAGTTTTGGAAGCATCGATTGCAACCGCAATAGGCGCAAAGCTCTCAAGAGTGCAGGTTTTTCCAATGTATCCGATTACTCCCTCAACGCATATCCACGAGCACATTGCGGAATTCATAAACAACGGCGAGCTTGAAGCAGAGCTTATTGATGTTGAATCAGAGCATTCTGCAATGAGCGCTGCAATAGGCGCTGAAGCAACAGGCGCAAGGGCTTTTACAGCAACTTCCTCGCAGGGACTGGCATTGATGTTTGAAATGCTGCCGATTGCCTCAGGATTAAGGCTTCCGATTGTAATGGCTGTTGCAAACCGCTCGCTCAGCGCTCCGCTCAATATCTGGAACGACCATGCGGATGCTGTTTCAGCAAGAGACCAGGGATGGATACAATTGTTCGTGGAATCAGGGCAGGAAGCACTAGACACAGTAATACAGGCATTCAAAATTGCAGAGGATAAAAAAGTCCTTCTTCCCGTAATGGTAAACCTTGATGGTTTTTCATTGACGCATGTTTTCGAGCCTATTGACACTCCCTCACAGAAGCAGGTTGACGATTTTCTTCCCGCATACAAAGCAGAGCATTTTCTGGATGTTAAAAATCCAAAGTCTTTCGGCCCGATTTCTTTTCCAGATACCTTCATGGAATTCAAAAAAGCACAGCAGTCCGCAATGGAATTTGCAATGGGAGCAATTAAAAAAACAAATTCAGAGTTTGCAAAAAAATTTGGCAGAGGATATGGAAACGGGTTAATTGAATTATACAAAATGCACGACGCAAAAATTGCAGTAATTGCAATGGGAACAGTGTGCGGGACAGCACGCGTTGTTGTCGATGAACTGCGCAAAAATGGAAAAAAGGCAGGCCTGATAAAACTCAGGTCTCTGCGCCCTTTTCCGTCAAAGGAACTGCAGGAAGCCACAAAAAATCTGAAGGCGCTTGGAGTAATAGACAGGCATGTTTCACTCGGCTTTGAAGGCCCGCTGTTCACTGATATCAAGGCAGTTGCAAATCCGAAATTGAAAATCTCTGGCTTTATTGCGGGTTTGGGAGGAAGGGATGTTTCAATGGAACATCTGCACAGTGTTTTTACGGAATTGTCAAAGGCAGATCCAAAAGGGAGCTGGTTGCTTTGAACACTGAAAAAAAGCCTGAAAAAATCGCGGGGCTGAATTCAGAGGAATTGTTTGCTTCGGGGCACAGGGCGTGCGCGGGCTGCGGGGAAGCGCTTTCGCTCAGGCACATAATGAAGGCAGCGGGCAGGAATTCAATTGTTGTTTCTGCAACAGGCTGCATGGAGGTTGTTTCTTCGCCATATCCGCAGACTGCATGGGAAGTCCCATGGATTCATGTTGCGTTTGAAAACATTTCCGCAGTTGCTTCGGGGATAGATGCGGCTTTGAGAATGCAGAAAAAAAGAGAAGGCGTTAATCTGCTTGCAATCGGCGGAGACGGTGCAAGCTTTGACATTGGCTTCGGCTCTTTGAGCGGCGCGCTTGAAAGAGGCCGCAAATTCACTTATGTTGCGACAGACAACGAGGCATACATGAATACGGGAGTCCAGAGAAGCAGCGCTACTCCATTCCTTGCAAACACAACCACGAGCCCTGCCGAAAAAAAAATCCATGGAAAGCTAGAGCCGAAAAAACCCCTGCCCTTGATTGTCGCAGCGCATGGAATTAAATATGTTGCAAGCGTTTCAATTGCAAACATGAATGACCTGCAGAAAAAAATCCAGAAGGCGCTTGCAGTCGAGGGACCGAGCTTTATTATTGCCTACTGCCCCTGCCCGGTAGGGTGGCAGCATGATTCTGGGCAGACAATGAACATTGCAAGGCTTGCAGTTCAGACAAAAGTTTTTCCCCTGTATGAAATAGAAAACGGTGTTTTGAGCTTCAGCCAGAAAATTGAAGACGCAAAGCCAGTAAAGGATTATTTGCAGCTGCAGGGAAGATTCAAGCATCTTTCAGAGGAAGAGATTGCAAAAATACAGGAATATGTCAATGCGCGCTATGACTATCTTTTGAGAATAGAGGGCATGAAGGCATTCGACGTTTTATATTAAGAACGGTTTTTTTATGGCAGAACAAAAATTTCCCGAACCAGTTGTGGGCGCAATGATTTTCAATTCGAAGGGAAAATTCTTTCTCATGAAATCACACAAGTGGAATGATTCATGGGCATTGCCCGGCGGGCACATTGAGCTCGGGGAAACAATTGAACAGGCACTGAAGCGCGAAGTAAAGGAGGAAACAGGGCTTGAAGCCCACAGCATTGAATTCATTTCTTTTCAGGAATTTATTTTTGACAATGCTTTCTGGAAAAAAATGCATTTTTTGTTTATTGATTTTTCGTGCAAAACAGATTCGGAAAAAGTAAAGCTCAATGAGGAAGCAGAGGAATTCACGTGGGTTACTGTTGCCGAGGCATTCAGGCTGCCATTAGAGCCTTACACGAAAAAAGCAATTGAAGAATACAAGAAAAAGGCCGAAGAAAAAAAATAGACGAGCCTTATTTTAAGCAACATTTTCCTTTTTCATCTATCTGAATAAGCTTGTGCGAATCGCAAATATTTCTTAGTTCGCTTGAGCTTCCCGAGTAAAAATGAAGGTTGACAACTTCTTTCTTCAGGGTTTGAACCAGTTCTACCGCCGGGGCAAAATCCGCGTCTCCGGTTGCAAGAAGCGCTGTTTCATACTTGTCCAAATAAGCGTTTTTAATCAAGTCCGCAACAAGCAGAATGTCAATTCCTTTCTCTTTGGATATTTTCAGCAAGCCTGCAGCAGACAAGAAATCGTTTATTTTGCCTGCACAGGCATTGCAGAACTTTGATTCTTTTTTTGCCTTTTCAACCCTTTCGTCCACAAGAAGATACTTGAGTTTTCTTGAACGAATAACAATGTTGGGAATTTCTTTTTTTAGCCTTTCGTGAAAAGCCTGTTGCCGGGAGTACTGCAACGGCTCAATGGCTCTGTTTTTGACGGCATCGTAAAAATACACCCTTATGATTTCAAATTCTTTTGAAAGCGCTTCATAAAAAGCAGAGTATGAAAACAAATCAAAATATTTGTTCTCTTTCAGGCCGTGATAAAAGTTTGAGCCGTCAATGAACAATATTGTTTTTTTTAAAATCATTAAAATCAGCCCGAGGTTGCCGAAGCAAACTCGGGGATGCAATAATATACTTACAAAACTTTGTGTTTATAAACCTTGATGCCGTTACGACAATCGTTGAACCCTAAACTAGTTTCAGTATTGCTTTGCAATATACACTACTTTCTCTGCTGGTTTTCCGCACACAACGCATTTCCTGCTTCCAAAAGGGGTTTCTTTTTTTTCAACTCTTGTTCCGCGCACTGTGGCCTGCAGTTCTTTTTCGATTATTTCCGCGCATTTTGCGCCCTGCATTGAAGTGCTGCAGAAATTAACGCGCGCAATTCCTTTGTTGTCAAGAACTCTGCGTATTTCTTCTTTCGAGGCAGCGTCGCGGATTAATCCTTCAAATATTTTGTCTGCCTGCCTTTTCAGGTTTTCTGAAATTTCTTTGCCTGTTTTTTCAACAAAGGAAAGCAATTGCTTTTCAGGGACATCCTGTTTTTTTTCAGTGTCTCTCCTGAAAACAACGAGCTTTTTTTCCTTAAGCTCTTTAGGGCCTAACTCTATGCGCAGGGGAACTCCCTTCATTTCCCAGAAAAAGAATTTTTCTCCCGGCTTTGATTCCTTTTCATCTATCCCGACCCTGAAACCTTTTTCGAGAAGAAGGCTTTTCAGTTCGCGCGCCTTTTCAAGGACTTTTTTTTCCTTTTCAAATGCAATGGGAACAATGATTACCTGCAGTGGCGCAATTTCAAAGGGAAAGCGCAGCCCCTTGTTGTCTCCATGCGTAATTATCAGGCTTGCAAAAATCCTGCTGATTGCAGGCCCGTAGCATGTGAGAAAGCAGAATTTTTCTTTTGTGTCCTTGTCTGAAAAAGTCACATTGAATGCTTTGCTGAAATTCTGCCCCAAAAAATGCGTTGAAGGCTGCTGCACAACCCTTCCATCCGGGCTTATTACATCAGCGGCAAAGCTTCTTTCCGCGCCCGCAAACTTGTCCCACTGCGGCCTTTCAAAGAAAATAAACGGAATTCCGAAAGTATCATGGAGCATTTCTTTTGTTGTTTCCATGTCCTCCTGGACCTGCCTCTCGGCTTCTTCCGCAGTTCCAAAAGCGCAGTGTGTTTCAATCCAGTGGAATTCCCTGCTTCTCAAAAAAGGCCTTGTGGCTTTTGTTTCATAGCGAAAAACCTGCGCGCGCTGGTATGTTTTGAACGGCAAATCCTTGTGCGAGCGGATCCATAATGCAAACATCTGGTAAAATGCTGTTTCGGATGTCGGCCTTAAAGCGAGCTTTTCCTCTAATTTTTCGCCTGCGCCCGCCTCTGTAACCCAGAAAACCTGCGGAGTAAATCCTTCAACGTGCTCTTTTTCGACAAAAAAGTTTTTTTCGGGAATAAGCGAAGGATACCAGTAGGGAAGATGACCTTTTTTCTGCAGTGCGCCTTCAAAAAAATCATACATTTTTTCCATGCACAGAACAGCCCATGGCTGGAAAACAAGGAAGCCCTTTACATTGTAGCGCAGATCCGCAAGCTCTGCTGTTTTTATTATTTCTGAAAACCATTCGGAAAAATTTTTTTCCCTGTCAATGTTGAAGGTTATTTTTTCCTGTTTTTTTTCCTGCAATCTTCCACCGTTTTTTAAAAAAGTTTTTTTCCGCGCGCTACCTTACGTTTGTCATTGGCTGGTTATATTCCTGCTCGCGCTTTTTTCTCGCAAAAAATTCCTCGTATTCCTTCCAGGTTTTTTTTGCTGTTTCCCCGCGCAGGATTTTCATCGCAACCTGCCTTGGAACCGGAATGTTGGGGCTGCTCGGCGAATAATCTATTACGACAATGTCGTTTTCCTTGAGGAAGGGCGCTATTCCCGGCTTCACTGCGATAGTGAGCAGGTTCTCGTCCCACATCATTACCATTGCCTGCACGCTCGAATCAGAGCCTATAATCTCTTTGTCCGCGCCTTTGAAAACCTTCAGAACTTTTCCAACATGAAACATGAAAACCCTCCGGGATTTTTCCAATATATTATGAATATCAAAGAAATTAATAATAACCCGAGCTTTTTTCTGAAAAAAAGCAGAGGTTCACTGCGGATGATTAACTTATTTGAATTAATTAAAGCCAAACGATGATAGGTTTTTAAACACTAATGTGGAAGATTACGAATACATTTATTTTCAGGTAACTGCGAGGTGGAATAATGCCCAAACAAAAAAAAGGAAAAGAAGTTGAAGAAGAAGAAGGAGAAGACTTTGAATCTGACGACGACGACAGCGAGGACTCCGAAGACGACGAAGACGAAGAGGAATTCGACTTCGACGAAGACGAGTAAAAGCATTTTTTCATTATTTTCTTTTTTTATTTTTCGGAAAAAATCCTCGAATTTCTATTTTTTATTTCCAATGGAAGGCGGTTTTAACGGCGAAAAAATCCAAAAAGGAACAGGAATTCTCTGATAAAGAGGAAAAAGACACTGACATTTACACAGAGGAAGGCGTTGAAGAAGAAATGGACGAGGATGAAATCTCGCCCAAAGAAGCAGGCTTCATGGAAGGCTATGAGGACGCCGAGCTTGCCGAATGCGGAACATGCGGAAAGCAAGTAGACATGGAAAAGGCAGTTGAAAAGGAAATCAACGGCAAGACATTCTGGTTCTGCTCGAAAAAATGCGCGGACAACTTTGAAAAAAGAAAGGCATACGACTGAATTTTTCAGGCTTTCGGATTTTTTGGCTTCAGCTCATAGAATAAAATTTTTCCCTTAGGCCCTGCAAGTGTTGCCAGTATTTTTACTTTTAAGCCGTATTTTGCCGCGTGTTCCTTTGGATCGTTGCTTTTTTCCGCAAGCTCTGCAAAGCCCTGGATAATCTTTCCGCCGGGCTTCAGGAATTTTGGCGCCTCTGCTAAAAAACTTTCAAGCAAATTGCCCTCATTCAGCACTGCCACAGAAATCGGGTTTCCTTCACTTCTTTTTCCAGTCAGAAGCGGATGATTGAAAACAATGACGTCGAATTTTTCTGATTTTTTGACGCATCCAAATAAGTCTCCTGTGCGCGCCTCAAAGATATTTTCCAGAGAATTTATCTCTGCGTTTGCAACTGCATTTTTCGCGCAAATTTCAAGAATGTCTGTTGCAACAACTTTTTTTGCGCCGTGCTTTGCCATTACCAGCCCGAGAATTCCTGCTCCTGTCCCGAGCTCAAGAACTTCCTTGTTTCTGTAAATACCCTTGTTTTCAAAAAGAAATCTCGGGAAAAACTCGCCCATCACTGATTTTTCTGGCGGCAAAACGCCTTCAAGAACAACAAACCTTTCAAAGCCGAATTTTTTGAAAAAATCAGTTTCATGAGTAGGCAAAAAATATTTCTCTGTCAGTTTCCTTAAGCGCTCCTCCTTATCTTCCTCCATAACAACTTCTCCTGTTTTATTGCGTAAAAACCAGTACTAATAAATATCAGAGATTGCTTTAAACTTATTTATTATGCGCAACCAAGAAATTGCAGAAATCTTTTTTGAAATAGCTGATTTATTGGAACTGCAGAACGTGCAGTGGAAGCCGCGCGCATACAGGAATGCAGCAATAAGCATACAGGCTCTCCCGCAGGACATAGAAGAGCTTTACAGGCAGAAAAAACTCCGCGAAATTCCGGGAGTTGGGGAAAACCTTGGAAAAAAAATAATTGAAATCATTGAAACAGGAAAAACCGGGTTTCTGCAGGAACTGAGAAAAAAATTTCCCATTGATATTGAAGCCCTCAACAAAATTCCGGGTTTAGGCCCGAAAAAGGCAATGGCGCTCTATAAAAAACTCGGCATAAAAAACGTTTCAGATTTGAAAACAGCCGCTTTGAAGGGAAAAATTGCCTCCTTGAAGGGATTCGGGGAAAAAACACAGGAAGAAATCCTGAAAGGAATTTCAATTGCAAAGGAAAGCAAAAGAATGCTCCTTGGAATTGCACTCCCTTCGGCTTTGCAGATAAAAGAGCTCATTGAAAAAAACAGCTTTGTAACAGAAGCGGAACTTGCAGGCTCGCTCAGAAGGCGCTGCGAAACAATCGGAGACATTGACATTCTTGTTTCTTCAAAAAATCCCGAAAAAACAATGAATTTTTTTGTTTCAATGAAAAACGTAAAAAAGGTTCTGGCAAAAGGCACTACAAAAAGCTCTGTCCTTATAGAAAACAATCTTCAGGTTGATTTGCGGGTTGTTTCCCCTGAAGAATGGGGTTCCGCGCTCCAGTATTTTACAGGAAGCAAGCAGCACGGCATTGAACTCAGGAAAATAGCGCAGAAAAAAGGCCTCAAGCTAAGCGAATACGGGGTTTTTAAGCAAAAAAAAATAATTGCGAGAAAAACAGAAAAGCAGGTTTACAATGCGCTCGGCATGGATTATATCGAGCCGGAAATGCGCGAGGCATCGGGAGAAATAGAAGCTGCGCAGAAACACGCGCTCCCCGAGCTTGTGAAATATTCCGACATAAAGGGGGATTTTCACATGCACTCAAATTACAGCGACGGAAAAAATTCAATGGAAGAAATGCTTTCCGCTGTTTCTATTCTCGGCTATGAATTCTGCGCAATAACAGACCATTTCAGAGGCCCGAAGATTGCAAACTCAATGGGAAAAAAGGAAATCCTGAAACAGGCTTCGGAGATTGAAAAACTGAGGAAGAAATTTCCAAAGCTCAGGATTTTCCATACCTGTGAAACAGACATTGATGAAAAGGGGGAAATAGCCGCTGACAATGAAATTTTGAAACAGCTGGATTTTGCTTGCGCAAGCATTCACACAAAATTTCGGCTTTCAGAAAAAGAGCAGACTCAAAGAATAATCAGGGCAATGGAAAATCAGTTTGTAAAAATAATCTGCCATCCCACAGGAAGAAAAATCTTTGAGCGCGAGCCCATTGAACTGGATTTTGAAAAAGTTTTTGAATCGGCAAAAAAAAATTCTGTCGCGCTTGAAATAAATGCAATGCCCCAGAGGACTGATTTGAACTCTGCAAACGCAAGAGCCGCAGTCAAAAAAGGCGTTGTGCTTTCAATAGGGACTGATTCACATATGAAAGAGCACCTGCGCTTCATGGAGTTAGGGATTGGAACAGCGCGCAGGGCATGGGCTGAAAAAAAAGACATTCTCAATGCATGGCCCCTTAAAAAAATAGAAAAGTTTTTTGAAAAATGACCAGTTGACGAAGCAATTGAAGCAAAAATGGCAGTAGGCAAAGAAGATTGGGAAGAACTCAAAGAAGAGCTTTGCGATGTAATCAAGGTTTTTGAATGGCTATTCAAATATCAAAAATTGTTGCAAAAGAGTTTCTTCTTCAAAAACAATTTTTGCTTCCACCAAGACAATTTACTGGAAAGAAAGGAATTGAAAAAATATTTAGCAGTCTTCGATCGGCACAATACGACCCCCAAAATCCTTGCGGAAGAAATATAGACTTGTTTCTGCAAGCAAGAGTAAGCGAGATTCATCCTTCAGATTATTATGATTGGTTGTATGCTGAAAGAAAAGGAATAGAAACTTTTGACAAAGAATTGTGCGTGGTTCCCATTGAAGATCTCCCGTTATGCAAAAAACTCCATCCTCGTTCTCGAAAGAAAAAAATAGACAATTTTATAAAAAACAACAAAGAACAATTGGAAAAACTTTTGGAACAAATTGAAAAAAACGGGCCAATCAACTCAAAAGACATAAATGATGACAGAAAAGTAGATATTTTTTGGGAAACCGCACGATGGGGAAAAGTTGCTTTAGACAGTCTTTGGAAAACAGGAAAACTAGCAATATCCACTAGAAAAAACGGTTTCAAATATTATGACTTGCCACAAAAAATTTATGGAAAAAAATTTGTTTGGACCCAAAAAAACACAAATCAATTATTTGAAAAACAAGTGTTAAGAAGACTGCAAAGCACTGGAATGCTACCAACAACAGGAACAGGCCAAGGATGGCAAGGGATAGGAACAGGAAAAGAAATAGCAAAAAAAATCAGCGAACTAATCCAAAAAAAAATCTTTGAAGAAATACAAATCAAAGAATCAAAAAAATATTACGCAGTAATCTCTCAAGAATTCAAAAAATTCCGAACAACCGAAAAAAAAGAAACAAAAGAAAAAAACATTTCCTTTCTAGCACCATTAGACAACTTGTTGTGGGACAGAAAAATGATAAAAGACATTTTCGACTTTGATTACACTTGGGAAGCATATACTCCAAAAAAAACAAGAAAATTCGGACACTACGTATTGCCAATTCTTTACGGAACAGAACTCATAGGAAGAATAGAACCACGATTCCAAAATGGCTGCCTAGAAATAAAAGGACTCTGGAAAGAACCAAACAAAAAATGGAACAAAAAAACAAAAAAAGCGCTCTCAGAACAACTACAAACATTCAAAAAATACTTAAACGCAAAAAAAATAAAATTGCAATCACTAGCCCCAACAAAATATTAATGGCAAAATGTTCAAGGCTTCAAAACGCGGGTTTGTCAAACAAGAATTTTTTTACGCTGAACTTTCAGATTTTCCTGACTTTTATTTTTGCCTCTTCAAGGAACTGCGGGCTTAATTCGTCGAACTGTTCCTGCCTGTAAACAATCTCTTTTATGCCTGCATTAATCAGGAGCTTTGCACAGAGCACGCAGGGAAAATGCGTTGTGTAGAGAACAGAGCCTTTTGTCGATACTCCTGCAGAGGCTGCCTGCGCAACTGCATTCTGTTCCGCATGAGTAGCCATGCAGATTTCAAGGTTTGCGCCGCTCTTTAACTGCCTTTTTTCGCGCAGGCAATAGCCCTTTTCAAAACAGTCCTGCACTCCCTTGGGAGCCCCGTTATAGCCTGTTGAAACAATCTGCTTTTCAATCACAAGAACTGCGCCGGCTTTTCTCTTGAAGCAGGTTGCCCTTTCCGATGCAATCTCTGCAATCTTCATGAAATATTCGTCCCAAGAAATTCTTTCAGGCATGGTTTCACTTTTTGAATTTTTAATTATTTGACGGCTTCCAGGCCATTAAATGCGCAATCTTTTTAAGTTCCTCATCGTGCGCCCTTAAATATTTCTCGCCTTTTTTTCTGCCTAAAACTTTTACTATTGCAGCGCGGTTATACGCTTCAAATCTTGTTAGTAAGGGTTCTAATATATACCCCTGCTGGCGTGGGTCCGCGCCTTTTATCTTTTGCAAAAATTCTTCTATGCTTTTTTTTTCTGATTTCGCTGCATCGGCATAAGTCGGCACAAATTCTACAAATACAGGCAATTGCGCAATTGCTCTTCTGCAAATAATCCTTGCAACAGCGGCTGAAACCGGCCCCTGTGCTTCCCAAATTAAATACTGCTGCGCCATAAGCGGAAGCGCTTTTTTCATTTGTTGAGGAGTCAATTTTAGTTCTGCAAGCAAATGCTTTGAAATCTGAACATGCGCTGCCTTATAAAAAGTTTTTGTTCCCTTGCGAGCCTCGAAAAGTTTTCTTACTCTTGCATCAACTGGGCGCATTCCTAGCTTTTTTCCCTTCGGCAATAGTTCTCACTTTTTTTTATTCAAATAGTAAAATTCAGGCCGCAAGGTTTTAAATTCTGTTTTCTTTTTAAAAGCCCGGTTATTCGCCGAACTCTTTCTCCAAATCTTCCCTCGGCCTTTCTCTCAGAGCGGTTCCTTTTCTTTTCGAAAAAAACCTGATTAATGCCCTTGCTATGGCATCCTTGGCTAATTTTTCAAGTGGCATTTTTCTGTCCCACTTTCCCAAAATTTCCAAAAAAGCAAGTTCGGCTTCCTGCCGGATATCGTCAAATTCCGGCCTTCTCCAGTATCCCCGTACTGCAGAATCGACCAGGGAAAGATTTTCTTCAAAAAGCCTGTTTCTTTCCGCGGTTCCCATTGCCTGCTGCGGCAGCTTATCAAGATAGTCAGATCCCGCAAGCAACCGCTTTCTTCTGGTTATATTTCCCTTCGAAACCCTGGCGCTTCTTTGTTTTGAAGTCAGGCCTGCAGCGCCCTTCAATGCCCTTTCACTGCGCTGCTCGAATGTCGTGGCAGCAACTCCCTTACGCGCGATTTCACTGCGCTTTTCAGGAGTCAGGCCTGCCTGCCTCTTCAATGCAAATTGCCTGCGCTGCCTCGGAGTCATTGCGGCAAACTTTTTTTTCAGTGCTTCACTGACTTTCAAATTTCTTGCTGCCTGCTGTTCAGGGGTCAGTGGAACCATAATCGGCTGGGCTCTTCTTCTGCGTTCCTCAGGAGTCAAGGAAGCCTGGAACCTTTCATGCGCTTTGCTCATTCTCAAAGAACGCCGTGCGCGCTTCCTCGGAGACATTGCGGCGTCCCTTTTTTTGGCAGCCTGGCTTTTTTTTCCTGAGGGAGTGGCCGCTTCTCTTTTCAAGGCAAGTTCGCTGCGCTGTTCAGGAGTCATGGCAGCAAAGCGCCTCTTTGCAGCAGCACTCATTCTCAATACCTTCCGCCTTCTCGGGTCAGTTGTTTTGGCAGCAAGACTTTCTCTCCTGCTGGCACTGATTCTCCAAGCTTTTTTTCTGCGCTTTTCAGGAGTCATGCTTGCAGCGCTCTTCGAGGATTTTTTACTTCGCTGCTCAAGAGTCAAGCTGGCTGCGGCTTTCAAAGCCCTCTGCTTTCGCTGCTCAGGAGTCAAGCTGGCTGCGGCTTTCAATGACCGTTGCTTTATCTTATCGGGAGTAAGCTTTGCCTGCAGCACCAAGATCTGCCGCTTGCGCTGCTCATAAGTTACCCGTTTTGATTTCCATTCCTGAAAAGAATTTTTCAGTGGTTCGCCCTTTGGAAAAATCTCCCGGCGGTAACGGAAAATAGTCTTTTCAGGCAGGCCGGGATAGCGCGCCCGCATATGCTCAACAATTTTTCTTCTTGAAAAACCACGCGATCTTAAAACGCCCAATCTTGCAATCATTAATGGAGTCCAATGAAAATTTTTGCGCGTTCTATTCATGCAAACTTTCACTTTTTTTTATTTGCTTCTTTCAGAGCGCTTATCAATTGTTCCCTGAACATGTTAAAATACTCTTTGGGAATTCCTCCAGCGGCAGCGGGAATGTGCCCGCCTGCGTTAGAATCGGGAATTCCCTCTATTGCCTTCTGCAAAACCCTGTTCAATTGTATTTTTCCGTCCTGGCGCCTTGCGGAAAAACTGATTTTTTTTCCGAAGACCTCGAAGATAATGATTGTCTTGTCTGGCATTTTGTTGCTGAAATCGTTTATTATCTGGGATTTTATTGCGGGAAAATCGGCCTTTATGGAATAAATTAAAAGCCCGAGCTCGGGAACTGTTTCAAGGCTTTCAAGCGCCTGCCTTGAAACCTTTTTTATTTCAGCCTCGAAATCCGCAAGCACTGCAAGCAGGTCTTTTCTTTCAAGGTCGCGCGGATTTTCAGCCTCGAAAAGAACAGAAAAAATTTCCTTTGTTTTTTTCTTTTTCATTACGCAGAAAGCCGAAACAATCTTTTCAAGCCTTTCAAGCCCTGCAAGCGAAAGCTTGTTTCTCTTGGCTGTTTTTTTCAGGAAAGGCAGCCAGTTTTTTTTTGAATTGTCGGCGATTATTCCAATGGCGGCAATCCAGTCTGTTTCTTTCAGGGGAAGAATTTTGTTGAACAAATCAAAGCAGAACTTTGAGGCATTGTATGCGCTCGGCTGCATTTTGGAAAAAAACTTGGGATGCAGGAACAAAACATTTTCAGATGAGGGAATGGAATCGAATTCATGGTGGTCTATTATGAGGACAGAATCCAAAAAAGAAACTTCCCTTGTTTTTTCCGCATAATAACCGAGAGACAAATCAAGGATTATCAGCTTGTTTGCATTGTAGGACAATAATTTTTCCACTGCCCTGCTTTCCTTTTCGGAGTCCCTGTAATTAAGGCCTGAAACAAAAACAGGCTTTTTTCCCGTAAGGCGGAGCACTGCCTTTGATGTTATTGCCGCGGAAGTAATCCCGTCTCCGTCATTGTGGTGCACAATCGCAATATTGTCGCCTGCGCTCAAAGCTGAGCAGAATTTTTTGAAGCGCGCAAGCAGAATTTTTCCTTCTTCCATGGAAATTTTTTACAGCAAAAGATTTAATAATTACAGTCAAGTAATAGTATAGCGGGCAGAAATTTTTATCCTGAGGGTGAAAAAAATGGGCTTTGAACACACGAACAGCAAAGGCGTGAAGTATTATCTGCATTCGCGCGGAAAACTGCTTTTCTTTTCAAAAAGCCCTTCGGGGTCTGTCGATCTTCCGGAAGGAATGGCGGTAGTCGAGAATTCAAGGACAGGGCTGCCAATGGTGAAGAAAAAATAATTTTTTCAGGTGATGTTTTGAGGTATAATTCTGCTGCGCTGAACAAGGCTGTTTCTTACTATAAAAAAGAGCTTTCAAAAAAAATACGCAGAAAGCACACTGTGCTTATTGAAGTCGAACTGAAAAATGAGCAGGCATTTTTTTCTCTTGCCCCCTTGAGCAGGGCACTGCATGAGCTTGACGCGGATGCAAATGTTTTTGTGATTGACGGAAAAAGCAATATGCTTGACACTCTCCGCAAAACCTGGAAGGTTTTTGAAGAAATGAATGCGGGCAAAAAAAACCCTGCAACCAGCGCATTGAAGGAATTTATTGGCTCTGTGCAGAAAAAAACAAAAAGCAGGGATTTTGAAAAGATTTTTTCTGCGCCCGAATTTGAAATTGTCGCAACAAAGAACGGCTTTGAATCCGAAGAATTCGGAAGGCTTGATTTTCAAACCGGGTGGTTCAAAAAATTCCAGTGGCAGCTCCTGCTGCAGACAGCGGAAAAAATTTTAGTGCAGGGCTATGGAATAAAGAAAAAGGAAAAAATGGGCATTTCATTCGAATTGTTGCCCAAGCCCAAGGATTTGGAACTTCCTCTGCAGGATTATCTTGACAGCTATGCAATAGCATACACCTTTGCGCTCAAGGCAAAAAAACTCTGCAAACGGGTTTCTCTCGGAGCGGAAACAGCGCGGTTTTCACAGCTGGAAACAATGGACAGGATTTCAGATTTAGCCGCAACTATTTCAGGGTGCGAATACGAAAAAAACATTTCAGAGCCGTGGTTCAATGCATTCAAAAAGCTTTCTCCCGCAATAGGCGCAAACCTTTTGCAGACTGCGGAAGCAAGCTTCGGCATTCATGGAAAAGGATATGGGGGAAAGCATTTCTTCGGAATGCGCATTGGCTATCCCACGCCCAATAAAAAAAGCAGGTGGCAGGGGCCCGGACAAATGATGTTAAAGCCATGGTGGCTTATCCAGACAAAATTCGATTCAAGGGAACCGAAAAAAAGGCATGCAATAACGGAAACACTGCCGATTGAAAATTTTGTAAGGACATGCAACATTGATTATTTTGAAATGCGGAAACGCGACGATGAAATAAGAGGTGTGCTGCAGAAATGCAAGACTCTTTTTGTAAAAGGAAGGCCTGTAAAAGGCGGGCAGACAGACCTTGTGCTTGACTTGACGCATATTCTCAACAAAAAAAGCCCGGTGCTTGCATCCGACATTGAAGTAAATCCGAGCACTCCTCCCGAAGCCTCAAAGATTTTCGGGGTAAAGGCAGGGCGCTTTGGAAATTTTCCCGGAGGAGAGGTTTTTTTGACTCCCCACAAAATGGACGGAATTTTTATCGGGGATGTAGTAATTGCAATCGACCAGAGCTATATTATTCCGCAGAACAATCCGCTCGTGGTAAAAGTTACAAACGGGAAATACAAGATTCTTTCAGGGGATAAAAAAATCCTGCAGGCATTCGGCAAAAGAAAGCGCGAAGCCTGGCATCTGATAAAAGACATGGAAAAAAGCGGTTCTGTCCCCAAAAACATTATTGCAAGCTACAAGAGAAATTTTCAGAATGTCGGCGAGTTTGCGGTAAACACAAATCCCAATGCACGGCTTTCAAGATACCTGATTGAAACAGAAAAGCTCGCGCGCATGATTCACATTGCCTTAGGTTCAGGATACGAGCCCGACAGGGAAACCCTTTACCACTGCGACATTGTAATAAACAATCCGCGGCAGAAAACAGACATCTATGGAATAGATCCGAAAGGAAAAGAGCACTGGATAATCCGAAAGGGAAAATTCGTGATTTAAGATTATGAAAGAAAAAATCCTTGAGTTCTTTGAAAACACAGATGCAGAGGCAGTATTGCTGAGAAACTCTGATTCAGCTCCCGATGCGAATTTTTATTATTACTCGGGGCTTGAATCAGGGCACTATTACGGAAGCTCGCTCATTCTAAAGAAAGGGAAAAAGCCTTTGCTGCTCACAAACGCACTTTACAGCACAAATGTCAAAGACATGAGGGCAAAAAAGGTTTCCTCGGAAAAAAACCTGAAAAAAATCCTGCAGAAAGAATTTGCCGGAATAAAAAAAATCGGGCTGAATTTCGATTCCTATCCCAAAAACTCTTTTTCAAGAATCAAAAAACTGCTGCCTGAAAAAAAATTTGAGGATGTTTCAAAGGCGCTTGCAAAAACACGCGAAACAAAAACAGGCGAAGAAATCGCAAAAATGAGAAAGGCAATAAAAATTTCCGAGAGCGCGATAAAACAGCTTCCAAATTTTTTTAAAAAAGGGATTACTGAAAAACAGCTTGCAATGAAGCTTGAATGGCTGCTCAGGGAAGAAGGAGACAGCGAGCTTGCATTTCCGACAATAGTTGCTTCCGGAAAAAATTCCTCAACGCCCCACTATTTTACGGGAAACGCAAAAATAAAAAGCGGCTTCCTGCTGGTTGATTTCGGCGCAAAATACAAAAACTACTGCTCAGACCTTACCAGAATGTTCAGCATTGGAAAGGCAACTCAGGCGCAGAAAGAGATTTATGGGAAAATCTTTGAGGCAAAGCAGCTTGCAAAAAAAATGTGCGTTCCAGGAACAAACAGAAAGGAAATTTTTGACAAAACAGATTCCTTCATCAAAAAAAACACAGGCTTTAAAATGATTCACGGTTTGGGGCACGGGTTGGGGCTTGAAGCGCATGATTTTCCATACGGTTTCAGCGGAAAATCAAGCGATTTGCTGAAACAGGGGATGGTTCTTACTCTGGAGCCTGCGATTTACACTAAAAAATTCGGCATACGCATAGAAGACGATGTTCTCATAACAAAAAACGGCTCTGAATTATTGAGCAGTGCGCCCGAAGAATTAATCGAATTGTAAAAAGCCTCATGCAGTGGTTTTTTCATAAACGCAGAGCACAAGCCTGTTTGTGTCTGAAATAACGGGAACAAGAGTGTATTCCTTGAAGCCCAAATCCTTATGCTGTATCAGGTCAAAGCCCTGCATGCTGCCGCAGTAGCCAGCATCCGAAATAAGCGCTCCCTGCCTTGCGGAAATATTGTTGATTACCAAAGCCATGCTGTTCTGGTTCAATGCAATCATCATTGTCCAGACAAGCAATGCCAATAACAACAAGCCGAATGCGACATCAGAAACCTGCATGCAAACATAAACGATTCCGGAATATTTAAACCTTGCTGGGTCTGGATTTTTTTCTGCTTCCGATTTTCACGCGAGCAGGGCAAGCGCAATGCTTCCCGCAAGAGCCATTACTGCGCCGAGATACTGGTGCGCGACTATTTTTTCCCTGTTTATTGCAATGCCGAGAAAAACAGCAAGCGCCGGATAACTTTCTGTTATTGCCGTTGTAATAGACAGTGCGCTGCTTGAGAGCGCAATCGCAAACAGGAGCCATGCGGCAGTGTCCAGAATACCCTCTGCAAGAATCAGCCTGGGAAATTTTTTCGTGTTAAAAAAAAGCCTTTTCAGGTTTTTCCTTGAAATAATGACTGCAAGCGAAACAGCCATAAAAACAACCCATGGAACCCAGATAATCATAAGCGGCGAAATCTCTTTTGCGCCAAAGGCAGTGAAAAAATTCAGGAACCCCATTCCCGCAGCCCCTATCAGGCCTATTAAAAATCCCTTTTCAATGTTTTTCGAAAGCTTTTTCAGATTCAATGACTCGAGCCCTATCAGCAGTATTCCCGAAAAAATCACTGCAATCAGCAGGAACTGCAAAAATGTCAGGACCTCGTGCAGGAAAAAAATCCCAAGAACCACTGTTATCGGAAGCTCTATTTCAAATACTACGTCAATCACTGCGAGCTTTCCCTTCTTCAGTGCATCAAACAGGACTACTGCGACAACAAAAGTGAATATTCCGGCAAAAAAAAGAAAGGCAAGGTTCTCTGCGCTGAACAAAAGAGGCAGTTCTGGCAGCACAAAAGGAAGCAGGCCAATGCTGCCGATAAGGCCGATGAAGAACAGGGATTCAACGTTTCCTATGCGCCTCACTGCCCTCTGGATAAAAAAATCCCCGAAACCCCAGCAGAGCATTGCGCCTATTGTTGCCGCCAAAGCAATATTTTCAAGCATAAAAAAAAAACCGTTTTTTTTTATTTGCAGGTAATCCAGAATAAAATATGTTTGCCTTTTTATTAATAATATGCTTCTCGAGCAGGCTCTCAAAAAAATAGAGAATGCCATAAACGACAGGCATCTCTGCAATATTGTGGGGAATTGCCATGTCGAATACTGGGGAAGGGCGGCAAGCAAGCTTTCCAGGGGAAAGCGCCTGCTTATGATAAAGGGAGACAGTTCTTTTGCAATACACCAGAATCGGCTGTTAAGGCCTACAAATTACATGATGAATGCGGCTATTTCCTGCGCAATCGAGGAAAACACTCTTGTAATAACTGCAAAAAAAACAAAGCCGCGCGAAACAATAAAAACAGTTTTTTTCGACATTGACGATGTCCAGTGCTATGAAATGCAGGAAAACACTGACATAAGCCTCTTCGGGTCGGAAAGAGAATTAAGCAACGAGCTCATGCAGGATTTGAGTTTTCTGGAGAAGGGTTTGAAGCCGTTGAATCAGGAAGAGGTTCTGCGCAAAGGGCTCGTGGATATTCTTGCGGAAGATTCCAAAGGAAGGCTTGTTGTAATTGAACTTAAAAGGCGGCAGGCAGATTTCAATGCGGTACAGCAATTGAAGCGCTATATGGACCAGGTAAAAAACATGAAGGGAAAGGAAACAAGGGGGATTCTTGTCGCGCCGGAAATAAGGAAAAACGCGCACGAGCTGCTTGAAAAATATGGATTGGAATTTTTCCATCTCGATTTTGAAATAGGAAACCCAAAGGCAAAAATAAAGGGGCTGAAGAAAAAACAGCAGACGCTTGACAGGTTTTTCTGAAAAATATGTTTTTAAAATGATGCGTGAAACATATTTCACATATGGCTGTGGAAAGCAATTACCATGTTTTTTTCGGGCTTTTCGGAAACAGGCTGAAGGTCGGCATTATCTCTGCTTTGAGGCGCGAGCACATGGGTGTAAACGAGCTTTCAAAAAAGCTCGGGGAAGAGAGAAGCAAAATTTCACATGCCCTGCTTGTGCTTAACAAATGCCACATTGTCGAAGCCGAGCAAAAGGGGAAAAACAGGGTTTATTCCCTGAACAAGGACACTGCCGAGCCCCTGATGGCGCTCGCAGACAGGCACGCTTCAAAATACTGCAGGCACTGCTGGGCGAAAAACAACGGAGGTTGATTTGTTTGGGAAAAAAAGAGAACAAATGCTTCAAATGCAATGCCACCAGCAAAGAAAGCGTTTTGCTTAAGGCTGAACTGGAAGGCGCGGATATTTTTGTCTGCGCGCAGTGCCTTCCAATGATTATTCACGGCGGGTAAAATGCCTGAAAAAGTTAGCAAAGAATTGATTTAAGGAGCGTGAAAAAATGATTTGTACTGAAAAAACAGAAGTATACAGCAGAGTGGTTGGCTACCTGAGGCCGGTTCAAAGCTGGAACCTTGGAAAACAGGAAGAATTCAGGGACAGAAAAACCTATAACGAAAAAAAAGCGCTTGCCGGTGTTTAATTGCATTGCAACAATAGTTTTTGAGTTTTACAGGAATCAAAAACTCTGGAGATTAAAGCCCATGCAATAATTTGAATTCTCTTAACAGAATGAATTGCGGGTGTGCGGATGGCAGAAACAGCAAAGATTGAGTATGACGAAGATGCGTGCATAGGCTGCCTTGCATGCACTACTGTTTCAAGCAACTGGGTTAAGCACAATGCCAAGGCAAAGCCTTTGAAGACAAAAATCCGCGATAAAGAAATAAAAGAAAACAAAGAGGCTGAAAGCATCTGCCCAGTGCAGGCAATAAAAGTCATTGAATAAGAACAATGCGAGAGGGGTTAGATGAACGAATTTGCAAGCTTTTTGATAACATTCAGGGAAACGCTTGAAATGGCTCTCATTGTCGGAATAATTCTGGCTTATCTGGTGAAAATAAACAAGCCCGAATACCACAAGACTGTTTATGTCGGCGTTGGAGCAGGAATCATTGCGAGCGTCATAACTGCAATTGCATTCAATTCAATTGCAGGCGGTTTTACGGGCGCTGCAGAACAATTTTTTGAAGCAGTAACCATGCTTTTTGGCGCCTTTTTGATAACAGTCATGATTGTCTGGCTGATGCGCTGGAGAAATGTTGCAAATAATCTGCGGCAGAAAGTAAAGGAAGAGGTTTCCCGCGAGCACAGGATTGGATTATTTTTGCTTGTTTTTTTTTCAATTTTCAGGGAAGGCGTTGAAACAGTTATTTTTCTCGGAACTGCAGGTTTCACAGCCGGCGGTTATTCGCTGATCGGCTCTATCGGGGGCATTGCGCTTGCAGTGTTTCTGGGCTTTTTGCTTTTTGTTGAAATGGTTAAAATAGATTTAAGGAAGGTATTCCTCGCAACAAGCATATTGCTTGTATTTTTTGCAGCCGGACTGGTTGCGCATTCAGTGCATGAATTCCAGGAGGCAAAGGCGCTTGCAATCGGTACTGAAGAAGCCTGGAACATAAACCCGCCAATGAATCCCGACGGCACATATCCTTTGCTGCATGAGGACGGCACAATCGGAAGCATTGCCAAGGGCCTGTTCGGGTACAACGGAAATCCTTCCCTGCTTGAAGTGCTGAGCTATGCCGCATATCTCGGGATAATCTGTGCAATTGTTACTTTTAACATCAAAATCAAGCCGAAAAGCAGCAAAATTCCTGCTGAAAACAGGATTGGCAAATAAAAAACAAAAAATTTGGTGTGTGACTATTTTGGCGGAAAAGAAAATAAACGAAAAAATGACTGTGCGCGAGGTCTGCACAAAATGGCCGCAGGCAAAAAACGTTTTCCAGAAGCACGGCCTGATGGAATGCGGCGGGCCGCAAGGGCCTGTAGAGCCGATAGATTTTTTTGCGCGGGCCCACAAAGTAAATCTTGAGAAACTGCTGGGCGAACTGAATGATTCTGCCAAAAGCACGGCTTCTTTTAAGGAAACTGCTGCCGGAGCAAGGCAGTTCGGCTATGAAAAATTTTTGAAGGCAGCAATTCTTGTAATTCTCTCTGTAGGGTGCGCTCTCGGGGCTTTTATGATTTTCGGAATTGGAAGCAGCAAGAGTTTTGAACTCGGCTGGGAAAACATTGTGCAAATGCACGGGCATGCGCAGATTTTTGGATGGATTGGATTGTTCATAATGGGCATTGCCTATTTTGTAATGCCAAAATTCAAAAACACTGGCTTGTTCAGGCACGGGCTGGCTGAAGCAAGCTTTTGGATGATGCTTATCGGGCTCATATTAAGGAGCATTGCACAGCCGAATGCAGTTAATTTTTTGAATTCTGCCCTGCTTGTTTCTTCGGCTTTTTTGGAGCTCGCGGCAGCGTGCATTTTTGCGTTTGTGCTCTGGAATGTGATAAGAAAAAGCACTCAGGAAAAAGAGAATTTTGAAAAGTTTGCAATTGCAGGCGTTTTTTGGTTTGTCGTGCTTGCTTTGCTGAATCTTTTTGCGGCAGTGCAAATGGCTTTTTCAGGGCAGTTTCTTATTCCTCAAAACATTGACAATGCAATTATTCACACGGGCCTGCTCGGGTTTGCGGCTTTAATGATTTTTGCCGTGGCTTCAAGAACACTGCCGGCTTTTATGGGGCTGAAAGAATCTGGCAAAAGAGCACTGGATTTTTCTTTTTTTGCCATGAATTTCGGCGTATTGCTAATGCTGCTGAATTTAATGGGCCTGCTGGGAAGCTTTGCTTCTGCAATTGCGGCACTGCTTGAATTTGCCGCGGCTGTTTCTTTTGTTTTTGGAATAAGACTGTTTGCAAAGCCCGAAGTTGACTTAAGCCGGGAGAGCCTTGACAGAAGCTATGAAAAATTTGTAAAGGTTGCATTTGCCTGGCTTTTGTTTTCCTCTGCAATGCTTTTCATTATTGAATTTTACAAATTTGCCGCAGGCGCCGCAGTAGAACACGCCTTTGTCGGCGCATACAGGCATGCACTGACAGTCGGTTTTGCAAGCATGATGATTTTTGGCTATGCAACAAGAATAATCCCTGTTTTTAAGGGAGTGGAAATTCACAGCAAAAAACTCATTGACGCGGCTTTTTGGCTTGTCAACATCGGAAACATTTTCAGGGTTGCAGGGCAGATTTTTGCCGGGTTTTTTGGAGGAATTTTTTTTGCAATCATAGGAATTTCCGGCTTCATAGAATTGGCTGGAATTATTGCATTCGGCTTTAATATCTGGAAAACCCTTGGCAGGGAATACGAAGAAACCAGGCCTGTTGATTTGAAGAAAGAAAAAATCATGCGGACTGCGCCCAAAATAAGCCCGGATGAAATAAACAAGAATACAATTGTTTTTGATGTTTTGGAGTCCTATCCGAATGCCCTTGATTTTTTTGTAAGCCGCGGCTTTGGCACTCTGCGCAACCCTGTCTTGAGGAACACTGTTGCAAAAGCCACTTCAATCGGAAAGGCGTGCAGGCTGCACGGCATTGCAGCCGAAGAATTCATCAAAGAATTAAAAAAAAATATAAAAGGCGGCTGAATGGCTTTAAGAAAAAAAATCAAAAGCCAAAGCAAAAACAGGGTCTTGATTGTGCAGAATTCTGAAAGCGAAGGCCCGGGCCTGCTGGAACTTGTGCTTAAAAAAAACAGGATTACTTATAAAACAGTTGATTTGGGCAGAGATGCCGAAATTCCAAACTTCTCTGATTATTCCGCAGTGATTGTGCTCGGCGGCCCTGACAGCGCAAACGACAGGGCAGAAAAAATTCTTGGCGAACTAAAAAAAACAAAGGAAGCCATTGATGCAGGGATTCCCTTTCTCGGCATCTGCCTCGGAATGCAGGTTCTTGTAAAGGCTGCGGGCGGGGAAGTGCTCAAAAACAGCGTTAAAGAAATCGGGTGGAAAGATTTTGAAGGAAAATATTTTAACATCAGCCTGACGGAACAGGGGAAAAAAGACGCGCTTTTCAGCAATCTCGGCGCAGAGCTGAAAATATTCCAGCTCCACGGCGAAACAGTGAAACTTCCTGAGGATGCAGTTCTGCTTGCAAGTGGAAAGCACTGCAAAAACCAGGCTGTCAGGGTCGGAAAGAATGCTTATGGAATCCAGGGGCATTTTGAGTTGACGCGGGAAATGCTCGTGGAATGGATTGCCTCTGATCCCGATTTGCGCGCACTCAATCAGGATTCGTTAATGGAAAGCTACCTGAAAATCGCGGCAGAGTACAACAACACAGGAAAGAAGTTATTTGAAAATTTTTTGCGGATTGCAAAATTGCGGGCTGATTAAAACACAGGCGATTGCCTGTTTTAAAAATAGAGCAGCAATCCCAAGGAGCCGTGGATTATTGCAAAGATTATTGAAACAATTGCCATGCTCTTGTGCCACTTGAACTGCACTTTGTGCCTGCGCAGAAAAAATCCCAGAACAGCAGTAATCAGGAAGCAGGAAATAGTAATAATCCCAAGATACCAGATAAGCGGCTTTCCCAAAATCAAGAAATAGCTTATTTCCTGCAGCATTCAACCACTCTACAAAACAATGCTGTTGGGATATTTAATTCTTTTTGCGCTATTCTTTTTATAGCATGAAGCCAATGCCAATAATCGATGCGCACACGCACATGATTTCAAGGGGGGTATTTGAAAAAATGAAAGAGCGCGCAGCAGGCAGAATTCCCAAAGATTTCAAACCCATGCAGAAGATTGTGGAGGATTTTGAAAAAAGCATGCAGGAAAATATTTCTGCATGGGAAAAGGCTGCAGAAGAACAGGGGCTTGAAAAAATCTTTTTCATGGCAACAAGTCCCGGCAACAAGGAATTTGCGGATTTCATTAATGCATCTGAAAAATTTGTCGGCATTGCGAAAGTAAACCCTCTTGAAAAAAACGCAAAAAAGATTCTGGAAAAAGACATTTCACATGGTTTCAAGGGAATAAAACTTTATCCCGTTTCAGGAAAATTTCATTTGAACGACAAAAAAGCCCTCTGGGTTTTTGAATTTGCAGCTGAAAAAAATCTCCCGATAGTAATCCATTCGGGAGTCAGCCTCGGCTATGATTCTGATTTGCTTTTCGGAAACCCGCTTGAAATAGATGCTGTTGCAAGGGATTATCCTGATTTGAAAATCGGGTTTGCGCATTTCGGCACGACTTTTTTCAGGGAAGCGCTCATGCTTGCATATTCAAGGGAGAATATTTTTTTGGATTCGTCGGGAAAAAGCGGCTGGATAAAATTTCTGCCATACAAGGCGGATTTAAAAAGTGTTTTTGAAAAAGCCCTCGAGGTTTTCGGTTCAGACAGGATTCTTTTTGGAAGCGATACAAGAATTTTTCCCGAAGGATACAGAAAGCAGGTTCTGGAACAGCAGCTGCAGATTCTGCAGGAACTTGAATTAAACGATTCCGAAATAAAAAAGATTTTTTACGGGAACGCAAAAAGAGTTTTTAAAATCTGAATAGCCCTGATTCCTGCTTAAAACCAATTTTTTTAACACTTTGCAAGCATTGTTTCTTGAGTGGTTTTTTTGGCTCTTTCTATAAGGGAATGGAACAGGGAAATTGAAAGGCGGATTGCGGAAAAATGGCAGGCGCAGAAAGCCTATAAATTCAATCCTGCTGCGAAAAAAAAGATTTTCTCCATAGACACTCCGCCGCCGTATGTCAACACTCCGATTCACATTGGGCAGGCAACAACCTATGTTTTAATGGATTTTTTTGCGCGCTACAAGCGCATGAAAGGATTCGAGGTTATTTTTCCTTTGGGACTGGACAGAAACGGCCTGCCTATTGAAATGGCTGCGGAAAAAAAATTCGGGATAAAGCTCAATGAAACTCCAAGGGAAGAGTTCATTGAAAAATGCAGGAAAGTCCTCGAGGAAAGCAGTTCAGAATCAATTGATTCATATCTCAAGCTGGGGATAAGCTTCAATTCCTGGAATCCCGGAGAAGAAATAGGCGCAATGTATCTTACTGATTCTCCGGAATACAGGGCTTTGACTCAGGGAACATTCATTGACTTGTGGAAAAAAGGGCTTGTTTACGAGGATGAACGAATTACGAATTACTGTCCTGGATGTCGGACAACAATTGCGGATTCTGAAGTTGAATACGAGGACCTGCCGTCAAAATTCAGCGACATAAAATTCAGGGTAAAGGAAACAGGCGAGGAAATAATTATCGGGACTACAAGGCCCGAGCTTGTCTGCACATGCGGAATGATAATCTTCAATCCGCAGGATGAGAGATACAGGCATCTGAACGGGAAAACAGCAATATCCCCGATTTTTGAAAAAGAAATTCAGATAAAGGCGCATCCAATGGCTGAAATAGAAAAGGGAACAGGGCTTGTAATGATGTGCTCTGCCGGAGACCTGTCGGATATAAGGTTTTTCAGGGAGCAGAATTTAGAGCCTGTAATTGCAATCGGAATTGACGGAAAAATGAACAAAAATGCAGGCTTTCTGGAAGGATTGAAAGTGAGAGAGGCGCGCGAAAAAATGGTTGAGGAACTGCGCTCAAGAAACCTTCTTGAGGGGCAGAAAAGCGTTACTCATCGAACTCCCGTCTGCGAGAGAAGCAAGGATGAAATAGAATTTATTTCAATGCGGGAATTTTACCTTAAGCAGGTGCAGTTCAAGCCGAAAATGAGGGAGCTTGCAAAAAAAATAAATTTTTTCGATTCAAAGAGCAGGCAGATTTTTCTGGACTGGATTGACTCTGTTTCAATCGACTGGCCGATTTCAAGGAGAAGGTATTATGCGACTGAAATTCCTTTATGGTACTGCAAAAAATGCGGCAATGCAATTGTCCCTCCAAAGGGAAAATATTACATGCCATGGAAGGAAAACCCTCCGATTAAAAAATGCCCGAAGTGCGGTGCGGCTGAATTCAGGGGAGAGGAAAGAGTTTTCGACACATGGTTTGATTCATCCAACAGCCCGCTTTACATTCTGGGATATGAAAGAAATCCAAAATTTTTCAAAAAAGCCTTTCCATGCTCTCTGAGGCCGCAGGGAAAAGACATAGTAAGGACATGGCTGTATTACACTGTGCTCAAGGCTTTTTTGCTCACTGGAAAATGCGTTTTTGAGGATGCATGGATAAATTACCACATTGTTGATGAAAAAGGAAACAAGATGAGCAAGAGCAGGGGAAACGGAATCGACCCTCACGACGTATTGGAAAAATTCGGGGCAGAGCCATTCAGATTATGGAGCACGATTGAAGGGGATCTGACAAAAACAGATTTCCGGTGCAGCTTTGAAAGAATACAGGGAGCGCAGAAAACGCTTGTAAAACTGCTGAACGTTGCAAGGTTTATTTCCTCCTTTGAAAAAACAAAAAAAGCAAAGCCGAAACTCAGGGAAATAGACAAATGGATTCTTGAAGAAATGAATTCGCTTGTCGAATTTTCCGAAAAAAGCTTTGAAGAATACGATTTCCACAGCCCCGCTGCAAGAATAAAAAATTTTTTGTGGGAAACATTCGCCTCGCAGTATCTTGAAATCGCAAAATCAAGGGCTTACAACGACAAAAAAAGCTTTTCAAAGGCAGAACAGGAAGCCGCAATATTCACGCTGAATTACTGCCTTGAAACAATGCTCAAGCTGCTTGCGCCAATACTGCCCATGCTCACTTATAAGATTTTTGCAGAACTCAGCGGTGGAAAAGACATTCACCTTGAAAAATTTCCCAAGGCAGTGAAAAAAACAAAACAGAATTTTTCCGCGCAGGAACTCTCTGATTTGAACAGCGCAGTCTGGAAGGCAAAAAAGGATTCGGGAAAACGCCTCAAGGACGAGGTTGCGGAACTTGTAATTGAAAAAAAGTTTTCAGGCATTGAAAAAGATTTGAAGGAAATGCACAATGCAAAAAAAGTTTCCTTCGGAAAAACAGAAATAAAAATATGAAAAATTCATGGCACAAAAACAGCGGCAGCAATCACTGTCACCCAGTCTGTTCCTTTTGTTCCGACATAGGACTGGGTTGAATTGCAGGTTTTGACTATTTTTCCGGAAATCTTGTAGTACTGCTCTTTTTCCTTCCATTCCAATGCATCGGGCTGCTTTATTCCTAAAGTGCTTGCAAGCATGCTTGCGGCAAGGTCCTCTGCATAATCCCCGGATTCCTGCTCTGTCTGCCCGAAACTGTGGTGCTCTGAAATATAGCCGTGCTGTTCCTTGTCATCCGGAACAGCCATTCCTATTGATGCCGCCATGAGCCTGTTTGGTTCATTGCTTTCGTTCCTGCTCATTACGCAGAAAACAATTTCTCCAGGATGGAGTTCCTGCAGGCCCTTGTTTTTTGAAACAATCTGGCAGTCCGGAGGAAGAATGCTTGAAACAGTGACAAGGTTGAACTGCTGTATTCCCGCGTCGCGCAGTGCCATTTCAAAGCTGACGAGCTTTTCCTTGTGAATCCCGACCCCATTGGTAAAAAAAACTTTTTTTGGAATCAATGTTTCTCACCGTGAATTTGAAAAAAGAAAGTGCGATTTTTTCAAAAAAGAATTAATATATTATTCATGATAAGTATAAAAACATTCCTGAAAAAAACTATTTTTTTCCAAAAGCCTTTCGTGGCATTTGATTTTTTCTTTTTTTAAGACAGTGCTTCAAGACTCCAAAGCCGGCCGGCAGGAGAGAAATAATTATTATTGCAATTATTACCAGAGAAAGGTTTTCCTTTATAGCAGGAATATTGCCGAAAAGATATCCTACAAAAACGAATAATCCGGCCCAAAAAATGCCGCCCGTGACGTTGTATATTGCGAATTTTTGGTAATCCATTTTTGCAATTCCCGCTACAAAAGGAGCAAAAGTCCTTATTATTGGCAGGAATCTTGCCAAAATAATTGTTTTTGCCCCGTGTTTTTCATAAAACTTGTTTGCTTTTTCCAGGTATTCCCTTTTTAGGAAAGGGATTTTTTTGTTGAACAATTTTTCCCCTAAAAAATGCCCAATCCAATAATTTACAGTGTCTCCCAATATTGCCGCAACTGAAAAAATAACAAAAAGAAGCCAGACATTGAGCAGGTCCCCTGCCGCCAGTATGCCTGTTGCCAAAAGCAGCGAGTCTCCCGGGAGAAATGGCGTAAAAACCAATCCGGTTTCGGAGAAAACAATCAGAAAAAAAATAAAATAAATCCAGCCGCCAAAAATTTGAACCAATTCTTTAACAGCCTGCTCTGTATTTAGAATTAATTCCAGCAAAAAAGACAAAGAGTCCATTTAATCTTCCTTTTAAAAATAAAAAAGAATTCGGCTTTTATTTCTGCAAGCCGAATTTTGCCTTTTTTCCGAGCATTTCCTCTATGCGCAGCAATTCGTTGTATTTCGCGTTCCTGTCGGTTCTTGCCGGGGCACCGAACTTGCTCTGTCCGGTTCCAAGCCCTACTACCAAGTCTGCAATGAAGCTGTCCTCTGTTTCTCCTGAACGATGAGAAACAACAACTCCCCAGCTGCTTTTGAAGGAAACATTCGCTGCCTCAATGGATTCAGTAACTGTCCCGATCTGGTTTACTTTCAAAAGAAGCGCGTTGCAGGACTTTTCCTTTATTGCCCTTTTTATTCTCTCGGGATTAGTCACAAGCAGATCGTCGCCTACAATCTGGACTTTGCTTCCGATTTTTGCAGTCAGCTCTGCCCATCCTTCCCAGTCTTCCTCTGCCATTCCGTCCTCAAGCGAGCTTATGGGATAGCCTGAAACAAGCTCTGCGTAAAAATCCACGAGCTCTCCCGGAGAATATTCCTTCCCATACAGCCTGTATTTTCCATCCGAAAAAAATTCCGAGCTTGCGGGATCTAATGCGAAATCAATTTTTCCCTCATAGCCCGCGGTTTTCACTGCCTCAAGCATCAAATCCAGCCTTTCCTGCACTGATTTTACTGGAGGCACAAATCCGCCTTCATCTCCCAGAAGAGTTCCCTGCGCCCCGAATTTTTTTTTCAGGATTTTCTGCAGCGCGTGATATGTTTCAATTCCCATCTGGAATGCCTCTGCAAAGGAATTTGCCTTTACGGGCCAGAGCATCTGTTCCTGAATGTCTTCCTCAAGGCCCGCGTGCTTTCCGCCGTTCATTACATTCAACTGCGGAGCGGGAAGAGTAACGCCTTTTCGGCCGCTGATTTTTCCAAGGTATTCATAAAGCGGAAGTTCGGAATCCGCTGCTGCAGCGCAGCAGGCAGCCATGCTGACTGAAAGAATTGCATTTGCGCCTAATTTTGATTTTGTTTTTGTCCCGTCCAGCTCAATCATTAATTTGTCCAGTTCTTTCTGCCCAAGAACATCGAGCCCTTTTACTTTGGGCGCAATTATTTTGTTTACATTCGAAACAGCCTTTGTAACAGCCTTTCCGCCGAAGGCCTTTTCTCCGTCCCTTAATTCAAGCGCCTCGTGCGTGCCAGTGCTTGCGCCGCTCGGGACAATTGCCCTGAAAACTCCTTTTTTTGTCTTCAATTCTGCCTCGACAGTCGGGTTTCCCCTTGAATCGAAAACCTGCCTTGCTTTTACATCAAGAATCCTGCTCACAAAACCACCCCGCAAAAAAAATGCGCAATATGCAGAAAGTTAAGCCGAAAAGAATTTTTATTACTTTGTTTTAAGGATTCCCGCGAGTTTATCAAGGGCTTTCTGCTTTTTCCTTTCAATCACAAGCCGCTTTATTTCAGGCGCCGAAATAAGCTCGTCCTTGAGCTCGCTCAAAGTTACGCTTTCCAGAAAGGCATAATCCGGCTTGGGGTATTTTCCGAGCAGAAGCTTCTGGATTTCCTTCCAGCCGCGCCTTGTGTAAATAATGCCCTTTATTTTGTTTTTACGCTTTTTCCCTTTCACTGAAAGCGCCTCCTTCAGCAAAGCGCAGTCAATCCTGCCGAATTTCCAGAGGTAAAATGCGTCGAAAAAAGTGTCGTGCCCGACAAAAATCGCCTCTTCCTTTGGAATGCCGAGCTCTGCGGTTTTTTCTTCAATAAAAATTTTTTTAAAAAACTCGTCCTGAAAAAACGCATTTTCCGAAAGCTTCTTCAAATGGATTTCTTTGTCAAAATCGGATTTTTTTTCAATGTAATCCTGTTCCACAAAAAAAGAGTTTTTTTCATTGAAAAAATCCTGCAAACCATAGTCGCGCAGCCTCCCGATGCCTGCCTCTTTTGCATAGCCCGAAACAAGCGCCCAGAAAAAATCTTTGTTTTTTTCGGAAAGTTTTTCAAGGTTTGAAAGGATTTTTTTTACTTCTTTCATGTCAACCTTTGGGTCTACAGAGCCCGGAATCAGGACATTGTCAAGGCCGAAAAAAATCGCTTTTTTCCTGAGCATGCCTTCGGAAAGCATGCCAATAATTCTTTCTGCAAGTTTTTTTAAAACAAATGCACAGCAGTCTTATTGTATCGCATGGAACTCGTTGTTTTTTCGGGAAGCGCAAATCCCAAGCTTGCATCGGAAATAGCAGGTTTTCTGGGGATAAAGCTCGGGCAGATTGAAATAAAGCGGTTCGCGGATTCTGAAATTTATGTAAGGTTCCTTGAAAACATCCGCGGAAAAGACGTTTTTTTGGTTCAGGGAACAAACAATCCAGCAAACGAAAACCTTGCAGAACTGCTCGTAATGCTTGACGCTGCAAAAAGGGCTTCGGCAGGCCGTATTACCGCAGTGCTGCCGTATTTCGCATACGCAAGGCAGGACAGGAAAGCCGCAAGCAGAGAGCCGATTACTGCAAAGCTTGTTTCAAACATTATTACAAAGGCAGGCGCAGACAGGGTAATAACGCTTGATTTGCACTGCGGGCAATTGCAGGGATTTTTCGATATTCCGGTTGACAATTTGACTTCCTCAATAAAACTTGTGGATTATATCAAAAGCAAAAATATCGGCAATCTGCTTGTTGTCGCGCCCGATGCGGGGGCGGCAAAAAACTCGACAAAAATAGCCTCAAGGCTGGGCACAGAGCTTGCAATAGTAAATAAGGTGAGGGCAAAGCACAATCAGGCTGAAGTATGCCATATAATCGGGGATGTAAAGGGAAAAAACTGCGTTCTCTTCGACGATCTGATTGACACTGCGGGAACAGTCTGCTGCGTTGCCGAAGCCCTGAAAGAAGCCGGCGCAAAGGAAATCATAGTATGCGCAACCCACGGGCTTTTTTCGGGAAACGCGATTCAAAAAATTTCTTCCGCGCCCATAAGCGAGGTAATAGTTACTGACAGCATTCCGCAGGAAAAAAATATCAAGGGTTCGGAAAAAATAAAAATAGTGCAGATTGCAGGACTCATAGGCGAGGCAATAAAGCGCTCGCACAGGAACGAAAGCATAAGCTGCCTTTTCGAATGAAAATCAGGGAGAATCCTCGTAAGTGTAATAGGACAATTTCATTTCCATTCCATCAACTGCTTTTGCCTTTGCAACTGTAACGTGCGCATCAAGGTCTGCGGGAATAATTTTCAGGACTCCGAAAATACTGCCCTTGATTTCAAAATGCCCTGCAGCGATTTTTATTTTCGAATTGTCAAAATTTTTTGTCAAAAACTGCGAACCATTGAGATAGTTTCCTAAGCCGCTCCTTATTGAGCCGGTTGCTTCCACAATATTGACTTCATGAATCCCGTTCTCGCGCATTGCGGATTCTATCCCTTTGAGAATATCGTCGCCTTCCTCAAACTGCAAGGTAAGAACGCGCTTAATGCCTTTTTTCTGCCAGTACATAGACTTCGGCGTTTCTGCCATAATTTTCACCCCGTGATAATAATTACTCTCATAATTAGGTTTTTTAAATGTGAATTCCTGTTTCGGAAAAAGGAAATCCAAGTCAATTCGGGCATTCCTGAAGCTGCGCTGAAAAGGGCTTTCCGTTTGCTGTCCAGGAAACAGTGTTTTTTTCTATTGTGACTGCGCTTGAGGCGTTTCCGTTTGAATTGTCTATTATTCTCGGCCTGCCCGCGCCCTTGAGGCAGTTGTAATAAAGCGCAGTGCCTGTTTCCTTTGAATAATAAATCCAGACAACCCTGTTTCCCTGCAAATCAATCCCGTTCCTGAAAAAATCAAGGCTGTCTCCCTGTTCAAGCCGCGCAAACTGAGTCAGGACTTTTATTGAGCCGTTCGGCAGATAAGTTGAAAAAAGCGCTTCAGTAGTGCTTGCAGCCCTGCACGCATAGGAATTCCAGTAATCCCTGTAAATCCAGAATGCAAAATTCCCCTGCGAAAAAAAAGTGTTTTCAGAACATTCCCTTTCAAACGGAATTATTTCCCCGGATTCCTGCACTGGATTTAAAGGATTGCACTGTTTTGCAACATAGCTTGCAAGAGTAATGCCCGTCCCTTGAAGAGTGTTCGAATAGAGCGCACTTGTTTCATTTCCCGAAGAATCTGTTTTTGAAAAAAGCCAGAACAGCCTGTTTTCCTGCAGGCCGAAACAGCCTGTTTTCTGCGCTCCCCTGTCTTCCTGCACAAGTTCCTTGCGCGAATCTCCCTGAAGGCTGTTTGAAAAAACCCTTGTGGAAACAATTCTGCCGAGCGCGTCCCTTTTAACCAGCTGGTAAACAAGGCGCTTTGTTTCCTGCAGGATTTTCAGAAAATTCTGGGTTCCTATGGAAAAATATTCAATGGATTCTCCCGCTTTTTTATCCGGCGCAATGTTCAGCAGAGTGAGAGAGTTTGCGGAAAAATTATTGCTGTAAAAATTCCTTCCCTTTGCATCTGAAAATTCCCAGAAAGCCCTTCCCTCTTCCTGAAAAACAGTGAAGCTTCCAATGCCTGTGCTTGAATCAAGCACTGTCTGGGTTACTTTTTTTCCGCTGCATTCAAACCAGTAGGGAAAAACACCGATTGATTTCTGGTAGCAGGGAGAGTTTTCTGTTTTTGCAACAAGGGAAAAATAGCCTGTTATTGTTCCCGCAAAAAACAATCCAAGCAGCACAAGAAAGACGGCAATGCCTGCAAGCAGAATCCTTGTCTTCAAAGCAAACCCCGTAAATAAATGGCAAAAGTAATTAATAATCTTTTTGTATTAGTTAGTTTCATGGACTCTGCAATTCTGTTCCGGCTGGTTTTTTTAGGGCTGATTATTGCAGTGATTGTTTTCGAGGTTGCGGGAGTCATTCTTTTCAAGGAAGACCTTTCATTCGTGAACAAAATCGGAATAAGCCTCGGAATAATAAGCCTTGTCCTGATTGAAATCTGATTCCGAAGGATATGTTTAAATTGTTTAAAACAGCATAATTGCTTTATGCTTCGCAGGAAACCAAAGGCAAGAAGAATTCCCGGCATGCGCATAGTGCTGCCTATGGGCGCAAGCGACGAGGCAATTGCAAGGGCAAGAAGCATCGGGAATAAGCGGCTTAAGGAAAAAGAAAATGCAATGCTGGACAGGAAAGCTCAGGTTGCAAGGGCGGAAGAAGCTGCCAGGCTCCTTGAAAGGCGGTTACGGACTCCGCAGGAATACAGGGCAAACAATATCAGAAGAAAAGTCGGGGATTTTATAAAAGGCTCAAACCTGTTTTTAGAAGTCAACGGAAAAAGATACATGCTGGAACACAGTTCGACAACGGGTGTTGAAATCCGAAGCAGCCCAAGCATGGAAAGAGTGTCTGATTTTAAAGAATTTACTGAAGTCCTAAAGGAAGCCGCAAAACTGATTGAACAAAAAAAAGCCTGATTTTTCCCTGCGGGAAATTCTTTAATATAAGTTTGCCCAAATAGTTACAGTGATGTTTCTTGGGCGAACACTTCAAGGCTTTGGGATTGTTTTTTTTGGGAATAATTTTCGGGCTGCTTATAAAATACCTGCCATTGCCCCAGCCGCTGCAAACTCTGATTGACCAGTCTCTCGCAATAGTAATACTCGGCCTATTCATAATCGCCGTAGTGCTGTTCGTCAAGGGCTGAAGATTTCTTATAATTTTTTCACTCTCCAAAGTGCCGAAAACATATTTAAATGCCAAGAAACCTATTTGCATCTGGAGATGGTTTAATTTTTATTAAGGCATCAAAAAGGCGAGAACAAGCTCACTCGGCTAAAGAGTAAAAAAACGGTTCTCGCCGCACCCATCTCTAAAAGCTTTTTCTTCGAAAGAATTTTCTTTCAAAATTTGTTCATGCCATTTTCCTGAAGAGATAGCTCGCAAGAAAAATCATGAAAATTCCAAACCCGATTAAAACAGTGAAGTCAATCCAGACAGGCATCTGCCCCGCGCCTATTAACATTGCGCGCATTCCGTCAACCCCGTAAAACAAGGGATCTAAATATGCAAGGCTTTTCATCCAGATTGGAACTCCTTCAAGCGGGAAGAATGCCCCTGAGAGAAAAAATAACGGCATTACCAAAAAGCTCATTATCATCTGGAATCCTTCCATGTTGTTCAGCCTTGTTGCAATCGACAATCCAATTGCGACAAAGGAAAACGAAATCATAATCATGAAAACAATTGCAAGCAGCAGCGCAGGCAGGCTTATTCCACTCAGGGGAATTCCCCCTACCAAAATTGCAATAACCAATATGAGCAGTCCGTTGAAAACAGAAATCGTGACGCTGCCGAATATTTTTCCGAGCACAATGCTTGTCCTTGAAACAGGCGCCACAAGAATTTCTTTCAGGAAACCGAACTGTTTTTCCCAGATAACAGAAATTCCCGCAAAAATAGATGTGAACAACAGAGACATTCCAATTACTCCCGGGGCAATAAAGGAAAAATAGCTTATAGGCATTCCCGGAATTGTAAGGCTGGAGCTCAATCCAATTCCCATTATTACCAGCCAGATAAACGGCATTGAAACATTGCCGATAATGCGCGAGCGCGCCCTGAGAAAGCGCTTCATTTCGCGCAGCCACATGATATAAATTACCCCGAACTCCATTTACCTCCCCCCAGTGTGCATCTTCATCATCATCTTGTTAACGTCCTTGCCGTCTGCTTCCTGCTCGCGGATAGTCCTTCCGGTGTAATGGATAAAAACATCCTCAAGGGAGGGACGCTTGAGAATTACTGAATTCACTTCAATCCTGTTTTTCTGCGCAATTGCAATCAGCTTCGGAACGCACGTGCTGCCGTTCTCAACGGAAATGTTCAGTGATTCGTCAAAAATTTTTGCCTCCTTTACGCAGGGAGTTTTTTCAAGAATCTTCTGGAATTCCTTGGGCTTTGCAACGCTCATTGTAATTACGTCTCCCCCAAGGACCTGTTTCAGTTTTTCAGGAGTGTCCAAAGCCATTATTTTTCCATGGTCAATAATTGCAATCCTTTCGCACAAAAAATCCGCTTCCTCCATGTAATGCGTTGTAAGGATAATAGTGATTTTTTCCTTTTCATTGAAGGCTTTTATATACTCCCAGAGCCTGCGCCTTGTCTGAGGGTCTAATCCTATTGTAGGCTCGTCCAGAAAAAGAATTTTGGGCTTGTGCATCAGGCCGCGCGCAATTTCAAGCCTTCTCTTCATTCCGCCTGAATAAGTTTTCACCAAACTATCCGCACGGCTTTCAAGCTCGACAAGCTTAAGGACTTCGGCAATGCGCTCTTTTCTCTGTTCTGCCCCCATTCCGTACATTCTTCCGTGAAAATCAAGGTTTTCCCTGCCCGTAAGCTCGTCGTCAAGGCTCGGGTCCTGGAAAACAATTCCAATCGAATGCCTTACGGCGTCCTTTTCGTGCACAATATCGTGCTCCCAGACTTTTGCTGTTCCCGAAGTCGGCTGCAGAATAGTGGAAAGCATGGAAATCGTAGTTGTCTTTCCCGCACCGTTCGGCCCGAGCAACCCGAAAAGCTCGCCCTCTTTGATTTCAAGGCTTATCCTGTCGACTGCGGTAAAATCCCCGAACTTTTTTTCCAAATCCATTATTTCAATTGCGTTCA
>Ga0209542_10001600_pt1 | contig 52698 bp, 54 predicted proteins | sample RifCSPhighO2_01_FD_184028 | JGI IMG/M metagenome (GOLD analysis project Ga0209542, IMG submission 184028) | Soil microbial communities from Rifle, Colorado - Rifle CSP2_plank highO2_0.1 (SPAdes) (version 2) | ecosystem: Environmental > Terrestrial > Deep subsurface > Rock core/Sediment ... | reverse complement strand
CGCGGACTCGCGTGTGCAAAAACCAAAAAATTTCCTTGCATTTTTCTCGCGTCTCCTCCCCCCACCCCTCCACCGCGAAGCGGAAAAAGAAATGGAAAGGAAATTTTTGGTTTTGCTTCGCCGATAGCATTTGAAAAAATGGTATATTTTTGCTATCATTGTTTTGTGAGCAAAGAAAGTAATGGCTCATATTTCTATACTATCAAAAGTAGCATACTATGGCAACCATATCTCAGAACATTAAACGAATACGAACAAAACAAGGATTGACACAGAACGACTTGGCGAAGAAGGCCAATATCAAGTACTCCACTCTTACAAAAATTGAGGGTGGTGTCGTTACCAAACCAAGCGTTCAGACAATCCAAAAAATCGCCAAGTCGTTAGGCGTTCCAATGGAAGAATTACTAAAATAATTTTATGAAAAAGTATTTTCATTTTACAAAAAGAATATTCCTAACTTTCCTTGGTTTAGGTATTTTAGTTTTCCTTTTAGATATGGTCATTCAACATTACTGGATGGATTTCGTTAGAGTTATTTTAGGCAAACCAAATTTGGGATGGGATTTCCAACCAAGTATCTTAAAACATGTGCAATCTTTCATTGCTTATTCCCCTTGGGTTGTTTTAGCTGTCATCTTTATAAAAGATACTTTAAGAAAAAATTTTAGTCGGACAATCTCATTTTTCGTCGGGCTCGCCATGGCATATTTTGCCTTGCTTTATTACGTTCTTTCTAATTGGGTGGATATAGGATAAAATTAACAATAAATTATATGGAACAAGAAATTCAACCTCAGACACAAAAAGCAATAAATCCGATTCCTGCGCCAATAAAAAAATCAAACAAGAAAGTCGTCGTAATTGTTGTTCTTGCGATAATAGCAATAGTTATTGGTTATTACGGTTACCGTACATTTACTGTACACTATGACAAATTAGGCGAACTTTCTTTTTACAAAGACGCAAACATGGAACTCAAGGTTGTCCTAGTCCATGAAAATTTACCTTTTCATTATGTAGGTAATAGTTACTCTATCGCATGTCAATCACAAAATACAGAAGCTCCTTCAAATGATGAATATGAATGGAAATTTTACCGTATCGAAAAAGGATGGAATATGACTCCTCAAGCATATTTAGGTAATGGATTGGGCAACGATAGTAATTCGCTATTAAAGAATTTAGCTGATGAAGCAAAAAAATTGTATCTTGTAAAAGATAAAAATACTCTCGTTATTTTGGCAAACCCAAACGTATATATTTCATTTGATGGATGTCGCACTTTTAATAATTGGGTTTTGAAGGATAAAATACCGCAAAATCTATTGGTTGAATCTACTCCCGAATTTGAAAAATGTGAAGAACAACAGAAAAAAGATAAAGAGTTGGGGTTAACGAGTTATGGTGATTGTTCTGATTTAAAACTTACTGGCAATGGTCAGCCAGTTTTTCAAGATGTTGTTGCGAACGATAATGGACATGCAACATTTAAAGTTACTTCGTCTGCTTTTAAAGATAATAAAACTGTTAGCGTTGAAACTAATGATTTTGGTAAGACATGGCAAACTAACACAATGACGATTGATATGGTAAATGGTTTACCAGCTGAAATACAGTCAAACTCTATTTTTATGGACTGGTATAAAACAAAACAGAAAAAGTATAATAATATAAATACCTTTTCTCATTATCTGACAATGGAAAAAATCGGAATAAGTAAACAAACATCTTATGATGGAGGCAAAGTCTGTGAAGGTATCGGTGCCATAACAAATCCTGATGGCAATAAAATAGCTTGTGTAGGAGCTGGCTTAAATGGTTCTGATTTATTAATTTTTGACAAAACTAAAAAGATTTCAGGGGTTTTGCAATCATGTGCAACCTGTTTAGAAGAGGATGGTTTTTGGCTAAATAACGATAAATTTATCTTCCTATCAAATTACAAAGATGATGAATTTTCAATCTACAAAGAATTCATAGTGGTACAAGAGTTTGATTTTGGTAAAGATCGTAGTGATTCATGGAGTGCGGGGGTTAAAAATGATTAAGGGAGCAATCCCCGCCGTTTTATAATATCTCCTAAAAACGGCGGGGATTTGTGTGCGCACAGGGCGGGCGGGGCAAGTACATACAGATTTGTTTGTGCCTAGTACAATCCGCTTTATGAGTTACCACGACCAGTGAACGGAGAGAGGAGGTTTAGAGTTACCACAGAACGTGGAGAGGAAGCGCCTCGGTCGCCGTGAGGGTGGAGAAAAGAGCAAACAAAAATGTTAAAATAAGATTGCTCTTTTCGGAGACTGAAACGGCGAAGCAAAACCAAAAATTTCCTTTCCATTTCTTTTTCCGCTTCGCGGTGGAGGGGTGGGGGGAGGAGACGCGAGAAAAATGCAAGGAAATTTTTTGGTTTTTGCACACGCGAGTCCGCGAGCGTGTCCGAGGCGCATTAGTTCGCATCACCACGCAATCGGAGCGTATGAGGCAGTTTCAAGCCACCACGCGCTCCGCGCGTGCGATTAGTCGGAGTCGGGATTTAATTCAAAATACATTCGAACTTTGTCTAGCAAACACTGCCAATTTTGGAAAATGGTAATCAAAATTCCCTTATTTTGCGCTACATTTCAAAACCGAAAAGTGATAAAACGAGTGAACCCCAAAGGGACTCGAACTTATGGAAATAAATACTATAGACTACGAAACTTTAAAGAACTTGGAGGGATCCATGTGGAAGCCTCAAACTCGTTTTGATAAAGAATATTTGGAGCAAACATTAGCGCCAGACTTCTTTGAGTTTGGTCGCTCTGGTCGCATCTATACAAAAGAGATAACCATGAGCGCTCCCATGCAAGAAATTAATGCCAAGTTTCCTTTGAAGGATTTTCAAATAAAACTCATTGATGAAAATGTTGCTCTCATAACGTATATTAGCGAAGTGCAGTATGAAGAGTTAGAAATAGCCAATCGAAGTTCTATCTGGTCAAAAACGTTGGATGGATGGCAAATGAGATTTCATCAAGGAACACCAGTGAAGTAATCACTATGACAAAAGTTAAGATCACAAAAAGAAATACAGGAATCTCGCCAGAACGTCTGGCAGAGCTTCGTCGTGCCACTCTTATCGCCTCTGCTGGTGCGTCGACTCGCATTGAGGGCTCAAAGCTATCTGATAAGCAAGTGGAACGGATAGCTAATATTGTTTTTGGGCAAAAGTAGGAATATCGAATGAGGTAGGACTTTCTTTATACATTCGCCTTAAATCACGTACGATTTTATCAACACTCCTGAAATCAGGCCGTTTCGGTTCTAACTTCGGGACATCGTCCTCGCAAGTTGGGAAATGAAGTCATTGGCTCAAACTAAGAGATATTCAGAGGTGGGAACAATAGAGTTTCGATTTGATAAACAATTTTTTATCAGATATTCTTCCCCCGTGTTCTTAAATATATAAAGCCAATCGTAAGCACCGTTTTTAGTTTTTTTAACTACATATCCTTTTGAATTAGAGTGAATTCTACGAAGAGCCACCTCCCTCACACTACTATAACGAACCTGAACACGTACAAGTTGTTGACCAGTGTCAACAATGAGATCATAAGAAGCAGACTCAGTAAAAGGCAAAGAGACATCATGTCCCATAGAAGTAAACCGGGCTATTGCTCGTGAAACTGCAATATCGCCTTTTCTTTGTGTTGTTCTCATAACTTAATCATAACAGTATTGTATACTGTTACAACCTAGAATTATCAACAACTAAGTGATATAATTTACACATGAGGGAGGATTCGCCTAATGGTATGGCAATGGTCTTGAAAACCATCGGGAGCAATCCCTTGCAGGTTCGAGTCCTGCATCCTCCGCAGTATTGGACTGCTCGCGTATAAAGACGCGAGTTGTTCTTTATTTGAGCCGTTTTTGTGAGGTTCTACTCCTCTGTGTATTCGCTTTAACTCCTTTGACGCATCTTCAAGATATAAAAGCGGTTTTTCTATTGTAATGCTTATCTTTCTGTCCTTTAACAGGAGGTTCGACCCTAAATTAGCGAGTATTCGTTTTCTTATCTCTATCCCGCCTTTTTCAAAAGATTCCTTTGCTGTTGTGGCGAATTGAAATAACTCGTCAGCTTTGTCTAGCCATTTGCCTATTCGGTCGCTGGTGTCTGCGAGCAGTGCTTCTAAGCGTATCCTTTCCTTGTTAAAATCGCCTTTCATCTCTTTGTATTCTTGCTCGTCTAATTCTTCGTCGGCCCGCATAAGATTGATTTTCTTAATCTTCTGAACAACTGCCTTATACGCCTTTTGGAGATTATCAATAATCAATGTAATATTGCTGGCCTCTTTCTTGTTCTCCTTTTTGTATAAATCTAAAGCCCATTCGGTAAATTCGGGGTCAATAGTAATTTTATTTATCTTGGCCCTTATCTGCTTGTTCAGCTCCTTTTTTTCAATACATTTCTGGGCGCAGTTTGGGTTCTTCTTTTTGCCACAATGATAGTAGATATAATTATGAACGTTGCCGTTTTTCTGTCGCTTAGTTTTTTCTTCGGCGGTTATCATGCCTCCGCACTCACCGCACCTAATCATACCCGTAAAAGCGAATGCGTGGCTTCTAGGGCGTGGTTTTCCCTTTCGGCCGAGGATTATCTGTATCTTGTCGTATTCTTCCTCTGTGATCATTGGTTTGTGTATGCCTTTGTACCAGTTGCCGCTTTTGCGCGGATATTCAAAAGAGCCGTAATAAAACGGGTTGGTAAAAAGATAGTAAGTAGCGGTTCTGCTTATTGGCCTGCCGCTAGGCATAGTAAGCCCTAATTTCTTATGAGCCATTTTCTGTATTTGCGGAACGCTGTATAAGCCGGTGAGCATTAGGTCAAACAATTCTCGCACCAAGTCAAAGCGTGTTTCGTCCGGCAGGATTGTCTTGTTGCCCTTAACGGCATATCTATCATTTACATAACCGATTGAGGCCGGCGCTGGATAAATGCCCATCTCAACTTTAGTCCTTAATCCACGCTTAACATTTTGGCTTAGGTCGCGGAGATATTGGTTAGCCATGCCGAACTCTACGCTCATCATCAAAACATTATCAGTAGGATAATAATCCTTGTCGTAAGCTCGGATGTGTTTTATTACTTCCTGCTGTAACATCCAGTTAATGCTTCCGCCGTCAATCGGATTGCGGGCCAGCCGATCCAACTTCCAACAGATAATGCCTTGTGCTTCGCCTTTATGTATTTGCTCTAACATTTGGTTAAAAATCGGCCGGCCCGGCTCTTTAGCCGATTGAGATTCATATAGCGGTTTGCCTATAATCTCCAGCCCTTCCTTTTTGGCCAACTTCTTTAGCTCATCTATTTGAGAATCAATAGATAAAACTTGCCGGTCTTCTGATTCGGAAGATTTACGGGCGTATAGAAAGTATTTAATTTTCGTTGGGTTAGTGTTCATAGAAATTAAAGAGGGGTAACCTGCTGGATGTAGTCTAAGTATAGACAACGGGCAGAATTACCCCACCTTAATTTCTATACTACATAACTACATCCGATTTAATTGTAATAATTTATTTTTCCAATGTAAATAACATACCTGTTGTTATTTGTGGGCATCTTTGTAAAGATTTTGCACAGTCCTTGTAAAGTATCCTCCTTTGTTTTCTATTTTCCCCGTGCGATCCTCTTTTATAAGTCCCCACGCCTTCTCTATGTAAAAAAAACCATATTGATTAAGAAGTTTAAATATGGGTCGCATATCTTTTTCTCCTAACCACTTCGCAATATCTTGGCATATAAGCTCCTCCTTCGTCTTTGGCCCAAAGGTTTCTACTGGTATCGGCTTCGTTGCTTTCGGTGTTTCTTTTCTTTCCTTAAAAGCCATCGATGTATCATCGATTTTATGAATGTGGTTCTCATCGTCATTATCGTTATAAGTGGTTGTGATTTTTGGATTTTGTGGATATGTAGAAATTACTTTTGGTTCTTGGGTTTTTTGCTCTTGTGGGTTGTGATTAAGAGTAGGCAAGTTGTTCTCTTGTTGTCCCTCTTGTATAAGAGTGGGTTGTGACGGAATAGTGACAGAGTGGTTCTTTTGTAAATATGCCCATGTCTGAATAGCTTTGCTAGTTAGCTGAAAATCAACAGGATATACATAGAACGGACCTGATCTACCCCTGTGATCCGAAAAGTAGATGTATTGTGCCTTACGTAGGCGAGATACTATTTTCCTGATATTATCATTGGTAATTTCTCCGCTTAATTCTCTTCTTAAACCGTCGTAAGTAGTCGAAAATGTCCCGTTATAAGGGTTAGTTCCTAACCAAATCCAAATCAAGACGTCTCGTTCACTCTTTGTCAGTTTCCCGTCCATGTAGGCGTGTTTTATTTTTCGGGGTAACTGAACAAAATCCTCATTCTTGGGTTTGTTGTCCATAGTTTTCATTACTTGATTCATTAAATAATTCATCAACCTTTTCTGTGATTGCATCTTCAATAAATTTTCCAATGAACTGGTTGATGGGGTAAAATAAGTTTAAATTCTTCTCTCCTAGTTTCTTTGCTGGATAAACTAAACGATAGCCGGATTTCCCTAATCTGGTAAAAACGGCCACGCTCCCGACATAGTATTTTCCATCCAACACAAAAGAAGCGAAGGCAATTAAGCCATCTCTCGGTTTTACTGGAGATATTTGAATTTCACTTATTGATGCTTGCTGATTCATGTTGGTTCACTACTTTTTGGGATTCTTCTAAAAGATAGTCAAAAAGCGCCTCATGGAGCTCATAAACTCGGTTGGCTTTTTCTGTGGCTTCTCGGTCATTCAGTTCTTCGCCAAATTTACGGAAATAGATTTGTTTAAATTCTTGGACAGCTTCTTTGGGCAACATAGTTGAATGCCCGAAGCTTTAGAACAAAAAACCGGGCATACACCCAGCTTATACTATGAGGTGGTGACTCACCTGAGAGTCACCTAATGAATTTAGTAAAGCCTAAAAGATCGCAGTTTACCTGTCTTAAAAAGGCGTTTTTTAACTACACCGATAACTCTCTCATTTATTTCAAGAAATGCGTCGTATACACTTCTTTGTGTAGTTCCTCCTTTTCCCGCAAAGGCTCCGTCATGCTCATCTGCGACCTCGTCCCAGGATATAAGCTCGTTAGGCTTCTTGTTAAAAGCTACCCTGCAAGCCGAATGTTGTATGGTGTCATGCGGTATATCTATAACAAAATCTCCCCATTTAATTCGGGGTGGATCTTCTGCAAATTTAGCAAGAATATTCTCTAGTTTCTCTAGTAGTTCTTTCTTGCTAGAAACTTCGAGTCCGAGTTCTTTGGCTTTTTGACGCAGAGCATTAGTATTTTTAGGAGTAAAATAAAATATAGCTCCAAAATGGTTGTCTGAGTTAATATCCGACATTTCTATACCACAAGTATCTTCAAATTGCTTGCGTGTATATTGAGCTACAAGATTTCGTCTATCAAACCTTATTATATCTTCCGTTAGCGGTTCGTCTTTACCTTCGCCATTAAAGGATTTTAGGATTTGGAGTCCTATAATGGTGCGTTTATAATATTCTGCAATAAGTTCTTGGTAATTCGGATTATCTTCTTGGGTTATTCTAACTTCTGGATAAGTATGGCTATCCTCGATGGCTTTAAATTCTATAGGAATACGGACGCGATTAGCCTGACGCTTGAGTAGCGTTTTATAAATCTCCTTGAGATAGCTTTTGGTTATATCGGAATCTTCTACGATATGTAAAAACATATTTACTTCTTCATTACATTTTGGGTTAAATTCTATCTTGCGGGCCTTATTTTAATCGGTCGGTATCTTTTGCCAACGGTTCGCAGGGTATACTTCCTATAACTTGCCAGAAGATTTGTAAGCTGGGCAAGCTTAACGCCAAAAACGCCACCCTTTAATCGGCCGGCCTTGCTCAACAAAAGATCAATAGTTCTCAAAATATCAGTTTTCGTGGAAGAAAGTAGAATTTCGTTGACATCCGGCTCTTTAGAAGCTAATTTTCCCACATCTATTGGTTTTAGTTTCCTCATTGTGAATTAGTTATGTATTAACCACAGCCTCATTACATCTTCGATCTGTTTAGATCGACCAATTTGCTTTAGATATTAGGGTTTTTATGGCCTTTGGTCAATTTCTCCGTCTATCTATGGGATAGGGACATACCCCTTGGTCTTTCTGTATTTTTATTCTTAGGGTTAGTTGCTGTATTCTATTTTTACCCCCTCATCTTTTATACTTATTTTTTCCAGCATAGATAAATAAATATATATCTTAAATATTTAAGTGTCTTTTCAAAACAAGATTTTATTGTTTGAAAAAAACGCTTGTATTATCAAGTGCCACGCCCTCGTTACCACTCTGGCGTTTTGTTTGGAAGGGAAAATGGGAGGGGGTAAATGGATAAGTTAACCCTGTGGTTCTGAGTTGAGATTTAACCCAAAATGTAATGAAGAACTAGGCAAAACCATGGCTTTTATACCAAAATCCAAGCTATTGCTTTTTAACAAAAACTATGTTATAATTGCAGAATAGTTCGTTAACAGGGCAGAGATGCCCCCAAACCACCCGAGAGGGCTTCCCAGGAATGGGAAGGAGGACACAATGGACAGCAAAGAAATCGTTCGTCGGCTCGTCATTGGCTCTGATGCCGTTGACCGCATGAGGAGAGAAATCAACTCTGTGGTTGGTACGGTTCTGGGTCTGGTTCAAAAAGCCCACGAAGTTCACACGTGGATGGGAGAATTCTCTCTCAGGGAAGACCTGAGAGAGCGATTTTTCTCTCCTGAATTTCCAGGGGTCGAGTGGCGTCTAACCGCGTATAGTTCCCTTCGCTCGTTTGAGGTCACTTGTTGGCTGAACGTCGGCTTCGGAGTGGCGGAAGTATACGCCGAGAACAGCAAGACGCATAGGAACGTTACCATTTCTCATCGGGATGCTCAGCGCGTTCACGAGAGCTTGTCGCTCTTCGTGGATGGAATGAGAAAGATGTTCCCGGTGCTCGAAGATTACTACTGGCAGTCGTTTCTGGATGCTGCCTACTACGCCGAAAAGAACGGCTGGTAACCGAATCAAAAGGAGCAAAAGACATGGCAAAGAGATGCAAGATTTCGGTGGCGATGGAGCGATTCACCGCAGAGTACATGGGCTACAACATGTTGCTTCGTGTATCAGGCGGAGGAATCGCAGAGAGTCGAGGAGACACTCTTTACAGCACACTCACCGATATCGATGGCGTCAGCGACGCCATCGTAACTCGGTGGCGAGTCAGTATCCAGAAGTCGGACCACGCAGAATGGTCTGCGATTGTCCCAGCCGTCAAGAAGGTTTTGGTCAAGTTCTTTGGCAAAGGCGTGCGTATCAATGAACGAACACGCCCCAACATGCCAGAGGAAATCGGGATGCTTCTTGGCGAAGCCGAGATGGATTCAATTCGAGATTCGATGAGTGGATGTGCTCTCACCGAGGACGAGTGCGATGCTCTTGGCATTGACTTCGACCAGCACAACGCAGACCTTCGTAGTGGTTCCTACTAGTTGTGGGCTATCGCGCCCCACATGGAGAAGCAACACACAACGCTTCATCCGTGTGGGGCTTTTCTATTTCTCCATTTACCCCCTCCCATTTTCCCTTCCAAACAAAACGCCAGAGTGGTAACGAGGGCGTGGCACTTGATAATACAAGCGTTTTTTTCAAACAATAAAATCTTGTTTTGAAAAGACACTTAAATATTTAAGATATATATTTATTTATCTATGCTGGAAAAAATAAGTATAAAAGATGAGGGGGTAAAAATTCTTCCAAATTCACAGATTTTATGATAGTATTGGCTCGTCTACCCATTGTTTTATGCGCCTAAAGGCAGAGGCCAACCCGCTTATTCGATTTGCGAATAAAGACGGGTGGCTGACTGCCACAAGTCGGATTGCCTTTGGGCGTTCGATGAACAGTGGGTAGACCAGTCGGCTACCCTTTTTTATTATCTGTAGAACCTAGTTCTGCTTAAAATAGATAGGTTGCCGAAAATCTTATGCGTCTACCAAAGGTTTTCTGGATTTTTATATTAGTTATTTCTATCGCTTATTTTGGGTATTCGGTTTATATGTTTTTCTGGCGCTGGCTCTATTGTCTGAACTTAGGAGCAGAGAGTTCTAAAATTCCGTTAATGGGAGCTGACGATTATTTAGTTTATAAAATAACTTATAGAAAAGTTTGCGGTGGAGGCCCTGGAATTTTGCCAATTATAGTCAGTTGTGTTGCAATGTGGTATGGATTTAAGGGTTGGGTGTTAAGTGGTGTCCGTAGTAACAAATGGGAAAAATAACGAATAGAATTTGGCTTACTTTGGAGATACTTATTTTTATCACTGGAACATTGTTCTGGCTTGGCTGTGAAGATTCTGCCATAGGATACCCGGGTGCTTGTAGAAAGAAATTCGCCAGGAGCATTATTGCTGTAGTTATCTTTGAGGGCATTAGGCAATCTACTAGACAAAAATTGAAGTAAGACATGACAGAAAATATTTTACTAAAACTTAGTGAGGGTCAAAGACTTTCAAGATTTATTAGAGTTGCCGGAAATTTGTACAAAGTTGGCCAGAAACAATTAGAATTATTAAAAGATTACGAACGCCAAAATAAGAATAATCTACACACTGGATTCTTATATTTCATCAAAACATTAGATGGTTTTTGGGATAATTTTGATTTCTTAATGTCACTAGGTAAAAGCCGTAACAGAATAATGGCTCATTTTCCAGTTAGATCAATGCTCGAGACTACTTTTAGATTGGAGCATTATATTAATGAGAAAAGGAATGGGCAAAATTATATTGCTGATGTGGAACTTCTAAGGATATACAAGAGAATATATGACGATATGGTTTCGAAACAAGAGGATACTCAAGCCGTTGAAGCAACTTATAACAGTTATCTAGCCATTGCTGGACTAAACAGTGATCCGACTTTTGCAATTCAGGTGGTGAAAGAAGATAAAATAGACCCGTTTCCAAGCCTTTATCAACTTATTCAGAAATCTAAATTATCACAGGCAGAAGGGCTATATTTTCACTATAGGATTTTATGCGAACATTCTCATGGTAAATTGGTTGCTCATATTACGCGAAACTCTGACCCTAAACGTTCGTATAGACAGATGTTAATGTATGGGTGTATATTTGCTAGAGAAATGCTAAAAATTGTGGACCATCATATTCAAGGCGCAACAAAGAAAGAGGTCGAGGAAGTCATCTTAAAGACAAACAATATTGCGAACTCTATCTAGTAGTGATTCGGGTTATATTTAAGGTTACAAGATAGGTTCTAATATCGTTCAACACCCTCCGCATGGCTGAAAAAGTTTTAGATTTAAGAAAAAAACAAGAAAAGAAAACGGTAAAAAATAAGGTTCCTCAAATATCATGGGAGACACCTTCGTTTTATTCTAATCCCAAAAGACGATACTTCATTCTGATAGTTGTGGCTCTGGTTGCAAGTGGTATGGCAATGCTTTTTACAAACCAAGACTCATTGATGGCCGCATTCTTACTGCTAGCTTCGTTGGTACTGGTTTTGTATTCAAATAAAAAACCTGAAATAACCGAAATCGTTATCAGTCAAAATGGAGTAGCTGTCGGAAACAAGATATATTATTATAAAGACCTCAAATCTTTTTGGATTCACTATAATCCCGGGGAAGCGAAAGAATTGAGTTTGGAATTAAGAAAATGGTATTTTCCATATTTAAGAATTTTGATTGAAAATGAAAATCCTTTAACCCTCCGCTCATTTCTTATAAAATTTCTACCTGAAAAGGAGCATGAAAACTCACTAGTTGATATAATTTCAAGAAAATTGGGTTTATAAAATAGTGACCCCTCGTCGTTCAACGGATAGGACACGGGATTGCGGATCCCGTAATAGAAGTTCGATTCTTCTCGAGGGGACAATGAGTAATTTTTACACCAGAAGAGGTGACAAAGGTAAAAGTTATGTCGGTAAAAAGTCTGTCTCCAAGACCTGTCTTGAAATTGAAGCTCTTGGTCAACTTGATGAACTCAACAGTATACTAGGAGTATTAAAGACCAAAAAAATACATAAACAGCTTCAAAAAATAATTCATCAAGTTCAGGAAAACCTTTTCACTATCCAATCTCATGTCGCAGCTATCATGCTTGATAGCAAGTTTAAAGTTCCAGAGTTTAAGGTTCATAAGGTTGAGGAAATAGAAAAAATAATAGACGAAATTGAAAGCAGTCTTCCACCCCTCAAAAAATTTGTAATCTCCGGATCCAATCAAACTTCGGCTTGGTTGGACCTGTTAAGAGCCAAGTCTAGGAATGTGGAAAGAAGTGTTTTGAAAATAAAAAAGATTAATAAACTAAACCGGGATATTAAAGCTTATCTCAACCGCTTATCTAGTCTTTTCTTTGCCCTGGCTCGTCAAGAGGCAAGAAATAAAAAGGAGCACTCCCCTTCTTACAAGTAGTTGCCTTGTGACGGTTATTTGTTATTATATTCTTTAACAACTCAAAAGAGGATAGAACCTTGAAAAACGGTACCGGAATTTTAATCTTTTTCGTTCTGTTTATTCTTTCTGCCAGTCCCGCTTTTACTCAAAGCTTCAGGGCTCTTCAAGTCCTGAATCCTAAAGTAGAACAAGGCGGAGTTCTCATGTTCAAAATTGCTCCCCAATATATGCCCCCGGCAAAGTCTGCCCCGTCGATTTTTATTCAGAAACTTAACCAGAATTACTATCCCAATAAAGAAGGCGAAGTTTTTATTGGCATTAGCATTGATACAAAACCCGGAAAGTATATTGCCGAATACTGGTCAAATGGCCAAAGAGACAGCTGGGATTATGAGGAAGTTGAGGTGATTGGAAAAATCTTTCCAACAAGAACTCGAGTGCCTTTTGTCCCTAATAATAAATGGGGGCGAGAGCGCGAAGTTCTTAGAAATACTTTTGATACCGGTTATTTCTATGAAAGGTTTTTTAAGGACAAGTTTATTAAACCTCTTGATCCGATTGTTATTGACCAAAACAGAACCATTGGCGACATAACTGCCAGAGGTTCTTTTGGTACCGGTCACGAAGGAGTTGACTTGATAACCCTTAATCCCAAAACCAAAAGGCATCAGCAACCAGTTAAGGCCATAAATTCGGGGATAGTGGCTTTAGTGGCTAAAAACTATTCTACGGATGGCAATATGGTCATTATTGACCATGGTTCCGGAATATTTTCTATTTATATGCACTTATCCGGTTTTAGAGTTAAGAAAGTTGGTGATTGGGTAAAAAAAGGTGAAATTATCGGCATTTCAGGCGATACCGGTAGCGCCAAACGCGGCGGTCCCCATTTGCATTTTGCTATAAAAATCAGGGATATTCAAAGGATTCAAGACGTTTATGTTGATCCTTTGAGATTTATTGATATAATGAATCAGTACCTTGATGGCTTGGAGTAGTAAAATGGCTAAAAAAGATTTGTCCAAATCAGACATTCCACTAATTCAAGTTCGGCCCGGACTTTATACCGTAAAAGAGTGTTCTTCTATTTTTGTAAAACTTTTCGTAAAACCAAAGAGCTGATGACTATCAGCTCTTTTTATTATGGAACTTCTGATGAACCTCCCTTAATTGTTTATCTGTAACATGAGTGTAAATTTGAGTAGTTGTTACTGACGCATGACCAAGCATGGCTTGAACCGAACGAATATCGGCACCGTTACGAAGAAGATCAGTAGCGAATGAATGCCTAAGAGTGTGTGGCGAAACATTCTTTCCGACTATTCCGGCTTTGATGGAATATTTTTTAATAATCCTTTGAATACTCCTGGGAGTTAAACGAAGGTCAGTATCTTTTCCAAATGTTCCGCTTTTTGGAATTCTTATAAAAAGCGCCTCGTCGGCATCAGATCGTTTATTCAAATAACTTTTGATTGAGCCCCTGGCTTCATCAGACAAAAAAACCATCCTAATCTTGCTGCCCTTACCACGAACCGAAAACTCGCCTCGTGATAAGTCTATTTTACCCCTATCCAGTGAACAAAGCTCCGATACTCGCATCCCACTACTGAAAAGAAGGGTCAAAATTGACTTGTCCCTTAATGCGTCAAGCGACTCCCCTTCTGGGGCATTAATAAGTCTAGTCAATTCGTCTAGTTCAAGAAAGGTCACTTCCCTATCTTCCTGCTTCCCCAATTCAATTCGTTCAGCGGCAACCGTTTTTACCCCTGTTTTAGCCAAATATTTAAGAAAATTACGAAGAGCAATGATGTGATAATTTTGGGTTATCTTTTTTAGCTGTTGCCCCTTGGTGTCCCGTAAACGATTCAAGTATAATCGGTACTGCCTAATGAGCTCTTCGTTTAATTGGCTGATTTTATCAATTTTGGCAAAACCAAAAAATCTATCCAAATACCGCCCATAATTCTCAAGAGTTTTAGGAGACTTATTTTTCTCAATTTCTAGATATTCTAGATATCTAATTTTAAGCTCTTTAATATTCATGTCGCATAATTATTATATCACTCCAACACAAATCATGCCAATTAAAATCCCCATCAGAATTGATTTCTGGGGCACGGCGTAAAAGTCTGCTAACTTTTCGCCTTTTACTCGGTTCAGTCAACCTCCGTAAATCCCCATAAATCAACTCTAACGTGGATTTTAAAGACGATCATATGTACCCAGCCGGTATAGATAGGTATTTTAAGGGATTTACGGACCACGACGGTGGGAGTAAAAGACAAAATTCTAGCAAGAATTTATGTCGTGCCTGAAAAATACCTATCTATACCGGCTGGGAATTGAGAAAATTCATTCTAGGCTGATTTGTAAAAAACCGAACTTCATGCTAGAATAGTTTTGTTATGTTAACTACCCAACAAAAATCCAAGATTTTGTCTGAATTTAGAACTCACGATAAAGATACCGGCTCTCCGGAAGCCCAGGTGGCTTTGTTTACCAAAGAAATTGAACGACTGTCCAAACACCTCAAAAAACACCAAAAAGACAACAGCTCCAAGGTCGGTCTTTTGAAAATGGTCGCCAAAAGAAAGCGGCTTTTAGATTACTTAAAGAGAGAAGACCCCAAAAGACACACATCTTTAATCAAAAAGCTTGGGCTTAAATAACCCCGACATCGTGCCGCCAAAATCTCCAAAACCAACCGAAGATTCATCTTTAGAACTCATGAAACACCAAAAAGTTGGTGTTTTTGTAGATGCTCAAAACATGTACCATTCAGCAAAAAATTTATACAATTCTAGGGTAAATTTTGCTGAAATCTTAAAACAAGCAGTGAATAGCAGACAACTAATCAGAGCTTTTGCTTACGCCATAAAAACCGAGGGCGGAGAGGAAAAAGCTTTTTTGGAAGCTTTACAGAAAGCCGGTTTTGAGCTAAAAGTAAAAGATCTCCAGATTTTTCCCGGCGGACTTAAAAAGGGCGACTGGGATGTCGGCATTGCTATAGACGCAGTTATTTTAGCTGATAAAATAGATGTCGCAGTGCTGGTTGAGGGAGATGGTGACTTTGTTCCTTTGGTGGATTATCTTAAAACAAATAAAGGAGTAAAAGTTGAGGTGATAGCTTTTGAGAGGAGCGCCTCATCAAAACTTATCCAATCTGCCAACAAATTTTACAACTTAGATGAAAATCAAAACAGGTTTTTGATTAAAAAAAGATAATTTTAAAAATTTAATAAATAATAAACAACTGAGAAGACGATGGTATTCAATCTAGACTTAAGAACTTGGACAAATTTTTAAGCTTAGAGTGAATCTTGTCTCTCGTTGTTAGTTTTAGATGAAAGTAAAAGTCTATGAGGAAGAATTTGCGGGCAAACCGCTTAAGGTTGAGATTGGGCGTTTGGCTAATATTGCCAACGGTTCAGTCTATGTTCAATACGGTAACACGGCTGTTTTGGTAACAGCTGTTATGTCACCGTCGGCCAAATCAGGCATTGACTATATGCCACTTTCAGTTGACTACGAAGAAAGATATTATGCCGCCGGTAAAATCAAGGGTTCTAAGTGGATGAAACGTGAAGGTCGCCCATCAGACGAAGCCATATTAAGTGGCCGTCTTATTGATCGTTCTCTCCGTCCAAGATTTGACCATAGAATTCGCAACGATATGCAGGTGGTAGCCACCATCCTCTCTTTTGACGGCCAAAATGATCCTGATATTCCGGCTCTTTTTGGTGCCTCACTGGCTCTTATGATATCGGATATACCATTTAACGGCCCCGTTGCCAGTGTTAGAGTGGGTAAGATTGACGGCAAATTAATTTTTAATCCTACTTACGACGAACGAGTAAAAAGCTGCTTTGATATTGTAGTTGCCGGTACCTCAAACCGAATTAATATGATTGAAGCGGGTGCTTCAATAGTTCCAGAAAAGGAAGTCGTTGAAGCGGTTGCTTCCAGCTTTAAAGAATTCCAAAAACTAATCAACCTCCAACAAAAAATAGCCGATGATATCAAGCCTAAAAAAAGACAATTGGCCTTGGCTGAAACCGATCCTAAACTCAAAAAAAATGTCATTGATTTTCTTAAACCAAGGCTTGAGAAAGTAATTTACACCAAAAGCAAGCAAGAATATGTTGAAGGCATGTTTAATTTAAGAAAAGAGTTAATTGCTCATATCCAAGAGACCCATAAAACAGATCCAGATTTGGCTGGTAAAAACCGTGAAACTGAACATTTGTTTGATGGGGAAATAAATGATCTGGTCCATAATAACATATTAGATTCTGAAAAAAGACCGGATTTCAGAAAGTTAGACGAAGTCAGGGAGTTATCTGCTGATATCGCCATTCTTCCCCATACTCATGGTTCTGGGTTGTTTCAAAGAGGGACAACTCAAGTTCTTTCAATTTTAACTTTGGCTTCTCCAGGAATGGAACAATGGGTTGAAACAATGGAAATAGACCTTACCAAAAAAAGATTTATGCACCACTATTCGTTTCCACCTTATAGTGTGGGCGAAGTTGGAAGAATGGGCGGAACAGGACGAAGAGACATTGGCCACGGGGCTTTAGCAGAAAGGGCCTTAATTCCTGTTATTCCATCAAAAGATGACTTTCCTTATACAATTCGGATGGTTTCTGAAACATTAGCTTCTAACGGCTCCTCTTCAATGGGTTCGGTTTGCGGCTCTTCTCTGGCCTTAATGGATGGCGGGGTTCCAATTACTTCAGCAGTTGCTGGAATTGCAATGGGTGTAATGTTTGATAAAGACGGCAAAAAATACAAAATCTTGACTGATATCCAAGGTCCGGAAGACCATCATGGCGATATGGATTTTAAAGTTGCCGGCACCAAAGACGGGATTACGGCAATGCAAATGGATGTTAAGGTTGAGGGAATAACCGAAGAGGTTCTTGAAAAAGCTCTGCAACAAGCCAAAAAAGCCCGCCTAGATATTCTTGAGGTAATGAATGCGAAAATATCTCAACCCAGGCCAGACCTTTCTCCAACAGCTCCAAGAGTAAAGGTTATAAAAATAAACCCAGAAAAAATCGGAGCGGTCATAGGCAAGGGCGGAGAAACAATAAACAAAATTATTGAAGAAACTAACGCTGATATTAACATAGAGGATGATGGAACAGTGTTCATTACCTGCGTTTCAGCTGATGGCATGAAAAGAGCAATCGAAATAATAGGGGAGCTGACATTTGAAGCCAGCCCTGGTGATGAATTTGATGGTCATGTTAGCCGTTTACTAGACTTCGGCGCCATGGTTGAATATTTGCCAGGCCGAGAGGGTCTGGTTCACGTTTCAGAAATATCAAAAGAAAGAATACGACGTCCATCAGATGTCTTAAAAATTGGCCAAAAAGTTCACGTAAAAGTGAAAAATATTGATGAGTATGGTAGAATAAACTTGACGATTAAATAATAATTGGCTTTTAGCTTCTGTCTATTAGCCGCCAGCTATTAAGTGGACGAGAAAGATAAAAATCCAATAACCATTAATGAGCTCCTGGAGCAAATGACCAAAACTCCGGCTACACCAAGCCAAGGAGTTCATTCTCTACGTCCAAATCCACCCACACAACCAACTCCTCCCCAACCTACTACACTCCCTAAACCAGCTCAATCAGCCACCAGTTTTCAATCACGTCCAACACCAAACCAAGACATACGTCCACTACCTCCTGTCCAATCAAAACCAACAACCCCACCACCACTCCAAAAATCTCAACCACCAAGCCCCCAAACACGAATAAAACTTCCGTCCCTAGATAAAATTGTTCCCAAACCAACACCTTCTCAATCTGAAGTCGCAACAGAATCAAGGTTAAAATTATCAATCAGAACAATGGCTTCTGATTTGGACAAACTTAGAAAAGGCCAGAAACCTCTAGGCGAAGAAGTTGGCAAAGAGGTTGTCAGACCACAACCCCACCTTCCACCTCTCCCAACTGCACCAGCAACCCCTATCCAACCAGTCAAAACACAACCTGAAACAAGACCGCCATTAACCGAAGAACAACATCATCACACAGAAAGAATAATAACAAAGGAAGAACTTCCAGCTTTTCTTGGTGGCACCAGACCATCTAAAACTTATAAGCCCAAAGAGGAAAAAGTTGAATATGGATTAATTGCTAAAGTAATAGGCAGTGGCTTAACAACGGGGGTTGTTATCACTGTTGTCTTAGCATTAATAACTTACTTTATGATTTCTTACCTCTTTTTCAACGAAGAAGGGGTCATTGTAACCACTCCTACACCCATAACAACAACTCCGCCGCCAAATACTGGACTAAACGAAATTAATTCAATTTTTTCTGGTGTTACAACAACCAGTTTTGCAATATCTGATCAAATAGAAAACACGATTCCTAATCTAAAGGTATTTATAGAAAATCAGGTTTTAGAAACAAAAGAACTAAAAAGATTAAACATCACTAGTCAATCAGGAGAAACTCTTCTGTTTAAAGAGATGCTTAGTCTTTTAACCAAGAGTTTACCTCAAGAATTAGAGGATTTTATTGAAGAAAATCATATGACACTTATTTATAGACAAGAAGAACTTTTGTCTGAAGACTCTCTGTCAAATAAACGCCTGGTATTTATTGTTAATATTTCTGACCCTGACGCAGTATCCAAAATATTAAAAGAATGGGAACCTACTATGCCAAATGATTTTAAGAACATATTTGATTTAGACTTAACTCAAGCAACTAGCCCAAACTTTTTAGATAACGATAGAAGAGGTATTAAAATACGCTATAAAAATTTCCCTCTACCCGATAGGAGTATAGATTATTCTATTGTTTCTTCTTTAACTGGCAGATATTATCTTATAATAACCAACTCTAGAGAATCAATGTATTCTCCGACCGACAAAATTAGAGGCCTGGGGCTTTAGTTAGCTTCTATTTGGTGACATTAAATGTTGTCATCATGTTAATAACCTCGTTATCATCTCTAGGATAAGAACCATTATTCTCATATCAAATCAATATAAACTAGGTTTTATATAGTTTTTTTGGTGACATTTTTTTGGTGACACCAATTTTTATAGTGACGACTTATCCACAGATTACTATTGATTAATGTCACTGATCCGTATATCATTAAATTAGTTCTTAGTTTTGCTGGGAATTATTACGTAATAATTACCGGCCCATTTTCACCATTGGCTCGGCCTCAAGTTAACGCGCTTAGCGTATTTTCTAAAGGTCCCGAGCCTTTTTCTTTACAACTTTTGCAATTTTATTTTTCTTGTGATATATTTCTTCGTGCTTAACCAAATCTTATGGACAAAGACGAATTACAAAAACTATCTTATAGTCTCAAAAAAAGATTAGCAGAAATAGATAAGGAGTTGTCTGCGATAGCTTCTGAAAATCCTCTTGTCAGGGGAGATTTTAACGTAAAAGTTGAAGATATTGGGTCTTCTCAAGAAGATGCCGAGCAAGAAGCTGGAGAATTAGATAGAAATCAAGCTATGGTCACGGTACTTGAAAAAGAACGAAAAGAAATAGTTAATACTTTGGAGAAAATAGAAGCTGGGTCTTATGGAAAATGTGAAAAATGTTCAGTAGAAATTAATCCGGCACGGCTCAAGATAATGCCAATAGCTGCTTTGTGTATCAATTGCGCCCAAAAGAAAAGTTTTTAGTATTCTCTAGGGAAAAGGGGATTAATATTTTGTGCCTATTCGCGTTTTCTCTGCCGCTTTAAGTGGCATAGAAGCTAAACTGATTGAAGTTGAGGTGGATTCTAACCCAGGAATTCACTCTTTTAATATTGTCGGACTAGCTGATAAAGCCGTTCAAGAATCTAAAGAAAGAATCGGTTCAGCTATCAAAAACAGTGGTTTTCTACCTCCCAAATCAAAGACTAAAAAAGTTATCGTCAATCTTGCACCGGCTGATCTTAAAAAAGAAGGCCCAGCTTACGATTTACCTATTGCTGTTGGTTATCTATTTGAAACTGGACAGATTAAATTTGATCCTGTCGGAAGGTTGTTTGCTGGAGAATTGTCTTTAGACGGCCACTTGAAGCCAACTTCTGGTATTTTAGCTATGGCTATACTGGCTCAAAATCTTGGCTTAAACGAAATAATTGTTCCGATTTATAATGCTAAAGAGGCTGCTAGTATAGGTAAAATCAGGGTTATTGGTGCCAACACATTCAATCAGGTTATCGCTCATATCAACAGAACTTCTCTTATATCCCCCACTACAAATAACCCATCGAATGTTGACGATGTCTATCCTGAAGCCTTTATTTCAATAAGGGGCCAAGAATTTGCAAAAAGAGCTCTTGTTGTGGCTGCCGCAGGAGCTCATAATGTTTTCATGTCTGGCCCGCCTGGAACAGGTAAAACCCTCCTTGCTAGGGCTTTAACCGACATTCTCCCTCCCCTATCTTTTGATGAAGCGGTAGAAGTGGCCAAAATATATAGTTCTGTCGGTCTCGTAGATACTACTAATCCCCTGTCTTTTAAAAGGCCCTTTAGAAGCCCTCACCACACCACTTCTGCCGTAGCCGTGGTTGGAGGCGGAGCCTGGCCAAGACCAGGTGAAATAAGTTTAGCCCATAGGGGTGTACTTTTTCTTGATGAACTGCCGGAATTCCCAAGAAACGTTTTAGAATCTCTTAGGCAACCACTGGAAGATGGCGTAGTAACAATTGCCAGAGCTTCTGGTTCAGTCAAAATACCCTCTAAATTCATGCTTGTTGCCGCTATGAATCCCTGTCCTTGTGGCAACTACGGTAGTCAAGTCTCAGAGTGTATTTGCATGCCGTTTAGTGTTTTAAAGTATAGAAAAAAAGTATCCGGTCCCCTCTTAGATAGAATAGATATCCAGGTTAATGTTCCGCGCGAAACAATCAGTGAAGATGATAATAAAACTCAAGAAAACTTAGGAAAAATAAGACAAATCAAGCAACAAATAGCTAAAGCCAAAGAAATTCAGTTGGTCAGGTTTTCTAATTTGGAAATATTCAGTAACGCTGAAATGAATTACAAAAATGTTGAAAAAATAAGCAATATTGAGAAAAGTTCCAAAAACATACTCAAAAAAGCTATAAATGCTAAAGGATTGTCACTTCGCACCTACCATAAAACCATCAAAGTAGCCCGTACCGTGGCTGATCTAGAAGGTTCTGAAACAGTCAAAGATCATCATGTGGCCGAAGCGCTGGCATTGAGGATGAATGAGAAGATGGTGACGGAACTAGGGTAGAATTGGTCTTATTTTAGTTTCGTACGAAAAATTACGTAAGTTGGTTTTCCTGGTAATTTTGTTCTGAATCCAGCTTTTACACTGGAAATATCTGGAAAATTTATCCAAGAATCCATCCACTTGTTCCTAGTTCTGCATAAGTAATGCCCCTGAGGATATTTACTTGACCGTTTAATAAAAACTATTGATTTGTCCAGATTAACCAATCTCTTTGTCTTATTACTAACGTGTTTATAAGCATACTCAACCTTTCCCTTAATCAGTGCCTGAACAACTTCTCTGCAATAAAAACCACGAAACTTTGAGTATTTTTGACCATTTTTGAATAACTTTAGCGCTTTTGAATAGCTGACACCCAACACAAAAGCAACGCAGGCAACCGCACAACCACTCATATCTTTTTGTTTTACTGGCCTCATAGTTAATATGGTAGATTTTTATTTTTTATATTCAAGTGTTCCGGGCGGAACGCCTCAATAAGTTTAGTGTAAACAAAGAAAAAAGCGCCTATTTAGGCGCCCTTACCATTTGCATCTGACGTTTCAATAATAACCTCTTCAAATCTAATCAATTTTAGATCATCCCAAGACAAATGCGGGGTTTTCTTAAATTCTTTATCAAACTTCTCCTTTGCCTTTTCGTCTGAATCTTCTGTAAATTCGTCAATCTTGTGTTCAGGTGTGTCCCATCTTGAAGAAAGTACTCTGTATTTCATTGGGCTTGTTCCCCTTCTTGCCACTTAACCTCTTCAGTGTAACCGTCAGGAACCTCTTTTTTCCTAGGTATCAATTCAACACTTTTTGTACACTTAACCACAACTTTTCTTCCACAAAACAAACATGAACTTACTTTTCCCTCATAAATAACCCCTGGACTCCTACTTATTCTCAACACCAGAGTCAACGCATCACCTCTCGTCACAAGATTTAAACCCTCCCTTTCGTCTACGGGAAATTTAAAAATGCTAATCTTGTTTTGACCGGTATCAAAAAATAACCGCTTAAATTGGTCGCAACATGGCTCAAGCTTATCAAAAACTTCTCCGTATACATGTCCAGAGCTTATAATAGCCCTTTTGTAACCAACAATACACACTTTTTTTTCGTTTTTCTTTGTTTGTTCAGTTTTTCTGGTCTTTTTTGCCACACAACCTCCAGTTTTTAAACAACTTTCAAGATTTAACCAGTTTTACTAAGTTAAGTCAATGTTTTTAAAGTGTTTGACTTTAACTTTTCCCCTATCTCTATCCAGGATCAAAGAAACTACATCTATTTGCCAATCTTGACTAGAGCTATATTTATAAGAAGCAAGGTAGGTCTGAATAGCTCGGTTAAGACGCTTTAGTTTTTCAGGATTTACCCTGTTTTCCGGTTCAAAACCAAATATTTCTTTTTTATTGGCTTTTACTTCAACAAAAACCAAGATCCCGTCTTTTTGAGCCACAATATCTATTTCGCCCCATTTTTTCCTATAATTACGGCTCAAAATTTCGTATTTCTTTAGTGTTAGATATTGTGCGACATAGTTCTCGGCCCAAGCCCCGAATTCAGATCTTTGTGTCATTTTGTTTACAAGTTAGATTGACAAGTTTAGCTCCAAAATGATACCCTAAAAAGGCAATTCTCGCAAAGAGAATTTTTGCTTTATATCCTTAAATGGTCATTTTTCTAATTAAAATCTAACTTCCAAACACATTAGTACTCTGTTAAAAAACTTGGCTATTTCTATATTGGACAAGATTGGTAAACCAGGTATAAAAATATTCAACTTGTTTAAAAACGAGCATTTTAGTTTTTGGGGCACTTTGTGTCTTGTTTTTTTACTTCTAACATTCAGGGGTTCAACAGGAGAAGGTCAACCAACATTATTCAGCAATATAATTAAAGAATATATTGAAGACACCTCCGTAGCTTTTGTTAACCACACAGAACCAACCGCCCAGCTGGCAGAAATAAGCGCTTTGGCTGTTGTAAGCACTGATAATTTAGGTCAGGGTGGATCAGAAACTGCTATTGTCCCTTCACCAATTAACGACAATTCTTTTCTTGCTCACAATCCTCCCAGTACCGATTATATTGAATCTAGCGGCTTCAAGCGTAGCAACATATCCGAATACACCGTTCAACCTGGCGACCTCCTTTCATTTATTGCCTCTGACTATGGCGTTAGCGTAAATTCAATAATTTGGGCTAATAATTTAAAGGATGCTGACAGCATTCAACCTGGCCAAATATTAAAAATACCCCCAGTTTCAGGAGTTATACACGTTGTTAAGAAGGGGGACACTGTTTTATCTTTAGCTAAAAAATATAGCACCGACGAAGCCAAGATATTAGAATTTAATAGTTTACCTCAAAGCGGAGAGCTTCAAATTGGAGAGGAAATTGTTGTTCCGGACGGAACAATCAAAAGTAGCTATGCCGCCACAGGAAGTTCTAATATTGTTAATCGTTCATTTTCTTATCTTCCTAACTTGGGCGATTACTTCATGCCGCCGACAACGGGTTATAACTGGGGCAGAATTCACGGCCGAAATGGTGTAGATATTGCCAATTCTTGCGGAACACCGATTTATGCCGCGGCTGATGGATCAGTCGCCATTTCTGACGGAGTTGGTTATAACGGTGGATTTGGTAAATTTGTCAAGTTAGTTCACTCAAATGGAACAGAGACTCTCTATGCTCATGCCACCAGACTTTTGGTTGGAGCAGGGGAATATATAACTCGCGGACAAATGATTGCTCTTATGGGTTCAACTGGTCGCTCCACCGGCTGCCATTTACACTTCGAAGTTCACGGCGCCAGAAACCCTTTGGCCAAATATTAGACCCTAACCCATCCATTCTATTATTTTTATTTTAAAATCTCGCGTAGCTCTCCCCATTTTGAATCCTTTGAGCGACTTTACTACAAATACAAGATATTTCTGACATTTTCTGTGGAATAAAAAATTGGGATGTAGTCCCTCGAAGGGACCAAATTTTTATTCAAGAAAATGAAGACCTTGCCTGCCGGCAGGCAGGAATATCGCAGTATTTGTTAACGAGCGAACCGGATGAGAAATGGGGAGAGCGAGAGCGAGTAACCCTTATTTTACCTAGCTTTTTAGCTATTTACAAAGTGCTCAAAATTTGATATAATATAAGCATGGTAAGTGGTTCGTTTACAAGCACTTATAAAGCCCCTTAAATGGGGAGGGAGAAGAGCAAATGAAGAAGAACCTTTTCGTTTTATTCGTTCTGGCTTTGGCCGTTTTAGCAGGTTTGCCTGCTGCGACCGAGGCCCAGTCGCGATCGCGTGGCGGACGCTATTACGAGGTCCGCGACGCAATCTATGGTCGTGGGATTTACGATCGTGGCTATCCGACCCGTCAGGGACGCTACGGCTACGACCAGTACTACGACCAACTGATTCGTCTGCCGGGCAACATGGTTGCCTGTCAGATGGACTTTGACAACGCCGGCAAGGTTGTCGGCTGTCACCCCCTCGTAAAAACCGTTGAGTTTCTGGAGGAGCATGGATATGCTCACCAGAACCGCAACGAAATGGTGGGCACCACCCATGTTCACGAGGGGAAAATCCATTTCCGTCCCTACGACGATACCAATCGTCGCCTGGGAACGTTGGAGGCTGGGGCTCTTGGTGGAGCTGGTGGCGCTGGAATCGGTGGAGCCGTTGATGGCCGCCGAGGTGCAACCATCGGCGGAGTCGCTGGAGCAATTGTTGGAGGTGTCATCGCCTCACGCAATGCTCACGACAACTGCTTGGAAATCGTCGGCGGAGTGGCAAAGTCCGTCGCCGAGATCGATCAACCGACGAATCAGCAGGAAGCGTCTCCTGTTTCCAGGATGGAACAGGGGACGCGATCCAACGCGATTGGTCCGTCGGCCAATGTTACCTGGCCGACGGTCAACACCACGGACTTCCGTGCCGTGGTGACCGACCCGAACACCAACCAGGAAAGGTTGATCCCGGCAGGTGGATCAGCCAATCTGCCCGAACCAGCCGGCGAGCAACCTTACACCGTGGTGCTTCTTGCACCCGGGCGAGGGAGTGTTGACCGGGTTCCCGGCGAGATTCGCCCCAGCCATGATTTGGGCGGCTGGGACATCGTAGCCCGCCGATAGGAGAGGAGAAGTATGCCAACGACTCCAGGTCCGGCGGCGACTACGCCGCCGGCAACATCAGCAAGAAGAGGAGTAAGGACTCCAAGGCCTCGTCCAGTAGTCAGAGTGGCCTATACTCGCCACGCCACGGCTGGCAATGGTGACGATCGGATCGTTCATCCGATTGTCGTCTGGCTGGCCTGGGGCGGAGGAGTTGCCCTCCTTGCCGGGATTCTCTTAGGAGGATTCCAGTGGGGAAGGGCGTCAGCTCCTCCGACTTCCGTAGTGTTGGCGCCAGTGACGTCGCCAACACCGGCTCCGGCGGTAACCCCGCCGGTACAATCACCACAGGTTATTCAACCAATGGTTGTTCAACCGGTGGTGATCCAGCCGGGCGTGATTCAAGCACCAGTGACGCAATCCCAGCAGATTGTGTCGCCTCAGCCACTGGCGTTGACCGACGCCGAGCAGCGAAACGAGGCGCTCAAGGAGCGCCTGAGAAGTCGCTATCGGATCCAATGAGCCGCCCGCAATCACGCGGCTCTCCACCACACTTTCACCCGCCTCCTGGCGGACCCAGAAAGTGTGGTTTTTTCTTACTTCAAATCCACCCTAATAAATAAAAATTAAAAATCCACAGTCCATAATTGTTATAAAATAGGCAATTGCTTATTTTATAACAATTTGATAAATTGATTAAACTAAGCAAGTTAGAATTCATTGATTGGTTAAATTAATAAGTTAAAATAAAAAAACTAATGGCCAAGAAAAGGTTAAAAGAAATTTTTGCCTATAAACTTCTCAAAGCTATTGCTTTGGGTGGGGTAGTGATTGTTGCTTCCACTAATCCTTACTTTGGAATAAGAGCTATGGGAGCTTTCAAAAAAGATCTAGCCCGCAAAAAATGGTGGGAGTTTCATAAAGCAATACGAGAATTAAATAAGAAAAAACGTCTTAATGTAATCCCGAATCCAGATGGTTCATATACTTTAAAAATAACTCAAGTTGGCCATGAGACAGTTGAGAAGTATGACTTGGATAATTTAAAAATAGAAAGACCTGAAGAATGGGACGGGGGCTGGCGAGTCATTACTTTTGATATACCAAAGGATAAAAAGAGTGCTAGGCAAGCGCTATTAATGAAGTTGAAAGAGTTGGGGTTCATTATGCTTCAAAAAAGTGTTTGGATCCATCCTTTTGAGTGTAGGAAGGAATTAGCGGTTATAGCCAGAGCATTTGAGATTGAGCCATATGTTTATTCGTTTGAAGCTTGGGGATTTGATAATGATAAAATTCATAAGTTAAAAAACATGTTTGAATATCAGAATGGATTAAAATTAAAATAGTAAAAAATACCCACATTGTTATAAAATAAGCAATTGCTTATTTTATAACAATGTGGGTACCAATGTTTAGATAAAAATTATGCTATATTTATCTAGGAGTCCGAGAGAAACAGAGAAATTAGCGGGTTTTTTGCTGGCTAAATTTTTAAAAAATAATCCACCAGCTGGCAGAAATAAATCTGTTGTAATAGCCCTAGAAGGGGAGCTCGGGGCCGGCAAAACAACTTTTACAAAAGGGTTGGCCAAGGCACTTGGAATTAAGAAGAAAATAAAAAGCCCAACATTTACACTAGTAAAAAGCTACAAAATTCCCACTACTTACTATAAACTAGTTACTATTAGCTATTTATACCACATAGACTGCTATCGTTTAAAAAACTATAAGGATTTATTACCCCTGGGAATAAAAGAAATTATTTCTAGGTCCGAAAATATTGTTTTAATAGAATGGTCGGATAGAGTTAAAGAAATACTACCCAAGAAACATATAAAAATTCATATTGACCATATAGATAAAGATACCAGGAAAATAACACTAAAATGAGGAAACTAGTCTTAATTGATTCAAATGCTTTAGTCCATCGGGCTTTCCACGCCCTACCGCCAACCCTTACTTCAAATAAGGGTGTTTTAACTAATGCCGTTTATGGTTTCACTTCTGTTCTTCTTAAAATGTTAAAGGAACTTAAACCTGACTATGTTGTCGCTACCTATGATCTAGCCGGCCCAACTTTTCGCCATAAGGAGTTCCAAGAATATAAAGCCCATCGTGAAAAAGCCCCGGATGAACTATATAACCAAATTACTCTGACCAAAAACATTCTAACTGCCTTCGGTATTCCAATATACGAAAAACAGGGCTTTGAAGCTGATGATTTGATAGGTGCACTGGCTGAAAAGGCTAAGCAAGAAAAAGATTTGCAAACCATAATTGTCACCGGTGACCTGGACACATTGCAACTGGTAGATGCCGACAAGGTCGTTGTTTTCACCTTGCGAAAAGGCCTAACCGATACGGTTTTATATAACCAAGAAGAGGTTAAGAAAAGATACGGTATTACACCCGAACAAGTAGTTGATTTTAAAGGATTGAAAGGCGACCCGTCAGACAATATTCCCGGTGTTCCGGGAATAGGTGAAAAAATCGCTTCTTCATTAATCCAAGAATTTGGAAATATTGAAGAACTATATAAAAAACTAGGGGCTAACAAAACCAAACTAAGCCCAAAACTGATTGAAAAACTAACCGAAAACAAAGATCAGGCTTTTTTCTCAAAAAAGTTAGCCACAATCGTAAGAAATGTGCCCATAGATTTTACTGCTGAAAATGCCGACTGGCGCAAGAATCTTAACCGGCAAGAGGTAGACAAATTATTCAAAGAATTTGGTTTTTACAGCCTGGCTAAAAGATTAGATGAACTTAACGTGGGGACCGCGGCCCAATTTGATTTTGAGTCAGTTCAAACAACCAAAAACACCGGCCCGACCATTAAAGAATTAAAAACCAAAGACAAAATCGGCCAGGCTATTAGCAAGTTGAGCAAATCAAAAGAATTTATTTTTGACATTGTCCGAGAAAACATCTTCATTTGGACTGAAGACCAAAAAAGCTGCTTCAGTTTTAACCTTGAGGATATAGGGATCAAAAAAAACAGCGACGATAAACTTTGGGCCAAATTTACAGAAATTTTTACAAATTCTAAAATCGCCAAATCCGGTTATGATTTAAAACCTTTAATCAAAAAATTTATTGAAAAAGGAGTTCATGTTGTTGGTCTTGCTTTTGACGTCAAAATTGCCGCCTATCTAATCAAGGCTGATCGTAAAGATTATGATTTACCAATGCTTTATCAAAATGAATTAAACCTTGACCTGGCGGAAGGAGACACAGCCCGCCTGGTAGCAATTTTAAAATTAAAAGATCTGTTCTGGGACAAACTTAAAACCGATGGATTGACTAAAATTTTTGAAGAAATTGAAATGCCACTAATCCGCGTCCTGGCTGAGGTTGAACTTGCCGGAATCAAAATAGATATAAATTCTCTCAAAAAATTAAGCTTATCTGTTAACAAGGAGCTTAATGAACTTGAAGATGAGATATATAAACAGGCCGGCACTCAATTCAATATCAATTCACCGAAACAACTCAAAGAAATTCTTTTTGAACGGCTGGAACTTAAAGGTAAAGTTAGGAAAACAGCTAAAGGAGCTTTATCCACCGCCGCCGGAGAACTTGAAAAACTAGCCGGTGAACATCCGATCATTGATTTAATACTCAAATATCGTGAGCTGCAAAAACTTAAAACCACTTACATTGAACCCTTCCCACTACTAATTGACCAGAAAACGGGACGACTCCATACTACCTTCAATCAAACCGGCACGGTCACTGGCAGGTTATCTAGTCAAGACCCCAATCTCCAGAATATTCCGACCAGAACTGAACTTGGCCAAGAATTTAGAAAAGCTTTTGTTTCATCAACTGGCTACAAATTAGTTTCTTTTGATTATTCTCAGCTTGAACTACGTATTGCCGCCCATATTTCCGGTGATGCCAAAATGAACGCCGCTTTCAAAAGGGGAGAGGATATCCATACTCGTACCGCCGCCGAAATTTTTGAGGTAGCACCAGAAAATGTCACCCCCAACATGCGCCGAGAAGCGAAGGTGCTTAATTTTGGTTTGATTTATGGCATGGGCCTTCCGGGCTTTCAACGTGCCGCCGGTGTTTCGCGTGACAGAGCTAGGGAATTTATAGACCGCTATATGCAAGAATTTAGCGGTGTAGCCAAATATATGGAGAACATCAAAAAACAAGCTAGAAAAGACGGCTATGTATCCACCATATTTGGCCGCAGACGTTATCTTGCAGAAATTAATTCTGGCATCCCCCAGTTGGTCGCCCAAGCCGAAAGAATGGCAATCAATCATCCGATTCAAGGAACAGAGGGTGACTTCTTGAGAATCGCCATGAACAGAATTTATTATTTAATTCATCAAGAATACAACGACCAAGATATTAAAATGCTTTTACAAGTCCACGACGAACTTCTGTTTGAAACCAAAAATGGCCTGATTGATTCAGTCTCGCCCAAAATTAAAAAAATCATGGAATCAGTTTATCAATTAAATGTCCCGTTGACTGTAGATATTAAAATGGGTAACAATTGGGGAGATCTTGAAGAAATTTAAACATTTAAATATTTAAACTTGCCTGAGTTACCAGAGGTTGAAACAATCGTCCGCGAATTACGTAAGAAAGTAATTGGTTTAAAAATAACCGATTTTTGGTCTGACAAGGAAAAACCGGTCAAACAAGCTGGGGGAGTTGCTAAGTTTAAAAAAGAGATAGTTGGTAAAAAAATTGTCAGCATAACCAGAAGATCTAAATTTATTGTAATTGATATAGAAGGAGATAAATCAGTATTTATTCACCAAAAAATTTCCGGCCACTTGATGTATGGTAAGTGGCAATTAAGAAACAATTTGTGGGAAAGTAAAATTACCGGTCCACTTAAAGAAGACAGGGGAAACCAATACATCCGCTATATCTGGACTCTTAGCAATGGTTATCAAATCGCCATGTCTGATGTGAGAAGATTTTCAAGGATAATTTTGGTCAAAGACCATGACATTTCAAATCTCAAAGAGATAAAAAACCTTGGTCCGGAACCGTTAGAAATTAGTTTGAAAGAATTTAAGGCCTTATTTAAAACTAAAAGGGGCAAGCTCAAACCAGTTTTGATGGACCCCTTTTTTATAGTCGGTATTGGCAATATTTATTCGGACGAAATATTGTGGGATTCCGGTTACCACCCTTTATCCAGAGTTGAAAATTTAAAAGAAAAAGATCTTGAAAAGATATACAAATCAACATTAAAAATTCTCAAAAAAGCGATAGACCTAAAAGGGGACAGTATGGATGATTACAGATTGCCTTCGGGCGAAAAAGGCGGTTATCAAAATGTTCAAAAGGCTTATCAGCAAACAAACAAGAAATGTTCAAAAAAAGACGGCGGTATTATCCAACGCATTAGGGTTGGTGGTCGGTCAGCTCATTTCTGTTCAAAACATCAAGTTTTAAAATGAAGATAAATTTAAAAAAAATTAAAAACTTTGTCCTGAATTGGGACCTAAACAAATTACTGGCAGTTATTGGGGTTCTAGCTTTGATTATCGTTATCGTGTTTTTTATTTGGTGGCAAGGAGCTGAAATTGAGATAAAAAACTTGGTTGGAGGTAAAAAAATAGACAATCTGCCCAAGGGGGTAATATCTGGTCTTCCTTGCGAAAACTCAAATCACCGGCCCATTTCAATTATGATGGCAGCTGACCCGAAAACAAGACCGTTATCCGGGATAAGCGAAGCTGATATTGTTTTTGAAATGCCTGTTACACCAAATGGTATCACTAGATTTATGGCAATTTTCCAGTGTAATAACCCGTCAGAAATAGGTTCTATAAGATCAGCTAGAAATGATTTTATACCCCTAGCAGCCGGGCTTAAATCAATTTATGTCCACTGGGGCGGGGAAAGAGAAGCTCTACAAAAACTTAATGGCCATATTATAGACAACATAGATGCAATGAAATATGAGGGTACGGTTTTTTATCGTAAAAACGGGATCCTGCGTCCGCATAATGGTTTTACTGATCTAGCAAGAATAATAGATCAATCGCAAAAACTAGGTTACGAATTAAATAACTCTTTCGGTGGCTACCTTCATGAAGAAAAAACCACCAAGAAAAGCATTTCTAACTTAACCAACGAAATAAAGATTGACTATCTTGATCCATATAGCGTCAAGTGGATTTATGATAGCCCAGAAGATGTTTACAAAAGAGATCGGGATGGAAAGCCGGAATTAGATAGAAACACTAATGAACAGGTTTCAGTCAAAGTTGTGGTAGTTATTAAAACAACATCCCAATATATTAACCAGGACTATATTTCTGTTAAGACCCAAGGGGATGGGGAAGCAATTATTTATCAAGGTGGCATATCAATACCTGGTAAATGGCAAAAAGACCCATCAGTCCTAGATTCCAAGCTTTATTTTTACGATAATAAAGGAGGAGAGATTAAATTTTTGCCAGGTAAAATCTGGGTAGAAATAGTAACCAATTAGGTAGTATCGATGATTATTTTTTTATACGGTACGGATTCGTATCGCATTAAACAAACCAAAGAAGATCATATCAACCGCCACCAAAAAAAATACCAAAGCGGGATAAATTTGCTTTCTTTTGATTTTTCAGCAACCAATGACGCACATGACCTAGAGGATGCCTTAAGAACCGTCTCCTTTTTTAATGAACACAAACTCCTGGTTTGCCGTAACTTATTTGATAACAAAGAAACAGCTGAAAAAGTATTTTTATTTTTAAAAAATCAGAAACCGACAGAAAACCAAGATGTTACCGTGTTAGTTGTTGAGAGTCTATCGGAAAAAGATTTAAACACTAAGCACAAAGAATTGTTTAAGCTTTTATCAAATAAGGCAAATGCAATCAAAGTCATTAATCCACTAGAAGGAGCTGAACTTACTGAATGGATAAGAAGCGAATTTCAAACCAGAAACTGTCAAATTCAAAACGAAGTTATAAGAAAATTAAACAATTTTGTCGGCAATGACAGTTGGGATCTGATCAATCAAATTGATAAACTTGCCAATTATTCAAACGAGGGAGAAGTCAAAGCCGATTATATCAGTCTTTTGACTCATCAGAAAACCGAACTTAACATCTTTAATCTAATAGACGCCGTCGCCCAAAAAAATAAAGCCAAAGCTTTTGGTCTTCTCTATCAAGAACTAAAATCAAGCCGCGATCCTTATTATATTTTAACCATGATAATTTACCAATTCAGAAATCTTCTAAACATCAAGGGTCTTCAAGAACAAGGTTGCTCCCAAAGTGATATAGCCAGAAAAACCAAACTTCATCCTTTTGTAGTGAGAAAGGCCTTAGCCAGTCTGGACAAATTCAACCAAGAAGAACTCAAGGTCAGATACAAGCACCTCTTGTTTGCAGACACCTCATTCAAAAACGGCCAAAATAACCTTGAAGACACATTGTTTAGTCTGATAAGCCACTATTGAATTTGAATCTCTCCTTGTTAATATTAGTAAATTGAGTTTTTTGAAAACCAGGTAGAAGAAAACATGTTGCAAGAGTGGAGTCAGGACATAGATGAGTGACCAAACCCTAGAATTTATTGAGGCCTGCAAAACTTGCGACGCTTTTTTTAAAGAGATATTAAACAAGGCGGTTCAAAATCAAAATGTCCAAATTAGCAACGAAGCGATTTTCTATTTAATGGTCATTATTTCTGGAGCCGTAAAAAGCGAGGACAAAACAGATAACAGAACCTTAGCTGAAAGGTTCGCTCTTGCTTTGCAAATTTATTCCGACCGAAACAGAGCACAAGAGTTTAAAACTCTTGGCGATTCAGCTCTTATAATCGCCGGCATTTGGTGGCAGAGCCTATCAAGAAAAATAGTTGACATTGATTACTACATAGAAATCGGGAAACGATCTTATCAAAAAGCTGGCGAAATTAGTCCCAGCAGTCTATCGGAATTATTTGAAGAACTATCTGACAATTTTAATAATCTGGTTAATGTCTTGATTGAAGCAACTCGGTGCATTTCAGAAGCTAAAATGACTAATTCGGATATTTTACACCTTTATGAAACGTGGCTAAAAACTCATAATGCTTTTCTAGAAAAGAAACTGAGAGAACTTGGTATTAATCCGGTTTACGTTAGCACAAAAAAACAATAATCCCTATTCAAATTGCCTAGGGGTTTTATCCCCACACTCACTCGTGAGTGTGGGGATTTATATTGATTTTATCTCTATTTCCTTTATACTTTTCAGTAAACAACCGGCTCTTTAAAAATCTAGGAGTAGCCAGATGCCAATAAATAAAGGCTCTGACCAAAATCTAGCTTACGAACTTCCTCTTCTTGAGGTTGGTCCATCCAGTATGCCCTTACCCGGTGTCCTGAGCCAAATTAGTCTCAAGAATAGCCCCGACCTCCTTGTAGATATACGGAAAAGACGGGTATCTCACATATTTACAGTTATGCAAAAATTAAATGAAACTGACTTCCCCGATAGACTTTTTGGTGTTGGGGTCATAGCCAAAATTGAAGGGGTAAGTGATGTGGAACCTTTTATTTGGGTTGAAGGCCAAACCAGAAATCATCTTGCCAGTATAAAAAATCCTGACCCGGAGATTGGTTATTGGATCGCTGTCCCAGGGGATATTATTGAAGACGCAATAGAAAAGTTTTTCACAGAGAGTAATGGTGAACTTGTTATAAATCCTGAATATGAATTGCTTATTAAAGGATTACTGTCCAACTTAAAACATAAGATGAAAAATCTTATTAGTGAGCTGACAAACTACATGGATTCTGAAGTCGGTCTCCTTGAAGATTTATATGACAAATATGGCAATTTGGATTTCATGAAATTAACCATTATCAACGAATTTGTCTGGTATACAGTGTTTGCTATTCCCGAAATAGATTCACAGCAAAAACAACACGTCATTGAAACTACAACTACTAGACAAAGAATAGGCAGCTGTCTGGCTCTTTTGGAAATTAACATAGCCCTGATTCAGAATGCGAAGAAGTTTGAGAGGGCAAATCATAAAAACAAGAAAGGCCAGGTACGCCGTATGCCCATCAACGAAACAAAACAAAACAATCAAGACAATCAAGATAACTCATTTGAAACTGATGATCCGGAAATATTAAAAAGATGGGAAAGATATAAGAAAATAAAAGAAAACCTGAACTATGATGTAAAAAAAGCGATAATGGAAGACTTTGAGCACTTAAAAAATACGGAATCTGGACAAGCAGACCGAAATGTATTTGTAAACCATCTTGATTGTCTCCTGGACATCTACTCTGCCGTCACGACACCTCAAGGAAATGACTTTTATGAAACCGAGAGAATTTTAGGTGAAAGTCATTATGGTTTAGACGGGCCAAAGGAAAGAATTTATGATTATTTGGCTACTAAAAAATTAAACCCAAAAGGTAAAGCTCCGATACTGTGCCTGGTTGGCCCCCCTGGTGTTGGTAAAACATCAATTGCCAGGTCAATTGCTGATTCACTTGGATTAAAATTTATTCGCCTTTCTCTGGGTGGAGTCAGGGACGAAGCCGATATTAGAGGACACCGACGAACTTATATTGGCGCCATGCCGGGTCAGATTATTCAGTCAATTAGAAGAGTTGGGGTTAAGAATCCGGTTTTTCTACTTGACGAAGTTGATAAGGTTACTAGTGACTTCCGAGGAGATCCATCTTCAGCCCTCCTTGAAGTTTTGGATCCGGAACAAAATCATTCATTTCGGGATCATTATGTTGATGCCCAATTTGATTTGTCAGGTGTTTTATTTGTCTGTACAGCCAACCTAGAATCTGGCATAAAACCAGCCCTCCTTGATAGGATGAATGTTATCAATATTTCAGGTTATACCGAACGTGAAAAGGTTGAAATAGCCAAAAAATACCTAATCCCGAAACAACTTACTGAAGTTGGATTAACCGCCAAGAATATAGGAATTCGCTGGCAAAATAATGATCCAGACAAACTTATCGCAACCATAATTTCTGGCTATACAAGGGAAGCCGGGGTAAGAGAACTGGAAAGACAAATTCACAAAATACTTTCCGGCTGGTGCAGGCAGTATCTAAAAAAGTCTGACGATCAAAAACCAACCGAGCTAATCTTTACCCAAGAGCTTATTGAAGAATTTCTAAAAACGCCATTATATGATCACGAGAGGGCAGAAACAACAGAAATCGGTGAAGCTATCGGTCTGGCCTGGACCGCAATCGGCGGTGATATTATTTACGTCCAGGCAGAGTTGTTTAAAAAAAGTGGTGGTGAAAAAGGAGTTTCACAAACAGGCAAGCTTCTGGAAATTTTCAGAGAAGCTAACAAAAACGCCTTGACCGTAGTCAAGAATTTATTAGAACCCGACAAAGCTATTTTTGATAAATTCCGAACCCACTCTATACACTTGAGTGTTCCCGACGGATCAATACCCAAAGACGGTCCTTCGGCTGGAATAACTATGGCCATAGCCATCTATTCAGAGTTAACTGGGAAATTAGTAAAACCATACATAGCAATGACCGGGGAAATTACCGTAAAGGGTCGGATAAGGACTGTTGGGGGTATTAAATCAAAAGTCCTGGCCGCCCACAGAGATGGAATAAGGGAAATAATTTTACCAAAAAAGAATAAAAGGGATGTAGAAAAAATTTCTGAAGACGTAAAAAAAGATCTTGCCTTTCATTTTGTAACCCACATAAAAGAAGTGTTGCCAATCGTATTTAAAGAAAGTCCACCCGCTTAAAAAGCGGGTTTTAATTTACTAATTTTTATGGTAAAATCATAGATAAATGCTTGATTATTTACATCTTGGCCGATCAGCTGACCTGGCCGATCTCAAAGACCGGAGAATATACAGGGCCTTGGAAATAATGCCGGGTCTTTTAGCTTGGGTAACGATTGCTCTAATCATCGTTTTGTCTTTTTTACTGCCTCTTTGGGTTGCGGTTTTCATAATCATCTTTGACGTTTATTGGCTTATCAAGACTGTTTATCTTTCACTTCACCTGCGTATCTCGTATAACAAACTCAAAGAAAACATGAAGACTAACTGGCTGGATAGACTGCGAGAATTACGAATTACAAATTACAAATTAAGAATCAAATCATGGGAAGAGATTTATCATTTAATTTTCCTACCTTTATATAAAGAGGATTTTACTTTGGTTTCAGCGTCAATGGAAAGTTTGCTTAAAACAAATTATCCCAAAGATAAAATGATTGTGGTGTTGTGCTGGGAAGAAAGGGGAGGGGAAGAAACAGAGAGAACAGCTCGTGAAATAGAAAATTTATATGCCAACAAGTTTCATCGTTTTTTATCAGTAATACATCCGGCTAGTTTGCCAAATGAACTTGCGGGCAAGGGTTCCAATACAGCTTATGCCGCCGCAGTCGTCAAAGACCAAATCGTTGATAAATATTCTATTCCATACCACCACATACTTGTTTCTAATCTTGATATTGATACGGTTGTTTTTCCCGAATATTTAGGAGTACTTACTCACACCTTCTTAACTACCGATAACCCTCTCCGGGCTTCTTATCAGCCGGTGCCTTTGTATATTAACAATATCTGGGAAGCGCCCTCATTTGCCCGTGTTGTCGCTTTTTCGGCCACCTTCTGGCACACCATCAAACAAGAAAAACATGAAACTGCTACCACTTTCTCATCTCACTCTATACCCTGGCAAGCCCTGGTTGATGTCGGCTTCTGGCAAAAAAATATGGTTTCAGAAGATTCTAGAATATTTTGGCAGTGTTTTTTGCGATATGACGGTGACTATAGAGTTGTATCTTTGTATTATCCGGTTTCAATGGATGCTAATGTTGCTCATACCACCTGGCAGACATTTAAAAACGTTTACAAGCAACAACGACGCTGGGGCTATGGCGTTGAAAATGTTCCATACTTCCTTTTTGGATTTATCAAAAATAAAACCATCCCTAAATTTAAAAAATGGCGCTACGGATTTACAATTATTGAAGGATTCCATTCCTGGGCCACTAATGCTTTGATAATCTTCCTACTTGGCTGGTTGCCAGTGATAGTCGGGGGATCAGAATTTAATAAGAGCATTCTTTCATTTAACTTACCGTTTATTACTCGTACAATTATGACCTTGGCCATGGTGGGTTTGGTTTCAACTGCCATTCTTTCCATAATTCTTCTTCCACCCCGTCCGCCAAAGTTCGGTAAATTCAAATATCTCTGGATGGTTCTCCAGTGGATCTTGTTTCCAATTACCACCATTGGTCTTGGCCTTCTGCCGGGCCTAGAAGCTCAAACGAGGCTAATGCTAGGTCGCTATATGGGATTCTGGGTAACACCCAAGATTCGTAAATAATTTTTCTACCGTCTCGTTTATTCTTCAACCGGTTCGCTCCATTAAAAACTATTTACATCTACCTGTTTTTTGCTGGAAACAAAAAACCCTTTTCGGGCTATTTTTTTTAATCAACTTCACGGTAAAGATAAATTATATCAAATATGGATGATCCTTGTTGCGAATTATAATCGCCAATTTTGAGAGGATACCACGGATGTATAGGCATCAGATGTAGATGAATAATCTTTGCATCGTCAGCGCTTGTTTTATTAAGAGTGTATAGATATACGGAACTACCATAATTGGTCCGGAGGGTCACAGTGTTTTTAGAGGTTATGTTATAAGTACCATTTATTTCGTCAAATGAAGTTATCGGGTCTTCAGGTTCTGGTGAAGACAAATAGAGTTTTATGCCAAAATTAATTTTAAAAGTATTGTTAGTATAAAACGTGAAGGTACCGCTTGGCAAAGCATAATTATAATTCAAGTTTGAAGTGGGATATACTCCTGGCAAAAACATGAACCCGTGGCCGGCTCCCAGACCAACAGTTTGAAACTCATATTCGCCAGCAAACGTCAGTGTATTTAAAGGTGTTGAGGTGGGCTCATTCTTAGCCACACAACCAGAACTAATTGTGACAACACACAGAAATATTGATATACCAAATAATCTTTTCACATCTACTCCTTTTGTTAAGTAACGTAAACCTAACCAAGCGTATTACATAAAAATTATAGTGTCAAACACAAAACATTACTCTTGAAAAATAATTATGTCTATGTTAACTTTAATCAGTTGTTTGAAGGGAGAAGGATGAGATGGCAAACACACATAGTAAAAAGATGTCATACGAAGGTCCGAAATGGGAATATAAGGTTCAGTATCTGAGTATAGGATTAGATAAATCAGTCAAATTATTAACAGAACTTGGCCAAGAAGGTTGGGAATTGGTAGCAATTGATCCTTCTAGTCATGGTTATTTTAAAAGAAAATTAGACCCAGGAATTGAACGAGTTTAAATCAAATGGGTAAAAAGAGGCCGAGAACTTTTAAAAGGATGTCCCCGAAGAAAATAGCTGAAGCTTTAGGAGCTGAACACATAACTGACCCCAAAGAAAAAGCTGAATTTGAAAGAAAATACAGATTTCCACATCCATTAATTCCGAGAACTAAACATAAAAAATAACCGGCCTAACCGGTTTTTTATTGAGGAAGGATCGGATAATTTCGCGCAGGCTTTAGTCCATGAAGGGATTTGCGCAGGCCGACCGGGCCGAGCACAAAGCGAAAAATCAGCAGATTTTTACGCTGTGCCCTGAATGGGCTGAAGCCGAGAGCGAAATTACTCAAAGTGAGTCAACTTTTGGAATGACTCCAGTCTGTCTTTGAGCAGGGGGTAGTTGGTGAGCGAGGGGTCTTCTTTGAGAAGCAGACGGGCTTCGGCGCGGGCTTTTTTGATGAGATCAATATTGGCAAGGGAGGCCATGCCTAGATCAGGGAGACCCGATTGTTTTACTCCAAAGAATTCTCCCGGCCCGCGGATCTTCATGTCTTTTTCGGCTAGTTCAAACCCGTCATCACATTCCACTAGGGCTTTAAGTCGTTGATTAATTGACTTATCTCCCGTTGATGAAAACAAAAGACAATACGATTGATGTTCACCTCGCCCAACTCTTCCTCTAAATTGATGTAACTGAGCCAGGCCGAACCTTTCCGCACTTTCAATGGCCATTATAGTGGCATTCGGCACATCAACGCCAACTTCAATAACTGATGTGGATACGAGTATATCTATTCGTTTATCTTTATCCTCCGAAGCTTTAGAGAAGGAGGACATTATTTCATTTTTATCTTTTGGTTTGAGCTTGCCATGAAGCATGGCAACTTTTAAATCGGGAAAGATTTCTTGGGATAATTTTTTGTATTCTTCCTCAACGGCTTTAACGTCAGCCCAAAGCACATTCATCTTTGATTGTTTGGTGCCGGTTTTAATTTCCTTCTTGGGATCGCTTATCTCTATCCTCGGGCAAACAACAAAAACCTGCCGGCCGTTTTTAACTTCATCCCTGATAAACTGATAAGCTTCGTTCTTTTGAGTCGGGGTAGAAACTTTGGTAATAATTTTTTGCCTATTTTTTGGTTTTTCTTTGATAAGTGAGATGTCCAAGTCGCCATAAATAGTTAGGGCCAGAGTGCGGGGGATAGGGGTAGCCGTCATAGACAGGAGGTGGGGGACTAGCTCGCTATTCTTAACCAAAGCCGCTCGTTGATTGATTCCAAATCTGTGCTGTTCATCAATTACAACCATCGCCAACTTATTGAAAACTACATCCTTCTGTATAACTGCGTGAGTACCGATAATTATTTTAACTTCGCCGGAATAAATTTTTTCTTTTAATAATTTTTTGGTTACTGACTCGTTATTAAACTTAGCTTCAGAACCAATAAGCAAGGCCATATTAACACCGCTATCCTTTATGAGTAGGGCGGCAGTTTTGTAATGCTGTTGAGCCAAGACTTCGGTTGGAACCATAAAAACCACTTGATGGCCCTGTTTGGCAATCTGATAAGCGGCAATCAAGGCCACGACGGTTTTCCCGCTACCGACGTCGCCCTCCATTAACCGGTTCATCGGATAACTTTTCTGGATATCTTTAAGTATTTCCCAAGTAGCCACTTTTTGGTCAGTGGTTAACTCAAATGGCAAAGAAGCTATAAACCCCTGAATGAGTTCTTGATCAAATGGAACTGAAATAGATTTAAGCTGATTTAATTTTCTTCTTTCAAGTAGAGCTTTAATTTGAAACAAGAGCAAATCTTCAAAAGCAAATCTTTCTTTAGCGGCCCCAGCTTCTTTTAAATCACTGGGGTAATGGATCGTGGCTAGGGCTTTGGAAATTTCAGGTAGATTATATTTACTCAAAACCGAAGAAGGGAGCAGGTCTGAAACCTTTATATTTTTCAAAAGAGGCTTAATCAGGAAACGAAGGTATTTAGAAGTTACGCCTTCGGTTTCCGGATAAACCGGCACCAGACCGGAAGTGTGTTTCAAAACTAGTCCGCCTTTCTCATAAGTCGGACTAGAAAGATAAAGGCCATGTTTGTTCAAACTAGCTTTACCGGCCAAACTGACAAAGTTTCCTTCGGTAAGTTGGTTTTCTATGTATGGTTGATTGAACCAGACAACCTTGATTGCCCCGCTTGAATCACCAACAATGGCATTAGTAATAGTTAATCTCCTGGGAAATAATCTTTTGGAGGATATCTTAAGAACCTCGCCTTGAACATTAACTCTATCTCCAGGTTGAATTTCGGAGATTGACATGGTTTCAGTATAATCCTCATAGCGAACAGGAAAGTGCCAGAGGAGATCTTTGATAGTTTTAATCCCGAGTTTATGGAGACGCGAAAGGTTCCGAGGCCCAACATTTCTTAGTTTATCTATTGGAAGATTGAGTTGTATCACTTCGTCCCATATTTTAACATTTTAAGTTAAAAATACAAAATCCCCATATGGTGGTTTTGATGGTGCCCTTGCACTACTAGCTTGACTATTAATTTGGTATTTGATAACATCAAAATACTGCACTTTCACAACAGAATATTATCAAGAGTGAGCTGAGGGAATTGGCCCGACGAAGCTCCAGCAACCTGCCATATGGTAAGGTGCTAAATCCAACCCACGCGGGCAGATAATCTCTGTTGTAAGGTTCTTCTCATGAAAACACTCCGCTTAGGAGTGTTTTCATTTTAACCAACAAGAAAAAGGAGGAAGTCGTGGACGAAAACTTAAAAGAAGACATAGGAATTGCGCTGGCCCCGTTTTCGGATAAGTATTACCAGGTTTTAAGAGCGGATTACACATCCGGAAGTACCTATAAGCCATTCCAGCACAATCCTAAATTGGGGATATATACTACAAAACCGCCAATTCGTTTTTGCGCCGAAAATCCAATACAAATTAGTCGCCGAGCGAAGCGAGGCGACATCTGAATCTTTGACATTTCCAATCTGGTGCAGAATACTTGAATTAGTCCGAACCGCTTTCGCCGCCTGCGGCGGCGAGGAAGTCCCCCCGCGAAAATCCGGAAAGGCGGCGGAGCCGCACGAATGACAATTTCAAGTTTTTCTTTGGCGGAAATCGGATTACTGAAATTCTAACGAATTTCAGTCTTGGCGGCAAATTCTTTGCTCTTTCAAATTATTAAAAAAGAAGAAGCCCGCCAGAGGTCCGAGAGAGAGGAAAAGCAGACGGGATAATTTCTTGGCACCCTGATAGATTAGCAAGAAATAGTGTGGACGGCGGAAAGATTATCCATTTTGTAGATCGTGGCTTGATTCGTTCCCTAAAATTTCCGACATTCTGGTTTGAACCGACACCACAGGGATTATTCATGCTGAACATTGCTTTTGGTCAATCAAAATATTTTGTAGATAATTTGCGAGAGAATGTGAAGCGAGGATTGCGGCAAAAGATACGCAATGGCGTATGGCCGAGTTGGGCTCCGGTTGGCTATTTGAACCATGCGAAAACACGCGGAATTGATGTTGATACTGAAAAAGCTCCAAAAGTGAAAAAGATTTTTGAAATGTACGCCACTGGAGAACATTCTCTCCACGCTCTCGCAAATTGGTGTGAGAAAAAGAAACTACTCACAAACGCCGGAAACAAAATCTCATTGAGCAATGTTCAGCATATTCTGCAAAATCCTTTCTATGTCGGACTTATGCGATACAAGGGGGAAATTTTTGAGGGAACACACGAGCCGTTAATCTCAAAGAAACTTTTTGATAAATGTCAGGAAGTTATGGCGAAGCGCGGTAAAGTGAGACCAGACAGAAAACACAATTTTCCTTTTCTCGGCCTAATGAAATGCGCCTCGTGCGGTTGTTCCATTACTGTACAATACGCAAAAGGAAACGGCGGTATTTACACTTACTATCGTTGTACCAAGAAACGAGGCGCGTGCCAAGAAAAATATCTCGGTGAAAATCAACTTTTAGAACAAATTAAAAACTTCCTTCAAAAAGTTTCTTTATCGAGCCAAGACACCGAGAAAGTTTTGGCGGCGTTAGATACAGAAGAAACTCAAGCAAAAGAACAAGCACAAAGCGAAGTGATAAATCTCAAAACACAATTAGCACAAATTGAGATGAAATTACAAAAGTTGTTGGATGTATACTTGGAGGACGCACTTACTCAAAAAGAGTACGCCGCCAAAAAGGAGATTCTCATTTCACAAAAGGTCGAGCTAAACGAAAAAATCACCGATTTTGAGCAAAAAGGTTTGTCTTGGCTCGAACCGGCTCGTGAGTTCGTAAAGTCCTTAAATCAAGCCGCTAAATTACTGGCATCTGAAAATCTTTCCGAAATGACAACATTTCTGAAAAACATCGGCTCGAACCATATTTTACGGAATCGGGAATTTCTTTTTGCCCCGAAAAATCCGTACGATTTGGTCGCCGAGCCCCGCCACGGGCGGGGCGAGGCATTGACTTTTCCAACGTGGTGCTCGGGGCCGGAGTCGAACCGGCACGACCTTGCGGTCAACGGATTTTAAGTCCGTAATGTCTACCAATTCCATCACCCGAGCTAAAAGAGATTAACCACTATATTTTAACCTATTTTTGCCTATTTTTCAATTTATGCTATTTTCCATAGCAAGTTCTTTTAATTCAAGGATTGACTATGAATATTGTAACAATTGGCGGGGGCGGGGGACATGCCCAAGTCCTAAAAGGACTCAAACATATTTCAGGTCTTAAAATTACGGCTATTTGCCCCAGCACAGACTCGGGTGGATCAACCGGGCTCTTAAGTCAAGATTATGGCAATCTGGGATATCTAGGCGATCTAACCAAGTGTGTTGCCGCCTTATGTCCAAATGAATCTCTCGCCAAATCACTTCTATATCGTTTTGAGGGCGGCTGCTTAAATGGTCACTCGGTCAAGAATATTTTATTACTAGGTCTTGAAAAAATAAATGGCCTCAAAGGTGGCCTTGAAATGATGTATGATCTCTGCAATATCAGCCCTCACCAAGTTATTCCAGTAACCACCGAACCAACAAAACTTTGTGCCCTTCTACGATTAGGAAACAATATTGAAGGAGAAGCCCAAATAGATAACATTGCCCAGAATCCTCTCTGGCATCCAGATTATCACGCAATCAAAAACATTCGCCTTGATCCAGACGTTCCAGCCTCACCCCAAGCACTTGATGCAATAAATGTGGCTGACTGGTGTGTTATCTGCCCTGGGGATTTATATTCAAGTATTCTTCCGATTCTTATTCCAAAAGGTATAGCAGAAGCTTTATCGGATCAGGAATTAGAGGTAGTTATTGTTCTAAATATTATGACGAAACAAGGAGAGACTGATAAATATAAAATTATGGATTTTGTAACCAAGATAGAAGAATATCTTAGATTCCCAGCTAGTGTTATATTGTGCAATAACATAGGATTAGACGATAAATTTATCCTGAAATATGCTCTAGAACGCAAGGTTCAACTTATAGAATCCGAATTAAACAATGATCCCAGAATTCGTTTTGCTCCTTTAGCTACGGTCACCGAAGAAGGATTTGTTTATCATGATCCACAGAGAATATCTATAGAACTTGAAGCAATTTTTAAGTGAAGTGGAGCCGGTTAAAAGCCGGCTTTTATATTTTTGGCTTGCCCTGAGCTTGTCGAAGGGCCCAATTTGAAGCAGTCAGAAGAGAATTAAATGTTCCGGCATCTATCCACTGGCCCTTAACAATATCCACCCTGAGTTCGCCTTTTTTGAGATACCAATTATGAAGATCGGTTATCTCAAGTTCACCGCGTTTTGATGGTTTAAGGAATTTAACCGCTTCCACCACTCGATTGTCATAAACATACAGGCCGGTAATAGCATAGGGTGAAATAAATTTTTTGGGCTTTTCTTCTATCTTGATGGCCTTGCCTTTGGAATCAAATTTAACCACACCAAACCTTTCCGGATCAGAAACTTTTTTAGCAAAAACATGGCCGCCCCTTTTAAAATTTTTAATAGCTTTTGAAAAATTGTCTTCAAAGATGTTGTCGCCCAAAATTAAAGTCACACTATCGTCGCCGATAAAATCTTTGCCAATTAAAAAGGCCTGGGCAAGGCCTTCGGGTTTGTCTTGAATTTCGTAAGTAAACTTAGCTCCAAACTCTTTACCCGAACCAAGAAGCTTGATAAAATCTCCCGGATGATCCGGTGAAACAATAATTAAAATTTCTTTAATCCCGGCTTTAAGCAGTGTTTCGAGAGGATAAAAAACCATCGGTTTATTATAAACCGGCAGTAACTGCTTAGATGTAATCTTTGTAAGGGGGGAGAGGCGCGTACCCGAACCCCCGGCTAAAATGATGCCACGCATGATAAATTAGTTACTACCTCCATGAATTTGACTTAGCCAGCAAAGGCTTCCACCATTGCGAGTTATTTTTATACCAATTAACCGTTTCGTTCAAACCGTCTTGCCATTTAACTTTGGGTTGCCAGTCGAGTTTTTTAATTTTAGCCCAATCAAGAAGATATCTTGAATCGTGACCAGGCCGGTCGGGAACTATTTTTTTCAATGTTTTGGTCTTTTTCAAAACTGTCAGAATATCGTCAGCGATATTATTAATGGTTTTCTCCAAGCCAGTGCCGATATTATATGATTCGCCAATAACACCTTTCTGTAAAATCAGGTCAATTGCTTTGCAGTGGTCGGTAACATGAATCCACTCTCTTTTATTACCCGATGATTTAAAAACAGGCAAGGGTTCATTTTTTAAAGCTTTGAGTGTAAAGACTGGAATAACTTTTTCCGGAAATTGATGTGTGCCGTAATTATTGGCACAATAACTAATTGTTATGGGTAAACCGAAAGTATGGTAATAACTTTTGGCGATTAAATCGCCCGAGGCCTTGGAAGCATTGTACGGTGTTCTAGGTTTATATGGAGAAGTTTCAAGAAATTTTGATTTACTTTTTAAAGACAATTGGCCGAACACTTCAGTGGTTGAAATGTGATGAAATCTTTTTAGTTTCCCGTATTGCCTCACAGCTTCAAGCAAGACAGCCGTGTCCAAAGCATTGGTCCTGACAAATTCAGTAGGGGAGTGAACAGCTTTATTATTATCCGATTCAGCCGCAAAATTGACTACACAATCTATGTGATGCTTTTTCAAAATATTGAACATTGCGCCATAGTCACCGATATCAGTTTTGTAAAATTTATATTGCGGACTATTTGCTACATCTCTAACATTTTCAGGATTACCGCAGTAAGTTAAAAGATCAACATTAACAACTCGGATATTTTTGTATTTGTTGAGGAGATGGCGAATAAAATGACTGCCAATGAAGCCGCAGCCGCCAGTTATAAGAATATTTTTATATTGCATTGAGGTGCTGATGGGATTTGCACCCATGAATAGCGGTTTTGCAGACCGCAGCGTTTGACTACTTCGCCACAGCACCACTTATAGCGACCTGGCGATCTTTTCTTCGCTGTAAATTTCTAATATATCTCCCTCTTTAATATCCCAACTCGGCTGACCGGGTAATGGTTCAAATTTCAAACCAGATTCTGAACCCTCTTTCACCTCGCCTACATCTTCTTTGTTGTGTTGTAATTGAGTAATTTTACCGCTTAACAATTTATTGTTGTTTCTCAACACGTCAGCCAAAGAACCTCTGGTTATTTTGCCGGTTGTAATTTTACCGCCAATTATTCGCGATCTTGAATCTTGTTTGAATATGGCCAAAACCTTGAGCTTGCCCAGAGGAGTTCTTCTAATTTCGGGATCAAGAAGAAAAGACATTTCTTTGCGAATAAATTCTATCAGCTCGTAAATAATTTCAAAAATTTCAACTTTAACATTTTCTTTTTCAGCAAGTTTCTTAACTGAACCTTCAATACCAACCCTGAAACCAACTACCACAGCCTTAGTTCCTATGGCTGTCTTAACATCACTTTCCAAAATATTGCCAATATCGTAACTGACGACTCGACAAGCAACCTCGCCTGATTTGATTGCTCCCAATGCTGACTCAATCGCTTCAAGAGAACTTGAAACATCCGACTTAAATATTATATTCAGAAACTTTTTATTACTTTCTGTTTCTGAACTGCTTCTTAAAAATTTGAATAATGGGGACAAGGAAGTGTTTTCAGAAGCAATTTTTTCAGCTTCTTGTTTTGATAGAGCCGATATGAACTCCTTTCCTATGGCCGGCGCCGATGACCAACCGATAATCTTAACTGGTTGAGAGGGGATAGCTTGCTGAATCACTTTGCCCAAAAAATCCTCCATTATTTTAACCCTGCCCACAACTGTCCCGGTAACTATCCAATCTCCAAATCTTAGCGTTCCTTTTTTAACCAGAGCTGTTGCCACATTACCCTTATGTTTATCCATATAAGATTCTATAATGACCCCCTCGGCTGGCAATGATAAATCTTCTTTCAAATCCTCCAGTTCAGCAACCAGAAGAATCATTTCCAGCAAGCCGTCAAGATTTTTGTTTTGTTTGGCTGAAATCTCAACTACCGGCACTTTTCCTCCCCAATCTTCAACGAAAACATTTTCTGAAGCCAAATCTTGTTTTATTTTTTGAGGATTAGATCCTTCTTTATCAATCTTGTTAAGAGCAACGATGAAGGGCATATCTTCTTCCTGAATAATCCTAATCGCTTCCTTGGTTTGTGGTTTAACTCCCTCATCAGCCGCAATTACTAAAACGGCGATGTCGGCTACACGAGCACCTCTGGACCTAATCGCTGTAAAAGCTTCGTGACCCGGAGTATCCAAAAAAGTTATCTTTCTTGTCGCTTGTTTCTTGCCTGCCTGTTCGGCCTGCCTGCTGGTAGACAAGGTAGGCAGATCGCTTGTTTCTATTTCCGTCTGATAAGCCCCGATGTGCTGGGTAATACCCCCGGACTCACCCTCGACAACCTTAGTTTTGCGAATTGTATCCAAAAGACTAGTTTTACCGTGATCAACGTGACCCAAAATAACCACCACCGGCGGCCTAGAATTTGTCATTTTGTTGTCTGTGTTGTTAGTCATTTAGAGTCTACTTATATTAACACTAAATCAGATTTTTTCAATAAAAATCCCCCTTGGGGGATTTTTTAAAATTTATACAAAAAAGTTTTTACCTGAATCAATAGCTTCAATTCCATTTGCTTCTACGACTATTTCCTCATCTTTTATAACAATATGGAAAACAGTGCAATTAGTCAACTTTTGACTAATTGGTATCTTGACCTTTTCTTCAATATATCGTTTAAGAAATCTAGCTCCGTAAGCTAAACTATAACCGCCGACAGCCAATTTTTCCAAAGCATCCTGATCAACAACCAGTTGCTTGCCTTTAAGTAACAAAGTTGTCTCTATTCGCTCCAATTGTTTTAAGGTAATCTGCTTAACTTCATCCTTGGTCAAAGGTTGGAATACTACAACCTGATCAATCCGATTGCGAAACTCCGGAGAAAAGCGCCGTTCCAATTCACGATTTAATTCCGATTGAATTTGGTCCATCGGTATCTGATCCGACCTAAAGCCGAGAGGACTAGAGAGCTTTCTAAAATGTTCGGATCCTGCATTAGAAGTCATGATAACAATAGAATCGGAGAGATAAACTCTTTTACCTCGGCCGTCTGTCATCCAACCCTCATCAAAGGCCTGAAGAAACAGATTTAAAATACTTGAGTTGGCTTTCTCTACTTCATCAAGAAGAATAACTGAACATGGGTTATTCTTTATTTGATTGGTCAACGTGCCGCCTTGTTCACTTCCAACAATTCCTCTGGGCATACCGATAAGTTTATTTGCCGACACACTTCCGTCTTGGTATTCAGACATATCAATTCTTATCATCTTTTTATCGTCACCAAACAAAAATTCGGCCAAGGCTTTAGCCAACTCTGTCTTGCCAACACCGGTTGGACCAAGAAATAACAACACCCCATCAGGACGATCATATCCGTCTTTGAACGGACCTTTATTTAAAACCAATCTCTTAGCAATAGCTATTATTGCTTTCTTTTGGCCAATAACCCGTCTACTTAAGCACTCTTCAATATTTTTAAATCTTTCCCCGACATCGCGAAAAACCATATCTTCTGGGATACCGGTAACATGGGCAACGACTTGAATTATGCTATCCGGCTTAACATTCCAATCCTTAGCAATTTCTGAACGGACAGAAGCAGTATCAAGCCAGCCAATTACTTTATCCGGCAAGTGAAGATGTCTTTGATATCGCGGCGATAATTCCAAGGCCGTTTCAATTGCTTCATCCGAAATTTTAACAGAATAAATACGCTCTAACTTTGGTCTGGCCTTAAAAAGTATCCTGCGAGTTTCTTCAACTGTTGGTTCGTTAATTTGAACTGTTCTAAACCTGCGGTCCAAAGCTTCATCTTCCTGAAAATATTGACGATATTCACTCAGGGTAGTGGCGGCAATCATGCGTACTTCACCCCTAGCCAACACTGACTTGAACACATTCGCCGCATCTGAAGGAGCGCCCAGAGCAGAACCAGCTCCAACCATAGTGTGAGCTTCATCAACAAAAAGAATTAAATTGGGTCTTTCTTTAATTTCACGAATTACATTTTGAATTCTGTCTTCAAACATTCCTCTTAACATTGTTCCGGCAACCATTGTGTTCATCTGAAGATTAACAATCTGGCAATCACGAAGTCTGATTGGAATTGTCTCTGATTCAAACTCAATGCGAAGAGCTAGTCCTTCAACAATAGCAGTTTTACCAACACCCGGTTCACCAATAAGCATTACGGAATTTGATCGCTCACGATGACATAGAATTTCAAGAACCTGTTGAATTTCATTATCCCGGCCAAAAACAGGAGGAATTTTATCTTGGCGAGCCAGTAAGTTCAAATTGGTGACAAAATGTTTCAAAAACGGCGGAAGTTCAAAACGTTTACGAAGCTTTTCTTCGCATAGTTCGTTAACGCGTATTCTCGTGTTAATTTTGCTGACAAGGACGTCTGGTTCAATACCATGCCGACGCATTATAGAAACAATGACTCCCTGACTTTCTTCAAAAAGAGCGGCAAATAAATCAGAGGCTTCGATGGTCTGTCGCCCCGCTCGACTGGCCTGATGAAATGCCAGTTTAAAAGTTAGCTTAGTTGCGGGAGAAACTCGCATATCCTGACCAGAGAGAGTTGGTAGTCGGCTAAGATACTCCTCCAATTGTTGCAAAATTTCGTGAGGATTTAAATTTAATTCCCTCATTACCTGAGAAAAAGTATCCCATTCAATTTGAGCAAAAGCTAAAAAAACATGCTCACTTGAAAGAACCCCATGATCACGCCGCCGAGCTTCTTCTTGAGCTTTATCTATAACCCTTTGAGCGCTATCACCAATCTTACTTTGGGCAATATCAAAATCCATATCTTTCCCCTTGATTGTTAAGGTCCTGAAATTTGTTAAATGATACAATAATTAAGAGTTAAGGTCAACTGGCGGTATTCATTGTACAAAATTCGAACCTTTTTTGAAAGCAATCCCGACGAGGAAATCTGAAACAATGCGGACGAAGTTTTGCGGAAACAATTTTCTGGGGAAAGGATTCCGCAAAACTTCGGCTGATTCCTTTTTTCTGAATTCGGATGTCGCAAGCGGAGGAGGAGGGGTCTGGGGAGGAATCCTCCGCTTGCTCCTCTTTTTGTTTTGGCGAAATTCGGGTGGGCTTATAAATTCAAAAAGTGTCTCGCCATACAATCTTAACAAAAAAGAATGGCGGGTCCTAAATCTCTTTATGTGCTTGACCCACCCTCCCATTCGCGCACAAATTCCCGCCGTTTTTAGGAAATATTATAAAACGGCGGGAATTGCTCCTGTAAAAAGAGACAATCCGTTTTTCTTTTCAGCAAATTCTAATAATCCAATCCAGAAATTGACTCCCTACAAATTGTTGCTTTGCTAGATTCCAAAGTATCACAGGCATTTATTCCTTGACCACTTTTGTTAGCAATTTCTTTGAAGCAACTAACACGCCAATGGAAAATAATAATGCTGTCGCATTGTGCTAAAGCATTCTGCGAGACGAGTTTCAAGTACTGACAGTATTGTTTTGGAGATGAGACATTTTGACACAGATTGTTGTTTTTTAATTGTTCTGCTAAATCTTCAAAACAAGCGTCTTTGGTGGACAAATCTCCAATCTTACTACAATAGGATTGATCGCCGAATCTTTTTGCTAATCCTCGCCAACACTCGTCTTGCGATATTCCACTCTGGCTAGTGCAACTAATTTGCGGTGTGTTAATTACAAAAGTAGCGTATGTTTTATAATCAGTGTCCTTTACTAACACATTATAAGGCGTCTCTGGGGGAAGATTACCCATTGAAGCGTTATAAACTTTTCCGTCAACGGTAAGTTCATAAACGACAGCAAGTCCGCTCCATATACATTGAGAACCTTTTGGACATGGAGAATATATGAAATCTTTTATTTTCAAAAAAACATTCAAACCTTTCACTTGGGCAGTTTCGCCTTTTTTCAAAGTAAACTCTTGCCCCAACGAAACTGTCATTGTACTGGAGCCAGAGTTAGTTGTTGGTTTTTGCGTCGGTGTCGTAGAGGGTAGCGTTGTGGGTATGTTTTTGGAAAACAAATTATATCCAATTATTTCAACATCATTAATAGATTCGCTGGTTGATTTATAATCGAGAATTTTTATCGAAAAAGTATACTTTTCCCCCAATTCAAATTGTTTTGGATTGTCTGCAAATAAAATCATTTCTTTATCAGTCAACGAGTAAGTTTCAAGAAGCTTGTTATTTTCTGAAATGACAACATTATCCCTCATACACGGTTTGCATTGGGCTCCTGCTGGACAGGAAGGGCAAGTATAACTTTTTACAACATATCCCTCGGTGTTGAAGGTACCAGAATCAAATTTATTAGATTTAATTTCGTGAATAGGATAAAAATTTAAACTAGACGCTTGGGGATAGGTTGTTGTGTTTGTGGAATTGGTTGGTTGAACCTGTTGATTATAAAAAAAATAGAAAATGCCAATTACAAAAATTGCAAGTATAATAACGATGGTAATAATATATTTTTTGTTCATGTTTTTAAAAAATTATTTTAATAATTCCTCCATTGGAACGCCTAACGACTTGGCGATTTTTTGGATTGTTTGAACGCTTGGTTTCGTAACAACACCACCCTCAATTTTTGTAAGCGTGGAATATTTAATATCGGCTTTTTTCGCCAAGTCATCTTGCGTTAAACCTTGTTTCGTTCGCACTCTTTTTATATTTTGTGATATTGTTGACATGGTATGCTACTTTTGATAGTATAGAAATATGAGTCATTACTTTCTTTGCTCACAAAATAAGGATAGCATAAATAATAGATTTATTCAATGTGTATTTTTTATGGAAGCCCACCCGAATTTCGCCAAAACAAAAAGAGGAGCAAGCGGAGGATTCCTCCCCAGACCCCTCCTCCTCCGCTTGCGACATCCGAATTCAGAAAAAAGG
>Ga0209542_10001599_pt1 | contig 52708 bp, 51 predicted proteins | sample RifCSPhighO2_01_FD_184028 | JGI IMG/M metagenome (GOLD analysis project Ga0209542, IMG submission 184028) | Soil microbial communities from Rifle, Colorado - Rifle CSP2_plank highO2_0.1 (SPAdes) (version 2) | ecosystem: Environmental > Terrestrial > Deep subsurface > Rock core/Sediment ... | reverse complement strand
GGTCTTAATCTGCTGCAGGCGTTGATTCTTGAGGAGATTTGTTTCTAGTACGAGAGGACCGAAATGAACTGACCTCTGGTCTGGGGGCTGTACCACCAGGTGCATCGCCCCGTAGCTATGTCGGGATAGGATAACCGCTGAAAGCATCTAAGCGGGAAACCAACTCCAAGATAAGGAATCGTTTGAGGGCCGTGGGAGATGACCACGTTGATAGGCGACAGGTGGAAGCGCAGCAATGCGTTGAGCCGAGTCGTACTAATACCCCGACAGAACTCCTGAAAGGAATTGTGGGAGTCGCGTATCAAACAACAACACGCTTAAAATTCTCTGATGTGTAGCCCGCCTTGACTCGATGTCAGGCGAGGCAGGCTTTTCGTAAATGAAATGAGCTCGCCCCGCAAGGGGACTTCCATTGTTTCTAAGCGGAGTACCGCTAAGAAAAATTGGTCGTTGAAAGCTCCGTTCTGGTGATTTATCGCTGGGGCAACACCCGTTCTCTTTCCGAACACGGCAGTTAAGCCCAGTTGAGGCGATGGTAGTCGAAAGGCGAGAGTAGCTAGTCGCCAGAACGGAGCTTTCAACACAAAAAACACCCGCGAGGGTGTTTTTTGTTGTACGAAATCGCAGGTACAATAGACGCATGTCATGGGCATCACGTCGCCGCACCATATACGCCATCGGCGTCATTCTTTTCTTCCTCATCGTTGTCGGTGGGCCGCTCTTGTACTCACACCTCAAGACGCCGCCGACGTGTACCGACGGCATCCGGAATCAGGGTGAGACCTCGGTAGACAAGGGAGGACCGTGCCCGCTTCTCGACACAAGCTCGCTCTCGCCGTCGGCAATCCTTTGGACGCGCAGTTTCTACGTGCGTAGCGGCTCATACGATGCGGTCGCATATATACAAAATCCCAATCAGGAAGCGGGCGTACGGGCTGTTTCCTACCGCTTCGGGCTCTACGACGAACGCAACGTGCTCATCGCGGAACGCACCGGTACGACGTTTCTCATGCCCGGCGGTATCACGCCGGTCTTCGAGGGTGCGATAGACACAGGGAATCGCGTCGTCTCGCACACGTATTTTGATTTTACGACGCCGGTCATCTGGGAGCGAATGGCCGATACCTCCGGCGCTGTCGCAATAAGTAACACACAAATATCCGATATCACGACGACCCCACGCGTTACCGCAAATGTGCAGAACACTTCCGTCGCGGGCATACGGAGCATGACGTTTGTAGTTATTATTTCCGATCCTGCGGGGAATGCCTTCGCCGCATCGCAAACCGCACTGACCGGACTCGCCGCGGGCGAGTCGCGGCAAGTTATTTTCACGTGGCCATCGCCCTTCAATATCACGGTCGGCAAAGTGCAAATAGTGCCGCTCACCGCGCCCCGTCCCGTTCAGGGCGAGTAACTATGCTGCCGAGGATTCAGAAAGCGGCGGGGGCGCGTGCGCGCTCGCTTGCGCACATAGATTGGTTCTTGCTACTCTCCGCGCTCGCCATTTCGTTAATCGGTATCGCGACGATGCGCAGCTTCTCCGTAGAGAATGCGTACTTTGACAAACAAATCGTGTGGCTCGCGCTCGCGCTCGGCGTCTTTTTTGTTGCCTGTATTCCCGAGTACGGCTTTTTGCGGCGTACGCCGGTCGTGGTCGGCATGCACGGAGCCATAGCGACACTGCTCGTGTTTGTGCTTTTCGTGGGGTCGGTCATCAAGGGGGCGCAGACACGTTTTGACCTCGGATTCTTTTTTGTACAGCCGGCCGAGCCGGCAAAGCTGATACTGGTAGCGACGCTCGCAAAATATTTCACGCGACGCCACATCGAGATACGCCATATCCGCCACATTCTGGTTTCCGGCTCGTACGCATTCCTTCTGTTCGGGCTCATATTTTTCCAACCTGATTTCGGTTCGGCAATCACCATCTTCTCCGTCTGGTTCGGCATGGTGCTCGTTTCCGGCATCTCGTGGAAGCATCTTGCGGCACTTCTTCTTACGGGAATCGTTGTCGCCGGTGGATTGTGGAATTTCGGACTTCAGCAATATCAAAAAGACCGCATTCTCACATTCATCAATCCGCTTGCTGACATCCGGGGGACGGGATACAACGCATACCAGTCCACCGTTGCGGTCGGCTCGGGCGAGCTCACGGGCAAGGGGGTGGGCTACGGTACACAATCCAAGCTGCAGTTTTTGCCGGAATACCAGACCGACTTTATCTTTGCCGCGTACGCCGAGGAGTGGGGCTTTTTCGGGGTGCTCCTGCTCTTTGGCTTATTCGGTATCGTCATCATCCGCATATTGGTGATGGCGTCGCGCGGCGGCGACAACTTTGATTCGTTGATGGCCGCGGGCGTCGCGATATATTTCTTCTCCCAATTCATCGTCCATGTCGGCATGAATATGGGCCTGCTCCCGATTACGGGTACAACCCTGCCGTTTATGAGCTACGGCGGTTCGCACCTCATCACCGAATATGCCGCACTCGGAATCCTCATGGGCATGCGCCGCCACGCACGCTCGACGCGCCAAGCGCGTGACGAGACCGAAATCCTCGGCGCGGTTTAGTACAGCGCCACGGTCCGCTCAACCATGTTCTGAATAGTAAATTCGTCAAGATTTTTGGCGTCCAGAATTTCACTCACACCGCCAATGCGATTGGCGACGATGGGGAGCCCCGCGGCTTTGGCCTCGATGAGTATGTAGGGGAGACCTTCTTTTATTGAAGGGAGCGCAAAAGTGTCAAAACCTTTGAGCGCTTCGCTCGCAGGAACGAAGCCAAAAAGTCTTACGCGATTTTCAAGACCGCATTCCTTAATTTTTCTCTCCAGAACCGGACGGTCTTCTCCTTCGCCGACTATCGCGACGTACATGGACGGGTTGTTTTTGGCTTCTTCAATCAGCGCCTGCTGGTTTTTGTTTTTAATTAGTTCTCCAACGGTGCCGGTGATATGTGCTCCGGCGGGGAAAGCACTGCGGATTATTTCTCCGGAACCGAACTGCATGTGCAAGTCGATCCCGTTGTAAATACACACGGTTTTGTGTGCGATAAACGGCATTTTCTTCGCGACCCGCAAGTCATAGTCGGACACGACAATTATTTTGTGAGAAAGCAGGGCGGTGAGCCATGAAAATATATAGATGAGGCCGCGGGAAACGGGGTTACGCTGTTCCCAAAAAGGCCAACCATGAGCGGTGAAGATGATTCGCGGCACGCCCGCAAGGCGTGCCGCGAGCGCCCCGACACCTGCTGCCTTAGACGAGTTCAGATGCACGACATCCGGTTTTTCAACACGGAACAGTCGCATGAGTTCGAGAAAACTCTTCACATCACTGGAGATCGAAACATCACGCTGCAGAGCGCGGATGGGGAAGGTTGTAATCTGAGCCTCCCGCAGCTTCTTTGCGAGTAGTCCCTCTTGTCCGAATGCGACGCTTATATCAAACTCATTCCGTAATGCTGTCGCGAGATCAAAAACATACCGCTGAGCCCCTCCCCAGTTGGCTTTTGTTATCAAAAAGAGGATTTTCTTGGCTTTCATGACGACGATTCCAGCGCTTGTATTAAGGCCGAATTCATGGCATCATACTACCATCGTATGACCCTCGTGCCTAAGCGGGAGTACCTCCTCCTTTTAGCAGGCGATATCGTCGTTTTTGTCGCATCTTTGTGGCTGACGCTCGCCTTGCGCTATCTGCAGGCACCTAGTCAGGCGCTTTTCAACACTCACCTCCTGCCGTTCCTCTTTCTTTTCGGGGCGTGGGTCGTTATCTTCTTTTTTGCCGGTCTCTACGGCCGGCACACACGACTCTTCCGCAGCCGCCTGCCGACGACCATTCTCTATACGCAGGCAATCAACATGGCTCTTGCCGCGCTCTTCTTCTTTTTGATTCCGGTATTCGGCCTCGCACCGAAAACAATACTCGTGCTCTATCTTGCCGTTTCCTTCCCGCTCATCGCGCTCTGGCGCGTCATGCTCTTCCCGCGCCTGCGCTCCGGCCGCAAACTCAAAGGCGTGCTCATCGCATCTGGGCCGGATATCGCGGCGCTCGCGTCGGAAGTGGCTACCGACCCGAACTCGCCGTTCACCTTTGAGTATGTCGTCGATACCAGCAAGGCTCCGTCGCACGAGGTCATCCAGCATGCCTGCCGCGTAGCGGAGGAAGACGACGTTTCCTTTTTGGTCGTGGATTTTTCCGACCGCGCCGTCTCCGCGGCGCTCCCCATTGTCTACGATGCCGCCTTTCGCAAACGCCGCTTCGCACTCCTCGAGGCGTCGGAGTTGTATCAGGAAATCTTCGAGCGTGAGCCGCTTTCGCTCATCAACTACGAATGGGTGCTCGCAAACATCAGTGCTTCGCGTACATATGACGTAGTGAAGCGAATTATTGATATCGCCATCGCACTACCTGCGCTGATCATCTCCTTTCTGTTCTATCCGTTCGTCTATCTGGCAATAAAGCTCGATGACGGGGGAGCGTTGTTTATCACGCAGAAGCGTGTCGGCCGCTTCCAGAAACCGATAGACATCGTGAAATTCCGCAGCATGAGCGGGAATGATCAGGGTGATTACGGTGAGAACGGTAAGTCAAAACTGCAGGTTACCCGGGTAGGAAAATGGCTCCGCATATTGCGCCTTGATGAACTGCCGCAGCTCTGGAACGTGCTGCGCGGCGACCTCACACTCGTCGGACCGCGCCCCGAACTTCCCGCACTCGCCGCGCAGTACAACGCACGCATACCGTACTACAACGCCCGTTATCTCGTCTCTCCGGGGCTTACCGGTTGGGCGCAGCTTCGCCACGACAGGCATCCGCACCACGGAGCGGATATCGCGGAGACCAAGGAGAAGCTCTCGTACGACCTCTACTACCTCAAGCACCGTTCGCTCCTCTTGGACATATTTATCGTTCTGCAGACGGCGCGCATTATGCTCACGGCGCGCGGCTCATAGTGGTAGTATAGGAATATGAAGAAAGCGGTCGTTACGGGGGGTGCGGGGTTCATCGGCTCGCACATTGTCGATGCGCTCGTGGGGCGCGGCGATGAGGTGCATGTCATCGACAACTACTCGTCGGGGAAGCGGGAAGACCGCATGAATACAAAGGCGACGTATCACGAACTCGATGTCCGCTCGACTGACGAGGTTGAAAAGATATTTCAGGGGGCTGATGTCGTATACCACACCGCGGCAATACCGCGCGTGCAATACTCGGTAGAACATCCGGTCGAGACGACCGACGTCAATATTGTCGGCACGGTTTCCGTCCTTACTGCCGCCGCGAAGGCAAAGGTGCGTCGAGTCGTGTACTCGTCTTCCGGTTCTTCGTACGGTGACCAAACTCTGATGCCCCTCGTCGAAACTATGGATGCGAATCCCATCAATCCGTACGGACTACAAAAATATGTCGGCGAGCTCTTTGCTTCTCTGTGGCCGACTATCTATGGTATCGAAACGGTGTCACTGCGCTATTTCAATGTGTATGGCCCGCGGCTCGATCCGGAAGGTCCGTACGCACTTGCGGTCGGTGCATTCCTGCTTGCCCGCAAAGAGGTCCGGCCGCTCACTGTCTACGGCGACGGGACGATAACCCGCGACTACACGTATGTGGGGGATGTCGCCCGCGCGAATCTGCTCGCCGCCGAAAGCAAAAAGGTGGGGAAGGGAGAGGTCATCAACATCGGTGCCGGCCGCAATGTCACCATTCAATATCTGGCAGAGCTCGTGGGCGGAGAAATTGTCTACGGGGCTCCGCGCATTGAAGCGCACGATTCTCAGGCGGATGTCAAGAAAGCGAAGGAGCTGCTTGGATGGGAGCCTAAAGTCATGCTTGAAGAGGGAATCGCCGAATTAAAAAAGATATTCGAGATAGACTGAACACTCTTATATTCTTAAGAATGTGAGAATGTTGCCATTATGATATTGGACGGACGTGCTATCGCCGAGGAAATATACGGTGAACTTACCGCGCGACGCGCGCGCGTCGAGCGCCCCGTGAGGCTCGGCATTGTAGTTGGCGGCCACGACCCCGTCATCGAATCGTTCGTCCGCATCAAGGCGCGCGCGGCCGCACGGCTCACTATCGAGATGGTGCGCATGGATTTGCCGGAGAACGCGACCACCGATACATCTGTCGCCGCAGTGAAAGAACTTTCCGCGAAAACGGATGCGGTCATCGTCCAGCTACCACTTCCGAAAGGTATTGATACAGAAGCAGTACTTGCCGCGATTCCCGCTGAAAAAGATGTCGACGCTATCAATCCGACTATTCCGGCGGACGCACATCCCGTCTTCGCACCGGTAGCACTCGCGGTGGTGGAAATGCTTCGTCGTGGTGGGGTAGACCCCAAAGGAAAAAAGACAGTCGTCGTGGGAGCAGGGAGACTTGTCGGCGCACCGTCGGCCGTACTTCTAAAACGCCTCGGCGCCAACGTCTCGATGTTCACGCTCGACGAAGGGAGTATCGATGACCTCAAAGACGCCGACATTATCGTCTGTGGAGCGGGCAATCCCGGCTTTATCAAGCCCGAACACATCAAAAATGGTGTTGCGATAATTGACGCGGGTGCGAGTGAACAAGCCGGTGTCATCAAAGGCGACGCCGACCCCGCATGCGCCGACAAAGCGTCGGTCTTCGCACCCGTCCCCGGCGGCGTCGGCCCTGTCGCCGTCGCCATGATTTTCAAGAATTTGTTGGAGCTTATAGAAAAAGAATAAGCCGCCATTTCTGGCGGCTCAGTCGAATTCAAACGCCCTCAGTCCATAATTGAGGTAGACGTCCGCGATGGATGTTACTCGGAAGCCAACTCGCTCAAGTACCTTCTGACTGGGCAGATTCTCTTTGCGGACGTTGGCCTTCAAATAAAAGTACTCAATGGTTTCGAATGCATACGCTGTTATTTTTCGTACGGCGGTAGTCATTAGGCCGCTGCCCGTATATTCCTGTCCGAGCCAGTACCCCACTTCGGCGTGGTAGGGAGCAGGAAGCGGTTGTAGATTGACGCTTCCGACGAACTCGTTTCTCCGCCAGATACCCATGCGCAAGCGTCCCGGAGATACGGGATGCCGTATGCTTTGCACGACACTCGCCAAGTTCGGATACTTGGACGATGTGACGTCGCCCCACCGGCTCAAGTGTTCGCGGTTTCGGTCGATGAGCAAGAATATTGCATCGGCGTCCTCAACTACATATTCTCGGAGCAGAACGTCGTCCCGCTCCGTCGTGATGACGAGCGGCTGTTTGTTCATGGTTTCCTCCAAGCTGGCGGCATTAGAGCACAAATGGCCTCATCCGTACAAGACATGGATTCTTTTGGGAATTGCAGTAGAATGCCCGCCATGGCTCAAAAGCGGGTTTTTGCAATCATTGTCCTCCTCATCGGAGCCGCTATCGGGTACTTCGTGTATCACAGCGAAGTGACGGCCTCGTGGCCTTTTAAGCTCGGTCTCGACCTCTCGGGCGGGACACAGCTCGTCTACCGCGCCGATTTGAACGCGATTCAATCGAGCGATGTCGCAGAATCAATGTCGGCACTGCGCGACACCATCGAGCGTCGTGTGAATATGTTCGGCGTCTCCGAACCGCTGGTACAAACGGAACAGACGAGCGCACTTTCCGGCACGTCGGAACAGCGGCTCATCGTGGAGTTGCCGGGAGTGACCGACACACAAAAGGCGATAGCGCTCATCGGAGAGACGCCGGTCCTTGAGTTCCGCCTGCTCAAAAGCGCGAACCCGCCGGCCGCGTTCTCCACCACCACCGTCAATCAGGATTTCGAGCCTGCGGCCATCACCGGAAAAGACCTCGCGAGCTCCGAGTTGCAGTTCCAAGGCTCGGTGGCTATCAGTGAACCGGTCGTCGTACTACATTTCACCTCGCAGGGTGCGAAAATATTCGCCGACCTCACGAAAAATAATGTCGGGCGCTACTTCGGGATTTTCCTCGATGGTCAGCCCATCTCCATCCCCGTCATTCGTGAATCAATCCCCGACGGCACCGCGGTGATTTCCGGCGGCTTCACGGCAACGGGAGCGAAAGAGCTCGCACGCAATCTCAACTACGGCGCGCTTCCTGTCCCCATTGAGCTTATTTCCACACAAACGGTCTCGGGCACGCTCGGTGATAAAGCCGTGCGTGACGGCATCATGGCAGGTCTCTGGGGCATCGGCGCTGTCGCTCTCTTCATGCTCCTTTGGTACCGCTTGCCGGGACTGCTCGCGACGATTGCGCTCACGCTCTACATCGTCGTCATGCTCGCTCTTTTCAAATTCATCCCCGTCACTCTTACGGCCGCAGGCATCGCCGCATTCATTCTTTCGGTGGGTATGGCGGTGGATGCCAACGTGCTCATATTCGAGCGCATAAAGGAGGAGTTGCGCGGCGGTAAGAGTACGGCGGAATCCATCAGTGACGGCTTCGCCCGTGCGTGGCCTTCCATTCGCGATTCCAATATCTCGTCCATGATAACAGCTGTGATTCTTTTCTGGCTCGGGACATCGCTCATCAAAGGATTCGCGCTCGTCTTCGGGCTCGGCGTGTTGGTCTCGATGCTCACTGCAATCACCGTCTCCCGCACATTCCTCTTCGCACTCGGAGTAGACGCCAAGTATGGCTTTACCCGTCTCCTCTTTGGCTCCGGCATTTCTAGAACCTAGTCCCTAACACCTACCCACCATGTTCATCATCAAACACAGAAATGCATTCTTTGCACTCACAGGAGCACTCGTGCTCGCCGCGCTGATTTCGGTCGCTGTGTTCGGGCTTCACCTCGGCATTGAGTTCACCGGCGGCACGCTCGTAGAGGTGAGTTATGACCTGCCTGCGCCCGGCACAGGCGGGCAGGCAGGCGGCACGCGGCCGGACCCGGTGGCACTCACTAATACGCTCAACGACGCGGGATTCAAAGATTTCTCGCTTCGTGAGACGGGCGACAACGGCTACACCCTGCGCGCGCAAAGCATCGGGGACGCGCAGCGGGGCGAGCTCGCGGCGGTATTCTCGTATCAGGGGGGCACGGCACATGTGGACCAGCTCACCGAGATAGGGCCGACCATTGGCGCCGAATTGCGCAACAAGGCGATTCTCGCGCTCGGTCTCGTACTGCTTTGCATCCTGCTTTTCATCGCGTTTGCTTTCCGCAAGGTCTCCCAGCCCATCTCGAGCTGGGTATACGGACTCATCGCGCTCGTGACGCTCGTGCATGACATCATTATCCCCATGGGCTTCTTCGCTCTCCTCGGGTACCTAACCGGCGCGCAGGTGGACACGCTCTTTGTAACGGCTGTGCTCACCGTGCTCGGCTTCTCTATTCACGACACCATCGTCGTCTTCGACCGGACGCGTGAGAACCTGCGCATCAATCACGAAAAGAACCGCAAGGAGGATTTTGCGGAGACCGCCGGCCACTCGCTCAATCAGACGTTTGTCCGTTCCATCAACACGTCACTCACCGTGCTTTTCACATTGCTCGTGCTCTACTTCATCGGCCCCGCGTCGACAAAAGTGTTCGCGCTCACACTGCTTGTCGGCATCACCGCCGGTACATACTCCTCGATATTCCTCGCGACTCCGCTTCTCGTATGGGTAGAAAAACGTCGCAACAAAGCCAAGAAATGACCATTCGCTCCGTCGGTATCGTCGGGTACGGCGCATTCGGCAAGCTCCTTTTTACGCTTGTCGGCCGGTTTGCGCCGTCCGTGGAAATCCGCGTATTTTCATCACACGAGAAACCGGACGGAAAGAAGTTTTTCACTCTGGAAGAAACCGCGCAGTCTGATGCGGTTGTACTCGCGGTCCCCATTCACGCGTTTGAAGGCGCGCTCAAGAAAATCTTGCCGCACATGCGCGATGGGGGTATTGTCGTCGACGTCGCGACAGTGAAAGTGCATACGGCCGCTATATTGAAGCGACTGGCGGGGAATCAGCCGTTCATCGCCACCCATCCGATGTGGGGACCGGAAAGTTATGAGAAACGAAACGGCGATATCAGTGGTTTTCGCATCGTGCTCGCGGAGCACTCGTTGCCGGGGGATGTGTACAAAATGCTCGCCGAATTTCTAAAACAGTGCGGTTTTGATGTCGTCGAGATGACGCCGGAACAGCACGACAAACACCTCGCGGAGACACTCTTCCTCACGCATTTCATCGGGCAAATCGTCGCGCAAGGAGGATTCAACCGCACCGAAATAGATACGGTATCGTTCGGCTATTTGATGGACGCGGTGGAGAGCGTGAAGCATGACGAGAAACTCTTTAAAGACGTCTACACTTTCAATCCGTATTGCAAAGATGTGCTGGAACGGTTTGAGATGTCGGAAAGCAAAGTCTCTAAGCTTCTGGAGGGGTAGAAAAGAAAAACGCCGGCATTGCTGCCGGCGTTTGTTCGTGTGCGACCCCGCAATTTGGTGCTTACAATACCTGAGCCGTGTCGGCTGCGTGTACCGGGCCGACGTAGGCCATGGATTTGAATTTTACCGTAGCCAGTTGGGCGGCAATCGAGAGGCGGCCGCTGTGCCTGTTGCACCAACCGCGCTGGTCAGTACCAAGCACGAGCACGAAGGCATCCACATTGGCAATTGCTTCGATGACATGGCCGACTTCGATGCCTTCATCCGCGCGGAATGTCTTGGCGACAATGCCGCGCTTATGAAGGTAATCTTTGAGGAATACGATATCGTCGGTCGTCCAGTCTTCGGGGCCGACAACGAGAACACGTTTCGTTTGCGTGGTAACGGGTTCGGCAACGGCAGCGGCAGTCGCTTGTGTGCTTCGCATGTCCTTAAGTCTCCCTGTTTTTTACGGACAAATCAGGTTACGAAATGTGCTGCAAAGAACGCGCAGCAGTAGTTACTAAAGCTGGCCAGACCGCTGTGATCTGGAATCTGACTCGACGCTCGGGGCAGATTCCAAACTGCAGTTCTTAACGACAAAGCCCCGCTTGGGGCGGGGCTTGGGTTTTTTGCGTTTCAGTTTCTTTACTTATGCGCAAAAGCCAAGGCCCCCGTGGTCCAGAAAGCAAAGAAATAGAAGCTCTGGGCTACCTTGATAATGCTCATATATTTGCAGGATAGCCCATGCCAAAATATTGTCAAGAAAATGAAAAGAGGCCGCGATGGCGGCCCCTCATCCGGATATTGTCATGTATAACGAGCTCTGCCGTTGTTTCAGGCGGGTTGCGCCGACAGCAACTCGGACACAGGCACGAGATGCAGACGCCGTTTCTCGGCGGCGAGAATGTCGGCAATTTGCGTCGGCCCTAAGCCGTGATTGTCGGGATTAATCCCATGCGCGCGACAGTAATTGTCCATCAGCAGGCATTCGCAGTAGGACACCCCGCGTGAATCGAACATTGGTTCTCCCTCCCTCGGCTGTGACGAGGTCTGCAGGATTCCTGCAACCTCCAACCTACACATGAGCATAGCAACCGGTATACGGCGCACAAGGGTGAAGAGTTCCACGTCACGCCGCCGTCTCTTGTCAATAAGTATTGTCCGCTGTAGGATAACGCGATGAAAATCGGGGTCATGGGAGCCAAAGGCAGCTTCTCGGAAGAGGCGGGGCGTGCCTACGCACACAAGGCTGGCCTCAAGAATGTTCACATCGAATATCTCGTCACAGCCGAAAAGGTGCTTTCGGCGCTTGAGGTCGGTACGATAGATGTCGGTATATTCCCGATAGAGAACAGCAACGGAGGAGTGGTATTGGAGGCGATACATGCGATGGCAAAACATCGCTTTCACATCAAGAAAATCTTTGAAATAGATGTGCACCACTGTCTGCTCGTCCGCCGGGGTGTCACCTCGGACAAGGTGAAGACCATCACCTCACACGACCAAGCCATCAAGCAGTGCCGCATGTACCTCAAGCGCCGCTGGCCCAAGGTGAAAGTCCGCGACTACGAAGACACCGCAAAAGCCGCCGAAGATTTGGCGAAAGGAAAGCTACCTGCCTCGACCGCAGTAATCGCCGCGCGTGCGGCCGCATCCGTATACAAACTTGACGTGCTCGAAGAATCCATCCAAGACCTAAAATTTAATTTCACCAGCTTTGTTGCGGCTGAACAGTATAAAAAGTGAGAGCGCCGGCATGGCCGGCGCTCGTATCTTCGGCCTATCGCCTACACGACCGGCGCTTGCCCGCTGATCTTTGTCACGGCGGGAAAAATCTTGTGACGCGGGAAGTTACAGTCACGCATGATGTTTCCGACGCGGACTTCGAGCTCCGCGAAGTCGCCCGCCGGAGGGCTGGTGATCATGATGTCAATCTTCTCGGCGCGCACGCCGCTGAAGTCCACTACCGCCCCCGGGAAAGCCCCCTTGAGCTTCTTAGTCACTTGGTCCTTTTCGCCGTCAAGGACGATACCGGTGATATCAAATCGGATTGTCATACCACTGTGCTCCCAGTGCATGGCAACGGAGACTGTTGCTGCGAGTAGCCTATGGGTCGCGGTGCTTATTGTCAAACACTTGACGCCATCTTCGGCGGCGTTAGAATCCACACATGAATCGGCAGTTCGCGATTATTGCGATTATTGAAACCTCCACGCGGGGGCTTTCGAGCTGTTAGGTTCAAACGAATCAATCAACTCAAAAGACCCCCCCGCAAGGGGGTCTTTTTAGTTCAGGTCTTTAGAGGGAGGAGAGATACATGAGTGGTAAAATTGCTTCGGCTGCTGTCGGCATCGGCGGTAATTATCCTGTTGGAGTGCCGGAGAGCACGACAGCGCAGCCCGACGATCCGAACGAGGTCGCATTGCAAGTCATCGTGGCTATCGTGCGGACGCATCTATCGCCAAGACTCGTGGCGACGGTCAACAATCCACACGGTCTCAAGGAAATACAGCACGGAATCGGTATCGCTCTTGAAAAAGCGATGAAGTGGCACGGTCCGAAAGAATAGGCCGGCCCGCCGGCGTCGAAGTGGGTATGCCCCCGTACGTACGGGGGCAATCTTTTTATGTGCTTGACAGTTTTGCTACGCACGGTAATTTGAATCTATGCGATACAAGCAGGGTAACCTCCTCGGCCTCCTCCTTACCACTTCGAGTGGAGGTTTTGCTTGTGTCTAGAAACTAAAGTCCGGATACAAACAAGCCCTCCACTCGGAGGGCTTGTTCTTTCTGTTCTTTGAGTTTCGAATAGAGTCACAGAGTCAACGCCAATAAGGAGGCTAGAATCCAATGAGTGTACAGACAGGTGACGAAGCGGATCATGTCTACATCTTCGACACGACATTGCGCGACGGGGAGCAATGCCCCGGAGCCACAATGACGCACGATGAGAAATTGGAAGTGGCTGAACTGCTCGACAATATGGGTGTCGATATAATCGAAGCGGGATTTCCTGCACCCGAAAATCAAGATGATTTTCACTCGGTTCAGGAAATCGGCAAGCGTGCAGTCAGTGCAGTGGTTTGTGCTTTGACGAGTGCGAAGCCCGCGCATATCGACAGTGCCGCCGCGGCTATCAAGTTTGCCCGCCGCGGTAGGATTCACACCTTCATCTCAACCTCGCCGGACCATATGAAGCTGAAACTTCAGATGAGCCCCGAGGAGGTCTTCGCCATGGTCGTGTCGTCGGTTCAGCGTGCACGCAATCTGTGCGGTGATGTGGAGTGGTCGGCCGAAGATGCGACGCGCACGGAAATCGATTTTCTGTGCCGGTGCGTGGAGGCCGCTATCAAGGCAGGAGCTACAACTATCAACCTGCCCGATACGCTGGGCTACGCCACCCCCGAGGACTATTACGCGATGTTCAAGACGGTGCGCGAGCGCGTGCCGAATTCGGACAAAGTACGGTTTTCGGTCCATTGTCACGACGACCTCGACATGTCCACCGCCAACTCGTTGGCGGGCGTGCGTGCCGGGGCACGACAAATTGAGTGTACGGTAAACGGCATCGGAGAACGTGCCGGCAACGCGTCGCTCGAATCCGTCGTCATGGCAATGCGTGTCAGGCAGGATGTGTTGGCTTTCTGGACGGGAATCGAAAGTACGATGTTGACGCGGGCCTCTAAGCTCGTGTCGGCCGTGACGTCCTTCCCCGTGCAGTACAACAAGGCAATCGTCGGCCGCAATGCGTTCGCGCATGAGTCCGGTATCCATCAGGACGGCATGATCAAAGGACGACTGTACGAGATCATGACGCCCGAGAGCGTGGGCGCGAGCACGAAGTCGCTCGTGATGGGCAAACACTCCGGCAGTCGAGCGATGCGTTTGAAGCTTGGGGAATTGGGCTATCAGGTTGGCGACAACGAACTCGCCGACATCATGGTCCGGTTCAAAGCTTTGGCCGCCCGCAAGAAGGAGGTCTACGACGAAGACATCGAGGCCTTGGTCAATGAGGAGATAGCGGCTGCGCACGACCGTATCAAGTTGCACAGGCTCAAGACAGCAACCGATACGTCCGGCGAAAAGCCGTGGGCAGACATCTCGCTCATGATTGACGGAGAACAGGTCGACGGTTTTGCAGACACCGAGAATGGCGTCGTCGACGCGATTTTCGACGCCATCAGGGTCGCGATACCCAACGACGCTAAGCTCGAGCTCTACCAAGTCCACATGATTGAAGCGGAGTCGCAATCCAAAGCGCAAGCCGAGGTGCACATCCGTCTTTCGATTGATGGCCGATCTGTGTCGGCGAAGGTTGCCGACCCGGACACGCTCGTCGCGTCGGCCAAATCCTACTTGAGTGCCTTGAGTAAATTGCTCGGGAAAGGATTGGTGGTTTGGCCTTGATCTCTCTACGAATTCGACCCCGCCGGCTATGGACGCCGGCGGGGCATCTTTTTGCGTGAATGTTGATTTTGTGTACACTCTTAGCCACGGGTCGCAGTGACCCTCAATTGTTCCCGGAGGACCAATGGCACGTAAGACAAGACTGAAGAGGCGTTCGCGCAGAATTCGGCCACGTTCGCACAAAAAGAAGCGTGCGAGGAAGAGCCGTCGTAGCGGTCTTATCCTATGGGGCAAGGAGCGTATCGCGCGTGGAGCTGATGCCCGCACGGGCGAAAGCAAGCGGGGCCGCAACGGCAATGATTGCACCACAAGCTGAACATCTGTTCCCGAGTTGTATGGCCGCCGGCGTATCCTCGCCGGCGGCGTCCCTTTTCCCACAGGGGGGAATTTAATAGCGTATACTTTTGTATATAGAGATATGAAACGGATACTTGTCGTCCAGTCACGCACCGATGAATCCCGCATCGCGGGGGAGCAGACGCATTTCCGCTCGGCGCTCGGCGGCACCGCGGACATCTCGTTTCTCTCCGCGCTCGACGAACGGCTCGCGTGGAGTACGCCGGACGAATTTCTCAAAGGAATCGACGGGGTGATATTCGGAGGCTCGTCAGATTTTGATTTCCACGGCGGCCGACCGGCCAAGGACCCTGCGCGGCTCATGTCACTCATTCTCCTTTCCCGCACGCGCAACATTATTTCCTACACACTCGCACAGCGCCTGCCACTTCTTGGCGTGTGCTTCGGTCATCAGATGGTCGCGCAGATGCACGGAGGCGAAGTCGAAAATGATACGGCACAAAGCAAATTCGGCTCATACGAAGTAGGGCTCACGGAGGAGGGAGCCAAGGACCCGGTGTTCGGTCATTTGCCGAAGTCGTTCTTCGCCCAATATGCGCACAAAGACAGCATCACCACGCTTCCTTCCGGTGCGACCCTGCTCGCGCAGAGCCCCGCGTGCTCTTTCAGCGCCCTGCGCTATGCCGACAAAGCGTATACGGTGCAGTTCCACCCCGAGGTGTTGAGGTTCCCCGACATTCCGGGGTGTACTCGGGAGGCGCCGGAAGCGTTAAAAATTCTTCCTCTGTGGGCGCAATACGCCCTTGCTTGACGCAAAATGCCCGCACGTATATACTCCTCGGACCATCGCTCCTGATGGCATTTTCTTTCCGCCGTGGTTGGTTGAAAGAAACGCCCGAAAGTCACTCGACTGGAAGGCCTTAGACCGGCCAGAGTCCGCCGTTTAGCGGACGTTGGAAAATAAGTCGGGAGAGTTGGTTTGACCTTTGACATACGAAAAGACAAAGCATTTACATCGAGTCCTGTAGCGGGGTTCGGTGTGAAAAACAATCTATGTAAAAACCAGATTGGTAAGTTCGAATTTCCTTAAGCCGGAAATTCGAAAGCAAAAGCAACACACAAGCCCTACTTCGCTCGCCGTCGGCGAGCTACGAAGGGCAAGCAAGCAACACAACAAGAAAACAATTGGTAAGACCCTAGGAGCGTTTTGCTAGTTGAGTAGACAGTAATGAGACAAGAGAATATCCATTCTTTTGTTTCGTCCATCCTATCTATGTCTAGCGAGGATCGCGTGGGAGCTCGCTCTCACGACGTCCGAGCGATGGCATAGTCTGCATGACATTGTCATGCAGGAAAAAGAACTAAATCAAATTCGCAAGAGTTTCTCGTATGTGCTCGGATATTCTCCGCAGTGCATACCTGCATTAATTCTTTTGCTTAGAGTTTGATCCTAGCTCAGGGTGAATGCTGGCGGTATGGATAAGGCATGCAAGTCGAATGGGTTTAGACCCATGGCAGACGAGGTAGTAACACGTAGGAACGTACCCGGAAGTCGGGCATAACCGGTCGAAAGATCGGATAATTCCCGATATGTCGCAAGATGAAAGATTTATCGCTCCCGGAGCGGCCTGCGTAATATCAGCTAGTTGGTGAGGTAATGGCTCACCAAGGCTATGACGTTTAGGGGACCTGAGAGGGTGACCCCCACCGATGATACTGAGACACGGATCATACCCCTACGGGGGGCTGCAGCCGAGAATATTCGACAATGGGCGAAAGCCTGATCGAGCGATACCGCGTGGTGGATGAAGCGATTCGTCGCGTAAACATCTTTTATGAGGGAGGAAGTTATTGACGTTACCTCATGAATAAGGGGCTCCTAACTCTGTGCCAGCAGGAGCGGTAATACAGAGGCCCCAAGCATTACCCGGAATTACTGGGCGTAAAGGGTGCGTAGGTGGTCGTATTAGTCGTCTGTTAAAAACCGGGGCTCAACCCCGGAAATGCGGGCGAAACGGTACGACTCGAGAGCGTGAGAGGTGCATAGAACTCTAGGTGTAGGGGTGAAATCCGTTGATATCTAGGGGAATACCGAAAGCGAAGGCAGTGCACTGGCGCGTTTCTGACACTGAAGCACGAAAGCGTGGGTAGCGAACGGGATTAGATACCCCGGTAGTCCACGCCCTAAACGATGATGACTGGCTTTACGGAGTATCGACCCTCTGTGAGGCGAAGCTAACGCGTTAAGTCATCCGCCTGGGTAGTACGGCCGCAAGGCTAAAACTCAAAGGAATAGACGGGGGCTTGCACAAGCGGTGGAGCGTGTGGCTTAATTCGTCGCTAAGCGAAGAACCTTACCAGGGCTAGAAATCCTACTGCACGCCTAGCGAAAGCTAGGAAGCCTTCGAGGGTGTAGGACAGGTGATGCATGGCTGTCGTCAGTTCGTGGTTTGAATCGTTCCCTTCAGTGGGGTAACGAACGCAACCCTCGTTGCCTGTTATAAGTGTCAGGCGAGACTGCCCCCTCACGGGGGAGGAAGGTGAGGATGACGCCAAGTCAGCATGTCCCTCTGATGTCCTGGGCTGCACACGCGCTACAATGGCCGTTACAAAGGGGCGCAATGGGGTAACCCGGAGCAAATCCTTAAAAGCGGCCTCAGTTCGGATTGGGGTCTGCAACCCGACCCCATGAAGCTGGAATCGCTAGTAATCGTGGGTCAGCCACACCACGGTGAATACGTTCTCAAGCCTTGTACTCGGGTCGTCATGCGATCGAGTACGCTAGTTGGTGCCCTACTCGTCTTACGACGGGCAAGGAAGTCCAGCCGTAGAAGTTCATAGTTCTGCGAAGCGAAATCACAGTTAATCGAGGCGACTCGGTTAGTGAAGGGTGAAAGTAGCAGTATCTAGCTTGAATGTCAGTTTGTGGCGTTGGATGGAGGTGACTCTGCGAGTACAGGAGGAAACTTCTATGAAAAGAAAAAACTATCCAACGTGTAGTGACATCGAGATAGATATACACAGTGTATCGGTTACCGTGAGAGATCTTGCACAATCCTCGAGGTATACTAACCTTGAGGTATGAGCCGCGAGCAATCGCCTCAAATACTATGCAAGAAGTCAGCAGAGTTCGTAGTACCAGACGTGAAAAACTGTGGGCCGAAAAGGACCGCAGGCGCAATGAAAAGTTGCAGAAACCGTATGGGAAGGAACAAATTCAAAGGAAGAAATTAAATCCGCACTATGTAGTCGGATTTATAGATGGTGAAGGCTCGTTCTCGATAAGTATTGGTAAGCATAAGACTCTGAAAAGAGGTTATGAGGTCCGGCCGGAATTCGAAATCGAAGTACGGAACAACGACCAAGAAATTCTAGACAGAGTCCTCATCACTATCGGAGCGGGAAGGATATATGATCTCTCATACGAGAGATACGGATGGTACCCCCATGCGAAGTACAAAATTACGAGCATTTGGGACCTGAAGGAATATCTTTTTCCGTTTCTTGACAAGTATCCTCCGCAAGCGAAAAAAGGTAAGTCGTATCAGCTTTTTCGGAGAATCGTTCTCATGGTCTGCGACAAGCAGCACCTGAGCGACGAGGGCTTCGAAAAAATTGTTCAACTACGAGCCGAACTTCGTATGTTGGGGAAAAAAGCAAAAACCTTTGGAAGCCGCGAGGGTGCGGGAAAACCGCTTGCCCCGTGGCGTGAGACAACTAATTCGGTAACGAATAGTTGAACCAAATACCGCCCGTCAACTCAGGGAAGTTGGAAGTGCCCGAAGCTCATCCTTGCGATGGTCCAAGGCAAATTCAATGACAAAGAGTAAGTCGTTGGTGCATTCTGCATCGGTTGCGACGCTAGGGAGTAATCCCTAGAAAAATAAAATTGGCTATATGCTGGAAACACTGAGAATCCTGGGCTACAGCTTGATATAATCAGGTTGTGACAATGCTACAGGTGCAGAAAATCAGCAGGGAAGTCCTCTGTCTGTCTGAAAACAGACATGACCCCTCAGAGACTACACGCCGATCGCCTTTGATAGTTTGGGATTTATCCTGAGCTTGTCGAAGGATGATGATATAGTCCATGCCTTATGGCGACATAGGGGTAAATCATGAACAAGGCACGGGTAGCGGAAGCTGCTCGTGGATTCATTCCAAAATTGGACGTTGAATCCCGCCCCAGTTTGTAAAAACTGGAGCTGGAGGAAACTGATAGTCGATTTGAGCGTCTCGATCGAGCGCTCAACAGGAAATTGTATTCATCCTCAACTGATACATGACCGACCGGGAAAGACTGGTTGTTTGGACGAAACAAAAGAGTGTGTATGAGAATAGTTGTTAGTTTGTAGTTGCTAGTTGCTAGTGCAATCAAAAAACGCCGACTCCTTCTGGAGCACGGCGCTTTTTGCGTTATCGCATCGCGACTTACGCAAGTTTCTTGAAGACATAGAACGGGACCTTGTCTTTCCGCCCGTTCGCGAATCCGTATTTCGGCTGTCGCGGATCGGTCACGTAATCAGGCTCACATTCACGGTAGCGCTCGAGGTCTTCTGCCTCGGCACGCATCGCACCGCCTCGCGGGACGATAACCGCGACAAATTCCATTCGCGGCGATTCGAAGGACTTGTCCACCGAGCGTTGTTCAACAAGCACGTATCCGCCTCTCCGCAGGTCCCGTATGCGCGACTCGAACGGCGCATGTGAGCGTACGTCGAGCACCAAGTCGTACTGCGCTCCGGGTGCGGTGTCCTCGGCCTTTGCACAGACGACGAAGGCGTTCGGAAACTGCCGCTTGATCTCATCGAGTCCGCTTTGCGTCGGGTCTAGATAGATGATGTTCGCCGCGGGAAATGCGACAGACGGGCTGGCGTCGGCCCCGCAGCCGGGATAAAAGACAGTATTTGGCTTGCCGAATCGCACAGCAAAAGCCTTGCAGGCGGCGACAAGCGGCGGATATGTCGACATGGAAGCACTCCTGTTTCTGCGGCCAAGCTATCAAATCTTGTATGGTAAGGCAACGTGGCACACGCCTCCTATGAGATTCATACGCCATGCTACATACTCGCTTCATTATTCCACCGGCTATAATGGCGGAATAAGGTGTCAGGTACCTTTTCTATTTAAACAAATCCGCGTGCGTACCGGTGCGGACGGGGGATCTCATGTGCCGTAGAGATTGGCATGCGTGTCTATATCAATGAGACGTATGGTGTCGCTGTCTACTTGCTCGTAAACAAGACGCCAATCTCCAGTGACGTTTATCGAGCGTTGGTGGCGGCGCACGCCGTGTAATTTGTGGTTGTTGAGAATGGGGTCGAAGGGATTGTCAACGAACAGGCGAAGTCGATCCGCCAGTGCCTGACGGATCTTTTTCGGTAGCTTAGCGGTCTTTTTCTTGAAGCTACTCCCGAATATTTGATGCATATTTCAAATGTCTACTACTTTTCGAGCCCGAGCGCACTGATTACATCCTCCACGTCAGCATACTCTTTGTACTTTTCCGGGCGTGCGTCCATGTCGCTACACAGTTTTTCCCATTCCGCGATTTTTTCCGGCCGAGGGTGCAACGAAAGCGTAATACTGCCATCGCGAACGAACTGCATGATGTGGGCATTGACGATGGTCGTAACGGGAACACCGATCTGGGCGGAGATCTTTTTAAGATCGCCCTTCAATTTTTTATCCATTTTTATGGTCAATGTCGTATTCATACCAATATACTACTTTTGGTACGATTTCTTGTCAAGCAAAAAGCGCCCTTCGACGACGCTCAGGGCGCTTTTTGTTTTGGTTAGATGCAGTATGTCTTGAGCGGGGCGAATCCGTTGAAGCCGACGGACGAGTAGCTCGACGTGTAGGCGCCCGTGGCGTGGATGCGTATGCGGTCGCCTACTTGGAGCGAGAGCGGGAGGCGGTACTGGAATTTCTCGTAGAGGATGTCGACGGAGTCGCACGACGGCCCCGCGAGTATCACAGGACCGGTGGCGCCTTTCCGGCCGACTACCTCGATACGGTATTTGATTGCTTCGTCGTGAGTTTCCGCCAAGCCGCTGAATTTGCCGATATCGAGATATACCCAGCGCGTGTCGTCGCCATACGATTTTTTTGATATGAGTACTACTTCGGCCTCGATGACACCTGAGTCGCCGACAAGCGAGCGACCCGGTTCGATGATGATTCGCGGGAGGTTCTCGCCGAAGTGTTCAGTCATCGCCGCCTGAATTGCAGCGGCATACGCCTCGACAGGCTCCACGGAATCGCGGTAGTGGGCGGGAAGTCCGCCGCCGATATTCACCATTTCAAGCGAAATGCCGGCTTGTTTGAGCGACGCAAAAAGCTCCGCGGTTTTCTCGAGCGCGAACGCCCACTGGTCGGTGCGAGTCTGTTGGGATCCTACGTGGAATGATACGCCGTACGGCTGCAGGCGGAGCGCTTTCGCCTTGATGAGAAGGTCGCGGGCCATGTCCACCTCGCAACCGAATTTGCGGGAGAGCGGCCAATCAGCACCCTCGCAGTTCATGAGCAGACGGCAGAACACTTTTGCATCGGGGGCGGAGCGTGCGAGCTTGAGAAGCTCTGCTTCGGAATCAAACGCGAACATGCGCACGCCGCGCTTGTACGCTGAAGCAATATCGGTTTCTTTTTTTATGGTGTTGCCGAACGAGATTTGCTGCGGCTTCGCTCCGGCGCTCATCACGAGCTCAATTTCTGCGGGGCTCGCGACATCAAAAAACGAGCCGAGAGAAACGAGCCGGGTGATGACCTCGGGCGCGGGATTTGCCTTGACCGCGTAGTAGACCTCGGCGGCGGGCAGGGTACTGCGCAGTGCGAGGTAGTTGTCGGCGATTACATCCAAATCAACGACGAGCGCAGGCGTCTGCGGATTGTGTTGTGCGATAAAGCGGGAAATCTTATCAAGCACCGGCGTAGACCGAAGCTTCACCGACGGACTTTTCTTTTGGAGACGGTTTGCTGTTCGTGAGGACCCCTCACGCACCGGCAACGTCCCACTTCGTGTTTCCATTTCTGATGTGCATAACTAATTGGCTGACAATATTTGTATAGTACATGCCTGTGAGGGAAATGACGGGTCGCGGGCACTCGGGTGTGTATAACCTGCCTGTGGCAGGATTTGTCGTCTTCGCTCGGGAATCATGAATGCAAGCATTCGCTATGTCCCTCGCTAGCCGCCATAAGTCCGCGTGTACCGGATTTTTCAAAAAGACTCGCCGGGCCCCCGCATGGGACCCGGCGTTACAAAATCGAAACTTGGTCGCTCGATCAAAATGCCGGTTGGACTGGCGGCGGGATTTCCACCATGTGCCTGCCTCGCGGGCGATCAGTGGCCACTTTCAGCTTATTGCTACGATTTTTGCCGCGGCGCTTACGGTGCCTTGCTTGCCAAAGCCCCCCGTTGCATTTCAGTTCCTGATGCTTGCGCCTGCTCCGGCAGCGAGTTTTTGGTCCCATCGCTTCCTCTTCCCATTGCTGTATCCGGCTACCCTAGTTCCAGCTGTTTTGAAAAGTAGCATAGGGGCGTCATTTTTGCTACTATCGCCATTACGCGAATGCGCCGTAAGCAAAGCTTTCTAGCGCGTCGCTCGGAGAACATGTGAATGCAAGCATTCCCATGTCGCCCCTCGCTAGCGCTAGTAGTTCAGTGGTAGAACGCTGTCCTGATAAGACAGAGGTCGAAGGTTCGATTCCTTCCTGGCGCACCCGAAGCAAAACGCTCCCTTGTGGAGCGTTATTGCGTCGGGAGCAGGAATCGAAAGCCGCAGGCCGACGGGCCGAGGCGGGGTCGCGCAACTTCCCAGCAGGGAAGTATGTGTGACCGATTCCTTCCTGGCGCACAAAAGACAGAGATACCTGCCCTGCGGCAGGTTTTCTGCTTTTGTGCGGGCCGGAGCGATGTTGCGCGAGTACGCGCAACCGCGAGGCAGGGTCGTGGAATTTTGCGGCTGACGAGCCGCAAAATATCCCTGACCACACTTAGGTTAGTCGAACTGAGTGTCACTTCTCATCCAACGAATCGGGGTATCCGCGCCGTATAACATTGCCGTCGCCGACAATGTTCACGTTGCCGGCGCCTTGCTGAACGCTGTTTGTTCGTGGACCGCTTTGCACCACATTACTACCGCTACCTTCTTGGATGATGACCACATCTTTTCGTATCTTATCCTTATTTACGATTATGTTCGTGCCGCCTCTCGTTGTTTGATAAATGTGTGAAATCTTGGGGTCCAACTTTGCTCCGTCAAGTAGATTTACCTGGCCGGGACCAGCGGCCTGAAAAACGGTCGTGTCTTTGGGCAGCTTGTTTATCATGGGGTCCTGTGTTCCTGCCACATCATGTGAATACTGATAAATGGTTTGTGCTTCGGCCACGGTTGTTGGGATGCCTGACTCAGCTGCAGCTGCCATGCCGATTGCCGCGAGCATCGCTTTTCCTCTCGACATTTTCTTACTGCGGTCCAAGTTCTCATTCATGCGGTAATGATACCCTCTGCGCTTGAACTGCCGATGCTGTCTGTGGACAGATAAAAAACGTATAATAGGCCGATGAATTATCGGGTGCAGGGAGGCAAACAACTTTCGGGGACGGTCACGACCAACATCTCCAAGAACGCCGCAGTAGCGCTACTCGCGGCGTCGCTTCTCAATCGCGGCGAGACAATATTGAAGCGCATGCCGCGTATCGAGGAGGTGAAGCGCCTCATCGAGGTTATGGAGAGCATTGGCGTAAAAATCGCGTGGAATATCAATGGCGACATGAGCATCAAACCGCCGAAGAAATTCGATCTCTCGAATATCAACCGTGCATCCGCCGAGAAGACGCGCTCCATCGCACTATTCATTGCACCGCTTGCCCACGCACTCGAATCATTCGATTTGCCGGCGCCGCGAGGATGCGATCTCGGTAAGAGAAGCCTCGGAGCACACGTCGACGCGCTCGCGAAGCTCGGAATCCAAGTAACCGGAGACGAAGCTGTGCACTCGTACCATGTGGAGAGCAACGGCAAGCATCCGGCAGAGCTTGTAATGTTTGAGGCGAGCAACACAGGTACCGAAAATACCCTGATGGCGGCCGCGCGCATAGACGGCGTTTCCACTATCAAGTTCGCCAGTGCGGATTACATGGTCCAGGACCTCTGCTATTTCCTGGAGCAGTGTGGCGTGAAGATCGACGGCATCGGTACCTCGACCCTCGTCGTGCATGGCAAGAAGGATATCGAGGAGAGTGTCACCGGATATCCGAGTGAAGACCCGATAGAGTCAATGTTCTTCTTCTCGCTCGCGGCAACGACCGGTTCTGAACTGACAGTCGAGCGGTGTCCTATCGATGTGCTGGAGCTGGAGTTGCTAACGCTTGAAAGCATGGGCCTTCACTACGAGCGTGGGATTCCGTACACCGCCGAGAATGGTAAAACGCGATTGGTAGACATTATCATCAAACCCTCAACGCTTATTGCGCCACCGGAGAAAATCGCAGCGCGCCCGTTCCCTGGAATCAATACGGACAATCTTCCATTTTTCGTTCCCATCGCGACGCAGGCACAGGGCGACACGCTCATTCACGACTGGATGTACGACGGCCGCGCTCACTGGTATTTGGAAATCAACAAACTGGGTGCGCATGCTGAATTGCTTGACCCGCATCGAGTGCTTATCAAAGGTCCGACGCCCCTGCATGGCGGGGAAATCGAAGCGCCTCCGGCGCTCCGCCCTGCGACCATGCTCCTCATTGGCATGCTCGCCGCAGAAAGGGAGTCGACGCTCTTTAATGTCTATCCTATAAACCGCGGCTATGAAAATCTCCACGAACGCCTGAAAACTCTCGGCGCCTCCGTCGAGGCGGTGGAATAAGCCGTATTGTTTAATTTGTCCGACCGGACGAGATAAACAAGTGCTATTATCCCTAAATAACGCGGATTTTCTTGGCGGCGACCATCGCTTTTTGCGGGCTTCGGCGACGGTTTTGCCTGTGGCGAGCATGACGGCCATACGGCGGTGGCTGGAGCACCGGTGCTTTCGTAAAGGTGGAAATTGGCTACAATGCACACCACGGGCATGTGGCGGAATTGGTATACGCGTACGTCTCAGAAGCGTATCCCGCAAGGGTTGGGAGTTCGAGTCTCCCCATGCCCACCGTTGATATGAGTGAAGCCGAAACATTCAAGTACAGTAGGGCGTGGCAAGTGGTGTATAAGACATACCCGCCCGTATTGCGGGTCCTCGAAAAAATGGGTTTCCATTCGGGAAGACAGCCGTGGTCTCTTGGCACTTTGAATGCGAAGTATGGCGGGGAAGACCTCAGGCGTTTACTAACGGCTGCGGGTTTTGAACCGGCAATTCTTGCATGGAAGGATTCGGATGAAGTGCTAAGTATGCGAAAGGTTGATAAGCGTGTCTTCCAATGGCACATACGACTACACACCGACGGGGAGATTCGCGGGCATTACGAGTACTCATCCGAGGGAAATCCATGGAGACACACATTTGAGTTTGAGGAAGCGTTTAAACCCGATCGAGAGTTTTTTGCCCCACTCTTAAGAGAGTACTTGGTTGTTGAGCCTTCAGCGAATAATTCATCATGAAAGTTTCCCCGATACATACAAATGTATTTAAAGAAGGAGAGGACCTGCTTTTTTTCATTGCAAAGCACGTACCGAAATTGAAGGACGGTTCGGTGCTCGTCGTGACGTCGAAAATAGTCGCACTCGCCGAGGGTGCCGTTGTAACGGCTCCGACGCCGCGCGCAAAGGATGCGCTGATACATGCGGAGAGCGATTGGCAGCTTCAGGCGAAGGGCGGAAAAATAACTCTCAAAGACGGGCTTTTGATGTGGAATGCGGGCATTGATGAATCAAATGCAAAAGGAAATATCATTCTTCTGCCGAAGGACAGCTTTGCCTCCGCACAAAAGCTGCAAAAAGCCTTGAAACGGAAGTACAAAATAAAAAAGCTCGGCGTCATCGTCTCCGACAGCCGTGTGATGCCTTTGCGCGCCGGTGTCGTCGGTGTTGCGCTCGGCTATGCGGGGTTCAAGGGTGTGCGTGATTATCGCGGCAAAAAAGATATTTTCGGGCGTAGGTTGAAAGTCACGCAAACTAATGTGGCTGATTCGCTCGCGACCGCGGCCATCGTCGCAATGGGCGAGGGGAATGAACGGCAACCGCTCGCAGTCATCGAAAACGCCCCCGTCGTGTTTTCCGGGCGGGTCAACAAAAAGGAACTTCTAATTCCAATGAAAGACGATATGTACGCGCCGCTGTTCAGGAGTGTTGCCCGGAGTCGCCGAACGAAAAACTAGATTCCCCGTTTCCTCCTGTACTTGAGCCCAAGCGCGGTGAGGAGAATCAAAAAAGGCACGAGAAGAATATATTGCCATAGGTCCGTTGAGTCCACGCTCAGCGCCGCGCTCGCCGCTTGTGCTCCCGTCGTTGTGTCCGCCTCTACGGGTGGTTCGGTTGTCGGAGACGGCACCGTCTCGTCTTGCGCGGCGGGACCCACGTCTTGTGGCGGCACCAAAGAAGTGACGGCCGTTGAAACGGTGTACGTCGGCGTGGCCTCCGAAACCACGGTCGATGTTGCTATTGTGGCAGATACCGGCTTGGCGAAAGAAGAGAGCAAACTATCCCATGTCGCCCGCCTGATTGCCGGGATAGCGTACGCGGTCGCCCACACACGGTCATTGGTCGACGACGCATGTACGCCGCCGTCGCTATCTTGGAGTGTCGCGAGGTAGTAATCGGGGGTGTAGCTGTCCTGTTGCCAGTCGGTCGCGGTGCCGTTCATGGCGGCGATTGCCTGAAGCATCCAGCTTGAGGAGTATGGGTCTCCGAAACTGCCGTCTTTGACCTGCTTGCCGCGAAGCGAGCCCGTAGCTTTGCTTATCGCATGACGCACCTCGCCGCTATTTCGCACGAGCGCGAGAGCTTGAATAGCGGCGGCGGTGAGGTCGACGCTGTCATTCCACAGACCGTTGGCTCCTTGCTTCGAAAGAATGAATGCAGTGGTCGATGCGATAATCGGGTCATTTGTTTCGTATCCGGCATGCAGGAGCGGGAAGATTGCGAATATGTCGTCGTTGACGAGCGACGGGTCGCCGAACTGTGTCCCATCGAACGAGCGTACGATAGGCTCAATGTAATCAACCGGTGTGCCCGAGTACGGGTTTATCCCGAGCGCCTGAAGCGCCATCGCGTGGCGCTCGTTGTCTGTCACGATAGTTGATATCACCGGGTGCGCCACTTCGTATGCCGTGAGCTTTGCGCGCAGTGCGGGCGACTCTCCGAGCGCCGACGCTATTGCAACCCAGTCGTTGAGCATGGGTGACCCGAAAGAGCCGTCGGGATTCTGGATGCTCTCCAAGTAGCGGAATGCGGTCTGCACATCGAACGGCGGATGCATCCAGATGCCGCCACCCCCACCGCCTGCAGTTGTCGCTACAGGTGGGCTTATCAGCGTGCCGATTTTGAACAACACCGGAGAGCCAGTGTCTGTGCTTGTCATCCAATCGGTGAGCTGGAAGGAGAGCGTGTCTCCTGAGGCAACAGTCATGTCGCTGAGGCCGACGGCCGCCTCGGTGCCGTTTTGAGAAATCTTCCAATACTCGGTCGCTCCTGCCGCCGTGCCGTTGAGGCTAATAAGCATGAGGCCGAACGAAAAGTTCTGCAGGGAGTATGCGGTGACGACGTTTTGCTCCTGTGCGGCGACCAACGCGCAAATACCGAGGAACTGCGAGGTTACATACGTATGCGCGGTGCCGACGCTGTCGGACGCGGTGCAGTGGTCGGCCACGTTGACGGACAGTATCGGAGGAGGCGGGGGTGGCAGTATATCCGCAAAGGAGACAGAGGGGGCGATGACGATAAGAGCGATTCCGATGCGCGCGAACAGTTTCATATGAGTAGTGAATTAGAAATAATGTTAATAACTCTTTTCAAAACGCCACTCCACCGTGTCACCGGCATGAATGGTCGCGTTTGAGGCCCCGAGGTCGGACGATTTTCCGTTCACATAGAGAATCCAGTACTTTCCGTCGCCGTTCTTCTCCCTGTTAATAGACTCGACGAAGAATCCGAGTGACGGATAGTCTTTTCCCGTGAAGGCGAAATCGCTTGTCGAAGTCAGTGAGCGCATCAACTCAAGAACATTTCCACTTCCGGCGATATGTGCCGCGTACGTCTTCGTTCCTGCTTTCAGCGTGACGTTGTCCGCGACGGGAAGGGGGGCGCTCGTTGTCGCGACGGTCGTTGTTGCCGGCGCGGTCGGATACACTTCACGATTATTGTGAACAATGGCCACCGCCGCGAGAGCGAGTGCGACACCAGCGATGATGAGAAGTGTTTTTTTCATGATTGTTCGTACGGCCCACCCTTCTTCGCTAAAGCTACGAAGGGTCATTTTGTCGAAGACAAAATGAAAAATCCCCGCCCGAAGCAGAGATTCTGAAAACACGCGCGCCTAATGACCGCATGATTTCCTGCTCGGGATAACGCTTAACCGATAATCGGACTTTGACCGTTGCGGCACAGTGAGGGAATTACACCCTGCTTCCTATTCGCCGTTTCTATTTTGGCGAATTCCCGCTCGCGCGAGACAGTTAAACGTGGAGGCGCATTGTATTCCCGCTATAGATATGTGCAAGTGGATAACTCTGACTGTATAGTGTCCGTATGCACGACTACGCGACCCCTTTCAAGGGTAAGCGCATCACCATACTGGGTCTTGGCCTTCTTGGCCGCGGCGTCGGCGACGTGGCATTCTTGGCGAAGTGCGGGGCGAAAGTCCTTGTTACCGACAAGAAAAACGGCAGTGAGCTCGCGGCATCGGTGGAAAAATTGAAACACTATTCGAATGTGCAGTTCAAGCTCGGCGGCCACGACCCCGAAGATTTTAAACACTGCGATATGGTCCTCAAAGCCGCTGGCGTCCGGTTGGATTCACCCGAGGTCGCCCTCGCCCGTCAAAGTGGCATTCCCGTCGTGATGTCCACAGCCCTTTTTGCACACTATGCCGCCGAGGCGGGCGTGAAAATTGTAGGCGTGACAGGTACGCGCGGCAAGTCGACCATAACGCACATGCTCCATCACACACTAAAGTCGGTGGGGAAGCGTGTGCATCTCGGCGGCAACGTTCGCGGACTCTCGACGCTCGCACTTTTGTCGGAGGTGGAAGCCGGCGACATTGCGGTACTCGAGCTCGACTCATGGCAACTACAGGGATTCGGCGAATTGAAAATGAGTCCGCATATCGCGATTTTTTCCAATCTCATGCCAGACCATCAGAATTACTACAAAAATATGGAAGAATACTTTGCTGACAAGGCAAATATTTTCCGCTATCAAAAGCCGGGCGACACCTTCATTGCCGGAAATGGCTTAACAAAGCGGTTGCAAACGCCTCAGCCCGTTGAGGCGTTAGTTCCGGAAGGACTTCCCGCCGACTGGATGCTCAAAGTCCCGGGTGAACATAATCGCCACAATGCGGCACTGGCCGCCGCGGCGCTCCTTGCGCTCGGCCTCAATTCAGAGCAGATACGCGCCGGTCTTGAATCGTTCGAGGGGGTGGAAGGCCGCTTGCAACTGGTGGCGGAAAAGAACGGCGTGAAAATATACAACGACAACAACGCGACCACACCGGAAGCGACGATTGCAGCGCTGAAAGCGCTGCACGAATCGCGAAGCCCGAATCGCGAAGCAGGAATAGTTCTCATTGTCGGAGGTTCCGACAAAGGGCTCGAGTTGGGTAACCTTGCGGCGGAAATACGCAATTCATGCAAAACGGTTGTTTTGTTGTCAGGAACAGGCACTGGGAAATTGGCATCCATTCTTGATTCACGATTCACGATTCCTGATTCTTCTCCTCACGATTCACTTTCCTCTGCGGTGCAAAAGGCGCTCGAACTTGCCTCAGCCGGCGACATCATACTGTTCAGTCCCGCTTTCGCCTCTTTCGGCATGTTCAAGAACGAATACGAACGCAACGACCAATTTTTAGAGATTGTAAATCAACTGCGATGAGTACTCTTCTTGAAATAAGAGGCGTAAAGTGTCTCGTCCAAGATAATCAGGGGAGATTCCTGTTGGTGAAAATCTCATATGCACACAAACAGTGGACCTTGCCCGGTGGTGGTGTTGACGAAAGTGAATCGTTTGAACAAGCCGCCGTACGGGAACTTAAAGAGGAAACTGGAGTTGAGTTGCCGACGCTCAAGTTCTTTGCCGAATACGAAGGCACAAAACCCCATAAACACCCTGTCCGGTGCTTTTATGGGAAAGCAGGGTCGACCGAGGTCACAGCCCAAGCGTCCGAAATAGAAGCAATAGGCTGGTTTCCGATTAATAACCTTCCAGCGAACCGCTCGAATCGAGTCGATGACATAATTGAATTCTTTACTACATCTGAGTTAGCGACGACTCTATGATTCCAAAACACATATACATGGTCGGGATTGGAGGGATCGGCATGTCGGCGCTTGCACAGCTGTTTGCACATCAGGGGAGAGCGCTGAGCGGCTCCGATCGCGAAGAATCTCCGACGATAACATTGCTCTCCCAAAAAGGGATTACGGTCACCGTTGGTCACGACCGGTGCAACGTACCCGCGGATACGGAACTCCTCGTCTACAGCGATGCGGTATGGAGTGACAACGCCGAGCGCATCCGTGCGAAAGAAATGAGTATTCCCGAGATGTCGTATTTTGAGGCGCTCGGCCTCGTGGCGCAGGCGGCACGGACCGTCGCGGTGACCGGCACGCATGGCAAGACGACAACGACCGGCATGCTCGCAAAAGTATTACAGGACGCGGGGGAACAGCCGACCGCAATCGTCGGCTCAATTGTTCAAGATTTTGGCTCGAATTTCCTTGCCGGCAGGGACGACCTGTTCGTCGTCGAGGCCTGCGAGTATCGCGACCATGTCTTGAAACTCAATCCCGACGTCCTTGTCATCACCAACATTGAACTCGACCATACCGATTATTTTCCTACACTCGAGGCGCTCCAAGATACCTTCCGCATAGCGGCCGAGAAAGTTCCCGAAACGGGAGTCGTCGTTACGAGTCCGGAAGACCCGAACATTGCCGGCATTCTCAAGAATGTCCGTGCACGCATCGTCGATTACCGGCAAAAGGCGGTGGGGGAAGTGCAGTTGCTTGGAGAGTTCAACCGCGATAATGCGCGGGCTGCACTCGCGGCGGCGCTCGCCGTAGTGCCGGGCCTGTCACCGGAGGCGGCGGTGAAGTCGCTGTCGGAGTTCAAGGGTTCGTGGCGGCGATTCGAGTACAAAGGGGAGACGCCGAGCGGCGCACTTGTCTACGACGACTACGCGCACCATCCGACGGCGATGCAAAAGACCATAGAAGCGGCACGAGAGAAATTCCCCAGTAAGAAAATCGTCGTCGCATTCCATCCGCACCTCTATAGCCGTACCAAATCGCTCCTCAACGAATTCGCCGAGGCGCTCGCACTCTCTGACAAGGCGATAGTTGCTCCGATATATGCGGCGCGAGAAGCACCCGACCCGAGCGTCTCCAATCAGATACTTGCCGCGCTTGCGCGCCATGAGGGAGGCAACGTAATTTCACTCGATAATTTCAACGACATCCGCGACGTGCTTCTCGAAGAAGATAAAAACTCACTCATCATCACCATGGGCGCTGGAGATATCTACAAAGTCGCCGAACAAATCGCCGATTGATTTCATCACGTTGTCGGCTATAGTGCGACAAGAATAGGGGGTCGTCATGACAGTGGCGAGCATAAAGTTCCTGCTTTTCCGGCTTCTTCCGGACGCTGCAAAGGTGATGGAAATCGCAGATGAGCAAGTGGACCATATCTTGGCGGGTAGATACGCTGAAGCCATACGATTTGGTGATTATTGGCGCAAGGTGTACACCCATGTGCCACATACCATGCTGTTCGACATGTGGTCTGCCAGAGCCGAAATCGGTCTCAGCCGCGGGCGACCGGCAGTATTACGAATTCTGCGTGCAGACATGACCTTGGGACGATGGGAGCGTGCAGTCGTGGCCGAGCGGATTGAATTGAGGCCCGGAGAGAAGGCCCTCATTCAGAATCTTGTGGTCGATTTTCACGACACACTCATGTGGATTCGCGACGAGTGCGGGCATGCAGGTTTCCTGCAGTTACTGAGCGAGGAATATGGGGACAGAATTGCGTTACTGGAGGCTTGGTGAGGCGTTTGTGCACATGCGTGCCGGCGCCTCGCTTTTTTTATTGACCAGTGATAGCGTCCTCAATATATGAGCGAAGTTCCTGAGTATCCCCACGGCAGACTCTCTATTGTGGCTACGCCCATCGGCAATCTGGGCGATATGACATTTCGCGGCCTCTGGACACTCAAAGAGTGCGCGGCTATCTACGCCGAGGACACGCGGGTCATATCAAAGCTTCTCGCGCACTATGGACTCCGTACGCCCGTCTTTCGTCTTGATGCGGCGACGGAAACAAAAAAGGCGGCGGAAATCGTCGAGCGGCTCGAGCGGGGCGAGCACATTTCATACGTCTCGGACGCGGGTACGCCGGGGATTTCCGACCCCGGCGCCCGACTCGTCGCCTATGTCCGAGAGCATTTGCCTGAAGCAACCATAGAGGCGCTACCGGGCGCATCATCGGTCACAGCCGCGCTTTCCATCGCAGGTATCTCCGGCGACGCGTTCACGTTCCTCGGATTCCTGCCACACAAAAAAGGCCGACAGACCGCGCTCAAGAAAATCGCGGCGGGCGATATTCCTGTCGTGCTTTTTGAATCACCGCATCGCATTCTAAAGTTGCTCAAGGAACTCGAAACAGCCGCGCCGAAGTGTAAGGTCACCATCGGGCGGGAACTCACGAAAATGCATGAAGAAGTCGTAGCGGGTTCGCCAAAAGTGGTCGCAGAAAGCCTCGAAAAAAGAAAAGCCGTCCGCGGCGAGTTCGTCGTTATTGTTGACAATAGGTAAGTTTCCCCTCATCCACTAGTCGCTATCGACTAATGGCTATATACTAGTGCCCATGACACTCGACGCGCTCATCATGCTCTCCGGCGGATTCGTCGCTGTCTTGCCGTTCCTCGGATTCCCCAACAGCTGGGACAGTGTCCTTTTCTTTCTCGCAGGAGTATTCATCATAGGGCTCGGTATCGTGGTACGCCGCCGCGGGCTCGGTCTCGACGAAGACAAACGAGGGGGCGCGCGCGACACGCACCAGGCTTCCCGCACTCCACTGCCGCCGGATACGACACAGGGAGAGCTTTAGCAAGCGCGGCCTTTACACGGAAAGCTTTTAAGGTAAGAATCGTCGCAGTGTGAGCATCTACTGCTCCGCCATGAACCGGGGAGGCCCGTCATGCTGGTTACAAGAACGGTCAGAAGAGGCGGCCAAGAGCAGGTCGTTTGTGCCGTCGACCTTGAGGCCGACGCGAATACCCTGACGCGTGAGCAGGCAGAGCTTGCGATTGCGCACATTGTTCGCGAGTTGACCTCCGAACAGGTCAAGCTACTGTCGCCCGATAGCCCGAAGCGGGCCATTATGTCCAAGTATCAGCGTCGTATTGACTTTCTCGAGACCAGCGTTTATGTCAGCGACGATGGCCGTTCTGCCATCGTCATCGCGACAAGAGGCTGAAAAAGTTGCAGGGAAATGGGCCGGCGACGCGTCGCCGGCCCTTTGCTATACTTCCATCATGCACGCCGATCACAAAGACGATGATCGTCGCATTACCTATTTTGCGGCGACACACACACGCGGCAAGCGTGAAATGTTCGGCATCCGTGCGATAGACCGCGGCAAACATGTCTACGTCATCGGCAAAACCGGCATGGGCAAATCGACCATGCTGGAAAATATGGCCATTCAGGACATCCAGAACGGGGAGGGTATCTCATTCATCGACCCGCACGGCAGTACAGCGGAGAAACTGCTCGATTTCATTCCGCAGGACCGCATCAAAGATGTCGTCTACTTCGCACCGTTCGATACGGACCACCCCATCGGCTTCAACGTGATGGAAGACGTGGGCTTCGACAAACGTCACCTCGTCGTTTCCGGCCTCATGGGCGCGTTGCGTCGCATTTGGGTGGACGCGTGGAGCGCGAGAATGGAATACATTTTGCAGAACACGCTGCTCGCACTTCTCGAGTATCCCGGTTCGACGTTGCTCGACGTGAACCGCATGCTCACCAACAAAACGTTCCGCAATGCCGTCATCGAAAAAATAAGCGACCCAATCGTGAAATCGTTTTGGACCGAGGAGTTCGCCGGATTCACCGACACCTACACGCGCGAGGCGACGCCTGCCATCCAGAACAAAATCGGCCAATTTACCGCCAATCCGCTCATCCGCAACATCGTCGGACAGGCGACCTCGTCGTTCGACCTGCGCAAAATGATGGACGAGAAGAAAATATTTATCGTGAACCTCTCCAAAGGCCGCATGGGCGAGACCAATGCCTCGCTCCTCGGCTCTATGCTTACGGTCAAAATCTACCTCGCCGCGATGTCGCGTGCCGACGAGCCGGCGGCGCGCATGCAAAAACTCCCGCGCCACTATTTTTACGTCGACGAGTTTCAGTCGATGATGAACGAGGCGTTCGCTGATATTCTTTCGGAATCACGCAAATATAAACTCGCGCTCACGCTCGCCAACCAGTACATCGAGCAGATGGAGGAGGAGGTCCGCGATGCCGTTTTCGGCAACATCGGCACACTTATCGTGTTCCGCGTCGGACCCTTCGACGCCGAGGTGCTGGAGACCGTATTCGACCCCACATTCACTCCGGAAGACCTCGTGGGCTTAGGTATCGGGCAAATATACCTCACGCTCATGATAGACGGGGTGGGCTCGCCGCCATTCAGTGCAGAAACCATTCCGCCCATCGACGTGCCGGCGATCTCATATCGCAACGATGTCATTACCAGTTCGCGTATGGCATTCGGCAGGGCGCGCGCCGATGTGGAAGCGGCCATCGCAAAAAAGCAGACGGATTTCGTTGCGCCGCCCCGCGAGAAGAAAGAGCGCAGTGGAAGCACGTATGGGACACGACCGCGTGACGAAGCACCGCGTCCGTTGGCATCGGCACCGACCCCTGCGAGCGCACCACTGCGTGATTTTCCTCCTCACTCGTCGACCCCAAGTCCGGCACCGCGGGCGGAGAGCGAAAAAGTACAGCGCAATACGCTTCGTGACGCGATAGAAAGGGCAAAAGCCGAAGGCGTGGCCAAAGCGGGCGGAGTGCCGGTACGCTCACCGGCGGATATTCTCCGCGATAAGCAGGGGAATCGCCCCGCATCCAAGCCCCCTGCGCCACCGCATCATAATCCGAAACACACTCCGCATCAGACGCCTCGTCAGGCAGAGCCGCGCGAACCGCAAAAAAGTCACACCCAACCCCAGCACGTGGGAAGCGACTCGCACGACGGGGAAATTTCTCCACACGTGTTGCAACAGGTTATTAACGGTACCCGCAGAGACTCCGACGACCTCTAGTAGCCTTCAGTTCTGTAGGGTTCGTGTCACACTTATCCGCTAATTCTGTCTATAGCGTAAAATAGTGGATATGGAGGAATTGGAGAAAAAAGGACGAGAAAGGAGGAGGCGAGCGAGAATCCAGGACACCGTACTCGGCATCATCGGTGTTGCCGGAATAATCGCGACCGTGATGGTTGCCCCCAATATTTTTCAAGCACTTCCGCATCTCATGGGGAGAGAGAAGTTCCGATTGAAATTTCAGGCGAAAACCGCAGTAGGGCGCTTACTTGTGAAAGGGTATATCAGAAAAAACGCTCGCGGAATGCTCCAGATCACTGATTCAGGCCAACGCCATCTCGCGCTCGAACAAGCCCGAAATAGTAAACCAGCAAAAAGAAGACGCCGATGGGATAAGCGCTATCGCCTTGTGATGTTCGATATACCGCAGGAACGAAGGAACACACGCGACCGCCTGCGCTTCCTGATGCGAGAATTTGGCTTTCTGCGTTTGCAGGACAGCGTGTGGGTGTCTCCCTACGACTGTGAAGAATTAGTGGCGCTTATTAAGGCTGAGTTGCGAGTCGGCAACGATGTACTCTATGCCGTTGTCGAGCAAATCGGGAACGAGAAACGAATCAAATCACATTTCGGTCTCTCTTGATGTCATCCATTTACCACGTCTATAGCGTGAAATTGTGGATGCGGTGGGTACGCGGAAACTATCCACATATTCAATAGGAATCTTGTTTTCAGCAGGAGAACATAGGCAATAATGATCTTCATGAAAATCGGGGTCGGGAGGGCTTGCCTCCTTTTCGTTTTATTCCTCACCGTACCGCATGTGGCGTCGGCGCAGGTCGTCATCAATGAGGTGATGTACAACCCGAAGGGCAACGATACCGGTCGGGAGTGGATTGAGCTCTACAATACGGGTTCATCCGATGTGACGATGGTCGTGGGAAGCGGGAAGGGCTCGTGGAGAATAGGCGACTCATCCAACCACACACTCATTGATCCGGCGGGAGGCATTGGTCGCGGCTCGCTCATCATTCCTGCCGGCGGTTATACGATACTAGCCAACGACCCAACAGAATTGATTTCCGGAGAGTATGCAGGCGGTTCATATTCTGTTATCAAATCTTCCATTAGTCTCAACAACACGGGTTTGACAGTATCGCTCGTCGACGGCAACGGTGTAGTCGCCGACAGTTTTTCCTACACCAAAGACATGGGCGGCAACGATGACGGTACGAGTCTGCAGAAAAGCGGTTCATCGTGGCTCGCTGCGTTGCCGACACCTGGGGTTTCAAATGCAGCGGACTCGTATGTGCCGCCTGTCACCGATGCGTCGACCACACAAGCCACAAACGACACGATACCGGCACAAAGTAACGCCGCTCCGGCGCCGGTTTCTTCGTACGTCCCGCCGCCGGTACCGCAACTATTTGCCGACGCGGGCGGCGACCGCACCGTCATCGTGGGCGCCGACACGCAGTTCAACGGCCGTGCGTACAACCGGCAGAAGGAAAACGTGGAGCACGTCCGTTTTCTCTGGAATTTCGGTGACGGCTCCACCGCAGACGGCCCCACCGTCGTGCATCATTATGAATACCCCGGTCGCTACGCGGCGATGCTCACCATCGCGGAAAATCTGGATGCGGTTTCCGACCGCATCATCGTGACGGCCGAGCCGGCGAAGCTCGCGTTTGACGTGCCCTCCGACGGGAGTGTTGCCATAAAAAATTACGCGGGACGCGACCTCGACCTTTCGGGATGGATAGTCCGTTCGTCGGGGCAGATGTTCACCTTGCCCGAGCACTCGGTCATTCTCAACGGGGAGACGATGCGTATCCCGCAGAAAACGCTGAAATTCTGGAGTGGCGCGCAGACCGAGCTCGATTATCCGAACGGCGTCATCGTGCTCCACGCAAATGAAAGCTCGGGAGCGAGCGTCTCTACTCCGGTCCCCGTGCCGTCGCCGGCGGCATCTGTCGCTCCCGCCCCACGCACTCGGGTTGCTCCCGCAGCCGACCCGATACCGGAGGCGGACGTGTCCACGGAAACTGCTGCGGACACCACATCTACGGGCTCGTCGGAGGCGCAAACGGCAGCCGCGGCCGCTGCAGTTTCGTCAAACAGCATGTACTGGTGGTTGGGTGCACTGGCGCTCTCTGCACTTGCGGGAGGGGCTGTGCTTGCCGTACGTCGCATAAGAGCAGGCGAGTGGGATATCGTTGAGGAAACGTAAGAAGCAGGGTAGTCTTGCATTGATGGAGAAAACTATTCTCGTGACGGGGGGCGCCGGATTCGTCGGTACGCGTCTGTGCGCGCGCCTCGCGGAAAACGGCAATAAGGTAATCTCACTCGATAATAATTTCACGGGGTCGGAGCTTGAGCGTTTGCCGAATGTCGATTACCGCACGGGGCACACCAAAGATATAGCTCGGCTCGTTCCCGAGACGCCGGATATCATCTTCCATCTCGGCGAGTATGCGCGGGTCGAACAGAGTGTGTTTGAACCGGAGTTGGTGCACGACCTAAACGTCGTCGGCACGCGCGCGGTCGTTGATTACTGGAGGGACCGGAAATGCAAACTCGTGTACGCGGGGTCGTCCACAAAATTCGGAGACGGGGGGCTCACGCGGGGCACGTCGCCCTACGCCTCCACGAAAGCGGCGAACACGGAATTGGTGAAAGAAGTTGGCGAGAGAGAGCGACTCCCGTTCGCCATCACGTATTTCTACAACGTGTTCGGTCCCGGTGAACGATTCGGCACATACGGAACCGTCATAGAAATCTTCAAACAGCAATATATGCACGGTTCACCGATAACGGTGGTGTCCCCGGGTACGCAGCGGCGCAACTTCACACACGTCGACGATATCGTCGACGGGCTACTATTAGTGGGAGAAAAGGGTCACGGCGACGAGTATGGCCTTGGAAACGACGAAAGTTTTGCGATCATCGACGTCGCGCGCATGTTCTCCGACGATATTGTCATGCTTCCCGAGCGGCAGGGGAATCGCATGCAGTCGGAGTTGCACACTGATAGAGCGCGAGGCCTCGGATGGGCACCGAAACGCCCCCTGAAATCGTATCTGGATGAGTTCCTGAAGACGCACGCACGGGGTTCCGCAAGAGAAAAACGCGTGCTTGTATTCTCAACGACGTTCCATCCGGTCGCGGGGCTCGCGGAGGACGCCTTCGTCGAGGTCATGCGCGAAATGCCGCAGGTCAAGTTTGATATTGTCACGACGGTGTTTTCTCAAGATGCGAAAGGGATGGGTGCGCCGGTACAAAACGCGCACGTGTATCGCATCGGTCGCGGTTCACGTTTTGATAAATATCTTCTCCCGTTTCTCGGGTATCGCATCGCCCGCTCGCTTTCAAAGCGGCATCGGTACCTATTCGCATGGTCGCTTATGGCGAGCTACGGGGCGCTTGCCGCAGTGTTCCTCAAGCGTTCAACCGGTCTTCCGCTCCTCATCACGCTCGCCGACCAGAACATCGGCGACCTGTCGGCGGCGAAACGGGCGTTACTGAAGTTCATCCTCACGGACGCCGACCAAATATACGGCTCGGAGGCGCAGGAGCATCATGCGACCAAGATTGCTTCGCGGGTCGCGATGAGGCAGTCAATGGGCGAGGGAGACGCATTCGCGAACCAGTTCCGCTTCGTATACACGAGTGTGATACGGAGAAAAATAAACGTATGAAAAAAGTACTCATCTTTTCGCTCGCGTACTTTCCGAAGCATGTCGGCGGCGCGGAGGTGGCGATTCAGGAAAAGACGAAGCGCATGCCGGATATTGAATTTCATATGGTGACAAACCGGTTTGATTCAACATTGCCGAAGGTGGAAAAAGTAGGCAATGTACTCGTGCACCGCATCGGCATTACACGGCCAAACCCTTCGATGGCCGACCTTCGCCGCTTCCCGCTTCACCTCAACAAGTTCCTCTTTCAATTTCTCGCCGCGTGGAAAGCGATACAACTGCATCGTCAATACAAGTACGATGCGATTTGGGCGATGATGGCGCACGCGTGCGGCGTGCCGGCGGCGATATTTAAACTTGCGAAGCCGCGTGTCCCGTTTGTGCTTGAACTGCAGGAAGGTGACCCGCCGGCGCACATCGAGCGCACGATGCGTCCGCTCTGGCCGTTTTTCACCCGTGCATTTACAAAAGCCGATGTCATCTCGGTGATTTCGACATTCCTCGGCCGCTGGGCACGTGCGAGAGGGTTTAAAGGCCCGGTGGTGCTCGTGCCGAATGCGGTGAACACCGCGCATTTCTCGATGCAGGTAGCGCCACGGCGTATACAGGAGGTACAAGAGTCGCTCGATAAGAATATGGGGGATGTGTTCGTCATCACGACATCGCGCCTCGTCCACAAGAATGCGGTGGACGATATGATACGCGCGCTTGTGCTCCTGCCCGGAAATGTGCACTTCATCGTGCTTGGCACCGGACCCGACGAAGCGATGCTACGCAAGCTCGCTTTGAGGCTCGGCGTATCCGGACGCGTCAGGTTTGCCGGACAGGTGGGACATGCCGACATGCCCGCATATCTAAAAGCGTGCGACATCTTTATCCGCGCCAGCCGGTCCGAAGGCATGGGAAATTCATTCGTAGAGGCGATGGCTGCAGAGCTGCCGGTTATCGCGACGCAGGAGGGCGGCATCGCAGACTTCCTTTTTGACCCCGAAAGAAATGACGCCCGCAAGCGGGCTATTTCTCACGGGGCAGGCGAGAAACTGTTGCCGGGAGATGAAGCGTGGAACCGTCCCGCGCCAGAATTCCAAACCGGCTGGGCGGTGGACAAGGATTCGCCGGAGCAGATTGCGGGCGCGGTACAAGAAATCATGTCACGTTCCGAGAAGGTCAGGAGTGTCATTGCGACGGCAAAAACCATGGTGGTAGAAAAGTATGATTGGGACCTTATCGCGCGGGACATGAAAGAGAAGGTTTTCGAACCCCTTCTGAGCAGGGGATAACTCCCTAGGCAAACGGACTCGGCGGGTGTTTGATGAGATTGGCGTCCCGGTGTGCGGGACATCCGAGAAGGTTGGAGTACCCGATGAACAGACCCTACTTGGTTATGTTCGGGCTTCAGATTATCGCGGCGGCGCAATGCTACCGGATGCTGAAGTTCGCCTTCGAAGCAACGGAGTTTGTGGGAGAGCGTGTCTTTCCTACACCGTACATGCTCCCCATCAAAGTTCCGTGGTTGCGACCAAACTGACCGCATACCCAAAGGAGGAGTCGGGCGCGCCGCGTGCGCGCCCGCTTCATGTGCTGTAGAGTACTCTCATGAAGATAGTCATCGCGACGGGCATCTACCCGCCTGATATCGGCGGTCCCGCCTATTACGCCAAAGGTCTCGAGGACGCACTACGCGCACTGGGGCACGAGGTCAAAACGGTAGTATATGGCGACTTGCGCAAATGGCCCATGGGAGTCAGTCATTTGATGTATTTTTTCCGCATTTGGCCGCATCTGCGCGGCGCAGATGCCGTCATAGCGCTCGATACGGCGAGTGTCGCCGTTCCGGCGTGGCTTGCATCGCGCATCCGCGGCGTGCGGTTCATCATACGCACCGGCGGAGATTTTGTATGGGAGCACTACTTGGAGCGAACGGGAGACTTGCTACCACTCGCGCGCTTTTATGCCGAGCACAAGTCGCTCTCCTTCAAGGAACGTCTTATCTACGCGCTCACGCGTCTCGTCGTCCGCCGCTCGGTATTGGTTTTCAGTACCGACCTGCAGTGCGACGTCTGGCTCCGCCCGTACGGACTCAAGAAAGAGCGTACGCACGTCGTCGGCAACGCGATTGATGCGCCGCTTGCCGCGACGGCGCCGGTGCGGAAGAATTTTCTCTGGTACGTGCGTCCTATCGCGATGAAAAACGGCGCTCATGTGCGCTCGGCGTTCGCGAAAGCCAAAGCACAACACCCCGATATCGTGCTTGAAGAAGGTATGGTGCCGCAGGAAAAGCTTTTGGAGCGCATGAAGGGTTGCTATGCGGTGATTCTGCCGTCGGTAACCGAAATCAGCCCCAACTACATTCTCGATGCGCTCCGGTTCAAAAAACCGTTCATCATGGACAAATATTCCGGCTATGCGAAATGGCTCGCACCCTACGGGTTTCTCGTTGACCCGCTCGACGAAGACGATATCGCCCGTGCGGTAGGAGAGCTTGCGGACGAGAGCGGCTACACAAGAGCCGTTGCAAAAGCAGCCACGTTCTCCTTCACTCGCACGTACGAAGAGGTCGCGCGTGACTTTCTTGCGCTCATAAATCACTGATATGCGCATACTTTCTATCGGAACGGACAGGACGTTATTCGAGGAGGGAAGCAGGACGCGCGCGCGGCATGACGCATATGCCAAGGAGTTTGGCGCACTCGACATCGTTGTCTTTACAAGCGGAAACAAAAAATCCGTACAGGCGGGCGTGCTTTCCGTCACACCTACGAACTCTGTCTCAAGGTTTCTCTACGGCTTCGATGCGTTGCGCATTGCACGAAAGCTCCCTAAGCCGGATGTCGTGACGGTACAGGACCCGTTTGAGACGGGCCTTACGGGGTGGCTTATCGCGCGGCGACTCAACGTGCCGCTTCATGTGCAAGTACACACCGATTTTCTGTCGCCCGAGTATGCCCGTCTATCGTTCCTGAATCGTATTCGCGTCCTTCTGGCCGGGTTCGTCCTGCGTCGCGCCGCGGGCATACGCGTTGTTTCGGAACGCATAAAGACATCCATCGAAAAGAAATATCGTATTGCGGTTCCGGTCTCTGTGCTCCCGATTTTTGTCGACATTGCGAAGTTCAAAAATGCGCAACCTATTACCGAGTTCACCGACAATCGAATAACGAACTCCGCCTACAAGATATTAGTTGTTTCCCGGGACGCTCCGGAAAAGAACATTCGTTTGGCCGTTGAGGCGTTCAAAAAAGCCGCTCCGGACAATGCCTGCCTTCTTCTTGTCGGGGACATTGACGTAGGCAACTTGAGTAGTCGCGAGCATATCTACGGCATGGGCAGAAGTGACCCGGAGCGGTATTACAAAAGCGTCGACCTTGTTCTCGTGCCGTCAAAATATGAAGGTTACGGACTCGTCATCATCGAGGCGCTCGCCGCGGGGAAACCGGTGCTTTCAACCGATGTCGGTATTGCGCGGGAAGCGGGTGCCATCGTGACCTCTCCCGAGAGGTTTGCGGGCGCACTTTCCGAGTGGTTCAAAAACGGCCCGCGGGAGGGCCATCTGGTCGGCTATCCATACGCAAGCGTCGAGGAGTACGTGCAAAAGTACTGCGCCGATATTTCACGATGCGTTACACCGGTTGCAGTGACATAGCGCACATCCAGTGACATAGCACACATCTTGCAGTGACATAACACACGTCACTCGGATACATGGGACTGCCGCACCATCTCCCTAAGTCTTCGCCATGGCGAAGATGTAAGGATATGCCCAGATGGACTAGGAGAGCTTGAAATGTTTCTTGATCCACGCATCATACTCGATACTTTCGACAACTGCATACAGCACATCTTTTCCGATGCGCAAATCCGCTTTGATGAGCGATATGAGTTCTTCGCAATCATGGGGATACACCCACACGCTGTTTTGCAGTCGCAAGAAACCATACTCACGCATCAGCCTCCTCAGCCGGTCACGTGTGCTTCTCCGGTACTGAGGCACATCAAACATGACAAGCCGGTATCGTTTGTCCCATCGGCGTGGACGCTTGCGTTTGTGCGCATCCGCGGTCAATTCGAGCGCGAGTGCGCGCCTGCCCTTTTCTGTGATTGTGGCGTAGCGGATTCCGCCACGTTCGACGAAACGCAAAAGACCCTTCTTGGCAAGCCGCCCCGAAGCCGTTTTTGCCCGATACCCGAATTTGTACTTGTCTCCCATGATGCGGGGGAGTGCCTGAAAGATATTGGGAGCGATCATAGTAACGGCGAGAATACCCGCAACCCCGACAGTCCGGAGCACCGCGCTTTGTATATTTCGTCTCCTCCTCCGCATTCGCGCTTCCGATTCTACCCGCGCCATATCCCTAATATTACACCATGGCGCATAGATAGGGACATGGGTGAGATGAAAGATCGAAAGAACAACAGAGGACTTGCCGTACTTCCCGTGTGCAAAATGTACGTTCTGCTGATGGTGGGGATAAGTTCATGAAGACAATGTAGGCACGTGGGATACTGATTCGCATATGCAAAACGCCGAGTGGTCGGGCGTTTCAGGTTTCTTTGCCGCCGCATGGCGGCGCGTCCGCTGGCCGCTTGCGATTTTCGTGGCCATATTTGTCGCCCTCGTCATCATGCGCATTCCTGCGGTTATAGAACAGGAACGGACTGCCGAGACAGTCGATAGGATTTACGCACAACGGCTCACGCCGGAGCATGTCGACGGCAAGCACCTACCTCCGCCGCCAGACCCCGCGCAGGTGGGCGCGACGATTGAAGGGGTGGATGCAAATGCCAACGGTATTCGTGACGATGTAGAACTTGCGATTTTTGAAAAGTATCCGAACTCTCCGTATACCCGCGCGGCCGAATTGCAGTACGCGATGGCGCTACAGCTGTATCTGACGGAAGTATTTAATTCGGAGACGTGGAAAATTGCCGCAGAGCAAACATCGCGAGGTCATGGATGCATCTCACTTACATATCCCAGGGATGATCTCGAGACTCACCTTCGAGTCGTTAAAAGTAGGACAACAGAAGTAGAAAATTGGATGTTCAACACAGTCGCCCGAAAAGAAAAGTACGATGCGCTAGATGAGTTCACGACAAGTTTTGGCTTGAAGAATACGAACGTGTGCGATTTAGATAGTTAAGAATTACTGTATGAGATACGGTGTGACCCTGCTAACTCTGGGAATCATTGCACTCGTCCCGTTCTCCGCGCTTGCGGCTCAGTGCTCGAGCCAAGGGTTCACAGTTATATTTGTGAACGGCGTATTGAATGAGGTGGAAAAAGCGACGGCGAACTCTCGTGATTTGCAGGACGCACTGGGGTTTTCGTTTGGGTCAGAGCAGCTAGTCGTAAAGGTGGGGCACAACCAATCTCATATTGCGGGTCTTGGGGACTTCGCACAGTCCGTGGGGCAGATTTTCGATAACCCAATCTCATATTACGACCGCGATACCATTCTCCGGCAAATTCATTCAGAAGTAACAACGAGAAAGGTGCTGTTGGTCGGGCACTCGCAAGGCACCTTTTATACAAACGAGCTATACAGCTATTTAGTCGAGCACGGAGTGCCGAGAGAATCCATCGCCGTGTACAACCTTGCGACACCGGCGAACCGCGTTGCGGGAGGAGGCGCATACCTCACATCCGGGAACGACCAGCTCGTGCTTCGTGTCCGCCAATATGCCGCCGCGGCAAGTGCACCCGAGCCTTTGCAATCAAACATCCTTATACCGATAAGCGCGGAAGAATCTACCAAACTGTTCGGCGGACATTCATTTAGCGGTGCGTATCTCACCGGAGCCGCGGCACGAATCGTGCGGGATATCGAACAGGCACTCTCCGAGCTCAAAGCGTCAGGTGCGTCTGATTCCGACGGCTGTTTCATCCCGCCTCCCACGACCGTGTCCTACAAAGTCCAAAAAGTCGGATTTGCCGCGTTGGACCCGCTTGCCAAAACGAGCGTGAGCGTCGCGGCGGTGACGGGGAAGGCCGTCGTTACGGCGACGCAAAAAGCGTCCGCCGCCGCCGCGGCTCTTGCAAAGACGATTGGAAATGCGCTCTCAAGCTTTGGCGGCAAGACGAAGGTGAGCGCCTCCACGCAAGGTGCCGCGGCGGCTTCGGCAGTGCCACAGAATCCGATTCCCGCGCCGCGAGCGGTGGTCGTTGTGAACAGTGCGCCGCCTCCCACTCCGGCAGTCGCACCAGTCCCGCCTGTCCAAAATCCGCCACTGCCTACACCGATTGAACCACATCCCATACCGCCACCGCCGGACCCTGTCACGGCGCCTGCGCCGATACCCGCGCCGTTCTCTATTGCACCCGGTTTTGGCGGCGACGGCGGAGCCTCGGCTGCGAGTGCGGTCGAAGAGTCACAGCCGGCACCGGTCGTCGTTGTGCCGTTGGCGGTTACGTCACCCGACGATTCGGCGCTTTTCGGCACTTCGTCGGTAACGGTTACCGGCACCACGACTTCCGGTTTCCTCGTCGCGCTTGCCTATGGCGCGGATACTGCCAGTACAACTGCCGACACGAACGGCGATTGGTCGGCAATACTTTCGCTTCCAGAAGGGGTGACCGCAGTGGGAATCGTCGCATCGGACGCCGATGGGAACACCTCCGATGCGCTGACGCGCAGCATCACCGTCGACACAACGCCTCCTGATGCCCCAGCGCCTGTCATTGATGAATGTTCCGCGTTCGGCTCCGCATACTGCGAAATTGTGACTACGATAGTGAATGTGTCGTGGAGTTCTGTCGCGGATGCTATCTATTACGCGCTTACCAAAAACGCGGCAGTCAGCGCAACCACCACGGCGACAACCCTACAATTTATTATTGATACTAATGCAACGACCACTTTCTCCGTTGCGGCATACGACTTGGTGGGGAACGGTGCGACGTCGGCCGATGTGAGTGTGCACGTGAATATCCCGGCGTTACCGCCGCCACCGTTTCCCCCGCCGCCCATGATGATGTTGTAAATGGGGAGGTCGGTACGGCGCGACATTGAAGAGTGCGCGAGAGGGTAATACCTGTTACAATCCCGCCCATATGGCTCAGAAAATAGGTTTTGTCGGTCAGGGCTTTATCGGCAAGAGCTATGCCGATGATTTGGAAAAGCGCGGTTTTTCGGTGGTGCGCTACGCACTCGAAGAGCCGTACAGAGCAAATAAGGCGAAGATTGCGGAGTGCGGCATTGTCTTTATCGCCGTGCCCACGCCGACGACACCGAAAGGATTTGATTACTCGATTATCCGCGGCTCGCTCCGTCTTGTGAAGCCCGGAGCAACTGTCGTCATCAAATCTACGTTACTGCCGGGAACGACCGCCGTACTGCAAAAGGCATTTCCGAAGCTTTTCATCATGCATTCGCCGGAATTTCTCGTCGCGAGGAACGCGCGCGCCGATGCGAGTAAGCCGTTCCGCAATATCATCGGTATTCCGAAAAAGTCGGCCCCCTATACTAAGCGCGCGAGCGAGATTCTCAAAATTTTACCCAAGGCACCGTTTGCGCTGGCATGTTCCTCCGAGGAGGCCGAAATCGTTAAATACGCCGGCAACGCGATGCTGTATCTCAAAGTGCTGTTCGCCAACATGCTCTACGACACGGCGCGCGGGGCAGGGGCTGATTACGAGGTTATACGGGCCGCCATCGCGGCGGATCCCCGCATCGGGCCGTCGCACCTTCAGGTCGTCCACGACAGCGGGCACAAAGGCGCCAAAAAAGGCCGCGGTGCGGGCGGACTGTGCTTCATCAAGGACGTCGCGGCGTTTACGGATTTTTATCGCAAGCTCACTGGTGATGAGTACGGAGAGGCATGGTTCAGGGCGGCAATACGCATGAATGCGAATTTGCTCATACAGACGGGCAAAGACCTCGACCTGCTCGAGGGTGTTCACGGCGCGTCGTTCGTGACACGGTTTCGTAAGAAGAAACACACAAAAAAGTGATGCCACGACGTCATGAGGATTCTCATTGTCACTCAAGCAGTCGACAGCGCCGACTCGGACCTCGGCTTCTTCCACCGGTGGATTGAAGAATTCGCGAAACGCTTCGAGCGCGTCATCGTCATCTGTCTGAAAGAAGGACAGCACCGGCTACCGGAGAACGTCTCCGTGTACTCGCTCGGTAAGGAAAGCGGGAAAGCGTCTCGCTTGACCTACGCCCGCCGTTTCCGGAAATTGATGCGCGAACATTCCGGTGAATACGATGCAGTTTTCGTCCACATGAATCCCGAGTACGTACTGCTCGGCGGATTCTTTTGGCGTGCGCAGGGCAAAAAAATCGCACTATGGTATGTGCACAAAAGCGTCACGTGGGTTCTACGGGTTGCCCTGCGTTTGGTCGACGTCGTTTTTACCGCTTCACCTGAGAGTTTCCGTCTTGCGTCTCCAAAAGTGCGAGTTGTCGGACATGGTATTGATACGGAATTTTTCTCACCTGCTGAACGCGTGACGCGGGGTAACCACTTCCTCTCGGTTGGTCGGCTCATGCAATCCAAACAACACAATCTTGCAATACGTGTGGCGTATGACGCGAGCGTACCGCTTCACATCGCGGGCGAGGGGCCGGAGCGCGAACGCCTTGCGACACTTGCGCGCGAGCTCGGTGCGGATGTTACTTTTCTCGGCGGGCTCACCCAAGAGAAATTGCGCGATGAGTATCGCACCGCGGCGAAACTCGTCCACCGCTCCGAAACCGGCTCTTTGGATAAGGTGGTCTTGGAAGCCGCCGCATGCGGCTGCTCCGTAGACTCGACCGACCCCGCAATCAGGGTACTCCCGCTTTCGGGGGAATTCGTTCGTGAGCACCACAGCTTGCCGCGGCTCATCGAAAGAATCTCGACGGAGTTCAGTGAATAAAAAGGGACATGTTTGAAACCTGCGCTTCAGGGCAGACCTCCGCGCGGTCGCTATCTGTCTCTGCTGAGGCAGCGCTCGGTCTCGGCGCCGCCGCGCCTGCGAAGACCGCGCAGAGGCCCGCCCCTCGCTTCGGCTTGACTGTTCCAAACATGCTCTGCCCTTTCGCTCGCACCTCGGGCGCGGTACACCCCCACACCAACTTTCGGCCTGATCCCTTACTAGAGCCGAGTGGTAAAAAAGTTGGTGTGGGGGTACACTGCCTTTCATGAATACCGGCAAGAACCCCTCTCTTTCAGTGGTTATTCCCGTCTACGGTTCCGATACGGCTCTGTCGGAGCTGTACCGCCGTTTACAGGCGACTCTGGAGGGCATCGGCCTGACATTTGAAGTTATTTTCGTAAACGACGCGAGCCCCGACAACGGGTGGAAGGTAATCCGTGAACTGGCTGCAAAAGACAAACGGGTACGCGGGCTAAATCTCTCGAGAAATTTCGGTCAGTACCCCGCGATAACGGCCGGTCTCTCGGCTAGCCGTGGCGAGTGGGTGGTGGTGATGGATTGTGACCTCCAAGACCAGCCGGAAGAGATTGAGAAATTTTATGCAAAAGCGAAGGAAGGTTTCTTCGTGGTGGTCGGCTCGCGGCAGGAGCGGCACGACAGTCGTCTGCGCTCGTTCGTGTCGCGGGCGTTCTACGCGACGCTCAGCTACCTTTCGGGTACCCATCAGGACCGCGCGCTTGCCAATTTCGGACTCTATCACCGCCGCGTCATCGATGCGGTCCTCTCGCTACCGGAGCACATGCGCTATTTCTCCGTCATGATCCGGTGGGTCGGCTTCCGCACCGCGACCGTACCCGTCCGGCACGGAAAGCGGCAAGGCGGCGCATCGGGGTATTCGTTCCGGAAATTACTTAGTCTCGCGACGGATATCATACTCGCATATACGGAAAAGCCTCTGCGTCTCATCATCAAACTCGGCGTCATCGTGACCGCAATCGCCGGCGCCTACCTTGTCGTCGTTGTCCTGCGCGCCCTCGTTCTAGGTACGGTCGAGCCGTTCGGGCTCCTCATCGGCTCGCTCTGGCTCATCTTCGGGCTTCTCTCCATTATGCTCGGCGTTATGGCACTGTACCTCGGCAAAATATTCGACGAGGCGAAAAAACGCCCGATTTACATCGTTCAAGAGGAGGTATAGAATGCCACGACCATGGCAGGCACTAAGGCACGCCGCGCTCGAAAAGGCGGCGGCATGACATTCAACGGCACGACGGTTCTCGTGTGCGGCGGCGCCGGCTTTATCGGTTCGAATTTCATTCACTATATTCTCGGCGCATACAAAACTGTCCGTATCGTCAATCTCGACAAGCTTACCTACTCGGGCAATTTGGATAACCTCCGCGATATCGCGCGCGACCCGCGGTACACGTTTGTACGCGGAGATATCGCCGACGCGCGGAAAGTAAAGAGCGTGTTCGGGAAATACAAACCCGACTACGTCATCAACTTCGCCGCGGAAACACATGTGGACCGGAGCATCCACGTCGGAGCGCTCGAATTCATCAATACGAATGTCGTCGGGGTTTTTAATATTCTTGAGGCGGTAAAGGCGTCGGGGCGCATCCGGAAGTTTGTGCAGGTCTCAACCGACGAGGTCTACGGCTCCCTGTCGCTCGGCTCGAAAAAGAAATTCCTTGAAACGACTGCGTTTGCACCGAATGTCCCGTATGCGGCCACCAAAGCGGGAGGCGACATGCTCTGCCGCTCCTATCACAACACATGGAAGGCGCCGGTGGTCGTCACCCATTGCTCGAATAATTACGGACCCCGCCAGTATCCGGAAAAACTCATCCCGTTCTTCGTTCTGCGGATGCTGGAGGGGAAGAAACTGCCGCTCTATGGCGACGGCCGGCATGTGCGCGACTGGATTTACGTCTTGGACCACTGCCGCGCGCTCGAACTGTGCCTCTTACGGGGCAGGGCGGGAGCGGTATACAACATCGGCGCGGACAACGAAATGAGCAATCGGGAGATTGCCGCGCTCATTCTCGAATATTTCGGTAAAGACGAACGGTCAATCGAGTTCGTCGGCGACCGGCCCGGTCACGATCGTCGCTACGCCATCGACGCCGCGCTCATCCGCAAAGAGTTGGAATGGAAGCCGGAGGTTCATTTCAAAGACGCGTTTCGCGAGACAATCCGGTGGTATAGCGATAATATGAAGTGGATTGAGCGCGTACGGCGCAAAACCGGCGTATTCAATCCCCATATCGATTTATGGCGCACACACAACGTAAAAAAGTAATGAAAGGCGTCATACTGGCGGGCGGGCTTGGCACGCGTCTGCACCCGCTCACCAAAATAACCAACAAACACCTCCTGCCGGTGTACAACAAGCCGATGATCCTCTATCCGCTCGAGACTCTCAAGCGCTCGGGCGTCGAAGAGATCATGATTGTCTGCGGGCGCGAGCATGCGGGACACTTCATGCAATTTCTCGGCTCGGGCAGAGAGCTCGGCGTCAAATGCTCGTACGCTCTGCAGGACAAGAACAACGGCGGCATCGCCGACGCGTTGCGCTACGCGGAAGATTTCTCCGACGGAGGGCCGATCGCCGTCATCTTGGGTGACAACATTTTCGGACAGGATTTCAAGAAGGAGGTCGCCTCGTTCAAGCAGGGAGCAATGGTGTTCTTCAAGGAGATGAAAGACCCGACGCGATTCGGCGTCCCGGTCTTTCACAAGAATAAAAAAAGAATTCTCACAATCGAGGAAAAACCCAAAGAGCCGAAGTCAAACCTCGCACAGACGGGATTCTATCTCTACGGCCACGATGTGTTCTCAATCATCAAGACTCTCAAGCCTTCCGCCCGCGGCGAGCTCGAGATTACCGACGTCAACAATGACTATCTCAAACGCAACAAGCTCTCGTTCTCCATCATCAAAGGTCTCTGGTCCGATGCGGGGACATTTGACTCGCTTCTCAATGTGAGCAATGAGGTCGCGAAGCGTGCATCATGAAGCAATACGACTTCTCAAGGGTTCTTACGACCGGAGTAGGTGGGATGATCGGGTCCTACGTGGATTTCGGAATCCGCACCGATCGTGAGACACTCGATATTCTCGACGCGGACTCTGTCATGGCGTTCGTAAAAAAATGTAAGCCCAGCGCAATCATTCACCTCGCGGGAGCGACCGACATGGCAAAAACCGAGCAGGACCCGCTCTATGCGTATGAGCTCAATGTGCGCGGTACGTACAACATCGTGCAAGTAGCGAAGGCGGTCGGTGCGATTATGGTCCTCGCTTCGAGCTCGCGGGTTTTCAGCGGGCAGAAGGAAAGTCCGTACACCGAGGATGATGCGCCAGATCCGCAGACGCACTACGGTCGCACCAAATATATCAGTGAGCTCATCGTCGCATCACTTGCAGAGCGGTACATCATCGCCCGCACTGCGTGGGTGTTCGGCGGAGGGCCGAAGCGTGACAACAAGTTCTACGGCAAGGTCATAAAGCAACTGCAGTCGGGCGAATCGGAAGTAATCGCTTTGGATGATGTGCATGGCTCGCCCACGTACGGGAAGGATTACGTTGCCGCAGTTAAGGGACTCCTTGAGAAGGGCGAACACGGTACGTTCCACATTGCAAATGCGGGGCGCGCGACACGATTCGATACGGCTTCCGCCATGGCACGGCTCATGGAATCAAGCACGCAAGTTCGCGCTGTCGACCGGAGCCACTTTCCCTCCGGTACGGCATTACCGGCGAATGAATCCGTCATCTCGACGCGCTGCACGCTACGGCCTTGGCAAGAGGCGCTCGCTGAGTATTTGCAAGAGGAGTGGTCGTTATAGGTGTCATCCATTAGAATCTCTTCATGACTTACGTCCACAAGAACGAATGTCGCGTCTGTAAAGGCACGGATTTGACGCGGTTCCTTTCGCTCGGTGAACATCCGCCCGTGGACAACTTCACGGACAGGGAACACCTCGACGCGGAGAAACGCTACCCGCTTGACGTGTATTTTTGCAATACCTGCAATCTCGTACAGCTGCTCGACGTGGTGACGCAAGAAGAGCTTTTTCATGGAAATTACGCGTACTTCTCCTCGGCGTCAGCGCCGCTCGTGGAGCATTTCAAGTCGTATGCGGAAGATATTAAAAGAGATTTTCTGCAAAAAAATGATTTGGTCGTCGACATAGGTAGCAACGACGGCATTTTGCTGCAATTTTTGACCGACACATGCCGCGTGCTCGGCATCGAGCCGTCCGCCAATGTCGCCGAGGCGGCACGCAAAAAGGGTGTCGAGACGATTGCCGGGTTTTTCACCGTTGATATGGCCAAGAAACTCGCCGGGAAATACGGTACGGCGAAAGTCATTACGGCGAACAACGTATTCGCGCATATCGACGATATCGACGAAATTATCAAAGCCATACAAGCGCTCCTTACCGATGACGGCGTGTTTGTTTCCGAATCGCACTATCTTCTCGACCTTATAGAGAAACGGGAATTTGATACGGTCTATCACGAGCACCTGTGCTACTACAGCGTCAAGCCGCTCATCCACCTCTTTGAGCGCTTCGGTATGGAGGTCTTTGATGTGCA
>Ga0209542_10001598_pt1 | contig 52711 bp, 60 predicted proteins | sample RifCSPhighO2_01_FD_184028 | JGI IMG/M metagenome (GOLD analysis project Ga0209542, IMG submission 184028) | Soil microbial communities from Rifle, Colorado - Rifle CSP2_plank highO2_0.1 (SPAdes) (version 2) | ecosystem: Environmental > Terrestrial > Deep subsurface > Rock core/Sediment ... | reverse complement strand
GGAAATCGTTCCTTTGTTACGCTTAAGCTTCTCGGCGATTTCAGAGATCTTTACCTCGGATTCCTTAAAAGCAAAGATTCTTTCCCTTTCCTCAAGGGACAGATGTCTGTAGGTTCGCATCGTCAACACCTCCTTTCTAGACGTATTCTAGCTAGAAGTGTTGCACTTCGTTTACGAACCTACCGCTCAGGTTTCTCAGAAACCTCGTGCCTGTCCAACCAGCTTCTTCACAGCTTCCACTCAAGCACCTTTGCTAATCTCATTCTAAGATAGTCCTGGTCAGAAAGCCAACCGGGCCAAGAAGAACTTAGCTGGACACTAAAGGCAGTTCGCCTCACAATTTTTGCCAGCTTTCTTCTTGCTCCCGATGAAATCAAGATTAGATACTTGTCAACTGATATGACAACCCTCATGAACGGTTCCATCCTCAGCCTCACCGCCATCTACCTGCTGGCGTTCTTTTATGTCTACCGTTCTAAATTCGATCGGTAGCGACGAAGCTTTTGCTCAAATCAAAATGATCATGCGCAGCTTTGTAATTTCCGGAGCCCTCTTCCTCGTCAAGTTCTATCTCACTCTCGTCCTCATGCCCTTCCTCATTCTTCACCACCTGACCACTCTTTAAGTTTTTCCCTGGTCTGTCACCTGATACTCTTTCCCGTCTTTTTCTTTCACTTTGACCACAATCGGCCGCACGAGAAGCACCCCCAGCGAAGCCAGTTTATATCCAACGCTGGCCACAAACCCCGCCAGAAAAACGAAGGCAAACAAGTTTGACGTCTGGTTTAGAAGCTCTCCCGACACCAGCTCCTGCTTTGGCAGACTCAACTTTTCCCCCGTGCTTGGTGCCAAGCTCGCTGTCAGTTGGCCTGGGTCCAAGGAAATTCCCGGACCACTAAAAAGTTGCGGCGGAGCCATCTGTTTGGTAAAAACCATCACTGTCGCCACTCCTGCGCCTAAAATAAGGACAATGCCGACGACCAGAAGGATGTAGCCAACAACCCGTTCATTCATAACCAGATTTTACCCTGTTAGTGGCTAAACGTAAACACCTTGCCGCCAAGATAGAGATCAGACACTGATTGTAACCGTTTCTGAAGCATTTCTCCGACGCTTCTCTCCCGACAAAATTCCGCCAGAGCTGCTTGATCATCCGGCGACAAGGCCACTATTTGGTTTGTCCGGGAAAACATGATGGCCTTAGGATTCTGAATGTGCCCTAGACCTAGGGCATGCCCAAATTCGTGGGCCAGCGTATGAATGAGTTCGTTCTTGCTGATATTAAAATAAATATCGATTTTGTTTTCCCGCCCGTCATAAATGCCCTCTTCCGGCCGATACTGCAATTGTTCGTTAAAAACCGTAATCGTCTGGTTCAATTGGCCCACTTCCTGATTATAGTCTTGAGTCGACTGTTTGAGACCAATCGCCATCGCGTTCAAACCCTCGGCTTCCTGTTTTAAACTCTGCTGTTCATTTTTCAATTTGTCGTATTCCTCCGGTGGCGCCCCACCCCGTCCGTTCCAATATTCAATCTGACTGTTTAAATCGGCCAGTTTCTTCTTAAATGCCGCTACTCGTCGTTCGTAGTCCACAATCTGCGGGTCCAGGCTATTTTTCTGTGTTTTTAAATCGCTCTCTAAACTCGTAATCTCGTTGGTCAGTGACTGCCGGGAATCAAAGACCAAATTAACGGTCAGTTCTGCCCTCGGATCATAGACAAATAGATCCTGTCCGTAAGCCCCTCCCCAGATATTGGCCGCCGTCATGACACCACTCTTAAATTCTTCTTCCGGCAGATTAAACTTCGGATCCACCGATCCAATCCGATAGCTTCGTGGTTGCTGACACGGCGAATAGTAGACTAGCTTGTGCCACCCTGCCGCCGGATTACCCTGGCCATAGATTGCCAGCCCACCCACGACTAAACCCAGAACTACAAATACCGCTGTTAATTTTTTAAAAATAGTCGTCACAGTATGGTAGTATACCAATATGGCTCAATCTCTCGAAACTGCCACTCTCGCCGGCGGGTGTTTCTGGTGCCTCGAAGCCATTTTCAAGCGTCTTAAGGGCGTCACTTCGGTCACTGCCGGTTATTCTGGTGGCCGTCAGCCAAATCCTTCCTACGAGGTTGTCAGCACTGGCCTCTCCGGGCACGCCGAGGCTATCCAGATAAGATTCGACCCTAAAATAATCCCCTTTGAACAACTCCTCGATGTCTTTTTTCACCTCCTTGATCCGACGACTCTAAACCAACAAGGCCCTGACATAGGGACTCAATACTGTTCGGTAATTTTCTACCATGACGACGGACAGAAACAAACTGCCCAGAAAGTAGTGGAAGAGATACAAAAATCAAAAATGTACCCTAACCCCGTGGTGACCGAAATAGTCCCCTACACCAGCTTTTACGCTGCCGAGGATTATCATCAGAATTTCTATGACAATAATAGGAACTATGGCTATTGCCAAATCATCATTGACCCTAAGATTCAGAAGTTGTCCAAAGATTTTAAAGAAATTACCAAGTCTTCCCCGACCAGCTTCTACGTTCACTAACCCTCTATTCCATCCCCAGTTCCAACAGCCGATTATACTTGGCCACCCTTTCCCCGCGGTCCATCCCGCCAAACTTCACAAAATCCGCATCGACCTCCAGGGCAAAATCCACAATCCAGTCATCTTCCGTTTCTTCACCGCGGTGCGACACAATCACCTTGAGTCCTCCTTCGCGGGCCAGCCTCACTGCCGCCAATGTGCCAGTAATTGTCCCGTTCTGGTTCGGTTTAATAATCACCACATTGATCGCTTTCTCCCGAATCGCCCGCTCAATCCTTTCCGGGTTTGTCGTCGTCAAATCATCACCGACGATCAGCACTTTGTCGCCCACTTTCCGGTACAATTCTTTCCATTTCTCCCAGTCCTCGTCCCCATAAGGATCCTCTAAAGAGATAATTTGGTAGTCTCGCAGAATTTTTTCGTAATCCACTTCGCCTGCCTTAAAACTGCCCGCCGCATCCAGAGCCAAATCACGCTTGGGAAAGACGGCCGTGATTGTTTCCAGAACGAGTAAATTAGTAAAATTAATTGGCGAAAATCCTCCTTCGGCCCCAACCGTACTTTCAATACCCTGCGAGTTTAAAAACTCGCGAATTTTTTTAAAGTCGGCAACAGCCGTTTGCAGACTATTTTCCACGAGCATGAATTCCTGCATCGTAATCCTCTCATTGCCGTGTTTTCCGCCTTCAAAAAGCAGCAGAAGCAGCTTAGGAAATTTTTTTGTCTGCCCCACCACCTGCCTGTTTTGCGCTTTCCAGAACGCCGCCGAAATTCCCAACGTCGTGTTCCCGGCCAAGTGCCCGCTGACCAGTTTTTCATCGAGACTTTCCTGACTCCAGTCTGCCCCGACAATTTCTCGCTGGACGCGCTGTATTTCCCCTAACGCTTCATCGGCGGGAACACTCCTCACTTCATATTTCCCCGCCGAAATGCCCGCCGGAAGCGATACTGTCGCTGTCTGCCCGGTTTCCAAAGTCACTCCCACTTTGATTGTCTCGTTCCCCAGTGAAGCTAAACTTTTTGCCGCCTCAATACTTCCGATCTTCATCAAAGCTTCCTTTCTGCCTCCGCTACAATCTCTCTTGTCTTAAAAACCACATCGGGATTGACCGACACCGAGGTAATGCCCCATTCGACAAGCTTTTCTGTGAGTTGCGGATAGTCTGAAGGCGCCTGGCCGCACATCGAGCAAGTCACTCCCATTTTTTTGCAACTTTTGACGATCTTTTCAAAAGAAATGAGCATTGATTTGTCAAGCTCACTATATTCCGAGGCGACGGTCTCATTATCTCGATCCACTCCCAAAGTGAGCATCGTCAAATCGTTCGACCCGACCGAAATGCCGTCGATCCCGACCTTAATAAATTCCTCTAGCAGAATGACATTCGACGGAATCTCGCACATCATCCACAACTTAAACCCTTCGCTCCGTGTCAGTCCAAATTTATTGATAAGCGCCTTTGTTTCTTCCAGTTCCTTTATCGTCCGGCAGAAGGGGATCATGAGCCACAAATTCTTGAAACCTTCTTTTTCCCGGATTATTCTAATCGCGTCAATTTCCATCTTAAAAACCTCCGGCTGCTGCATATAGCGGAAAGCTCCCCGAAAGCCAATCATCGGGTTCTCCTCGTGCGGTTCAAATTTGTCCCCGCCCCGCAGCGACCGGTATTCATTTGTCTTAAAGTCTGTGGCTCGGTAGACAACCGGTCGGGGATAGAAAGCTTCCGCAAAAGTCCGCAACCCCGCCGCCAGCTTTTCCGTAAATTCCTTTTCTTTGTGCTCAGCTATGGCCTGTTTCGGGTGCACTCCCATCCCCGCCAGAACAAACTCCGCCCGAAGGAGCCCGACCCCGTCGCACGGCAGAGCGGCAATCTCTTTGGCTTTTTCCGGTTCTGCCAGGTTTACATAAACTTTGGTCTTTGTCGCCACTTTCTCCCCAGCCGGCTTTTCTCTCGCTGTGGACCGTGAACTGTGAACCGTTATTTCCCCGGCGTACACTCTTCCTTCCGACCCCTGGACCGTCACCATCGTCCCACTCCGCAGTGTCTTTGTCGCTTTTTCCGTTCCCACCACGCAGGGAATTCCCAGTTCCCGGGAAACAATCGCCGCATGTGACGTCCGCCCGCCCGAGTCGGTCACAATTGCCGCTGCTTTCTTCATTGCCGGCACAAAATCCGGGTTGGTCTGCGGCGCAACTAAAATATCGCCCGCTTTAATCTTGCCAATTTCCTTCGCACTGTGAAGAACCTTCACCCTTCCGCTCACAATTCCCGGTGAGGCTGGGGCGCCGGAAAGAAGCACTTTTTTCCCCGCCAGTTGTTTTTGCAGGTCTTCCGTGTTCACGACCCCTTTTTCTGTTGTGGTGATCGGTCTCGTCTGGACCAGATATAGTTCTCCGGCGGACACCGCAAATTCCGAATCCTGGGGAAAATGATAATGTTCCTCTAGTTTTTTCGACAATTCTGCAATTTTTCGGATTTGCTCGTCCGTCAGCTTAATCTTTCTCTGTTTGTCTGCTGGCACTTTGGCTTCCTTGACCGTTCCCGTCAGGCTTCGGGTCAGCATTATCTTTTGTTCCGCCACTTTCTTCTCCACAATCAGCAAATCGCCCTTGTTCACCTCGTAATGATCCGGCGTCACTTTGCCTTGGACAATGAATTCTCCCAAACCCCAAACCGTCTCCACCACGATCCTTTCGTGATTGTTCGTCACCGGGTCAATGGAAAACAAAATTCCTGAAACTTCCGACTGCACCATTGTCTGCACCACAACCGCAATCGCCGATTCAAAGTGATCAAAGTGGTTTTGCACCCGGTAGAAAATTGATCGCCCTTCAAAAAGCGACGCCCAGCACCGTCTGACTGCCGTCACCACCTCATTTTCGCCGGCGATGTTCAGGAAAGTTTCGTTTTGCCCGGCAAACGACGCCTCTTTTGAATCCTCGCTTGTGGCCGAACTCCGGACCGCCACCCGCACTCTGCTCATCCCCAGACTTTGGAGAAGACTGTGAAACCTTGATTGTTTAGAGCTCAATTTTCTCCACAGTTCCTGGTAACTTTCGACGATTTCCCTACTTATCTCTTCGGGAATTGGTGCCGTGATCAGAAGTTCTTTGACCCTTTTTGATGCCTGCTGTAATTTCTCCGAATCTTCTACATCCAGCCCCTTTAGAATTTCCTCCATCTTTGGCTTGAGCTGGCCCTTTTCCAAAAAATCTCGGTAGGCTTTGGCCGTCACCACAAACCCCGGCGGCACCGGCATGCCGAACGACGCCATTTCTCCGAGGTTTGCCCCCTTTCCCCCAACCACCGGCGTGTCTTCTTTTCCAACATTCTCAAACGGCAGACAATAAGAACTCACAATCTCACTATAGTTGTCTTTCTAACCTTTGTAAAGAATTGGCCGACTAATTTTCCCCCAAAAAACCAACACTAACCCGTAACTATCATATATACCGATTTTGCCTCACAAGAGGACCTCTTGTGGGCCTTTCAAACCTCCGTGCACCTTGCTATCATCTCCTAAATGATTCTAGACGACAGGACTTACGGCAAAATTCGCATAGCAGACCCGCTAGTTAATGAGCTGATAAACAGTTCGCCCGTGCAAAGGTTAAAAAAAATAAATCAATCTGGCGGGCCGGTTTTTCTGGAGCCATCACGAGACATAACCCGTTATGAGCACAGCATTGGTGTTTGGCATTTGCTCAGGCATTTTAAAGCCAGTCCAAAGGAACAGATTGCCGGCTTGCTTCATGACACGCCACATACCGCCTTTTCTCACGTGATTGACATTGTGTTTCCCACCCAAAACCATACTTTCCACGAGCAATTCACCGAGAGAATCATTTTAAATTCGGAAATTCCTGATATTTTAACAAGACACAAAATAAATGTTGAAGAAATCTTAAACAAGGAAAAATTTCATCTTTTAGAAGCTGACCTCCCCGATCTCTCCGCTGACAGAATAGACTATTTTCTCAGGGACACTCGACCCGATCAAATTTTCCCAGATCGACTAGTTAAAGAGTTTCTTAACGGACTTTTTATCAAAGACTCAGTGTTTTATTTCAAAGACAGATCACTTGCTTCGCTTTACGCAATTTTATTTCTTAACGCCGGAAGGCTTTTATGGCTTGACCCCAATTCTCATGGCAGTTTTTACCTTTTAGCAGCAGCTCTTAAAAAAGCCATCGAATTGAAAAGGATTACCATTGACGATTTTTTCAAAACCGATTCAGAAGTTTTCGCTAAGCTCAAAGGGGTTGATGATAATGATGTCCAAAATTACGTAAAAAGACTAAATCCTTCAACGAGATTTGTTTACGTTGAGAAAGATTTGGCTGAATTTTCCGGACCGAACAAACCAAGAGTCGTTGACCCATTAGTCATGACTAAGGGAAGGTTGGTAAGAGTTTCTGAGATTACTCCACGATTAAAAGAGCTGTTCGACCACTATAAGAAGACCTACGGAATTTTATCTGTTTCAGAATGCAAATGAAAAAGCCAACAATAGCCTCGCAAAAGGACCTCTTGTGAGCATCTGTGAGGAAACTTTTAAACTCTGGAGTCTTTAATTCTTTGTTCAAGAAACCACGAGAAATATCCTTTATATTTTTCCTGCAAGTCTTTTCTTTTCCAATCCGTCCCCCTGATTGTTTTCCGACAATTTCTGCTTCCGCAACGACATTCCATAGCATCGTCTTCATCGCCGTCAATCATGGCATAGTCAATTGTCAGCTCTTCACCAGAGTCAATATCCCGCATCGCGACAAAAATAATGTTGCCGGCGAGGCCAACATTTGGTTCACAGGAATGATTCAAGTACATCATTGAACCTCCGATTTCCGATTTTTCCAGAGGTGTAATGTAAAGATCATCTGCAATTTGAAGTTCGGAATCTTCATTCCATTTCCAAATTTCATCCATTGCTCTCCGGTCGACGATATGCCCGCCTTTGACCGCCACGATCTCATCTTTAGAGATTTTCTGAAGCGCAAATAGTCCTTTTCCTTCAATCTTGCTAGTTTTTCCTTTAACGGCTTTTGGAGAGACCCATGTTAGAAGAGACATAAAGCGAATTATATATGTTTCTGAAGGAGATTAAACGAAGGTCAAAGCCGTCCCGCCCTTGTTTGCTCTTCCGGTCCGGCCGATGCGGTGGACATAGTCTTCCTGCGATTCCGGCAGGTCATAGTTAATCACATGAGTGACGTCCTCAATGTCCAATCCTCTTGAGGCAATGTCTGTCGCCAAAAGAACCTGAACCAGACTATTTTTAAAGTCATTCAAGGCTCGTTGCCTTTGGCTCTGGTTTTTGTTGCCGTGAATGGCGGCCACTCTGAATCCTCGCTGTTCCAGATCCCGAGCCAATTTTTCCATGCCAAATTTTGTCCGGCCAAAAACCAGCACCTTGGAAAACTCTTCTTTAATCAGGAGATCGTGAAGAACTTCAATTTTTGACTTGCCATTGATCCGGATAACTTCTTGCCGCACATTTTTGACGGTTTCCGTGGACTTGACGGAAATCATCACCGGGTTGGTCAGAAAACTTTGCATCACTTCAGTGACATCTGGTGTCAAGGTTGCCGAAAAGAATAGCGATTGCCGGGGGCGGGGGAGATTATAAACGATATACTTGATTTCCCGAACAAACCCAATGTCCAGCATCCGGTCAACTTCATCCAGAACGATGTTATTAAATCTTGAAAAGTTAAGAGCCCGGTTTTCTTCCAGGTCCCGCAGTCGCCCGGGCGTGCCGATGACAAACTGAGGATCCCGTCGCAGCCTCATGGCTTGGGGTCCCATGCTCACTCCGCCAATGGCCAGAACCGAATCAATATTCATGCCCGAAGAAAATTCCGTCAGTTCATCTCTGATCTGCACTGCTAGCTCCCGGGTTGGAGTGATAATCAACACTCGCTGAGTTCGGTCTAAAGAAGCTTTATTGATAAGCGGAATCAAAAAAGCCGCCGTCTTCCCGGTTCCGGTGTTAGCAATGCCCACCACATCCCGGCCGGCCAGAATTTGCGGGATAGCCTGGTCCTGAATTGGGGTCGGGGAGACATAGCCCCTTCGGGTGATATTAACTTTAAGCTGCGAAACGACCGGAAAATCGGAAAAGGCGTGTTTAGGAGCATATTTCTCTTCCGAAAGATCTTCACTAGTGATAGCCTGTTGGGAAGCAATTTTGCCAATGAAAACACTCGGGTCAAAAGTTTTTTGTTGGTGTCGTCCGGCGCCGCGAAACCCCACAAAAGAGTTGCGCCGGCCGCTGTATTTGTTCGATGAAAAATGCATAAGACTGCCTTGGGTATGTAATGTTTTTTGCGATTTACTGCTCAAAAAGAAGTCGTGTAGTGATTTGGAGAAAAGATACGAATTAAAAAAACAAAATGTTTGAGGTACCTTTATCTTGCCAACTTAAAACCTGTTCGAAATTAAGCAGTGACAGCAATTGTAGCATGACCGGGGCGAAAAGTCAATGGCCCCACTGGACAGGCCAAGTCTATACCTTTAGCAAAATGGCGCCAAAAGGAGTATACTAGTGATGGTGACGAATTGTTACGCTAGCGGTTTTCTCTATCATCCGGATTCAAACCAGATTCTCCTTGAACAAAAAAACGCCCCCGACGACAAAGCAAATTGGTCCCTGATCGGCTGTCTGGGAAATGGCAAAAATAGCCTCGAAAGCTTTAAAGACCTGGCCCGGAAATTGTTCAATCTCCGCCTCCAGGTGAAGGACATTTTCCCTGTCTATGACTATTTTCATGCCGGCCTGAAGGCTAATCACTTCATCCTCTATGCCCAAGTGGCAAAGTTGGAGCATTTTTCTCCGTCAAACAAAAGCACCTTTGCCTGGTTTTCCCTTGATCACATTTCCAAGTTGTCTGCCTCTCCCCAAACCAAGCAGGATATAACCGTCGGTCAAAGAGTCATCGCTTCCGAAAAACGAAGGAAAACCGGCGAGCGTACTATCGGCTAATTACCTACTTTCCCTCCCACGGCGTTGTCAATTGAAAATAGTTTCCGTCTGGGTCAGAAAGGGTCGCAATCCACATGCCCCTCTGTGGTTCCTTGGCATGGCCGTGAACTTCAGAATGGGCACCGATGGAGAAGAAAGAATTCCCCTCCATCCATAAACTTAGTCCACAATTACTTGCACGCCGGCGTGCGTCTTTACCCCTACTTCAAGAAAGCGGCCGCTTCATTTAGATTTTTCTGAAAGTCTGTCAGCTCATCCGGAAACAGGATGAACGAATTATAAATTCGGTCTTTGCCTTCCTCGACAAAGCCTCCCGGGCAATGGATCAAGTCCGGACTTTCTTTACTGTAGGAGCTTAAAGGTGTCGAGGGAAGCAGTGAGGTGTCCTTCTAACTCAGCCCAATTCTTCACCGTGGTTGTTCCCATGAGAATATACATATTCTTAGAATCCGCTAGGACGTAGTAAATCACCTTGATGTCCGTCCCATCGTTATTGGCCGTTAACTCATATCTCCAAGCACTTTGGCCGTTAAGCTCCATCTCTTCTTCCGTCAAAAAATTCGCATTCTTAAACTGTTCTTTTGCCACCAACTTATTGGCATCAGCAATTGTGGCCAACTTTGCCCCCGCCAGTGATCCAATCGGATTGGTGATAATCAATATCCCCGCACTTGGTTCCTTTTGGGTAATAGACACCATGCTATTTGCCGACTGGACCGTCCACCCTTCCGGATAGGAAATAGTGTAGTCTGTTCCTTGATAGGCCGTCAACTTAATGCCACTTTCTGGCGCCGTCATCTCTTGTGTGGGCTGCTCGGCTGCGGGTAGGGGGGCCTCCGGAGACGTCTGATTTGTTGGTTGGTCAACCTTGACGTAACCTGAGAACTTTAAAGCGCCGCTAGCAGTCAGAAGAACAATCAGGCCCACAATGACGCCTCCAGCAATCAAAAGTGGCGGGGCCGCGATTCCCCTCTGGGCAGATTTTTTAGTCACTACTTCAGTAGAACATTAAATAAAGCCGCCTGTCAATACCCCAAAACTTAGAGCAGCTTGAAAGTTGATAGAGAGCTGTTTATTACCGGTCCGCGCCGTGTCCAGAAATCATTAAGAGCAGTGCCGGTTGTGTGGACAAGAAACCCATCAACAATGAAATAATAGTCAACCGTACGCATAATGACGCCCTTGCCTTCTAATTCCACGTCAAGACGCGTGGCAGGATGATCAGCATAAGTGACCTCACTTTCACCAACAACTCTCATCTTTTCAAAAGGTGCCGTGACTGTCTTTTTGGTCCGGGCAAGAATCTCTTCCAAAGTCTCGTTCCCGGCATTTTGGATGCTGACAGAGACTTGCGCTTTTGCCTGGGCATAGAGGCCGTCTTCTTGATCGACGCGGTCAGTTTCGGGAGACTTGAATTGGACTTGGGTTATCCCTCCGGGACTAAACTTTTCCCAACCGGATGGAGCTCTGATTGAAAATGAAGGCATGGTGGGAACGCTTCCTTGCCCGGGCACCGGTTTGTATGTATACGGACCGGAGACTAACTCTCCTTCCGGTTCTGGTTTTATTTCCGGTAGCTTTTTGGGGTTTTCCGCCTGTTGCCAAATTTTCTCTCTGTTATAGGTGGCCTTGCCGCTTTCCCCTTTCTTTACGAACTGTTCTCTAACGACGAACACGCCCCCAACAGCCACTGCGACACCGATGGCCAAAAGAAAAAATAAAGGAAACGCTCCCCGACGAGAAAAGTTTCGGTCGGTTGTTTGGATCATGTTGATTCTAATATCAGTATTCACCTTGCCAAAAAATCTGTCAACTGCTAACTTAAATCCATGGAATATTTTCTCATTCTGGCCCTGACCCTTCTCGTCTCTCCTTTTGTTCTCAAGCTGGCCTCCTCACAAAGCAAGAAAGCTAAACAAAAAGTTAGATACGTCTACCTTGCCCTCATCGTTCTCACCCTCCTTCTGGGTTTTCTCAATTGGGAAAAATTTACCACCACCGGTCGCAGTGGTTTTGACCTCGCCTTGGCTTTTCCGCAAACTTTTCTCTGGGTGTTTTTCCTTATATTGTTCTTACAAGCGGTATTTCTTACCAGCCGTCACCCAAGTCTCGGGAATTTGACTGTCGTCCTCAACTTTGTCAACACCGTCATCTTTTTTGTCTCCCAAATCACCTTAGGTAGTGTCGCCGGCAAACAGCTCGTCAGTTGGGGAAGCATCCTCGCCGCCTTCCTCATCCTTGTTGCCAACATCGTCGGCTTGATCTACATTAATAAGGACAAGAACATGCTCGCCAAGTTTCCCTATGCCTAAAATTGCTCTTCCTATAGCCATAATACTACTAGCGGCTTTCATCCTCTTCGCCGGCCAATCATTTATTAGCACGAGCAAACTACCAAAGGAAAAATCAGGCTACTCTCCAGAACAACAGATCGCCCCGCCCCTCACTCCCGAGGAAGCTTTAGATAAAGTCAAAAACCTCTCCGCTGTAAAAAAATACCTGACTCAAGTCAAAAGTGGCCGGGTCGACCTAAATGGGACCGAAGGAGACGCCTATCTCATCCAAGTCTACGAGATCAAAGACGGCCACACCGCCACCTTCAACTGGTATCGAATCAACAAGACGACCGGGGACATGACGGCCGAATTTGAATTCACCGAGGACCTACCGGAGCTCTCACAGACTTATATCCACTCTATGTCCGGCGTCAAATTTAATTATCCCGTTGATTGGAAAACGAACGTCAAAACTCAGATTTTTGAAAACGGCGACCTCATTACTGTCGAAAAACTTGGTCCCACCCAAAAGCCCCAGACCGACTTCCATGATGGAGCAAGATTTACCATCAGCCTTCCCATCGAAACAAACGCCAGCTTAGAAGACTATCTGACTGACCCCAATCCAATGCTCAAATTCACCACCTTCCCACTCGGCGTCAATACCTTTGCCAAAGTCGATGACTACTACTACACCAAGCGAAGCAACCAGATCTATGGTCTCTTTCTTTTTGCGCAAGGCGAGGATAAAGATCTCAATGAAGCGATCTTGCAAGAGATCCTGGCTTCCTTCACTTTTTTGCCGTAGTTCTGGTCGCGCCTAAAACTCCACCAAATACATATCTTTGTCGCAACAAACCAAAAAGTTTGTTGTAATATTCTTCAGTTTTAGGAACATAACCAGGATAACCAGATCTAAGAAGTCTCTCTAGTTCTTTGAAATCTATGTATTTAACCTCGGCAATTTCGGACTTTTGGAAGTTAATCATGGATGGATTCAGATCAATATGAGCCAAAAAGACATCATCAAATTCGTTATTAAAATATTTTCCATCATTGAGTACATCTTTAGACTTTGCAGTAAAAAGTTTTTCCAGTTGTTTGGGTGAAACTTTTATTCCCAATTCCTCCTCAATTTCTCTTATCGCGGCAGTTACTGTATCTTCCCCAGCACTAACACGCCCGGCAGCAGAAATGTCCCACATATTAGGGTAGGAGTCCTTGTTAGCAGATCGCTTTTGAATTAGAAGTTGTCCTTTGGAATTTACGATCCAAACATGAGCGGCTCGGTGCCAATCACCATCCGAGTGCACTTGTTGCTTCAGTTTGGTTCTGCCAGTCGAATTTCCGTTTTCGTCTAAAACATCTAGGAATTCAGCCATAAGTCACCTTATTTTTGACAAATCACCATGCAAGATAACAGGATCAATTGTCATGATTTCATCAAGAATGTATTTTTGGTTTGGAAGAGGATTAAACGCGAAAATCTTTTTCTTTCTGTAGTGAGCAAACCCCATTTCTAGAGAAGTATTCGCGCCGATGTAATTTTCGATATCACCTTTGGTAATGTTAACTGCCAAGATTGCATCAGATTTCTCTATGTTCCTCATGTGCTCATCTATAAGTTCATATTTCTTTTTAGCCTCTACCCGGCTGATATTGTCGTCGGACCAATAGTCAACCTCTTTTGCTTTAACGGGCATTAGGACCCTGTGCCCTTTCTTCTTTAAAAACTTCTGGGCCTTGATCATGTCGTCCATGAATTTTATGGAACCACAGATGGTAATTGTCACACTAGAGAGATTTTAGCACCAAGGTTGAGCACTTGACACACCCGATTTTTAGGAGGACACTAAATTCATGTCTGCTCGATTAGCCCTTGTCCTATTGGTGGTTGTCCTTGGAGGGTTTGGCCTCTACACCATCTCCCAACAAAACTCTATTCCCGCTCCAGCCATTTCTCCCCCTCAAGAGTCAAGAAACTCTTCTCTACCTGATCTTCCCCAAAGTACTAATTCCGCTAAAAATACCACCTCCTCTTCAGCCAAAGGGGTAATTATTGTTGAGACCCCCACTAAAGGGCAGGAGATTAAGTCTCCGCTAACGGTCACCGGCCTGGTTTATGGCAACAACGGCACGTTGACTATTAAGCTAAAACAGAAAGAGAGCGGCATGTATGTCACGCAGGACAAAGTGGTCAAGATTTCCGGAAAATCAGACAACATCACTTTTGCCGAGGCGATCATGTTCGGGCTTCCCGCCATGCCCCAGCCGGGAATTTTGGAAGTGGAGTACAAAGACGCCAGTGGCCAGGGACTGGACGACAAAGTGTCCATTGAAGTTAATTTTCCTTCGGACCTGGGACGAGGAGAGTAGATGTTGCCTAAAATCATTGTTGCTGTTGCCATCGCCGTCCTGGCGTATTTTGCAATCAACCAGTTCTTTGCTCCAATTGTCATCTCGAAAGACACAACTCTGGCTGATCTCAAGGTGCCGCAAAATAAATCTTTAATAATTAAAAACGGCGCCAAGATTACCGTTACTGGGAACATCTATGTAGCCGGAAAGATCGAATCGGAGAAGGATTTAATCATCGTCGCCCAAGGCCCGGTCGAGTTTAGCCCCGAGGCCGAGGTGACCGCCGGCGGCAGTATCCAGTTGGTTGACAGCGCTGACCACATCGCTACTGGTGAGAAACGTAGCGCGCTTTATGAGGAAACAGCGATGGATACAGACGACGGCAAGTATCGCCTCGGTCCCCTTCTTCCGGAAGAGGAAGAACCGATTCCTTCTCAACAAAGATTCATCAAGCTTTTAAAGAACAACGGTCTTCCTTACAAAATTGAGGGCAACAAAGTCAAATACCAACTGCGCCGAGACCAAGGGCTAAACTTAATCCCGCCTGTTTATGCCGCTGACAAGGCTGATATCATCATCAATGGCCACTGGAGAGTTCCCACACCTCCGCCGGGCATAAACCACATCGCCTTTTTTAACTTTCCCGGTCGGTCTGTCGAGCTGAACGGCTCCATCACCGGACCCGATGGCCGCCCAGGAGAAGATATCTCCGGTCCCTGCTTTATTGATATTCCGGAAATGGAATATCAGGACGAGAAAAATAACCAGGGCAAAAAGAATCGCGAGAAAGACGCCCTGAGAACTCGTATCCGCGCGGGCACTGTCATTTTCGGCGATTTCACTCTAAACCTTGGCAGTGGCGGCCGCGGCGGCCATGCCACCACCAGCAAAGATTGCCATCCCGGCATTGCCATCGCCGGCACCGGCGGCCAGTCGAGTAACCTCAAAGTCACGGCGGAAACAGAGATCATCATTACCAAATCCTTTGTCATTAATCCCGGCCGCGGCGGACCGGGAGGCAAAGCTACCGCCTATGGCAAAAAGGGCGATCCCGGCAACCCTGGCAAACAGGGTGGTGATGCTCTGGCCCTTGGTGGTTACGGAGGAGATAACATTAAATCACTCAAGATCGTTGGCGACATTCAGGGATTGGGTAAGCTGGCAATCGGACCTGTCATCGGTGGGGACGGCGGAGACGGCCATGCTGTCCCGGGTGATGGTGGCGACGGCAACGTTTGTGATGCTCTTGGCGGTGCGCCCGGAGAAGGGTATGGTGAAGGCGGTCTTGGGGGAGTTGGCGAGGTGACTTTGCCGCCAGGAATTATGCGTACCGGCGGCGGCGATGAAGATGGTCGTGACGGAACAGGCAACACTTCCAAGGCCAAACCCGGCAAAAACGGCCCGCCCTGCGGCGGGGAAGGCGGGTCTGATGCAAACGACGGTGTCAAAAAAGGTTCCCCAAAGCAGTCTCCTCCTCCGTGGTCGCCACCAGCTATTCCGGCTAACAAGGTCGCTCCCAAGGAAACCTCGGGCATTACTTGGGAATTTCTCAATATCGACCAAAATTGGTCTTCGACCAAGACCATAAAACTTGACAACCAACGAGTTCACCTCATCGTTGCCAGTTCTGGCGATCCGGACATCCGGACTTTCCTGCCGATAAGGCTAGAACTGACCGTGGCTGGCGCCCGTCTGGAATACAACCATCTCAGGGGATGCCAACTTGGTTTGCCGCGGGCCAACGGGATGCAGCACCGATGGGCCAACAATGAAGGGTGAGTGGAAGGATAAGAACGTCAAACTTACGGCGACGGGTGGCAATGGCCAGACACTTGCAACGCACACCGAATAGTGTCAGACTAAATCTATGATCAAGTATCTAATCGGTCTTGTCGTTATCTCCGTTATCATCTTTGCTGCCTACCTCTATAAGGGAAGACTCGTCACGACTCCAATCTCTAAAAACACCGTCGTGGAAAAATCAGAAACCGCCAAAATCGACAAAAACGATCCCAAGTGGCTAGAGAAATACTGTAAGGAAGAAGTCAAAAAGCTCCCACCAGCCCCATTTAAATATACCGGCCTTGAGGGAGATGTTCATATGCTAGTAATCCCTGATGTTTCCCTAAAAAGTATGATTCCCCAAGACAAGTTCCAACAAGCGACAACTTGTTCTTTGTGGTATAAATTTGACCCAAAGGAAGCCTATGCTTCTTTGGGTGTGGAGTCCCTCAACGACATTAAATTGACCATCAAATTTGAAGAAAACGCCGATCGTGTCTTTTCGGCGGCAATCGATAAGAGCTGGCACAAGGAAAAGTCGCTGAGTGACGAGGAGGGTGGTCGACCAAGTTATGGTTATAAGGGCTTCCCGTTAATATTTACCAGGGAAAACACCGATCTAAATACAGTGGAATTTGCTACTGCTGAATTCGGCGCCAATGAGTTTTTTACAGATTTTGTACTTTACGAGAAATAAGCGACGAATTATTCATCCAATCGATTGGCTAGGCCGTCTGTTTCACTAGCGATTCGCAGACCATCTACCCGGATTAAATCGCACGCCGTTCCTTTGGCTTTCAAAATCCCGGCCCTTTTAACCTGACCAAGCCCCTTATCCAGTCTACACGCTGAAGTTAATTCTACCTCCCGAGTCCCACACTCTTCCGGCTCATTTTTAGTTTCTAGAAAGATTGTAAAACACTGACCCTTCCCGGAGATATATCCTTTCGGTCCAGAAATCCCATCATATATTTTCTCATCGTCATAAATTATTTTGACTGCCCCGCCCCTTTGGCCATAGTATTGGTATTGGTCGGCGCTTACTTCCCGGCCAACAAGCTGTGATTCTGAATCATAAGTGACTACTAGGCTATCAAACTGATAACTGCCCTCAATATCAGGCGGGTTATTTCCTCTATAAACTGTCATCCCCGCCTCTTCCACCTTCGCGATATCTGCGCTGTCCAATAATTCTTCCACCGCTTGCGGGTAATCTCTGGCCGGCTCTTTTACCTCCTCTTTTGTTTCTGTAGCATCTGGCTTAGGAGAAATGGTCTCACTTTTTTGGTTTTTTTCGCTGGCAAAAAAATATCCGCCCACGGCAACGGCTATCAACATTGTTCCTATTAAAACTACAGGGAGGGAAAACCCACCTTCTCGCCTAGGCATGGATTAAGATTTGTAATTAGAATATTCCTCTCACCAGGCCTCTGTCAACACCTCCACTTGACTCCCAGGAGTAACAAGCCTACAGTTAAATCGTGAATCGCCTCATAGCTGCCCTCATTCTCGGCTTCGTCTCCTTTTTCTTCACAATCACCGGCCCACTCAGTCTGTTATTGTCAATTCCCGGACTCATTTTGGCTTTTTCCTCTCTCAAATTGCCCGAAAAAGAATTGACCCTGCCCTTCGGCTACAAAGGAAATTTTGCCGGCAAGACGATCAAAGCTCGCCCATATTTCTCAACGAAATACCTCACATTTGCTGCCATTGGCGTCAACGCTTTCAGCATCGTCATCGCTCTCCTGGCCACTCTTCCGATTCTCTTCCTTTTCCTAGCCAGCCAGAAGTGAGTTGATTGAAACTTGCCCAAGCCCCCCCGTGGGAGGCAATCCGGACAGCGCTACCGAAATACGCCAGCTTGCAAAGGGATAATGAATTTCAGCCGGATTACGCCTAATTTTGAGCCTTGACACGTCCTCAGTCGGTAGTTACAATGTAATTACTATGATAACGACACTTATTCCGATAGGGAACTCCCGGGGAGTTCGAATTCCGAAACCGCTTCTGAATGAAAGCGGCTTGGAAGACGAGGTCGAACTACAGGTAAAAAAGGGGGAAATAAAAATTGTTACCGCTCCAAAAAAGGGAGTATCAACCGGAGATATTTTAATTCTTTCAGAAAAAACTCTGGCGGCTGATTGGAACAGACCTGAAGAAGATGAAGCCTGGGCAAATCTACCGTGATCAAAGCCGCTCTAAGTGTCGGAAGCGTGGTTTTAGTCACTTTCCCCCTTTCTAATCTAAAAGGTCAGAAAATTCGTCCGGCTCTGGTCTTAGCTCAAGTCGAATTTGATAACCTAATTCTCTGTCAAATTACCTCAAAGCCCTATTCCAGTAAAACTGCGGTCCAGATTGAGTCAGCGGATTTTTCAAAAGGCGGACTGCCGATTGTAAGTTTTGTCAGGCCAGACAAATTATTTACAGCCGACCAAAGTATAATCCAGGGGACAGCGGGCAAATTGACTGAAGAAAAGAAAAAAATGATTCTAGTGAAGGTCCGTAGACTGTTTACTTAACCACAGGATTTAATCTATATTGTAATCTGTGGCCAGACAAAACAAGCAAATATTTCCAAAAATTCCAAAGTGGCCTTTAATATTTTCGATTCTCATACCAAGATAACCGAGCCCAAAGGGGGTGTTCAAGGGCAAGGCGTTTGCACATTAGTTAAATCAATTCCGGAAATAATTAAAGGGCTTCGCCTTTGGCACAGCGCCAATCCAGGAATTGAGTCAAGGATCACATTAGATGCTGTGAAGAAAGTGGCAGATACAAAAGTCTATAAAATCCGTCCCACATATATGAAATTTTTTAACAAACAGCTTTATTTTACTGCTCGCAGAATATCCCGATGAACATCGCGGCGGTTACGCTGGTCAAATAGCTCAATTAGCGCGATTACCGCTTGACAACTAACCCAAATTGTAGTATTATGGCTCCATGATTATTCCTCGGGCCCTAAGTGAGAGCGTCATTCACAAACTAAATTCCTCGTCAAAAGGAATAATAATTTATGGCGCTAGGCAGGTGGGGAAAACTACTTTGGCCAACGAAACTATTGCTAAGCTTGGCCTAAAAACCTTAACAATAAACGGAGACCAAAGTCGCTTCCTAGACATTATTTCCAGCCAAGATCTTAATAAATTAAGATCTCTTGTGGAAGGCTACGAACTCCTTTTTGTCGACGAAGCCCAACGAATCCCTGAAATAGGAATCAATCTGAAGATTATTCTGGATTCGATCCCCAGCTTAAAGCTGTTAGTTACTGGGTCTTCATCCCTGGATTTAGCCAGCAAAGTGAGTGAGCCTTTAACCGGCCGCACCTGGAATTACCGCCTCTATCCGATCTCCTTTTTAGAGTTGTCCAGGCTTTACAATCGAGCCGAGCTAGACAACTTCCTCGAAGAGAGGTTAATCTTCGGGTCCTATCCAGAAATTTTCTCTATCGTTGGTGAGGACCAAAAAGCGGAGTATCTTCAAAATCTAAGCGACGCCTATCTTTATAAAGACTTAATCGAGTTTGGCAGGATCAAAAATTCCACCAAAATTCGTGACCTTCTAAAGTTACTTGCTTTCCAAGTTGGCTCTCAAGTCTCTCTTTCAGAAATTGGCAGTACGCTTGGGATCAGTAAAGACACGGTCGGTCGCTACATCGACCTTCTTGAAAAATCATTTATTATTTTTCGCCTGGGGGGCTTAAGTCGGAATTTGCGAAAAGAGGTCGCCAAGATGGATAAAATTTATTTTTATGATCTAGGGGTACGAAACATTCTCATCGACAACCTCAAACCTCTTAAGGATCGAATTGACGTTGGGCCGTTATGGGAAAACTTCTTAATCATCGAGAGAATGAAACTTCTTGGCTATAGGCAAGAGCAGGCCTCCGCATATTTTTGGCGAACTTATACCGGGGCAGAATTAGACTATGTTGAGGAAAAGGAGGGCCAGCTGACTGGATTTGAACTTAAATTCGGAAACAAAACTGCCAAAGTGCCGTCAACTTGGGCTGCCACGTATGCAGGATCTGATTACCAATTCATCAACAGAAGTAATTATCTAAATTTTATCCTCTAATACGGTTCTTGCTTAGCTCCAATTTCAACCAGCGATTTTTCCCAGCCGAAAGAAGTTTCCCTGTTTCTTATTGATCGAAATTTGCCCCAAAACCCCAAGCTTTAGTTTGGGGATGAAAGCCCGCTTTAGGCAAGCAAAAGAAAATTCTGATCAAGAGAAACCACGGGCCTTAGCCCGTGGAGGCTCATTTTTTGTTCAGCATTTTCCAAAAAAAGGCAACTCCCAGAGCTAGGAAAACTATTAATAGTAACCAGGTAACCAGGCCGAAGAGTCCCCAGCCGGACATCATTCCACCATAATAGCCCATCATAATTTGGTCACCTCATTTCTTTGAGAACATATTAAGGCTCCAGCCAAACAAATATCCTGAAACCCAAGCAATTACAGTAAAAAGAATTCCTCCAAAAACAGCCGAAGATAAACTAAGATTAAAGTGCCCAATGCTTCCGAAAGAAAGTAAATCTGCGCCAGCTTGATAAAGATCGGGGAGGGCAATGGCTATTAGTGCGCAGGCGGCCCAAAGTATTGCTGCGGTAATAGCTGAGGCATTAGCAAATGATCGGGCAGGCAATTTCACAGACTTACTTTACCATTCCAGAACTGAATCTGGCAAATTCGATAAATAATAGTGTAAAAGCAATAACCATTCCAATCGGAGCGTACGCAGAGAGATAGTTTTTCTTGCCGGGTTGATATTTTCGCAGGAGTAGCGAATTCCCTACGACTGAAATTGAACTTAATGCCATGGCAAGCCCCGCCAGTTCCGGCTTGAGCACTAAGCCTAATCCAATAAAAACTCTCGCTGCGACCGGAATTCCAATCACGTTGTAAAAAAGGGCAAAGAACATGTTTTGTTTAATCTTTCCCATCGTTTCTTTTGAAAGATCAACAGCATTTACAACATCCCGCAGGTCATTTTTAATGATCACGATCCCACCGGTTTCCATGGCCACATCGGTCCCGCTGCCCATGGCAATGCCCAACTCTGCTTGAGCCAGAGCCGGGGCATCGTTGATGCCATCCCCGACCATAGCTACTTTTTTGCCCGATTTCTGAAGCTTCTTAACCTCGTTGGCTTTATCTTCCGGCAACACTTCAGCCAAGATATTGGTAATACCAACTTGTGAGGCGATTGCTTTTGCTGTTCTAGCATTGTCCCCAGTGATCATCCAAACGTCGATTCCCCGTTTCTTGAGCGCTTCCACCGCCTCCCGAGAGGTGTCTTTAACCGTGTCAGCCACGGCTACCATTCCCAGAAGTTCTTTCTCAGACGCTAAAATCATCACCGTCTTACCCTGATTTTCCAAAGATTCAATTTGATAATTTAATAGCCCTATCTCCAGCTTTAGATTTTCAGTAATAAGTTTCCTGTTTCCAAAAAAATATCTTTGGTTTTTTATTTCTCCTTCAACCCCGCGACCGGGAAGCGCCCTAAAGGACCGGACTTCTTCAAATTCAATTCCCTGACCTTGGGCATAGGTGTAGATTGCTTCTGCCAAAGAATGTTCCGACTGTTTTTCCAAACTGGCAGCAATATTTAATATTTGATTTGTATTTTTGCCATTTGAGATTTGAGATTTGATATCAATTACGTCTGTCACTTCCGGTTTACCCTTCGTCAGGGTACCTGTTTTGTCAAAAACAATCGCGTTAATTTTGCAAGCGGCCTCCAGAGGTTCACCGCCCTTGACTAAGATCCCGTGCTCTGCACCTTTACCTGTCCCCACCATTATTGCCGTCGGTGTAGCTAGTCCTAGGGCGCAGGGACAGGCGATGACAATCACAGCTGTAAAGGCCATTAGGGCAAAAGAGAGTGGAGCGCTAAGGACAAAGAACCAAACAATGAAAGTAAGAGCCGCAATACCGATTACGGTTGGTACAAAATAAGCTGAAATCCGATCGGCAAAGGCTTGAATTGGGGCTTTGGACCCTTGGGCATCCTCAACAAGTTTAATTATTTGCGACAAAGTCGTTTCCGCTCCTAGCCGTGTGGGGCGAAATTCAAAACTGCCGGTTTTATTAATTGTCCCTCCAATAACCGAGTCTTCCTGATGTTTCTCGACAGGTAGACTTTCTCCTGTAATCATTGATTCATCAACTGCGGATGAACCCTTAAGAATAATTCCGTCCACGGGAATTTTTTCTCCCGGACGAACGACAACGATATCCGCTTTTGTTACCTGGTCTACAGGGATATCAATGGTTGCCCCGTCTCTTATTACCCGAGCCGTTTTAGCCTGAAGACCCATTAGCTTTTTAATAGCATCTGAGGTTCGCCCCTTAGCTTTTGCTTCCAGAAACTTTCCCAAAATGACAAAGGTAATTAAGAAGGCAGCAGTTTCAAAATACAGCTCGGGTATTTTCATTCCCTCAAGGCCGATGAACGAATCGCTCACTGCTACATAGCGAAGGTAATTAATTAAGCTGTAGAAAAAAGCGACTGAAGTTCCAATTGCAATGAGTGAGTCCATGTTAAATGTTTTCATCCGCAGTGCCGACCACATGCCTTTATAGAACCCGGACCCCAAAACAAATTGAACTGGAGTGGCTAACAGTAGTGAAACTATCCCAACATAAGGAAGCAACAACTTCGCTCCAGGCAGAAAGCCAAAGAAGTCGAGGAGCATGAAATAGAACATCGGGGCGGAGAGAATCAGTCCGGCAAGAAAATTGGTAAACTGAGCTCTTATTTCTGATTGCTGTCTCTGGGTGTCCGCTTGGGTGTTTTTTGCATCCACAAGCCGAGCCTTATACCCGGCTTTAACCACGGCATTAGTTAGGTCTTCAACCTTGGCTGGACTTTCAAAAAGCACATTGGCTTTTTCAGCGGCAAAGTTGACCCGAGCCTCTTTAACACCGGGAACTTTTCTAAGAGCGCGTTCAATTAGAGAAGCGCAGGAAGAACAGTGCATACCATATAGATTAAAATTCACTTTTTGAGTGTCACTTGTCTCTTTAGGAGAGGATAATGTTTCTTGTATTGGCGCCAGCTTATTGTCTGTTTGCTGTGTTGAACCAAGGACTAATTTTCCTCTAAATCTAAATCCTCCTTCGGGTTTTTGGCCAACTTCTCCTTCAATGCCGATCTCTTTCGGCAATTCAACCTGGAAAGAATTTAAAGTTAACCGCTCTTGCTTCGAAAAGCCGTTTGTTTTAGGAGTAATGAGCGTCCCTTTATAACCGGCTTTTTCGATGGCTGCCAAAATTCCTTGAGAATCAGCCGAACCATTAGCAAATTTCACACTGCCTAACCCTGATTTGTGATCAATCTGAACTTCCGCAATATCCTGCAGTGCCAGAATCTCTTCTTTGATTAGCATTTCGCAAGACTGGCAATGCATTCCGGAAACCTGAAAATCTAGCCTAGTCATGGGTTTTAGGCGACAATACTTATGGCTTGATAATTAGTTCCTTCCAATATTTTATTGACCTCTTCTAGAGTAGTTGTTCGACTTCTGGTAATTTCGGCAACCGCACTTCCTAGATCTACATGAACATCTACTACGTCAGGGATTTGTTGAATTCTTTTAGCCGTCAGTTTTTGACAAGCCTGACAATGGAGTCCAGATAGTTTAACCTTTGTGACAATTTGTTGATCCATTTTTTTAATTAATTAATTAATTAAAACTAGTTAACAAGAATTTCCCCGCGAGGGACTCCCATGGCACAAGTAATCGGGAAGCTGCCTTTTCTGTTGGGAGTAAATTCAAAAATTGTGGTTTTTCCGGCAGTAAGAAGATCGACTTTGGTGGTTAATGAAGGAATTGTAATACTCCCCATGCATCCTTGACCATCTTCTTTGGCTTGGACTTCAAAACGCACCGGTTGACCGGCTTTAACCGTAAATCTGTTTGGGCGAAGGTCCTCGTTTACTGTAAAGATAGTTTTAATCACCTGCGCTTGGCCAGTTTTCCGTGCTCCTCCACCCGCTTCGCCCGCGAAGCGAGGCGAGCCACAACCACAACCGCCTCCGCCGCCACACGATCCACCACCAGCCCCGATTTGATCGGGGCCAGAAGGAGCGGCAACTTGAGGCTGAGCGGCTGTCAGGGTGGCGGCACTTGTCTGAGTATTAGTCGCCGCGCCATCAACGACATTGAATGCTCCGGTGAACATGCCCATGCTACAGGAAAATCTGACCGTCCCGATTTCCGTGGGCGTAAATTCAATCACATTTTCTCCCGGGCTCAAAGATTTTCGAATATTAAGTTGTGAGGAAATGATACTGGAGGCACACGTATTAGCGTCGGTGGAATTAATCACCCACCGCACCGGAATATTTCTCTTAATTGTAAACATGTTTGGGGAATAACCACTTCCCGACTGGGTCATGCGCACAATTTGGACACCGTTTTCTAAAGTCACATTTGGATCGGTGTTGTTGACCGCGGCCACGGACACCGGGCCGAAAATGGTGGCAATAATCTCTCCGGGATTAAAATTAAAACCAGTCAAGTTGTAGCCATTATTAATGTTAAAGAGGGCTAAGAAGATCACGACAACCCCGGCAGTTTTGAAAAAAAGTCTGGCAGCGGCGCCCTTGACAACCGAGGTCAAACCGCCAACTCCTAGAAGTCCCGGGGCGGTTCCAATCGCAAATACCCCCAACGTTAATGCACCCGTAACTGCACTTCCTGAACCCATAGCAAAAAGGACCATCGCTTGAGTGAAGGCGCAGGGCAGAAAGAAAGTAGTCGCTCCCAAAACCGCGGCATTTTTGTGACTGTATTCCTTCTCGCTTTGCTCCTTGATCCCAAACAAGCGACTGATTTCCTTGGGCAAAGTGATGTTAATTCCCCGAAGAAAGGGAAATATTTCCAAAAGCTGGGCTCCCAAAAGAAGCATCACCATGCCAACGGCAATGATTAAAATTCCCAAAACCGATGAGGAAAGCTGAAAAAATGATCCCAGAAAGCCAACAATTGCCCCAAAAATGGCGTAGGAGACAATTCGTCCAGCATTGAAAAACAAATGCGGTTTAAATTTTTCTGCCGTGGTGGCGTTGGGGTGCTTCTCGGCAAACTTTGCCGACGCTCCCAAAACTAGCCCCCCGATTAAAGCCATGCAGGTGGAAACTCCCGCCGTCAGACCAACGAGAAAGACAATCGGCAGACTGCTGTAATTATTGGAAGAGACCCAGCTAATATGAAACAAGCCCAGACCCTTGGCCACGAAGAACAGGTCAAGCGCCAGGAAAATGGCAATTCCCAAGTCCCGCCAGTCGCGCGGGTTTGTGGAAAGAAGCGGTTTTTCGTCAACTCCGAGGCAGTATCCGGCATTATTAACCGCTTGTTCAATGTGTTTTGGATCAATCTCACAGTCACACTCTATCTCCGCTGTTCCGGCCCTTTGGCTTACGATTGCTTTTTTAACTCCCGGAACTTTGAGAAGTTCATCCTCAACAAGAAGTTCGCAACTCCGACAGTGCATTCCCTTAATACAAACGGTGTTTTTCTTCATGTGACCGAGTTTACAAGAACGAAGATTAAGAAATTATGAAGATTAGATGATTAAATATCAACTAAATCTTTTTCCACTCTTTTAAGCAGAACGGCATTAGTTGCTACAATAATTGATGAGAGAGACATGAGAAGAGCTGAGACCTCAGGCCGCAGAGTGATTCCAAATCGAGGATAGAGGATCCCGGCAGCGACGGGAATTGCCAAAAGATTATAGATTGACGCCCAAAAGAGATTTTGTTTCATTTTGGTAACGGTGGCTTTAGAAAGTCTAATTACCCTCAAAATATCCAAGGGATCAGATTTCATCAAAACGACTTTAGCCGTTTCAATGGCCACATCGGTTCCGGCTCCAATGGCGATGCCAATGTCCGCTCGAGCCAAAGCGGGGGCATCGTTAACTCCATCGCCAACCATGGCCACAAATTTCCCCTCATCTTGCAGTTTCTTGACATACTTTTCCTTGTCTTCCGGCAGAACTTCGGCAAAGACTCGATCAATCGCCAGTTTTTTGCCAATCATTTCGGCCGTCTTTTGATTGTCTCCTGTAATCATTGCCACCTCTAATCCAAGTGCTTTCAACTTATCAATAGTAGTTTTAGCCGTATTCTTAACTGGATCTAATGCCCCAGCCACTCCCGCAACCTTGCCATTAATTGCTAGCACCATAATTGTTTTCCCGTCCGTTAGTAGTCGGTCAATAGCTTTTTGAATAGAGGACAGATCGACTTTATTGTCCTCCATTAACTTTACAGTACCTACTAATATTTGCTTGCCTTCCACCGCGGCGGAAACGCCATGCCCGGCCAGGTTCTTAAAGCTCTCAACCCTTGCGGGGACAACAATTTTTCGTCGCCTTGCTTCCTCAAGAACTGCTTTACTTAATGGGTGGCTGGATTTTGCTTCAGCGGCAGCATCGAGACGAAGCACTTCCTCCACTGAAAATCCTTTAGCTGGAACTACATCAGTAATTTTGGGTTTGCCTTCTGTCAGGGTCCCGGTCTTGTCAAGAACAACAGCCTGAATTTTAGAAACTTGTTCCAGCGTAGGGGCATCTTTTATCAAGATATTATGTTTTGCTCCCAAACCGGTACCCACTGCCACAGCGGTTGGGGTGGCCAGGCCCAAAGCGTCCGGGCAAGCAATAACCACTGTCGAGATGGCAAAGGTTAAAGCAAACATTAACGGTTGCCCGGCAATAAGAAACCAGAAGGCAAAAGTGAGAAGTCCTCCACCGACGGCCACAATAACCAGGTATTTTGCAAATCGGTCAGCTATCTTTTGCCCAGGAGCTTTCGAATTTTGGGCAATTTCCACCATTTTGACGATTTGAGCAAGAGCAGTGTCTTCACCCACTTTAGTGGCTTTAAATTGGACCGAGCCAGTTTGGTTAATTGTTCCACCGATGACTTTGTCCCCCATAACTTTAGAAACCGGTAGCGACTCGCCAGTGACCAGGGCTTCGTCAATTGATGTCTCTCCGGAAGTGGTTTCTCCATCGACGGGAACTTTATCTCCTGGCTTAAGTATGAGTATGTCTCCCAACCTGACGTCCGACGTGGGGACGAGTATTTCCTGATTATTTCTCAGCACTCTTGCTTGTGGCGGGACCAGATTAAAAAGTGCTTGCAAAGCATCAGTTGTCCCTCGTCTTGATTTCATCTCCATCCAGTGGCCAAAAAGAACAAAAGTAATCAGCATCGCCGCCGCTTCGTAATAGGAATCCACGCTTCCGAGTAGGGTCAGGCCAATGCTAAAACCATAAGCGGCAGTAATCCCCACCGCGATTAAAACCGCCATATTAAGCGTTTTTGCCTGGAGGGCTTTATACGTCGAATAGAGAAAAATCCAGCCAGAGTAGAAAAAGACCGGTGTTGTTAAGAGAAATAGCAGCCAAGGCACAGGAATTGGTGAGGGTAGGGAAATCTTTAGAAATTCGGTGGCCACTGGCGAGTAGAAAATTATTGGAATAGAAAGGGCCAGGGCAAAGAAGAATTTATTTCGGATGTCTTCTTCCATCAGTCCTGCCATTTCCCGGCCAGCCAGTCCGGTGTGCTCCATCCCCATGCTCATCGTCATGCTCATCTTAAACTTCTCCCAAAAACCCCAGCCAATGCCTTCGCTTCGGCCGGCAGGCATTTCTGAAACCGCCTTCATCTTGCGCTCCTCATATCCTCCGTGTTCTTTACTGTGAACTGTCAACTGTGAACTCTCAACCAATTTCATCCCACATTTGGGGCAAGTGCCGGGCTTGTCCGACTGAATTTCCGGATGCATGGGGCAGGTATATATTTTCACAATTCCATTCTACTGCAGATTTATGAGGATTTTGTTAAGAGGGAGTGTAAGGTTTAGATGAAGAATTTTAATGTTTATGTCCGCCACTCTTCACCATCCAGAAGTGCATTAACGGACAAAGGAGAACAACTCCAAATAAAAAGACCGATCCGACAGGAATTTTGAACACAAAGATTGCCGCTAATGCACTAGCGATAAGCGCCAGGCATAATCCAATCGTTTTAGTCATGGCCAGATGATAGCACCAGTTACATTAAGAAATTATGAAATTGAAGTTAAGAAGTTTTAAGGGGGAGCCTGATCACGACCGTCGTACCTTTCCCAATCTCACTGTCAATGGAGATGCTCCCCCCGTGCGCAGAAACAATTGCTTGGGCAATAGCGAGTCCCAGCCCTGATCCGAGAACTTTCTCTGTCTTAGACCCACGATAGAACCTATCAAACACTCTTGGTAATTCATCGGAAGATATGCCGGCCCCAGTGTCGACAATTGTAAGGAGAGCAAAATCTTTCAATCTCCCCAGACTGACCTCTACTTTCCCTTTAGCTGGAGTATATTTGACTGCATTATCAATGACGTTAAGAATTGCCCGAAAGAGTTTGTCCCGTTTGCCAAAGATAACTATATTCGCCTCGACTTTCCCCATCACTTTTATTTTTTTACCCCCGGCCATTTTAGAGGCTAGGTCTTTTAGTTCGAGAACCAGGTCCGAAAGGTTGAAAGTCTCTTTTATCTTTTTTGATTGATCGGCGGCGGACCAAGCCAGATCAAGAACGTTGGTCAGAGTCCCGGACAGCCGGTCAATGTCCACAAGCATCTCCATCAGAACATTTTTATACTCCTCTTTTGATCGGTCTTTTGAAGTGGCAATCTCCACACTGCTTCGGATTGTTGCAAGCGGAGTCTTAAGTTCATGGGCCACATCACCAATGAACTGCCTTTCCCGCTCAAATGCCGAATGCAAACGCTGCAACAGATCGTTAAAAGTCGTTGCCAATTCGGAAATTTCATCGCCCGTTTTTGGAACCTCTACTTGTTGGTTTAGATCCTGACTGGAAACTTGTTTTAATCTTGATGAAATGTCAGAAATAGGTTGCATCGCTTTTCGGGCAAGAAGATAGCTGCCAATAATCGTGGGGACAAAAAACAGAAGATAGACAATGACAAGAAGGATAAGAAGTGTATTTAGAGAGCGGTATATTGCTTCAACCGGGTCACCCATAAAAACGAGACCGAAAGTGTTGCCATTTTTAATGGCGGGAAACACTCCAATCCTAAGAAGGCTCGTCCCCACAGTTCTCTCGACAAAAGTTGGTTTAATGATTCCTGTCGATTTTTCAACCAGATCGGCAATTACCGGATTGTCATTTGCGCCCGCCTGGGAAGAAGCCACTATTTCTCCGGAAGAATCGGTGATAATGACCAGCATCCCCGGCATTTCCGAAAACTGCTGAGCAAGGACCCCTTGATTAAAAACGTTAAACATCATCGTGGACTGACTTGCGGTAATAATGCTCACAATTGCTTGTCCGTGGGAGGTGATTCTATTATCGGTGTGAGAGAGAAGCGTTTGCTTGGTGATCACATAAAAGGCAGCAAAAATAATGGCCGTACTTATGAAGAATGCTAAGGAATACCAAAGGGTGAGTCGGAAGCGGATGCTGCGAATATTCATAATTCTTAGGCCCACAGCGCCCAGCGAGGACCGCAAGGTTCGTGCGCGAGTTTTGCGAGCAGCACGGTTCTTATTCTACCCCAATTCGATACCCAACCCCATGAAGAGTTGTTAGTAGTTTTACTTTCGACGCTTTATCAATTTTCCTCCGAAGAGTGGCAATAAAGACGTCAACAACATTACTCATGCCTTCGAAATTATAGTCCCAAACATGTTCAATGATCATCGTCCGAGTGACCACTTCGTTTTTGTGGTGCATCAAAAACTCCAGAACAGAAAACTCCTTAGGAGTAAGTAAAATATTCTTTCCCCCGCGAGTAACCGTGTGTTTAATAGGATCAAGTTCTAAGTCCGCTAGTGTTAGTGCTGTCAAGTGTTGGTTATGGCTGCGCCGGAGAAGCGCCTGGATTCTTGAACGAAGTTCCAAAAAGGAGAACGGTTTTTTAAGGTAGTCATCAGCCCCGTTGTCCAGACCAAGAGCCACATCTTCATCTTCAGTCTTGGCTGTGAGCATCAAAATCGGAGTTCTGATATTTCTCTTACGTAAATTTTTGCACACTTCTACCCCACCCCGTTTTGGGAGCATGATGTCCAAAATAATGAGATCATAATCTTCCGATTCGGCCAGATATTCCCCCTCTTCGCCGTCAAAGGCTTGATCAACGGCAAATCCTTGTTCCATCAAGCCTTTCTTTATATTGCCAGAGAGGCGTTTCTCGTCCTCAACCAGAAGTAGTCTCATGGGGCATATTTTACTATACTCCGCATCCTCCGCCCTGTTTCGGCGGCTCTTGAACGATGCCTCGGTCCACCAGCCACCTCTTAGCTTTCTGCCAGCCGGAAGCGGACGAGTAGTCTTTAGAAAGAAGGATTCTTGGATCAATCTGATCAAAACTCTGACCTTCTTTATTTTTGAAATAAACGGCCAGGTCATAGTAATTGCCTGGAAACCAATAAGCATTGAAATATTTCGCGGCATTAAACATTTCGTCCTGACTGGCACCACTCCCGGCCAGAAGTTCCAGAACGCCCAATAGGGCCATACCGTGATTGCAATCAGGGAAAGCAGTGGAGTTGTTGCAGCAAGGACGAAAGATCTTTGAAGCCACTGCCTCAACCAAACCTTCCTGCCCAACAGTTAAGGGAATTAAACTGCTTTTTGAGTAATAATTCATGGCCTCGCCGATCCCAAGAGTCCATCCACCGGTCGAGGCAAAATTTCCCAGATCTTTTTCGCCGCCATATTCGACCATTTCCCCCGAGGTCAAGATTTTAGAATTATTGGCAAGCCCCACCGCCCAGAAGAAATTGAGGAGAAAATACGAATTGTCACGCGTGATTTTGATTTTTCTAGTTGAACCTTTAGTAAGTATTTCTTCTTGTTCGTCTGTCAATGGTTGTCCGGAACGCTCAAACACCGCACGAAACTTTTCCAAATCAATTACGCCTGATTTCACCATTTTCGGGCCAAGATCCTCGTAGGAAACCTCAATCTCAAATCCTTTTTGAGGATTTATCTCATTAAAAATATCATCACCAGACTTTTCAGAGTTGGTAACAACTTTGCTTGATGCGGCAATTTGCGCAACTTGGTCATTTTTTTGAAATGGCAACTTAATATCAATTTTTGATAATACAAAAACTATCAGAAATAGATTAATTCCAAGACTTATAAATAAGATTGGGAGAGGTCGATTAATCATGCCTGGCAGTCCTTAATAGTTTGTAAAAGATAAGGATAAGCACCATGAATACTCCTAGGTCTAGAATTGGATTTTGGAAATATTTGGCGATATTAAAAACAGTCATCCTAATTGTTTGACTATATGGTTCCATCTGGTTCATTTGAATTTTTCCCAGATAGTTAAAAACGGCAATCAACACGCCGGTGATGAGAAAAATGACTGCGCCCAGCCACTTAAAAATGGTGTAAATCTTCTGGCGATTCGGCCCACCGATTTTGGCCGTCGCTTTTTCATAGAACATCGACATGACAAAAAGCGGCATGACGATTCCGGTGACATAGGCAAGCGACACTATCAAGGCTTGAAAAAGAGTTGGCGAAAGTGATGTCAGGGTGATTGCCGCAAACAGAACTGGAGCGCAACACGCTGAAGTAAGTCCGGACATTAAACCAAGTCCAAACACTGATAACGCATTGATATTTGTACTTTCTGTTGCCGACACATGGAAAAACTGAGGAATGTGGAAAACAGGTTTGATGGTCATAATTCCCATCAAAATCATGATTGCTGCTCCAAGGTAGTAGATAGGGGTGTGGTAGGAGTCTAAGAAAAAAATTGCGAATCTAAAACCAAGGGCAATCGGAATTAGGATAAAGGCCAGTCCAAGGGCAAAAAGAAGCGTGTAGAACATAATTTTTGGCCGGTTGCCGTTTCCGCCCGTGGACCTAAAAATTGTCCCCAGATATGACGGGAAAAGAAAAGTGATGCAACATGGAGCAAAAAGGGCCAAAACTCCAGCTAGAAATGAGGCAGTGAGGGAAACACCAAACAGAAAATTCGTATCCATAATTCACCTAACATTTGCTTTAATGGCAAAAACTAATTTTTCTTTTTGCGGATCGTTGGTCGTTAAATAAACTTCTCTTTCAACTGAACCGTAGACCGGCATGGTTGCCGGGCGATAGATCAGTCGAACCATGGCAGTGGAGTTGGGAGCAATTTCCGTGACGTAACCGCTTTGGGAATGCATGCCGAATTCTTTGCTCGTCGTTCCGTCATAAATTATTTGTCCGGTGGTGCAGCCACAGCTCGAATTAACATTCAAAATCTGCAACGGCTTGGTGCCGGTGTTTTTTAAAGCAAAATCTTTTTGCTTAACGTCAGATACTTTGATTTCTCCAAAATCGAAAAACGCCTCTTTGATTTCCGCCATAGGCTTATCATTGCTGGCCGTGGTGTAAGACGCTACTTGTGGTTCCGACCTCTGCCCGGCCGTTAACAGAAGAGAGGCCCCAACGACCAAGAGAATGAAGACGGTAAGACTAATGACAATCGATTTTGCGGACACAGCCAAATCTTACTCTCGAAAAGATTAAGGACTCATGAAGACTCTCGTAGCAGGTTCGGAGTTTCTGTCGCCGCTAAAAAGCCCGAACCCTTCAATACGACTCAGGGCAAGCGTCCCACCGGGGTCATTAAATTCGAGGTTCATCCTGAGCCTGCCGAAGGACTAAAAAAGTTGAGCTCCGGGCAATGCCGTGTCCTGCTGAAGTTTTAACGAAAGGGGGGACGACGTTCGGATTTTTTATATGTTGAAGGACTGAACAACTCTCTCGCCATCAGGTTTCTCTATAACGACCATATACTAGTTATTATTCTTATTCCTATGATCTAAGGCTACGCTTAAGACGGAATTTGGATTGGCGCCATGTCAATACTATAGGACCTAAGCTCCGGCGGCAGGATTTGGACCTGCGACCTCGTCCTTAACAGGGACTCGCTCTACCGCTGAGCTACACCGGAATCAGCCTAATTTTATCACGCTTAGAGGTTGAATTCTAGGACTTCAACGCAAGAAGACAAGCCAGAAGAGAAGTGCTACCACAATCCGGTAAATCCCAAACCCGACAAACGTATGCTTCTGAACAAACTCGATGAAATATTTGACTGCTAAAAGGGCAGAAAAAAATGCCCCCACAAATCCAATCGTCAGTAACAGATACTCATCTATCGAAAACGCCCACCTGCTTTTCAAAAGATCCAATCCCGTGGCTGCGGCCATCGTTGGCACCGCCAGAAGAAAGGAAAATTCCGCGGCTGATTTTCGGTCCATCCCCAGAAACATTCCAGTGATAATCGTTGCTGCTGACCGTGACACCCCCGGAATCATTGACACCGATTGCCCCAGCCCAATCAAAAATGATTGTTTATAGGAAAGTTTTGCAAAATCCTTGACCCGCTCTTTGGATTTAAAGTATTTTTCAATTGCGACTAACAAAATACCGCCAACAAACAGACTAACAACCACCACCCAGGAGTTTCCCAGCAAAGAACTTTTAACGATTTTATACAGAATCAGTCCGAGGATGGCCGTTGGGATAAAGGCCGTAATAATTTTTTTCCATCCCTCAAAATCTTTTACCAGCCGTTGCCGGTATAGAAAAACCACCGCCAGAATCGCCCCAAACTGAATGACAATTTCAAAACTTTTGACAAATTCCGTTTGGGCAACATCAAGTATTTGACTCGCTAATATAAGATGACCTGTCGAGGAAATGGGAAGAAATTCTGTTATGCCTTCAACCAGAGAGAGTAGTAACGCTTGAAAAATTGTCACGGCCATTGATTAACTAGTTCCGCAATCTGGAGCGAACCCAGAAAGCCGATGAGAAAAACGCCAATGCTTACCAGACAAGCAACCACTAATAGTAATCTCCAGTTAGTTAATAAGTGGGGATTCAGCGGTGTCGGGTGAAGGTGCATCATTCGAGATAGTCTTTAAGTTTCTTGGATCTGCTTGGGTGTTTCAACTTTCTAATTGCCTTGGCCTCAATTTGCCGGATTCGCTCGCGGGTGACTCCGAAAGCCTTGCCCACCTCTTCAAGGGTTCTTGGTCGGCCGTCCTCGAGGCCAAAACGCATGATGAGGACTTTCTTTTCCCGGTCATTAAGTGTTGTCAAGACCTCATCCAAATGTTCCTTAAGAAGCGCCTTACTCGTTTGCTCATACGGCGAAGGAATGTGTTCGTCAGCAATGAAGTCTCCCAGTTGCGAATCTTCCTCATCGCCGATTTTGGTTTGCAAGGACGTCGGTTCCTGAGAAATTTTTTGAATTTCATGAATCTTGGAAACCTCAATCTGCAGCTCTTTGGCGATTTCTTCCGGCAACGGATCGCGTCCCAGCTCGGCTGTCAGCCGGTTTCTGACTCGGACATAGCGGTTGATTGTCTCCACCATGTGCACCGGAATCCGAATCGTCCGGGCCTGGTCGGCAATTGCCCGTGTAATTGCTTGACGAATCCACCACGTCGCATAGGTCGAAAACTTATAGCCCCGCCGCCAGTCATATTTCTCTGTCGCCCGGATTAAGCCCTGGTTGCCTTCCTGAATCAGGTCCAGCATTGTCATCCCGCGCCCGAGATATTTTTTGGCAATCGAGACCACCAGTCGCAAATTTGAAGAAATGAGTTTGTCCTTAGCCCTCTTTTCACCCTTTTCCGCCTTTTTCGCCAGATCCACTTCTTCCCGCGCATTGAGAAGGGGGATCCGGCCGATTTCTTTGAGGTACATCCGGACAGGATCAGTCGCCCCGCCTTCTTCCAAAGCCGCAATGGCTTCCAGTTCTTTTTCCAGGTCTGAAGCACTTTTTTGGCCTTCTTCCATCTCTTCGGCCGTAGTTTCAAAAATGTCGACCTCGCTGTTAATCAGCCGGTCATAGAATTCATCAAGTTCTTCAAGGTGCTCTTCGGCCTTGGGAAAAACAGCCAGGACTTCTTCCTGGGTCACAAATCCTGAAGTCCGCCCTTTTTTAATAAGATCCAAAGCCCCTTGGGGAAGTTCAATTTTTTCTTGAAGTTTTGATTTTTTCGAAGACGTGGAGGCCTTAGCCATAAACTTAAGCTGAATCTTGAGCTAATCGAAGCTTGATATCTTCGTCCGGCTCTTGAAAAGCAAGGCTATTCTAACTCAATTCTATTGATAATGCAAAGTAACATCAATTATTCTTGCCTCTCCAGTGGAAACCGTAAACTGTGCCCTGTATTTCAGATCAATTCTGAAAGAGTAAATTTGCAGCTCTTTTGGTTCAAGTAACTCAGTATGTAAACCAGGGTGTCTTGGATTTTCTTCAAAGAGAGCTTTTGCTTTCAGAAACTTTTGTTCTATGCCAAACTTTTTAAGTTTTTTAACAATTTTTGGATTAAGATCATGAATCGACATACTGGCCCTCTCTCTTAAGTCCAGCCACTATTCCCTTAACAAATTTCCTGCTGTATTTTCCCGTTGCCATCATTTTGTCTTCAACCTCTTTTAATGGCCGCTTCTTATACTCTAACAATTCCAAAGGGGGAGCTGGCTGTTTAACAACGGTTTGAGTAATCGTTTCATATAGCCGCAAGAGCATTCGAAAAAATTCCGATCTCGAAGCAAACTCGCCAGAAGCAATTTGCTCATCTACCTGATTGGCTAAAGTTTTTGGAAGCGAGATGTTAAAAGTCACTGTACTCATTTTTACATATTAGCAAAAATTGCCATTTGTTGTCAAGTATAAATTCAGATGATTTCTAATAAACTTATGCTTGGCTATGCCGCACCAGGGCCTTTTGCTCCAGAAGCTTCTGGAGAGCGGCGGTTGTCAGCGTGAATTCCTCTTCCAAAGCGGGGGATTCTTCTCCTTTCTTGATCTGGCCACTGATCATCTTTAATTTTTCCCGAAGTGACAGTTCCTTAATTTCCCAAACCGTTTTCTGAATTTCCTCTAGCACTTCTGCCTGATCGTCAAGATTAATTTTATTTTCCAACAGATACAACTTATTAAACAAATCCGTCAGTTCCGAGGGGATAAATCTAGCCAGAATGTTGATGTCAAATCTGTTTCCCGGCAACGAAACATCCGACTTTGGGTTATCAACCAGAGACGCCAGCAGCAGGTAAATCTTGGCCAGGGCCGGGCTAGCAAAGTCTTCTGCCCGCAGTCGGATTGACGTCAAAAGCAAATAGTCAGCCGGGTTCGGGCATTGCAAAAGAAGCGACACCAGATATTCTTCCAAAAGAACTGCCCGGGTTTTTAACAAAACGGCGCTTTGGGGCGTGTTCGGTGCAATGCTTTCCGTTTGGCGGGGGAGGATCATCTTTTTGAACTCTTTTGCCAGTTGCGCTTCCAGATTCTCCTGATTCACTCCCAGTTTCATCGCCAGTTTTCGGACGTAGTGTTCCTTGACCACCAAATTTTCAATCGGTTCAATGAACTTTGCCACTTCCGAAACAATCTTTTTTGCTCCCTCAGCCGTATTTTTATCGTGTTTTTCTAAAGCAATGTCAATGACATAATCATAAAAACTGACAGCATTTTTGACTGCCCTATGCCACAGACCCGGATCCTTTTTAATTAGTTCATCCGGATCCTTTGCGTCTGTAAAAGTAACTACCTTAATATTGAGTCCCGCCCAATCGGCTGTCTCAATTCCCCGGTGTGCCGCCGCATCCCCGGCAAAATCCGCGTCCAGAGACAAATAAACATTTTCCGTATATCTTTTAAGAAGTGCGACCTGCTCTTCGGTCAGAGCCGACCCTTTGATCGCCACCACATTTCGCACCTCCGCTTGGTATGACTGAATACAATCGATCTCCCCCTCAACAACCACACCAAACCCTTCTTTTTTAATTTCCTCTTTTGTCAAATCTAAGCCGTAGAGCAGGTCTCCCTTGACATATGCTGGCGTCTCCGCCGTGTTCACATATTTTGCTTCTTTCGCGTTTGGATCCAGAAGTCTCCCGGCAAACCCCACCACATTTCCCCGATGGTCGCGAAGAGTAAACATCAGCCGCCCCCGGAAACGGTCAAAAGTGTTGCCGATCCCGGATTTGGAAATCAACCCCGCCGACTGCATCAACTCTTGGGCATAACCTTTCTTGTGCAGGAATTTTGACAGCGAATCCCACGACTGCGGCGCATACCCAATTCCAAAAAGTTTCACTGAACTATCAGTAATTTTTCTGTCTTTCAAATAGTCCAGTGCTTTTTCTCCCATCGGGTGCTTTGTCAAAATATATTGATAGAACTCCGAAGCCAGATGATTGACTTCATAAATTTTCTCCTTGAGTTCTGCTGTCCGGCTTTGCGCAAATCCGCCCGAAAGGGTCACTCCCGCTCTCCTGGCTAAAATCTTGAGCGCCTCGGCAAACTCCAAATTTTCGATCTTCATCAGAAATTTGAAAACGTCTCCGCCTTCGTTGCACCCGCCGAAGCAGTGCCAGATCTGCCGCTCGGGCGAGACGATGAATGACGGCGTTTTCTCTGCGTGGAACGGGCAAAGCCCCTTAAAATTCGCCCCCGTTTTCTTGAGAGCCACGTACTCGCTAATGAAGGCCACAATGTCAATCTTTTGCTTGATTTGTTCCACGTCCGTCATATTTTAGGAGCTAGGAGCTAGCAGTCAGGGGCTAGTATACCCATCAGAAAAAAATAGTCAATCGCGCCGGGGTTCCGATTTGATAAAATACGCTTGTATCCGGTGGGTTCGCATAGTGGCCGAGTGCGTTCGCTTGGAAAGCGAATATCATTGCAAGATGATCGGGAGTTCGAATCTCCCACCCACCGCACGGACATATTGGAGCCTAAGAAGGCTACATATTTTACGGTATTATAGTCATAATAGGATGAAGTCAGAGATGGAACTAACCTACGATAATATTCAGCAAGAAGCAGAAAATTTTGCCGCTCAATATCGAAAGTCTCATGACGTGCCTCCTTTCCCAAATCTAGAACAACTCGCTAAATATAGAGAATTAATTGATACTCAGTATCCTCAAGTTGTGACTTTAATTAAAGAAAGATTGGCATCGGTTGAATCTGCTGGCGGTCACGGGTTTGAACACCTTGAAGATGTTGCCATGAGAGCGGGGTTTATTGCCGATGACGAATGCACTGTTAGAAATATCGAAGGAGTGGAAAAAGAAGCGATCGTAAAAACAGTTGTTTTAGTCGGACTGCTCCACGACATTGAAAGGCATCTGGGTTACGGCGAAGAGCACATGGTGGAAGGTGAAAAAACAGCGACAAGAATTCTTTCCCAAGCAGGTATTTCAAACCCACTAGTTCCAATTATTGTTCGCAATCATGATCATATTGATTTTAATCCTAGTGATGATCCTCAATTGAGTGTTGTGTTTGGTTCCATTTGGGACGCGGATCGTTTTCGTTATGGTCTGGAGAGAGAAGATACTTTCTGGAGGATGAAACAGCAAAAAGGAGTGTCTCCGGAAAAGGTCATTCATGATTATCAATTCTTGCCCCCTTTACGGGACGCATGGAGAACTAAGTATGGTAGGGAATATGGGCCGAAATATATCGACTTCGGTATCGCAGTAGCAAAACACATTGAAGGTGTATTCTCTTAAACTTGAGCCCAGAAAGTTCTGACGTCGTCTATGGATCTCCGCCCCCCCTGAAACAAGTGCCACCCTTGATTAACATGTCTCGCATTCTCACACTAACATGCCAAAGAGCCGGGGAGAACAATTGGAAAAGCACTTCTGACATTAAGCACGGAGTCAGTGACGGCGAGCCTCGAATCCAAATGGTAAAAAATAAGTAGCAATGGAGCCGCTTCGCTCGACAATCTTGTATGAAAGTAATACAATACACGTATGACCACCACGATCAACATCTCTCTCCCCAAAGGCCTCTATCTTGACGCCAAAAAGGCCGTCACCGAGAAAAACTATTCTTCAATCAGCGAGCTTTTCCGTGACGCTCTGCGGCGGATTCTCTATCCCGAGCTGACCGAAAACGGCTTCACCCCCGAATTTGAAGAGGAGGTCTTGCGCCGGGAAAATGACCCAAACGAAAAAACTTACGCCTGGAATGGAAAGGGATCGTTCGTTGACTTTGTCCTAAAAACCGGACGGAAAGATGCTACAAATCGAGTTTCGAGATAGCTATCGAGTTGACCTGGAAGAACTGCTAACCGAAGACGGGGACATGAGTGATTTAGTAGAAGAGGCGACTAAACTTTTTCGAAAGAACCCTGATGATACTCGCTTAGATAGCCACCCCTTACGAAGAAGATGAAAGGGAAATGGGCTTTCAGTGTGACTAGTGATATCAGAACTATCTACATATGGGTGGGAAAAAATACCGTTAGCTTTCTCGCCATTGGCAGCCACAAAAAGGTCTACGGAAAAAAATGATCGAAACCCACCCCTTCGGCTTCTTTGTTCCGAAAAACGCCCAATATCTTCTCCTGGGAAGTTTCACAACCAAAGAAGCGAATTTTGATCCCACCTATGACTGGTTCTATGGCACCAAGCGCAACTATTTTTGGCCTATTCTGCGTGCAGTGTATGGCTTACCCCTGGCAACAAAAAAAGAGAAACAGGATTTATTCACCCACCTGCGTATGGCCCTGGGAGACATCATTTATCAATGCGAAAGAATCAAAGATAGCAATCTGGACGTTAATCTTGTCAACGTCATCTACAATCTTGACGCGGTGGCTGAAACGTTGAGCAAGAATAAAATTAAGAAAATCTTCTTCTCCAGTCGCTTTGTTGAGGGCAAATTCCGACGGTTCTTCCGAAGCATCATTAACCACCATCCAGATACCGAACTCATCACTTTGCCTTCTCCCTCTCCCCGCTATGCCGCGCTCACTCCGGCCCAAAAACTCCAAATCTATAAATCCCTCCTGCCGAAGTTACCCTAGAACTCCCAAAGTTTTGTTGCCCTTGCAAACGCCCACGAGTGGTGTTTAAATAGTCTTGACAAGAACAGTCTGAGTGTCATGTTAACCACTTTTCTCTTTAACTTTATTCTCTTCACGGCCCTTTTTTTTACTCCTATTGCCCAAACCTATGAGCCTGACAAGCTCGACTCTCCTTTTAAACCGGAGAAAATGCCCTCCGTTCTTTCCCAAGACTTTTCAAAAGTTGAATTTTCTGCTCCCTCTTTGAAAAAAGCTTCCCCGCCCGTCATCACCCCGACTGATCTCACCGCCCTCTTCGCTCGCTTTAGCCAAGAATATTCTGTCGACCAAAATCTCCTCACCAAGATCGCCGCTTGTGAATCTCACTTTAATGCCAATTCTGTAAACGGGGACTACGGCGGCATGTTCCAATATTCTTCCTCAACCTGGCAAACCACCCGCACAGCGATGAGTCTTGACCCCAACCCGGACCTGCGTTTCAATGCCGAAGAAGCCATCAAAACCACCGCCTATAAAATCTCCCGCGGCGGCTCATCTGCCTGGCCCGTTTGTCGTCAGTAACTGGTTAGAGTCTCCTTGTGCTTTCTTTAATATTTGCTTGTCTGAGGAGTAGGTAAGCCGTTCGTAGGCTTCAGGGTAGGAAAGCCACATCACCTTTTCCACTTCAGAGTTTTCCGTTGGTTGCCCCGAAACATATTCCATCAAAAAATAACTGACAATCTTGAAAACTCTCTCCCCTTCATAGGTGTAAATATATTTTGATTCTGACACTTTTTGCTTAATCGTCGCCATAATCCCGGTTTCTTCCTTAACCTCTCTTAGTGCCGCTTCAGCGACACCTTCCCCTTCTTCAATCAGCCCTTTTGGTAGTTGGTAGCGTTCTTTGGGAAAATCTATGCTTGGTCTGGGCTTAATCAGAAGCCAAACTATACCTGTTGGGTCTTGTTTGTACGCAACTCCTCCGGCAGAAAGTGCCTGTTTCATGACTCTCATTTTCCCACAAAAAACCCCCTGTTTCCAGAAGGTCTCTAAATCGACACTCGTTTCTATCTTGTCACTGAAATCGATGTTGCCAACTGGGGTGTTGCTGCGACAGTCACCCTTGGCGTTCCCGTTCCGGTGGCTACGGTAATCGTGTATCCCGTGTCAAAGTTAGTACAATCGTTCCACGACCCAGTCTGCGGATCCTTCGGGATTTGGGCCATGTAGGTTGGCACAATCGCCTGACAGAGAACTGTTCCCGTATCAGTCCCCGAAATCACATCCGTGCTGCTAAACGGAATCGCTGTTCCTTGTGGCGCCGTGTCGAGCGGAGCTGGTAATGTACCACTGAGGTCAACCATGGCTTGATCAATCGCGTTCAGAATGGCGTTTACATCACTTCGCCTTTGGGTGTCATTCGCTTGGGCGAATTGGCGGGCTGGGTTAATGGCAATAAGAACAATAGCCAAAAGAACCGCCAAAATTCCGATGACAACAAGAAGCTCAATTAGAGTAAAACCCCTTTTAAGAAGACCTTGGGCAGATTTCATGTTTCTTTATAACTAAATTAACTAACACATTCAGGATATGAAACTTTTAAACCCCTTGTCAAGCCCCAGTTCTACCTCAATTCCACCTCAACTCACTGCCCGCTAAGGCCCGAAGTGGAACTAACCGGTTTTGTCAGGGTGACCACAACGTCAAAGCTCTGCGAGGCGCTCTCCCGCGTCGCTAGTTCTCCAAAGCTCGGCGTTAGAGCGGTGAGCAGCTTTTCTCGGACTCCGGAAGAAACCTTAGGTGAAAAGACGACCTGAACTTTAGCTGCTTGAATCGTCGGCGCATTGCCTATTTGCACATTTTTAAAGCCTGCCGCTGTGAGAGTTTCTTTAACATTTTGGGCTTGTCCCGAAGCTCCGGTTGCGTTCAGAACCTCAATCGTGGTCGCGGCTAAATCCACCTCCGCCCCCGCCGAAGCCTCCTTTACTGGCTCGTTTGCTGACTTGCTGGCAATGGGGGCTGGCGGTGGAGGAGCCACCACTGCCGGTGCTTTTGCCGGACTCCTTTTGTTCTGCTGTCCCGGCAGAATTCCTGCCATGACGGCGACAATGCCCAGAATGACTAGCAGCGCTCCAAAAACTCCCAGAAGAACCAAAAGATGCTTGTTTATTCTCGGATCAGGGCTGTTTTCCGCCGCCGCATTCTTGGCCGCCATTTCTGCGTAATCAAAGTGGAGTTGTGAAAGTATTCCTAATTTATTAAGTAGGTCCCGGCCTATAGATCCTGTTAAACCGTTTTGTAAGCCCGCTACCGGCACGACCGACGCCGGCAGCATGGCCACACCCCCAACCCCCATTTTGGACAAGATTTCCCCCATGCTTTCATAGAAATCCCGGTTGACCACCACCACCTTGCAACCTTTGCCCACTCGGTACACTCGGTGTCTCATTCGCCCAAAGGGCACCATCTTGAGAAAATCCTCAATTTCTTTCTCGTGGACCTCCTCTCCGCCTTCAGCAAAATCTTTTTCAAAAACCACATTTGGCGAAAAAACGACATACCCCTCTCCGGCAGTGATTTTCAGGCCGTCGAGAACCGCCTTTATTCCCTGGGCCACCTGCTCAGCATTTTTAATTTCCAAATCGACGACTGCCTGGGACAAATCCACCGTTGGAATTTGCGCCACTCCTCGGACATAAAAACTCATCTGGCCGCGGTCGATGTAAATAATAATCGGCGTCGTTCTCGCTTTCATGGATATATCTCCTTCCAGGATACTATTGCCAAAACATTATTGCTATACATGGTCTGAATCTGCACCGTCCGGGTGAAGGCCCCATTTTTTCCGACAGAAGTAACGACTGGCACTGCTCCGTCTTGCACATCAATCTTTGCCGTTCCTCCTCCCACCGAGAGAGTCTCTCCGCTGTAGGCTGGATCCCGCAACAAGCGCATGAGGGCGTTTTCTGCTCCACTTTCGGCAATCGCGAGCGCCGAATTTCCTTGATCAAGCTTCAAGGTGCTCTGCGAATTCACAATCGCCATAAGAACCGCCGCGGTCGTCGCTGTTATGGCCATCGTCATAAATACCAGGAGCATGACCAGTGTCTGCCCCACCCGACCAATTTGAAATTTGAAATTTGAAATTTTCAATGAATGGTTCAATTTTAAATTCATAAATTTAAAAACTAAGTCGTAGTTATTTGAAAATTGAGACATTTCAAATTTGATATTCAATTCAAATTGTAAATTTCAAATTGTAAATTATCACCTGGTTCCGATTGTTGTCTGAAAACTTCTTTCCTCGAGGCCCGATTTTTTAATCGTTCGGCCCGTGAGTTTAAATTTAACTTGCAGACTGTTTTTTCCTGCCGGATTCCCCAGCCGCGTAAAGGACAAACCCGAAATTTGTGTTCCAAAAGAATTCAAGTTGTCCGTCCCCAAATCAGTCGTCACGACCAACTGCCCACCGGGACTGGCGGTATACGTATGGCTCGCCCCTTCAATTACCAATCTGGCTGCTGTTGTTGACTCGCCTAAATTGGCTGGAGAGGTAATCGCCGATGAGCGACCAACGTCGTAATTAAGTCTGGCGAGGAGAAATCTTCCATCCTGATCGACACTGGCCACCACGCTCGATTCTGCCTGCTGCTCCAGGACCGTCAAAAAAAGGTCTGTCAAGACCAGAAGCCCCGTCGTCATGAGCGCCATATAGAGCATCAGCTCGACAATAGTAAAGCCCCCACGAAAATGAGCAATAGGCAATGAGCAATGAGCAATTGTGGTAAGCACTCCGTGCTTGGATCTTGTAATACCTGCGCGAAGCACAGACAATAATTGACGATTGATGATTGATTTATTGCCCATTCTGTCTAGGGTGAGTAATTAACGGAAAAATCTCTGAACACCGGCGTCAGCGTTGCATCGTTTGTACTCAAAATCACTTTATACTTAAAGCACTTCCCGGGATTTTGGTATGACGGGGCAAATGTCCCGAACGGCACCGGTCCGCTGATTGTCGTCGTCCCGGTGATTGCCGTTGTAAAATAGTTGCCTGTTCCTGTCCCACTTCCGTCACTGCCGACAAAAGTATAGTTGGCCCCGGTGCAAGCTCCTCCGACAGCATCCGCGACCGCCACCTGAATTTGGACATCATTAGCCACCGGCTGGTCAATATTGGCTAAAAATCGATTAAAAGCCGTTGCCGGATCAATCGGCCCATATGGGGCAGAAACAAACGTCCCGGTCGGGACATAGCTGCCATTTCCTGCTCCTGGCCCCCCCTCAATGATCTTAAATTCCGCATTAGCATCCCCGGTAATGATATAAGAATAAGCCCGCTGGGCAGCCGTAAAGACCGTCGCGATGCCATTAATACCACTATTAATATCTAATCCCCCGCACCAGGTTGGACTTGACTCAGTCTGAAGATTTAAAACCTGATATTCCTGGCCGCCTGTTCCCACCACAATCGCCCTTCCCCCGGAAACGGCCACCACTCCTTTGGGATCCATATCGCCATGGGCTTGGGTGTCATAGGTTCCCAGCACGCTGTAGTTTGCCAAGTTAATGAGAAAAAATTCACTCTGCGAAGCCGATTGCCCGGTCACAAGGTAAGCCCGGTTCTGAGGGACATTAACAAAGATATCTCTGCCGCCCTGTCCAGCGACGGACACATTTCTGCTAATCGTCGGGCTTGCCGGGTTAGTGACATTGATAATTTGCAGCTGGTTACTTGTTCCGCTCGTTGCCACATAGGCCGTCGATCCCACCACCATGATCTTAACCCCAGTTCCGGCCAGCTCGAGACCCCCGCTCCCATTGAGCCTTGTCCGTGACCCGCTGTGGCTCGAAAGATCAAAAGTAAAAAACTTGTTGCCGGAAGTCATATATCCCACATTCCCCAAAGCATACACACTATTCCCATTCCCGTTTCCTGGGGCATCAAAATAGCCCGCTTCGACATATTTCCCATTGATTTGTTGGGTTAAATCGATAATGACCACCTCTTTAGCGTTGTTGTCTGTGGCCAAATAGGCGTAGTTTTGTTCCGTAAAAACTCCATTTGTCTTATACCCATCAAAAGTCCCGGAAACATTCGCCACTGGCGCCGCCGGAAAGGCGGGGTCCGAAATCGTCACATTGGCATACGACACACCCGAGGAGTTATCACCTGTCCCCGCCGCCGCTTGTCCCTGGATGGCCGAAACCGCGTTCGCCACGCCATTCTTTGGTAAATCAAGATCCGTAAAAGTCAACGCCGGTGCACACCAATCCCCATACCCGCCCGTCTGTGACAGAACGATCTCGCCATCATCAGGGATCCCGCTTCCCGAAGTCGCTTGCACTTTGACGTTGGTTTTCGCTCCGGCGTTAAATTGTGTTTGCGTCGTCTCCGTGTAGGACAAATTGTCCAGATACCGGGTCATATACTTCGTCACCCCGACCGACGAGGGAAGGGGATTGGCCCAGGAGACCGTAATCTCCACCTTTTTTGTTGATGGGTCATTTGTCCCCAAAAGAGCAATCGCCCCGCCGGCATCCCGGTTGACGCTCGTGATCACCGCTTGGCGGCTAAAGCCGTTAATTGACTCCGCCCCCCCCGTCAATATCCAGACTGAACCCGAAGTTGTGGCCTGCACCGGACCCGTGTCCGAAAAATCAGCAAAATTGGCCCACCCGCTCTCCCGGACATTCCGCAGCGCCTCCTCTTCTTCTTTAACTAGAGCGACTGCCTGGAGTCGTTGCGTCTCCTGAGCCCGCCCATTCCTTGAGGCAATGAGTCCGGTTGCCAGCGCCGGCAAGAAAACCGCCGCCAGTCCAAAAGCCAACAACAGTTCGACTAACGACTGACCCCCACGAAAGTGAGACTTGAGATTTGAGAAGTGAGATTTAATTCTCCCTTCTCCCTTCTCCCTTCTCACTTCAAAAATGTTTCTCATTTCTCCCTTCTCCTTTCTCAATTCACTCTAGTGACCACTCCATACCTATTAATCTTAACTGTCCTCGTGTCGCCGCCTAATGGATTTCCAATCTTCACAGAATCGAGCCCGGAAACATACCCGACCACTTCACCGCTTCCGGAAGCAAAAACAAGAATCGAATTAGGAAAGTTATTGGCCGTAAACTCCAGACTGTTAGGAAGCGACACGGTGAAGTTGCCCGGATCATCACTTGAATAGGCAAGGCCATTAAAAAGCGTATAGCTAGCTTTTTCGAAATAAATTCCCGCAACGCCTTCTCCGCTCATTGCCCGTATCTGTTGTTGCTTTAAATCCGAAACGAGCAAGTCGGTTGATCCCGTCACCGCCGTCGAAATCTGCGGCCGGATGAGATTGATCACAATGAGTGACAACAACAGCCCCGCAATGCCCATCACCACCAGGAGTTCAACCAAAGTAAAACCCTCCTCAAAGTGAGACTTGAGAAGTGATAAGTGAGATCTATTTAAGACCATTTTTCTTCGTGGTTTTAACTGATTTAACTAAAATTGAAATAATCTCGTTACATTCGACTATTTCCGGGTCGACTAGATCCCCAGGCAAAAGTTGCGACAACTTAATTACCATCAGCCAATAGTGTGTTTCCCTGGCTTCACGAAGTGAAATGCTAATTTTATTCAGGAAATCATTCCTTGACGATGCGTCCTGAGCTTCATAATAGTTGGCTCCAATTGAGGTGCCTGATTTTATCAGCTGACTTGCCACCGCGAACCCAGCCGGTGTTTTCGGTAGCTTATTAGCCAGCCTTATTATCCGGACAGAAAACTTCAAAAATCTTTCAGGCAGGTCGTTATTATTTCTCACTTCTCCCTTCTCCCTTCTCCCCTCAGTCGATAGTGCTGTGAATAACTCCCAGTCCGTTTTCTTTCTTGTTTTTCATCGCCTGGTCCAACGCTTCCTGATTGAAAACCGGCAGGGAAAAACTAAATGTTGCCCCTTTCCCGTGACCCTCCGACTCGGCCCACATCTTTCCGCCATGCAGATCAATGATCGCTTTGCTGATGTAAAGCCCCAACCCCGTTCCCTGCGAAGCCTTTTGATTGGTGACATACGACTCCCGCACGAGCCCGAATTTTTGAAACAGTTTTGGCAGATCCTCGGGGGCAATTCCCTCTCCCGTGTCCTTAACGTGTGTGGTCACAAATCCGCCGGAAGTTTCATAGGAAAAAGTGATCGATCCATCCTTTGGGGTGAACTTGAGGGAATTGCCGATGATGTTGATGACCACCTCTTTCAGTTTGTCCGAATCTCCCAAGACCGGTGGAAGAGGCTCCTGGGGGTTATAGCCATTAATAATTCGGATTCCGAGTTCATCGGCTCTTGGTTTCACTTCGGAAATGACCTCATCAACAAACTGCTCCACCGAAAGTTTTGCCGGCTCCATCGACAATTTTCCCGACTCGATCCGGGAAACGTTCAGCAAGTCATTGACGAGTTTAATGAGCCGGTCCGTCGAGATATACGCCCGCTCCAGGTAATATTTCTGCTTGTCATTAATGTTTCCCCCTTTGCCGGCGAGAGCCATCCAGAGATAGGACTTAATCGCCGTCATCGGCGTCCGCAACTCATGCGAGGCAACGGATACGAACTCTGACTTGAGCGTGTCCAGTTCATGAAGCCGGTCGTTCGCCCGGGAAAGCTGAACCGTCGTGTCCTCCAGAGCGCTATACAGCCGCGAGTTCTGCACTGCCAAACCGACAATGTCTGTAAAGCCATTTATTAGCTCTTTTTCGACTTCAGAAACGTCTTTTTCCTCCTTTATCATGCTGAAAATCAATACACCAATTGATTTTTCTTTAACGATTACCGGGTAAATCATGCTGGTTTTAATTCCGGCTGCAGTTTGGTTTGCCACTGCTTGCTCAGAAGTGAGAATCGGAGTAAAAATGTCAGGCCAATAGTGAGTTACGTATGGTCTTTTTTCATTAAGAGTTTTGATGAGTAAATTATCTTTAGCCGAGAGAGGAATCTTAATCTCTTGAAACGGGACAGCTGATGCTTGCTGAGCCTTAAGGGCCTCCTCCGTCTGAGATAATGATATTCTTCGTAACTCATTATTCGTCTCATCAACAAGCGTCAAAACAATTATTCGGTAACCCAATTGCAGATATCCCAACTCCGTAAGCAGCCCATCCACAATTCTTTGGACCACTTGTTTGAAATCGAGCGTGTCCAAAATCAATTTTTGCAGGTGCCATAGCGCCTTGATCGTATTTTTATCTTGAGGGGTTGTGGAATAATCGTCAGGCATTACTACAATAATACCTCATTTTACATTCAGGGTGCCCGGCTTCCCTAATAACATTTAACTTAACGAAGACCAGAAACCTGGAGCAAATGCTCTCTCAAAAGCCGCGGGTCTTCTAAGTTGAGGGGGGAGTCGTACCATTTTCGCAGTGGGCCAACTTTTTCTTCTTGATGCTTAAAGTTGCCGCCCGCAGAAACAAAATTTGTCAAAAGTCTTCTCATTGTCTCCGGGTGGGTGTTCCCCGCACGAACCAAAGTGATTTCAAACATTTCTTCAGTTGCTTGATAATTAAATTGGATAATTGGTTGCGAGCCAACTCTTTGTCGCATTAGGTGAATATTATTATAATTCCTGCTCTGTACAGCAATTACTTTTGCGCCAATCTGTTCCGCATAGTCATGTGCGCCACTGTAGTTGAATTCTTCAGGGTCCCCATGAATGTTTGCCGATCGAACGCCAACATAGTGAATGTTGTGTCTCTCTCGAAGCCGTCTCATTAACTTATCGGATTCTGGAACCAAAAATGCCTGAATCTCTCCCAAAGAATTTACATGATACTCCCCGGCCAATTGCTTAGCAATGGTGGAAGCCGGAAACCTAATAAAACTTACTCCCTCTAAAGTATCTAGATGGCCTGCCTCAATCAAACTTTTGAGTTTTGGGTGAATGGTATCAAAATCTATCCAGCGCATCACTTGGCTATGCGTCATCACGAGCGAGACTGTAGCCAGCGGCTCAGTTTCCTTTCTGACCTGAGCAACCCGTTTTCTTAGAAACGGAAGGAAAGTCGTGCCGAACGTTGCTCCATAATCAACAACCACTATTTCCCCTCCAGCAAGTGCATCAGCCGCAGTGTCAACGCCTCGGATACTGTCCAGATAAACAGTCTTTAATTTATTTTTTCTCCCATTAACAAGCATTCCGTTTACTTTTCACTCAGTTAGATATATATAATTAATATGATTGTATATCAAGCCACAATGGTTTTGAAGTTTAATAGGTCCAACCCCTCTCAGGAGACGGACCCGTTTTTATCAGAGATTACTAATCAGTCAATACGCCCTCCCGGAGGAGATGTCTACATCGCTTCGTGCTACCAGGCCCTGCTCGATTTCTATACCCATGAAGAAAGGCTAAAGTCCTTAATCTCGCAAGTAAAAACTAAAAGAAGTATTACACCAGAGTACTTCGCTAATCTACTCTTTCGTGCCATTCAGTTCATTGAAATAAACGAGTTTGCCAATCCTAGCTTCCCTCATAAATTGGCCAATTCGAAATCTTGGGCAAAAGAACTTGCCCACATTTTTGATCGGCGCCTTGACATGCTCACGGAAATTCTTTTAACAAGAAACACAACTACAACAAAATATCAACGCTACATTGGCACAAAAGCAATCCTCAACGCCCTTTTTCCAAATGAGAACTTGGTAGTAGCCGATTTTGGTTGCGGGGGGAACTATGGACTGCGAGGACTGTCTTTAAATCTTCCTTTTGAAGAACTTGTCGATCATACCCCGGGCAAATTGATTGAAAAATTAGCCTCCCACCCTTTAACCCTAAAACTGGGTTGGGCAATTGATAGAGAGAACCCCGATGACCCAGAAGTGATTTTGTGGCGCCGCGCCTGCCAATTCTATCCGAGTGAATTTGGCGAACTCCCAAAAGTCCTGGAATTCGAACGCCAGGTGGCTCTTGCAGATAAGATCCTCTTTCAACAGTCGGACATTAGATCATGGTCCAATGGCCACGTGCCCACTCTAATCCCGAAAGCAAGCTGTGACGCAGTGATAATCAGTACCACTCTCTATCAAATGCCCGCCGATCAAGAGGTCATCATCTATGCTGCCAGAAAAATTCTCAAAAAGCGCGGGGTCGTCATCGTTCAAGACTTTGCCCAAAAATCAAAGGACAAAAAACATGAACTAGAGTTTGTTAGCGATTGGTTCAAACCCTATTCCTACCGCACATTTATCTATTCTGAATCAACCCGTTGGCTGCCATGGGACGTTCTCCGGTGGAAAGGACCACGCTGCAGTGAAGTCAGGCCCGGAGAAGAATTTGAAAAATTTACAAGCATGTTCAAATTGCCAGGCCAGAGCGACATTAAAATTTAAGAGGGGGGTAATTTAGAATATGATTACATTAACCAAAGCAAAAAAAGCCTTGGAAGCCGAACTGTTTCTATCTCGACACCCACTTCACCCGGTAATTCACCAGGTCGAGCAGTTACTTCTTTTACCATAATTGCGCCTGAATTTAGCTCTCCATTTCTCAGCATAAGAACAGAATATATCAGACTTCTTTCTAAATTCAAGCATGTGGTGCGGACAGATCTTCAGAAACAGTTTTTGCCGCTTCGGATCGTGTCTCCAAAAGAATTGCTCGAAGAAATTGTTGGGAAAAACAGGAAACCGAAATGAGCACGCTAAGGGGCGCTGTGATGGGAGGAGCTTAATTTGAGGGTGGAAAAAGTTGACATGATGTGATACTCTAATCAGAGAAAAAATGATAGGGATTTTTTCAATTCGACAATCCTCCCTTTCCCTGATATACCTTGTTCCAGAGAAAAGTGACACCAAGCATACCCCGCCCAAAAGCGGGGATTTTTAAAGCTTATGGTAACTTCTGAACAGGATCATTCTACCCCTTCGGCTCTTCTTCCACGCGGCGGGGGTTTCGTTTAAACATCCAGTGACAGCTGAAGAAAGGCACTTTAATGCGCCGTGACGAGAAGAATTGAGCCTGTTTTTAGAAGAGGACGTGGGGGCAGAAGCAAGGTTGACAAAAAACCGAAAAGCCTGTAGTATTATATTATGGATAAAGAGCAGCGGGTTGCTGAAGGTGGGCTTGAACGGAAGGAGTTTAATGGGGGATGTCTTTTAATAGATGAAGAGAGAGAAAGATTAAACTCGATGTACAGTGAGGAGAGAAAGTTGTTTTGGTTTATGACTGCCTATGCTGCCATGCTTCCGGTGGTTGTGTACGGGCTTTCGATTGTCGCTTCTCGGCTCGGGGAAAACTCATCTTCGGAAGATGTCCTCAGACTGATTGGCGGGTTAGCTGTTTTGGCTATTTCGGTGATAGGAGCATGGGATAAGCATGAGCGGTGGGAAGCAAATGAGAGACAAATTCGAATCCTGTTGGGAACGGAGAGGATCGAAGAAATGCCTACAGGCACATAATCTGGACGATTATGATACAGTTTGATTGAAAAATGAGTCCTGATAAAGGTTTAACACGCAGAGGATTTTTTAGAGAGGCTGCAACTGTTGGTGCCGGAGCATTATTGGCAGGCGTGTTAGCCCGGTCAGCTCAGGCATCTTCGCCGGATACGGGAATTCATGGATTAGACCGTGAAGCTCAGGATATACCTACCCTGGCGAGGTTGGCAAGAGAGAATGGAGCCCTTTTCGCACGGGTAACAAGGGAAGCGAAAGCGGTTTTGGAAGGTGGACGGAGTGATTATAGAGAAGTTATTGTTTTCAATCATTCGCAGGAAGGTGCCTTCGGGGGAGGTAGGATTAATCGTTTATCGGTATCTCGAGTTGCAGACGAAATTGCTTGGTATGTGAGGAATATTGAGGAAAATTGGCCCCTGAGGCGAATGTTTGAAGAAACCTCCGCTCGGGTTGTGCCGGTTCTGAAACGGTTTGACGACGAAACACTTCAACCGGGTGATTTTGTGGGAAATTCGGTTCCCAGTTTATTTCCTCGGCCAATGGCTGCCATTATTTTTGCGACGAAGTTCGAGGGGGGGCGTTATTCGACTTTTGGTGGGGGTTATGCCGGGAATATTCGGACAGGGGAGAAAGTGATTTTGTTTGGGCCGTATGATGATCAGGAGGTAATTCGGCTTTGTGGGGCAAAGGAGAGTTTTGGTCAGGTGTTAGTTCATGAGGCTTATGTTCATGGTTGGTTGCAACAGATGAGCGTTCCTTATTCGCACCTTTCTGGGGAGTACAATCGTGATCCTCAGATGATGCTTCTTCACAATGCTATGGGATTTCATGAGTTTGTTGGTTGTCTAGCGAATGACGTGACAACTTACTTCCCGAATGAGCGGATAATGCTTTTTGCGGAGGTTTTGAAGACCAGGGGTGGTATGAAGACGGCAGATGTCGTTAAGGCGATGGCTAATCTTGCAGTTCATGGAGACCGAGGCGGGGCACTCACGAAATTGTATGAAGAAGATAGAGGCGATGATCATCTCCCATTTTCAAGATTAATGATGGATAATTTTGTTCCACAGACTCCAAATAGGGACGTGGCGAAGGCGATACTTTCAGCTACGGCGGAGATGGCTGGTCTGTCAACTGCGAATTTGTCCTATGGCATTCAGAAAAGCTCTTTTTCTGGTGGTGTCCAAGCGGCACAGGAATTAACACCGGTTCAGAGAGCAAGTTCGACTATAGCTGGCACGTCAGATTCAGGAACTTTACATGTTTGCTACTAAATGATACAATTTATCGAAGTGTATGTTTGGAATCGATTTAACAGGACTTACGCGGTAAGTCCATGAATTTTTTGGGTTTCTCCCACTAAAAGAACTACTGCTCAATTTTCTCCCGTTTTCTCAGGAAAGATTTCTAGGGTACGGGACTTGGCAGTGGAATAAAAGGAC